>PDWI01000111.1_pt1 | contig 113287 bp, 103 predicted proteins | sample 1430891 | NCBI WGS metagenome assembly PDWI01 (sample SAMN01162508, study PRJNA174530) | Oral metagenome, whole genome shotgun sequencing project. | biome: Marine environment; feature: Marine mammal; material: Swab sample of the gingival sulcus; isolation source: swab sample of gingival sulcus...
TAAAAATTTAAATTCCGCCGTAAAAAATACCTAAAACATATACTAAGGCAGTTAAACCGCAAAAAACATATTTGCTTAAAGGTATAAAAGCATTCGGCAGTGGTTTTTTAGCTCCAAGTTCGGCTTGTTCTTTTGCGTAAGGAAAACCGCAAACCCAAAAAAACATGAGTCCTGAGAGCAAAGCACCTAACGGAATGATATAGATACTAACTACATCCATCCATTTACCAAGCACATTTCCATCTTCTAAAAAAACTCCTACAGCCACAGCTAAAACTACAACACTAGCAGTAGCAACTTGCCTAGAAAAATTAAATTTATCTTGCAAAGCTTCTATTGGAGTCTCAAAAAGATTAACTAAAGAAGTAATACCTGCAAAAAGTACAGCTATAAAAAATATACTCATAAACACTCCACCCATAGGCATGAGTTTAAACACTTCTGGCATAGTTATAAACATGAGTGGTGGACCACCATTTGGAGCTATACCAAATGCAAACACAGCAGGAATGATGACAAGGGCTGCTAGCATTGCTGCTATCGTATCGAAAAGTGCCACATTTTTTGCACTTGAGATTATATCTTCTTTTTTGCTTAAATACGAACCATAAACCACAGTTCCACTTCCAGCCAAAGATAGTGAAAAAAAGGCTTGACCTAAGGCATAAACCCAAGTTTTAGGATTTGCTAATTGTTCCCATTTTGGATTAAACAAATATTCATAACCTTTCATGACATCACCATCTAAGAAGGCAACTCTTATGGCTAACACCAAAAAGAGCAAGAAAAAAAGTGGCATAAGTACTTTATTAATTTTTTCAATACCTTTGGCAATTCCAGCTGACATGATAACAAATGTAGTGACTAATGCCACTAAATGCCACGGAATTGAGCCAAACTTTCCTGCAATAGCACCAAAATAAGCACCTGAATTTGTAGCACTTAAAACAGAACCTGTAAGCGAACCCACGGCAAATTTTAATATCCAACCAATTACAACAGCATAGCCAATCGCAATAGCCAAAGAACCGATCACGGGGATAATGCCTACATATTCGCCCCAATTCCACCCTCTTTTTAAAGCAGCTTTTTTAAAAGCACCTAAAGGACCTGATTCCATAGCCCTGCCAAAACTCATCTCCCCTATAACGCCAGTTAAACCTATTATGATAATAAATATAAAATATGGTATCAAAAAAGCAGCCCCTCCAAACTGCCCTACTCTTATGGGAAACAACCATATATTTGCCATTCCTACAGCTGAACCTATGCAAGCTAAAATAAAGCCTATTCGTGTATTAAAATGATCTCTTGTAGTCATGAAAATCCTTTATGTGATGGGTTCTAAGTGAGCTTGAAAATGCCTTAATATTGGTGGCTCCCACTTTATTTTATACCCCTTAATGCTACTAGCTTTTTCTTTAATATTTATCAAAGCATCAGCCATAATATCAATATGAGCTTGAGTATAAACTCGCCTTGGAATTGCAAAACGAGTAAAATCAAAATCAGCTTTTAACTGCTCTTTTGTGTCAGGGTCATTTCCTAACATATAAGAGCCTATATCACAAGTTCTAATACCTGCTTCTTTATAAAGCTCGATTGCCAACGCTTGTCCTGGAAACTCATAATATGGAATATGCGGAAACATAGCTCTTGCATCGACAAATAAACCATGACCACCAACTGGTGCTTGATAGATAATACCCGCATCATCAAGTCTTGAAGCTAAATACTCCACTTGACCGATTCTATATCTTAAATAATCCTCATCAATACCCTCATAAAGTCCGATAGCAAGTGCTTCTAAATCGCGTCCGCTAAGTCCTCCATAAGTTGTAAAACCTTCATATATAATGCATCGTTGCTTTACAAGACTAAAAAGTTCGCTATCTTCTTTTACACCAATTACTCCACCCATATTTACGATTGTGTCTTTTTTAGCACTCATGGTAAAACTATCAGCATAAGAAAACATCTCTTTTACTATCTGCTTAATAGAAGAATTTTTAAACTCTTCTTCTCGTTGCTTAACAAAATACGCATTTTCAGCATATCTAGCAGCGTCGATGTTAAATGGAATGTTATATTTTTTACAAATTTGTGCTGTATCACGGACATTTTGCATACTCACGGGCTGACCGCCTGCGGAGTTATTTGTGATCGTCATGACGACTAATTTTACTTTTCCGTCATACTCTTTTATAAGTTTTTCTAATTTTTCAATGTCCATATTGCCTTTGAAATCAGCCCTTAAACTTGGGTCTTTTGCTTCTTGCACGACACAATCAACCGCCCTCGCTCCACTTATCTCTACATGAGCTCTTGTTGTATCAAAAAACATATTTGAAATAGCAATATCGCCATCTTTTAGCAAAATTGGAAACAAAACTTTCTCGGCAGCTCTACCTTGATGAACTGGTTGGATATGCTCATATCCAAAAATATCTTTTGCCGCATCTAAAAGTTTAAAATAGCTTCTCCCTCCTGCATATGATTCATCGCCTTTCATGACTCCTGCCCACTGCTCATCACTCATAGCATTCGTTCCACTATCGGTTAGCAAATCTATATAAATATCGTCAGATTTTAAATAAAACAGATTGTAATTTGCCTTTTTTATAGCCTCTTCTCTCTCTTCACGAGTTAGCATCTTAATTGTCTCAACCATTTTAATTCGAAATGGTTCGGGAATATATTTAATTGCCATTTTGATTTCCTTTTTACTTTCTTGTTTGCTGAAAATTCAGCCCTAATTTAGCGTTTTACACAACGCAACTTAAAATCATGAGACAAATTTTATATGTGATTTGTACTATTAAGCCTCCTTAACATAAACTTTCAAAAATTATACAAAAAATTAAACAAGAAATCAATTTAATATACTAAAATATTTTCGACAAATACATAATATTTGTGTAATTTAATATATTTATGATACAATTTAGAAATTTTATTAGGATAAAGCATTGAAACATATTTTACATATCACGCTAATTATATTTACATTGATATTTTTAATCTCATGTGAAAACAAACAAGAAAAACAATTAAAAATCATCATGCTTAGTGATATTAGTGGCATAGATGACAAATCATTTAAAGCAAATATTTGGCAAGGTGTTTTAATGTACGCCAAAGAACACAATCTCCCAAAAAACAACTACGCCTTTTCTCTATCTTCTACTCAAGAAGACATGATAGAAAATATCTCAAATTTTGCTGATATGAACACAGACCTCATCATAACATCAGGGATTTTATTTCAAAAACCTCTCTCTAAAGTTGCACCAAAATATCCAAAACAGAAATTTTTAGCCTTTGATGTTTGGGATAATACATTAAAAAATGTCGCTACTTCAAATTTTTTAGTCAATGAAGCTAGTTATTTAGCTGGAATTTGTGCAGCACTTAAGGCAAAAGAGTTAAATAGTGATAAGATAGGTTTTTTAGGCGGAATGGATATTGATCCTATAAGGGATTTTCTTTCAGGCTATGAAGCGGGAGCCAAAAAAATCAACAAAAACATACAAATAATATCGAAATTTGTAGGAGATTTTGCAAATCCTACCAAAGGTGAAGAGTTTGCTAAAGATATGTTTAGCGATGGCATCAAAATCATCTTTAATGTTGCAGGCTCTACTGGAAATGGACTTATAAAAGAGGCTAAAAGACGAGCATTAAAAAATGAGCAAGCATGGGTAATAGGCGTAGATAAGGACCAATACGAAGATGGATTGTATGGACCAAATAAATCCGTCATATTAACATCCGTACTTAAACGACTTGATGTAGCAACCTATCAAACAATACTTGATGTGCAAAATGGAAATTTTACTAATGGTGCTAAGGTTTATTCGTTGAAAAATCATGGAGTTGGCATACCAGAACAAAATCCAAACCTAAAACCTAAATGGCTAGAAATAGTCAATAAATCCAAATCAGATATAATAGCTGGAAAAATCAAACTAAATAAATCTAGCAAATAAAAAAATACCGATCCAACAATGTCTATGCATTGACTTAGCAGACTTTAAACACTATTTTGCTAATATTTAAAAAAATATTTTTTAGGACAATAGTGTGAAAATTGCCATAGTAGAAGATGACATCAACATGAGAAAATCTCTTGAAATTGCTCTAGCTGAATTTGATGAATTTGCTGTTATTACTTACAAAAATGCTATTGAGGCACTCGAAAAGATTAGCGATGATATTGATTTAATTATCACAGATTTGACTATGCCAAAAATGGACGGCTTGGAATTTATCAAAAAACTTGACAATAAATATTCTGTAATCGTAATCACAGGCAATGCCACACTAAATCGTGCTATTGAAAGCGTTAGGCTTGGAGTGAAAGATTTTATAACCAAACCCTTTGAGATAGAAACGCTGATTGAAGCTATTAAGCGAAATGCTATTTTAGTGCAAAAAGAGAAACAAACTCCAAAAAAACCGAAGAAAAAAACCGAAGAAAAATCTACTTTTTTAGGCACTTCTCCAGCGTTAGATAAAACTTTAAATTTGGCAAAAAAAGCTGCTTTTAGTGATGCAACCATACTACTTTTAGGTGAAAGTGGCGTAGGCAAAGAGTTGTTTGCTAGGTATATCCACAAAAATTCTACAAGAAATAAAATGCCTTTTGTAGCTATTAATATGGCAGCCATTCCTGAAAATTTGCTTGAAAGTGAGCTTTTTGGATTTGAAAAAGGTGCTTTTACAGATGCACAGAAAAGTAAAAAAGGCTTATTTGAACTTGCAAATAATGGCACACTTTTTTTAGACGAAATTGGCGAAATGCCCATGAGCTTACAAGCAAAACTTTTGCGTGTAATCCAAGAACGAGAAGTCATGCCTTTAGGCGGAGCAAAAGCAGTAAAAATCAATGTAAGAATACTCTCTGCAACTAATGCCGATATTGAAGAGAAAATAACACAAGGATTATTTAGAGAAGATGTTTATTATAGATTAAATACCATTCCTATCGTCATTCCTCCTTTAAGAAAACGAATAGAAGAGATAGTTGATATCGCAAATGCCACCTTAAAAACAGCTATCATTTCACACAACTTAGAACAAAAAGAATTTTCTAATGAAGCTTTAGAAGAGTTGCAAAATTACGAATGGCCCGGAAACATAAGAGAGCTAATATCAGTAGTTGAACGAGCCGCTATTTTAAGCGAAGGAAATCAAATCAGTAAAGATGATTTGTTTTTGCATAGTAGAAGCCGTAAAAAGAGTATAGACGATATGGAAAAAAGCCTCATAAAAGAGGTTTTACAAGATTGCGATAATGACTTATCAAAAGCAAGTGCTATGCTTGGATTTAGCGAGAAAATTTTAGAAAAGAAAATGATTAAATATAATATAAAGGATATATCATGAAACAATACAATGTAGCCATAGTAGGTGCTACAGGAGCAGTAGGAGAAGAGCTTTTTTCGATACTCGATGAAGTTGATTTTCCAATCAACAAAATAGTACCACTTGCGAGTTCAAAAAGTGCTCAAATTAGAATAGAATTTAAAGGAAAAGAGTATAAAGTCAAAGAGCTTACACAAAATGTATTTGAAGAAGAGGAGATTGATATTGCTTTTTTTAGTGCAGGTTCATCAGTCTCAGCTGAATTTGCAAAATACGCAGTCGAAGCTGGTGCTCTTGTCATAGACAATACAAGCTATTTTAGAATGGATGAAAATGTGCCTTTAGTGGTACCTGAATGCAATAGCGAAGATATAAAAGCATATAAACAAAGTGGTATCATAGCAAATCCAAACTGCTCAACCATACAAATGGTACAAATCTTAAAACCGCTTGATGACTTATTTGACATAAAACGAGTTGATGTTAGCACTTATCAAGCAGTAAGTGGGGCTGGAAAAGCGGGTCTTGAGGAGCTTGTATCTCAAATGAAAGACTTTTTTGACTTTAAACTTGATGATAGCGAATGCAAAGCATTTAAACATAAAATTGCATTAAATTTAATACCTCATATCGATGATTTTACAGAAAATGACTATACAAAAGAAGAGATGAAAATGGTAAATGAAACTCAAAAAATATTGCATAAAAATATGCAAATTAGTGCAACTTGCGTAAGAGTTCCTGTTTTAAGAAGTCATAGTGAGGCAATTAGCATACATTTTAACAAAGAAGTGGATGTAAGAAAAGCAAAAGAGGCTTTGCAAGATGCTCCTAGCGTTATACTTAGAGATGATATAAAAAATTTTATATATCCTATGCCTCTTGATTCGAGTGGTAGAGATGAAACTTTTGTTGGGCGAATTAGAAAAGATATTTTTGATGATAAAATCTTACATTTATGGTGTAGTGCTGATCAAATCCGTGTAGGTGCTGCTACAAATGCTGTGAGAATCGCACAAAAGTGGATCGAATCGGACGAGAATTAATGCTTGAAAAAGTTTTTGAAGGCTTGTTGTGGAGAACAAGATTTATCACACTTTTGCCTGTTATTTTTGGTATTGTAGGGGCGATTGTTTTATTTTTTGTGGCAAGCTATGATATCATTCATGTTGTAACTGGCTCGTTTAAATATCTCTTTTTTGGATTAAAAGAGTTAGATTTACATACTGATGTTGTGGGTAAGATCATAGGTGCAATCGATCTTTATCTCATGGCTTTAGTTTTATTGATATTTTCTTTTGGAATATATGAGCTTTTTATCTCAGAAATTGACGAAATGAAAAGCTCTAAACAATCAAAAGTACTAGAAGTGCATTCACTTGATCATCTGAAAACAAAATTAGGTCAAGTTATTATTATGGTATTAATTGTTAATTTTTTTCAACGAGTGTTACATACAACTTTTTCAACACCACTTGAAATGATTTATCTAGCTATTTCAATCTTAGCACTATGCTTAGGATTATATTTTTTACACAAAGGACATTGATGATTTTTATAGATGCATGTTTTGGCAAACAAACCCCTTATACTCCTGTTTGGATGATGAGGCAAGCAGGAAGATATTTAAATGAATACAAACAAGTAAGAAAACAAGCAGGAGATTTTTTATCTTTATGCAAAAATCCCTCTCTTGCTTGCGAAGTAACTCTTCAGCCAGTTGATATTTTAGATGTTGATGCTGCTATTTTGTTTAGTGATATTTTAGTTGTACCACTTGAAATGGGTATGAAGCTAAAATTTGTTTCAGGGGTTGGACCTTTGTTTGATGATCCAATTTTAAACTTAAAAGATGTAGCAAATTTAGATGAAAAAAACGCAAGCGAAAAGCTAAATTATGTCTATGATACTATAAGACTCATAAGAAAAAACCTTCATAATAGCAAAGCTTTGATCGGATTTTGTGGCTCTCCTTGGACAATTACAACTTACATGATAGAAGGACAAGGGAGTAAAACTTATGCAAAATGCAAAAAAATGCTTTATCAAAATCCAGAACTTTTACATGATATTTTAAGAAAAGTAACAAATGTTTTAAAACAATATTTAGAAGAACAGATAAAAGCAGGAGTAAATGCAGTCCAAATTTTTGATAGTTGGGCAAGTGCTTTAGAGCAAGAGGCTTTTTTTGAGTTTTCATGGACTTATTTAAAAGAGATTAGTAGCTTTATAAAACAAAAATATCCACATATTCCTATCATCATGTTTCCAAAAGGAATAAGCGGATATTTGGATAAAATAGATGGAGATTTTGATGTATTTGGTGTTGATTGGAGTACGCCAATTGTATTGGCAAAAGAGAAACTAGGCGATAAATATATACTTCAAGGAAATTTAGAGCCAACAAGATTGTATGATAAAAAAGCCACAGAACAAGGTGTCGATAAGATCATAGGCATCATGAAAAACAAAAGACATATTTTCAATCTAGGTCATGGAATACTGCCAGACATTCCTGTACAAAATGCAAAATATTTTATAGATCTAGTTAAAGAAAGGTCAAGTGTATTTTAAATTTAAGATATTTTATTTAAATATGAATAAAATATCTTATTTATAAGATAAATTTCTTAAAAAAAAGGAGAAATTATGCTAGAAAATTGGAATGAATGCTCAAGAGGTGTTTTAAAATCAAAACTTGCTAAACATAATGTCAAGCTTAAAGATTTAGTTATAGCCTTACGAGCAATAGGCGTAGAAGAAACCTATAGTTCGGTATCTAGCAAAATAAACAGAGGCACTTTTAGTTTTGTGTTTTTCTTGCAATGCATTCATGCTTTAAGAATCAAAAACATAAACATATCTTTAGATGATATTATACTAAACGACAAATAAGGCTTTATATGGCAATAGAAATAGAAAAAAAGTATCTTTTAACATCTCAATCTCATGATCTTGTAAGCGCATTGCAAAATGAGGGTTTAGAACTGCAAAAACATAATGTTTTACAATACTATACCAAAATCAACGAAAATGAAGAGATAAGATTTAGACAGATTGAAAATACTTATTTTAAGACGATTAAAAAAGGACAAGGTTTAAAAAGAGAAGAGATCGAAAGTTCTATTTGCAAAGAAGAATTTGATGAAAATTTAAAAGATATAAAAGGGCTTGAAATAAAAAAAATAAGATATTCGTTTAAATTGCAAAATTTTCCTGCAAATATCGATATTTACGATTCTAATTTAAATAATATGGCTGTATTAGAGATAGAATTTGACGATGAAAATCAAGCTATAGAATTTAAATTGCCATCTATTTTTCGAACATATATAACAAAAGATATAACAGAAGATAAAGAGTATAAAAATAAATATTTAGCTCTTTGTAGTCTACAGGATCGCTTTGATATAGATAAACTTTTTTTACATATCAAACAAGAACCTTTAAATTATGATTTTTTATTGGATATTCCAAAAACACTCAATGCTTATGAAGGCATGAGAAGTATTTATTATAGTCTTTATGAAAAAATAAATCACTATAAAAACTTAGGATTTGACGATGATGAAAATCTGCATCAATTTAGAGTAAATATCCGTAAAACACGCTCTTTACTACAAAGTGTGCAAGGCGTTATTGATGAGCATATAGCAAATAAATTTATACACGAATTTAAATCAATCGCAAATGCGACAAACTCAAAACGAGACATTGATGTATTTAAAAGCTATCTAAACACACTTGATGACATAGAGGCTGAAAATATTTTACAAGTATTAAATGACTATATGCAAAATGAACAAAATTTAAACTTATTTTGCGATGAACAATACACGAAAACGATGCAAGAATTTTTAGTTGTCATCAAAGATAAAGATAGATTTTTTCAAGGCTCAAAAGCAGATTTAGATATCACTCAAATCGCAGCTATAAGCCTCATGAAACGATTTAAAAAAATAGAAAAAAAGCTTTTAAGACTTGATGAACACACAAGCTTACATCAATTTCATCGCGCAAGAATAGAATTTAAAAAATTAAGATATTTATCTGAGTTTTTTAGTCTATTTTTAAAACAAAAAAGTCTTGATAAGACTATAAAAATATCTAAAAAAATGCAAGAGTTATTTGGTAACTTACAAGATAAAGACTCTGCAAAGTATATCTTAACAGATCTACAAAACAATACTAAATATTGCGAAGATGTACTAATCATCTATTCAGCACAAAAAATTGAAGAGATATTAAACGATGAAATTTATGCGATCAAAATAAAAATATTAAGAAAGAAAGATGAGCTTTTTGCCTGCTTAAAATTTAGTTCAAAAGATTTAAAAAATATAGGATAAAATTTGAATACAGAAAATAGACAAAAAAATATAGTAAATATGTTTAACGATATCGCTAAAACTTATGATTTAGCAAACAGAGTTTTGAGTTTAGGCATTGATGTAAGATGGAGAAAAAAAGCTTGTGATTTGGTGTTGAAAAATCAAAAAAATATAGAATTAATCGTAGATGTAGCCTGTGGAACAGGTGATATGATGGGGCATTGGGAAAAGCAAGGTTTAAAAAACAGAGTCAAGATTGAAAATATAGTAGGTGTTGATCCTTCAGTAAAAATGATGGAAGTTGGCAAGGCAAAATTTAGTCAATTTGACTTTTTAAAAGCAGAAGCAACCAAACTCCCATTCTCAAATGAAAGCGTTGACATCATAAGCATAAGTTATGGCATCAGAAATGTTTTAAAACGAAAAGAGGCTTTAGAGGAGTTTTATAGAGTGCTAAAGCCAAATGGTCATGTAGTCATTTTAGAATTTACCAAAAGCGAAAAAAGTGGTCTGCTATATTCGTTAAGAGATTTTTACATGAAGCATATTTTACCATTTATAGGCGGAATAATTTCAAAAAACAAAGAAGCATATACCTACTTGCCAAATTCGATAGATGGCTTTTTAAGTACGAAAAAACTTTGCCATGAACTTGAGCAAACTGGCTTTAAAATGAAATTTTGTCAAGGTTTTTGCATCGATATCTCCACTCTTTTTATAGCAAAAAAATGATACAAGTAAGCGAATTAACCGAGCAGATCAAAACCTTACTTGAAAGTACTTTTTTGCAAGTAAGTGTTTATGGAGAGGTCTCTCGACCTACCTACCATAGCTCTGGACATCTATATTTTACACTAAAAGATGATAAAAGTGCCATTAGTTGCGTCATGTTTAAAGGAAACAATCAAAAATTAAAATTTCGCATTGAAGAAGGTATGGAAGCAGTAGTTCATGGCGGACTTAGCGTGTATTCACCACGAGGAACTTACCAAATAAACTGCTTTAATTTAGAGCCAAATGGAAGCGGAGCATTAGCCTTAGCATACGAACAACTCAAAAAAAAGTTAAATAAGGAAGGATATTTTGATCAAAAAAGAGCTTTGCCCAAATTTCCAAAACATATAGCCTTAGTTACTTCTAGCACAGGAGCGGCACTACAAGACATGATAAAAGTAGCAAATAAACGCTATCCTTTAGTAAAACTAAGTATTTGTAATACCTTAGTGCAAGGTGAAGAAGCAAAGCTAGAAATCGTACAAGCCTTACAAAAAGCACAAGAGTTAAATCCAGACCTCATCGTGCTTGCAAGAGGTGGAGGAAGCATAGAGGATTTGTGGGCTTTTAATGAAGAAATAGTAGCAAAAGCGATATTTCAAAGTAAAATCCCAACCATATCCGCTATAGGTCATGCCATCGATACGCTTATAAGCGATTTTGTGGCTGATGCCACAGCTCCAACTCCTAGTGCTGCTATGCAGTTAGCATTGCCAGACATCAACGAACTAAGACAAATGCTTGACGCAAACGAACTTGCGTTAAAAAATCTCTTAAATTTTAAGATACAAAATGCAAGTGAGCAATTAATACACTTAAATCAGCAAATGCTACTATTAAATCCTAAAAACAAAATCAAAATGCTACAAGATGAGATTAAAAACTTACAAGAGATATTAAATTCATTAATGAAACAAAAAATTGAGCTATCAAGCCAACAACTAAACTCACTTAAGCAAATTCTAAAAAGTAAAAACCCAAATATCTTAGCCAAAAACGGCTTTGTGCAAGTCTTAAAACAAAACAAAATCACCCCCCTAGAAAAACTAAAGCCAAACGATGAAATCACACTTGTAAGCATCAAAAAAACATTAAGTGCTAAAATCATGACTTCATGAGCCCCCCCAATGGAATTATAAACTATCTAAAAAACTATCAACCTTACTTAGTGTATTTTTATAAATACTATTGTAGGTTCTAATTTTAGAACTATTAGCATTGTCTTGTTTTTTTGGAGCAAAAAGAGCATCTTTTATGCTGTTGCCTATGGATTGACCTATCATGAAACCTAAACCCAAAGCTTGGTCATTGCTTACATCTTGTCTTCTAGCACCAAGCGACATAGCACTTGAGCGTATTTCATTTATGCTTGGTTGTGGGTCTTGCGATTTGCTTACTTTTGTGTATGGATTTTCAATCTTCATGCCTAGCACATCTATGTTAAAAGTTTTTAGCTCTTGTTTTGTAAAAGCTTGATGATGTCATCATGAAAACTTTGAGCAAATTGCTTAGTAAATTCATCTGTCATGAGTTGATTATTTTCATATTTTGAACCTATCTTAGGAAAATAAACCATAATGTTTTTATCGTTGCTTTCGACCGCTTCTATAGGTGATGAATAAGAAAAATCAATCTTACTTATTTCTTGTTTTTGCAGGTTTTTATTTGCACAACCGACCAAAACAAACATAGACACAATGACAATAGATATTTTTTTAAGGCTCAACGGAACTTAAGAGGATTTTCTCTTATCAATTTTAAAAATATTGCAAGTAAATTCAAATTTTTAATCAAAGATAGCTATGTTAAATTTAAAATATCAAAGAGTTTGCTTTTTGTATGCTTTGGTCATGAGTTTGTTTTGGTAGGGGTGAAGTTTGTGTAAAATACCAAATATCATCTCCTATATTTCTGCTATATACATTTTTAGGCTTTTCGAAAACTCTTGTAGTTTGAGGAAAAAGTTTTATATAATTTTGCAAAAAATCCTTAAAAACAGGAGCTGAAACCACTCCACCTGTCTCCCTTTTTCCAAGTGGCTTATTGTCATCTTTGCCATACCAAACAAGTATCGTAATATCAGGCGTATATCCACAAAACCAAGCATCAACATTTTCATTCGTAGTGCCTGTTTTTCCACCTATCTCTATGCCTTTGACATCAGCTCTTCTTCCTGTTCCTTTTTTTACGACAGCCCTCATCATATCGACCATTAAATAGGCTTGTTCGGGAGTCGTAAAAGTTTGAGTTTTTACATCATAAACAAACGAATTAGCAAATCTATCTTCAATTTTTGAGATGATTTTTGGCTCGACCATCTTGCCACCATTGGGAAAAGAGGCATAAAACTTTGCATATTTTAAAGGTGAAATTCCAAAGCTACCGAGTGAAATCGACAAATCCATAGGCACATTTTCAAAGCCTAATTCACTAAGTTTTTCATGAATCGTATCAAGTCCTAAAGAACTTACAAGGTTGATAGTAGCTAGATTTCTTGAGTGAATTAGTGCATCTTTTAGCGTAACTAAGCCGTTTAGTTTGTTGCTATAATTTTTTGGCTTCCAAACTTTTTTGTTTATTTTATCCTCATACACTCTTGAAATATCGGGTATCAAACTCTTAGGAGAATAGCCAGAATCTAGTGCAATTTGAAAAATAAAAGGCTTGATACTACTTCCTGGCTGTCGCTTGCTTTGGACGGCTCTATTAAACGAACTAGTCGCATAATCAACTCCGCCAACTAAACTCAAAATATTTCCGCTATGATTTTCCATGACGACAATCGAGCCATTTATAGCAGAAGTATTTGTTTCGTTTTTGTCAATATTATTTCTAAGAAGTATTTTATCATAGCCCATTTTTAGGGATTTTTTTGCCATCTCTTGCACTCTTAGGTCAATCGTTGTATATATTTTATATCCACCTGTTTTTATATCTGTAAATTTATCGCTTAATTCTCGCAATACTTGATCATAAATAAAAGGCGCTACATTTTGAGTCAAACTTTCATCATATATCAAAGGTTGCTCTTGTATGCCTTTTTGGTACTGTTCTTTACTTATCCACCCTAATTTTTCCATGCGTGCTAAAACTTGATTTGCACGAGATAAAGCAAGGCTTAAATGTTTTGTTGGATTGTATGAACTAGGAGCGTTTGGAAGCCCTACTAACATAGCTATCTCTTTTAGACTAAGAGATTTTAACTCTTTATGAAAATATCCTCTAGCTGCCGTTTTAACTCCATAATATCCATGGCCAAAATAGACCTCATTTAGATAAATTTCTAAAATTTTCTCTTTACTCAATTCGCTTTCTATTTTAAAAGCTAACACTAGTTCTTTTAATTTTCTAATGAACTTTTTTTCAGAACTCAAAGCTACATTTTTGATGAGTTGCTGAGTGATTGTACTAGCACCCTCAACTAACTTCATGGCTTGTAAGTCTTTTATAATCGCTCTAAAAATTGCCTCAGGATTGATGCCTTTATGCTCAAAAAATGCAGTATCCTCAATAGCAATTAAAGCTTCGATGAGTCGCGGAGGAATTTCATCATAAGATGTATAAAATCGATGTTTATTTTGATATAAATTTGCAATTAATTTACCATTTTTATCATATATTTGTGAACTAAGATTTGGTTTATAATCAATGATTTTATAAGCGTCAAATCTTACTTGTGAATATAAATATAAAAGTCCACCCAATACACAAATACTAGCAAAAGTACAAATTGATGCAAAAAAATAAAATATATATCTCATTTTCATCCTAAAAATGGCAATAATTTTTCTATACAAAGTCCCATAGCAGTACTTTTATAGCCTCTTTTTTGCAAAATATACTCTTCGCAAAAACCCTCAATCATACAAGCACCTGCCTTACCTTGCCACTCATTACTTTTTAAATACTCTTCAAGTTTGTGTTGGTTAAATCGTGCAAATTTAAAACTCGCACTTGAAATATCAAACAATTTTAAACTCTTGCTTTGATAGAGCATACAAGTCAAAATCTTTATCTCGCTGTTACTTTGTAGATCCAATAAATGCCTAGCTTCTTGTTCGTCTTTTGCTTTTTTCAAGATTACATCACCACAAACAACAACACTATCAGCACACAAAACGGCTTCATTTGTGCCATATTTGTTTATATAAGTTTCAAATTTTCCAAACGCAGTCTTATACACAAGCTCTTTTGGATTGTTTGTGCAAATACCGTCTTCATCGAAATTAGTCCCTCGTTGTATAAAATCAATATTAAACTCTTTTAAAATTTTAGCTCTCGTTGGCGAATTTGATGCTAAAATAAGCACTACTTAATCCCTACAAGCAAGTCAAAACATATCAAAACTACTCCTAAAAAAAGATTTAAAGGAACTATATAATTTAAAATTATCTCTAAATTTTCATGAATTTGTATGTTTTCATTATTGAAAAAATGTCGTTTCGCTTCGTTAAATTTTAAATAAATATATAAAATATTAAGTGTCATGAAGAGCAAAATAGCCTCTATAACATGTATATTTATCTGCTTAAGTGGGCCTATATGGTCGCTTTGTTGAGCATTTAACAAAAGCAATCCACTTAATGATATAAAAATCAAACAAATCAAACTAAAAATCATATATCTTCTTACAAGTTCGATACTATTTTGATATTTTACTCTAGGAATTTTTATGCTAAATAGTATAGGTTTGCTCACAAAGGCAATTCCAAATGCTAAACCTACCTTAATAGCTGTAAAAATAAAATATAAGCTACAGATATAAATCTTATATTGGGCGTAAAACTCGTTTGTGAAATTTTGCATTATTGTACTAATTTTTCTTCTGCAAATTTTCTAGCTTCTTTTAAAGCTAAAGATAGCTTTGAAACATCTTTGCCACCAGCTTGAGCAAAATCATCTCGGCCTCCTCCACCTCCACCTAAAATCGGTGCCACATGCTTTATCCATTCTCCCGCTTTAATACTTGCACCCTTAACACCAGATGCAATTAAAACTTTATCACCTTTTACTTGAAAAAATATCACAGCAACACTTTGTTTTGCATTTTTCAAATCATCAATCTGTTTTTTAATATCACCTGTTTTTAATTCGCTTATGATTAACTCAACTCCATTTATCTTATCGATCTCAAACTCAACTTTTGTACTATTTTCTAGCTCTTTGATCTGTAGTTTTAACTCGTCTATTTTATCATGAAGCTTTTTGATAGCTATTTTTGGTTCATTATGTTTTAAATTTTGTTTAATATCTCTTAAATCATTTCGCCAATTTTGTATCACATTTAAAGCTCTTTTTCCACAAACTGCCTCAATTCTCCTAACTCCAGCACTTACACCGCTTTCTTTTAGTATAAAAAAGTTTCCAATTTCTGCGGTATTGCCCACATGAGTACCACCGCAAAACTCTACACTTTTACCATGAAAGCTAACTACTCTTACTTCTTCGCCATACTTTTCACCAAAAAGTGCAATTGCACCACTTTTTTTTGCTTCATCTATATGCAAGGTCTCTATCTTGCTAGGCAAAGCGTCTAAAATCATTTCATTAACCAAATTTTCAACTTTATCTATCTCATATTCGTTTAATGCTTTTGGATATGAAAAATCAAATCTTAGTCTATTTGATTCCACTAAAGAACCAGCTTGAGAAACGCTTTTGCCTAAAATTTGTCTCAAGGCAAAATGCAAAAGATGGGTAGCAGAGTGATGCTTTTTAATCTCTTCTCGTGTTTCACTAACCACAACCTCTACTAAATCCCCTACTTTTAATTCATGTTCTACTTTGATTTTACTTAAATTTAATTCATGAAGCTTTTGAGTATCTAAAACTTTATTTGACGCTACCTGACCACTATCGCCACATTGACCGCCACTCTCAGCATAAAAAGGAGTACTATCAAGCATGACCCAACCAATGCCACTTTTTAAACCCTCAACTCTTTTAAAATCCTCATCTAAAAGGGCTAAAATTTTACTTTGTTGCTTTGTTAGTTTATACCCTGTAAATTCGTTTATTCCAAATTCTTCTAAAAGTGATTTAAAATCTCCACTTGACAATTTATCCCCGCTACCTTTCCATGAAGCTTTTGCTTTAGTTTTTTGCTCTTGCATTAAAGCGTCAAATTTTTCGGTATCTAGCTTAAGATTTTTCTCTCTTAACATATCAGCAGTCAAATCTAATGGAAATCCATGAGTATCATAAAGCTTAAAAGCCACTTCACCACTAAATATCTCTTTTGTATGCTTAAGCTCTTCATTAAAAAGCTCAAGTCCTGCTTGTATTGTAGCAAAAAATCTTTTTTCTTCTAGTTTGATTTGCTCTTTGATATTTTCTTTTTTTTCATTTAAATAAATATAATGTTCGCCCATTTGATCGCATAAAATATCTACAAGCTTATACATAAAAGGCTTTTTAATGCCGAGTAAATAGCCATGTCTTACCGCTCTACGCAGTATTCTTCTAAGTACATACTCTCGACCTTCTCGACCAAAAGTAGTTCCTTGTGCTAATAAAAAGCTAACAGAACGGATATGATCAGCTATAACTCTATAGCTTGCTCCACTTTCATATTCGTATTTTTGTCCGCAAAGTGAAGCGACTTCGTTAATAAGAGGCATAAAAAGAGAGCTGTCATAATTTGAAAACTTACCCTCACTCACCGCTATCATTCGCTCAAGCCCCATTCCAGTATCAATGCTTGGCTTTGGAAGTGGAGTTAGTGTGCCGTCTTGACTTCTTTCGTATTGCATGAAAACTAAATTCCAAATCTCTAAAAATCTATCTCCATCTCCGCCCATATAATCTTCACTTGAATTAAAATGCTCTTCGCCTTGATCGATGAAAATCTCACTACAAGGTCCACAAGGTCCAGTATCTCCCATTTGCCAAAAATTATCTTTATCTCCAAAACGATATATTTTTTCTTTTGGAACATAGTTTAACCATATCTCATACGCTTCATCATCGCTTTCATGAACAGTAACATAAAGTTTTTCTTTTGGTAACTTTACGACTTCGGTTACAAACTCCCATGCATTTTTAATAGCTTGTTCCTTAAAATAATCTCCAAAAGAGAAATTGCCCAACATTTCAAAAAAGGTATGATGCCTTGCTGTGTAGCCAACATTATCTAAGTCATTATGTTTTCCGCCAGCCCTTATACAAGTTTGACAACTTGTTCGTCGTGGTGGATTTGGTCTTGGAACTTCACCTGTAAAAATTGATTTAAAAGGTACCATTCCAGCATTTGTAAAAAGCAACGAAGCATCATGAGGCACTAAAGGTGCACTTGGCACTACTTCATGAGCCTTGTTTTTAAAAAAATCTAAAAATTCTTTTCTAATATCCATAAGTATTTTATCCTGTAAAAATTAAATTATTTTATTTTATCCAAATTAGCTTTATAGCAATTTAAACAATCAAAAGCTAGCTTAAAAAAACATAAACACATAGTCAATTATTTAACATACAAAAGTGATGCATGCTCAATTTACAACCAATCTATATTTTGACTATAGGAAGTTCTATAGGCTGACCTAAATAAAAACCTTGTGTATATTCTATACCATATTTTTTCACTTCTTCATAAATCTCATCATTGCTAACAAATTCTGCTACTATCTTATAGCCTTTTTTCTTCGCAAAGCCGACTATGGTTTCTACAACAACCTTAGCATCATCATTGTATGGAAGTTCTTTTATGATGCTTCCGTCTATTTTGATATTGTCAATATCAAGCTCCATGATACGATAGTAGTTAGAATATCCACTTCCAAAATCGTCGATAGATAGCTGAGCTCCTAAGCCTTTTGCTTGCTGTAAAAATGGTTTAATATCTCCATAATTTGAAATACTTTCAGACTCTAAAATCTCTATAATGACATTTTCTGGATGTTCTGAAGACTCAAGAAGATTTAAAAAGATTCTTGAAGTATCCTCATCAAGCATATCAGATGATGACATATTTATAGAAAATTTAGTACGAGGGTATGACTTGATAAGCTCAAAAGCAAGATATATTACATTATGCATGACAGGAGCATAGAGTAATGATTGTCTTGCTATATCTAAAAATTGACCTGGATATATCTTCTTGCCATCTTTGTCTTTTAATCTTACAAGCACTTCAAAACTATATACATCTTTTGTTTGAGTATTAAATATAGGCTGACACTCTACAATAACAAGTTCATTATCTAAAGCATCTTGAATACACTTAGCTGTGATTAGGTTTTGTCTATAATTTCTCTCTAGGTCATTGTCAATCTCATAAAATACATAAGGCATATTAATTTGTTCGGCTTTATAAAAAGCTATCATACTTTGCCACAACCTATCGCCTTGAATTAAATTTCTATCCGTACTAATACCCATATAAATATCAATAGGTTGCAAGGTTCCTTCTATCTCAACAGGGGTTGAGAAAAATCTACTAATAGCATCAAGCAAATCAACAGAAGGCTTTTTGTGTTTATACCAAATACAAAAATCATCTTCACCTATAACAAATGGACTGCCGTTGATTTTGTAGATATAGATAAATCGCTTTAGTTTGTTTGCTATATCTATGATAATCTTGTTTGCTGTTTTTGTACCATAAAAAAATCTCAAATCTTTAAAATTTTTAACTTTAATATAGATCAAATATCCACCCATGTTTCTAGCAAGCTCATCATTTAATACATTTCTGCTCCAAAGCCCTGTAGCATCATCAATTTGATACCTACTCAAAACTTCCATGTTTTTATTTTCGATCTCTCTTAGATATTTTTTCTCCTCTGTAATATCAAGCTTAATTCCTAAATATCCATTTAGCTTATTTTTTTCATCAAGCATAGGATAAATCGAAGTTTTTTCATATATTATTTTGCCATCTTTTCTTCTATTTGAAAACTCTCCTGTCCAACTTTGCGTATTTTCTATCTTCTCTTTAACTCCTTGATAAAAAACCTTGTCATGAAGACCAGATTGTAAAATGGCAGGAGTTTGCCCTAGCACTTCATCTCTTGAATAACCTGTAATTTTCTCAAAAGCATCATTAACATATAAAATTTTATGTTTTATATCTGTGATAACCACAGAGTTATCGCTATTTTGTACTGCTTGTTGGAACTGCCCCATAATCTTAGCCTTATCTTGTATGGAGCTAAGCAAAAACGAAACAGAGATAATAAAAAATATAATAATCGAAAAACAAATAGACATATTTATGTATAAATTATCTATGATATTTGAGCTATAATTTTCAAATCTCTCTCTTAGTTTGATTAAACTTAAATGCAAATTTATTTGTTCATTTTCTAGTTTATCAGCCTTTGTTTTAGCAAATTTATCTAAAATCAAATCTATCTGTTTAAAATAGTTGTATGCTTCTTGATTTGTTGTTTTTGCAAGCAACCGTTTATTGATATTTTGTATATGTGATGCTGTAATACTTTTATCAAAATACAACCATACAAGATATTTATTGATCGTATCTATATCTTTATCGACTTGACTATATCCATCTTTTGGATCATTATGAGTTGAGATGATCCGTGATATTTGTAGCATTTTTTTTATTGGCTCTATAGCATCTTCATCATTATCTCGATAATTATTTAAAATGATCGTTTTTTGTCTAAATTTTCGCTGGATATTTAAAAAAAGTTCTTTATTTGAAGCGTCTAAGAAAAAATCAGATAACTCTTTTTTAACACGAATTTTTTTTAATATAGTCCTAAATCGGTTTATATTTCTTTCGAAATGAACATAAGCACTTTGTCCTAAATCATTTTTAAAAGTATTGTTTAGCTTTTTATTTAAAAGCACAAGCTCGATACACATCTTCTTTATTTTAGTATTTGCTTCAACTTTTTTATTTATATCGTACAGATAAAGAGCGTCTGCTAATAAAAAAATAAATAAAAAAATAAATAAAAATTGTCTTATAAACTTATATTTTGAATACATTCTTTTTCTTTAATATGGTCTTTTAGTTGTAAAAATATATTACAAACTCAATACTATTATACAATAAAAAAAATTAAAATAATCAAAACTGATAAAATAAATTGCTATTTATTCGACTATAAGTTGCATTTAGTTAAAATTTAGCTCATTTAAAAACTTGGGAAATTAGGAAATTTATGAAAAAAATCTTATTATTTTTATTATTATCAGTTATTATGTGGGCAAAAGCTGTTGTTAGTGTTAGTATTTTGCCTCAAAAATATTTTATAAACCAGATTTGCGGGGATTTGTGCGATACTGAAGTCATGATATCAAAAGGCTCATCTCCTGCTACTTACGAACCAAAACCAAAACAAATGTTAGCCTTGCAAAAAAGTATAGCATATTTTGCTATTGGTGTTGGCTATGAAAAAAATTGGTTAGAAAAATTTAAAAAAATTTACCCAAATTTAACCATTGTAAAGACACAAAAAGGCATTAAAAAATCATCACTTACACATCATCATGATAGCTTTCATGGTAACGATTTTGATAAAGAAAATGGATTAGACCCTCACATTTGGCTTGACCCTATTTTGGTAAAAATACAAGCAGAAAATATAGCTAATGCCCTCATATCTTTACTTCCTCGTCATGAAGTACTTTTTAAGAAAAATTTACAAGACTTTTTACAAAGACTAGATAAGATAAATATCCAAATTTCTCAATTTTTTGAGGGTAAAAAAAATAAAACTTTTTTGCTTTACCATCCTTCATGGGGATATTTTGCTAAACGATATGGCTTGACACAAATAGCTATAGAAACAGAAGGCAAAGAGCCAAAAGCTAAAGATTTACAAAATTTTATCGTCAAATATAAGGATTTTAAAGCCATTTTTGTCCAGCCTCAATTTTCTTTAAAAAGTGCTAAACTCATAGCAAATGCTATAGGCTGTGAAGTTAAAATTTTGGATATTTTAAGTCAAAATTGGGAAGAAGAAATGTTAAAAAACGCTAAGATAATCTCTCATTATTTGGATTAAAAATGCAAACAATTTGTCTAAAAAATGTAGATTTTGCCTACCATAAACATCTTGTTTTGCAAAATATCAATTTTCATTTTGAGCAAAAAGATTTTTTAGCTATTATTGGTCCAAATGGTGGCGGAAAATCTACACTTTTAAAGTTAATTTTAGGGCTTTTAAAACCAACAAAAGGGGAAGTGATAAATCAAAACCAACTAGCCTATGTGCCTCAAAGCGTAAATGAAAATAAAATTTTTCCAATCAGCTGTTTAGAGGTGGTTTTGATGGGTAGATTAAACAAAAATTGTTTTGGTTTTTACACTAAACTTGACCGCAAAAAAGCTCATGAAGCTATGGATAGGCTTGGTATTTTGCATCTAGCTAAAGAAAATATAAACTTACTTTCAGGCGGACAAAGGCAAAAAGTCGCCATAGCAAGGGCTTTATGTACGCAAGCTAAGATTATGCTTTTAGATGAGCCGACTTCAAATATTGACACAAACGGGCAAATCCAAATATATTCACTTTTAAAAAACATAAATGAGCATATCGGCATCATAATAGTAAGTCATGATATTAGTGTAGCAGCAAATTTTGCAAATAAAATCGCTCATGTAAATAAAAGGCTTTTCATGCATACAAATATACAAAATGAAAATAAACACAAATTTTTAAGCAAATTTATCCATTCAAACTCCCATGTTTGCCCTGTTGAACTCATGACAAATACAACTAAAACACCCCTTATCATGAAGTGGCATCAATAGATGGAAATTTTAAGTTTAGATTTTTTTCAAAATGCTTTGATAGCTAGTGTTTTAGTGAGTATATCTTGCGGACTCATAGGCGTATTTGTACTGATAAATAGACTCGTTTTTTTAAGTGGTGGCATAGCACACGGAGCTTATGGCGGAGTTGGAATAGCATTTTTTTTAGGCATTTCGCCTCTTTTTGGCGGGGCTTTGTTTGCCATTTTTTTGGCTTTGCTCATCGGCTTTATAAACTTAAAATATAAACAAAATGTCGATAGCATAGTGGGTGCGATTTGGGCTGTTGGCATGGCTATTGGCATCATATTTACCGATCTAACTCCTGGATATAATGTCGATTTGATGAGTTATTTGTTTGGCGGTATTTTATCGGTTGGCAGTTTTGATATGTATGCCATGAGCTTTGTAGCTATTTTAACTTCTCTTTTTATATCAATATGCTATAGACAATTACAAGCTTTGAGTTTTGATATGGAATTTGCCCGTTTAAGGGGTGTTAGAGTAAATACTTTATATCTTATATTTTTGGTTTTAGTCGCACTTTGCATCGTCGTAAGCGTTAGGGCTGTGGGGCTAATTTTAGTCATTTCGTTGATATCTATTCCACCTTTTATCGCTCAAAATTTCAGCAAAACTCTCTTTGGCATGTTGTTTTTATCTATTTTGCTATCTTGCTTTTTTTGTATTAGTGGCTTATTTGTGTCTTATTTTCTATCGTTAAGCTCTGGGGCTTGTATTATATTGATGGCTTCAGTTGGATTTTTTATAAGTTTAATCGTAAAAAAAATACCCACATAAAATTTATGTGGGTATTTTTATATTAGTGAGCTCGTATTCTTAATTTAGGAGCTGTAAATTTGACAGATTCTTTATCAGTAAATAGATCAAATTTTGCATTATTTTGCCCTCCTGATATCTCAAGTCTCCAATTACCTTTTGAATTTTCGTCAAGAAATTGCACTGAAGATAGGCGAATATGATTTAGAGTTTGTCTTAAGTGAAATGGCACATAATCTTTGCCAGCTTTAGTAAGATCTGTCTCATCTTTAGGAATTGAACTAAACAATACACTTCTTGTTCCACTAGGAGAGACCAAGACAATTCTCATATTTTGTATCGCATTTTGTGGTTTTATCTGAGATACTGTTATTTTAAATTTAGTTGCATTATTCTCTTCTCCAAATTTAAATTCATAAAAATCAGTCTTATCAAAATTAAGACCCTCTTTTGTCTCTGATGCTCCTCCAGCTAAACCTTTGACCAAATCCTCTTCTTTTCCTCCATATACAATGTGCAATACGCTTGTATTATCGTCTAGATTTTCAACTTTTATACGATTGTTATTGCCCTTTGTCATGAAAATAGCTCGAGGCAAACTAGTATATGTTTTAACACCTGTGTCATTATTTTCCATTTCAAGTCCAAAATCAACCCTAACTTGTTCGACTTTTTTATTTTCGCTTACATTGATAGTATAAGTTTTTACTTCACTATTACCACTTCCAAATAATGGAATATCTTTCTCAATCGCATAACTTCCACTGCCACCTATACTTTTAAAGCCTTTTGCCATTTTAATCGCAGCAGCTGCATCTACTCTACCAAAACCATATCCTGTATGGTGCCAGATGCCAGCGGCATTTTTTTGCCAACCATTTTCGGCTTTCTTTGGCTCATTTGGGTGAGCTGATTTTGCTAAAATATAACTAACATCTCTCCAAGTTAAATTTGGATTTGCCTCAAGCATCAAAGCAACGACACCTGATACCACAGGAGCAGCAGCAGAAGTGCCATTCATTCTTTGTGTATAATCATAGTTTTCGTTTCCTAATGCTGACATATGAGATGAATCGCTTTGATATCTTAAATCCGCATCAAGACCTCTTTGCTCACCTGCTAAGTCTGTAGTTACTATCATTTTTTCATCAGGTCTAGCATGGGGATGAGAAGAGCTTCCGCCAGGTGCATTGACTAATACATTTGCTCCTGTGCTAGAATATTCTGCCATTTTACCATCTGCCTTGCTAGAAGAAACGATAATAAAACCATTTGCTGAATTTTCAGGATACAAGTTAGCATCACCACCATTACCAGCAGATTTGACATAAACATTTCCTTTTCCTAGTTCGTTTCCTTTTCGTCTTCCCTCATCTACGCCATATTTTACTTGTTGCTCTATACCATCTATAAAAGAATATTCCTGACCAAAAGCGTTTATAACTGAGCCCCAACTATTGTTGTAAATATCAATTTTTTTATAATCTCTTGCTAAAGCACCTATTATTCTTGCATTTTGAAGCTCAAGTTCGGTGTCAAACCTTGGAACTAAACTTTCTGTAAAATAATCTTTTGCTTCATCTTTAAACATCTCTAAAGCATTATAGCTTACTATTGTAGCACTAGGAGCTACTCCTCTTGTGCCTATACCATTCCAGCCTTTTGCCGCTATGATGCCAGCTACACTTGTGCCATGAGGAAAATCATACCAGCCACCTTTATCAACAATCTTACCTTTTATATTTGCTCTAAAAGGAGTAGCATTGCTTGTGCCTGTGTGAAAATTATAAGACAAATCCCAATCCACATTTAAATCAGGATGAAACATATCTACACCCTCATCAACTACTGCTACTTTAATACCTCGTCCAGTATAGCCTTTGCCATTTTGCCAAACGCTTTCAACATTTATATCTTCACCTTTTTTTGCTGAAGTAGCTGAGTATTTCTCTTGACCTGTGTTTTTTAAGTGCCATTGCCATTTATACAATGGATCATCTCCATCTTTAACATATACTTTTGATTGATCATAACTTGGATTTTGTACTACTTTTGAATCTTTAATGTCAAAATCCACGCCCTGAATTTTTTCTGTATAGTTAATGGTGATTTTATCTGTGATACATTTATTTGCAATCAATTCATCTGTAGGAACATCTTCTCTTAAAAATGGCAATTCAAACTTTATCTCAGCAAAGCCAATCTTATCTTCTAAAGTCTTAGGAGGTAAGAGTAAATGTTGTGTTTGCGGTATGTCTTTTGCCTCACATTGATTTGCCCTAATACTTGTAATCGTATAAGTTTTAACTTCAGAATTTGGAACACTATTTGTAAAATAAAACCTCCCCTTTACTCCATTTCCAAAATTATCAAATTCGTATTTATCTTTTTTACCCAATTCCAAACTGGCTTCATCGCCTCCGCCTCCACATCCCGAAAGGATAAGCACAACAGCTGACGCTAAAGCACTAATTTTTATACTTTTCATAAGCTACTCCATTAAGTTAAATTTTATCGCTAAAATTATTACATTTTTGTAGTAAAAACTTACTTAATAAGATAAAAAAAGATTTTTTTGCTACAATATGGGTAAAAAAAGTAACTTAAAAGCGAGATAAAAATCATGAGAATACTTCTAATCATGTTGTGTTTTAGCTTAGTTTTTGGAGATGTAAAAATGAAAAAAGCAAACATTTCTTACGAAAAAATATCGGGCTTTGGTTCGGCTATTAGTCCAGATTTTTTTGGAGGATTTTATCTTTTAAGCGATGGAAAATCTCCAGCAATATTGCATCTTAAAAAACAAAACGATACATTTATCATAGATAAAAAAATAAAATTAAAATCAACCTTAGACCCTGAAGGACTAGTGGCTTTAAACGATGGAACTTTTTGGATTTGTGATGAAAAAAAGATGAGATTTTTAAAAATAAACTCTCATGGAAAAATCATAAAAAGCATAGATAATTTATCTCATGAGCTTAAAAACATAGCTAAAAATAAAGGTTTTGAAGGTCTTAGTAAAGATAAGAGCAAACTCACAGCCATAGTCCAATCTTCCTTAAAAAATCCAAATAAAAAAGCACAAAAAAGCGATCTAACTCGCATAATTAGTTTTGATTTAAAAAGCAACAAAATAGCCCAATATCTTTATAGGCAAGAAAAACCAAAACATTCAAATAGTGATATGGTATCGTTAGGTCATAATGAATTTTTAGTCCTTGAAAGGGACAACAAAAATAAATTTGCAAAAATTTTCAAAATATCGCTTAAAAATGCTACCGATATAAACTCCATTTCGCTTTTAAAAAACATGACAAAACATGACAAATATGGACTTTTAATAGAGGGTAAAACATTAGAAGAGTTTGTCATGAAAAATGGCTGGAAGGCTTTGAAAAAATACAACATCAAAGCAGTCAAAAAAACGCAAATGCTAGATCTTAAACGCATAAATTATCCTCATAAAAAACCAGAAGGCATCTGCTTGATGGACGAAAATAGCATTGCTATTATCAACGACGATGAGGATTTTACACAAATTTATTTTTTAAAAGGAGTTTTATGAGCCTATTAGTATTCATGATAGCAAGCGAAATATTTGAAATTGTTTGGCAAAAAGGAAATAATATAAAAGAGTATTTAGCAAATCTATACACCGTGTATGAAAAAGGAGTGATATATTTTTCTTGCTTACATCTTAGCTTTATTTTTATACTTTTTTGTATATTTGCATTAAATTTACCATCAATATATTTGCTACTCATAGCTAGTATCAAATTTTTTGACATAAGTTTTAAAATATATTTGCTAGATAAAATAAGCAAAAACTTACCGCTTGGCAGTTTTGAGCATGTATTAAATGAAAACATTAAGCTATCAAATTTTTCAAAACTACTCTCATCTTCTTTTTATGTCATGATGTTTTATTTTGCATTAAATCCATAAAATTGACACAATAAAGGGCAATTTTTTTGAAATATTTTACCTTTTTTTGAGTGCTTTTAAGTTTTTTTTGCTAAAATTATGTAAATTTTTTTAAGGAGAAAATAAAATGGCATTATTTGAAGATGTATCTGAAGTTGTGGTTGAACAACTCAATGTTGATCCAGCAGAGGTTAAAGAAGAGAGCAAATTTGTTGAGGATTTAGGGGCCGATTCGCTAGATGTTGTTGAGCTAGTTATGGCACTTGAAGAAAAATTTGACATCGAAATTCCAGATGCTGATGCTGAAAAAATAGTAACTGTTAAAGACGCTATTGATTACATTGAAAAAAACAAGTAAGCTTTTAAGCCTGTTTATTCAGGCTTTTAGCTTTAAAAGAGAACTTAAGAGGAGAGATATTTGAAAAGAGTTGTAATAACTGGGCTTGGCATGATAAATTCTTTAGGAAATGACAAAGAGAGTTCTTTTAAAGCTATAGTAAATGGCGAATGCGGAATTGATGAGATAACTTTATTTGACACAAGTGATCACAGCGTAAAAATCGCAGGAGAAGTAAAAAACTTTGACCCCGAAGAAGTTTTAGACAAAAAAGAGATTAAAAAGGCTGATAGATTTATTTTATTGGGTTTAAAAGCTGTACAAGAAGCCATGAATGATGCTGATTTTGCTACATACGATAAGGACAGATTTGGCGTATGTTCAGCTGCTGGCATAGGCGGACTTGCTAATATCCAAAAAAATTCTATCATCATGGATACAAGAGGAAGTAGAAAAATATCACCTTTTTTCGTACCTTCATCTCTTATAAATATGCTAGGCGGAATGTCAGCTATCAAACATGAGCTAAAAGGTCCAAATTTAGCTTGTGTTACAGCTTGTACGGCTAGCACTCATGCCATAGCAGAAGCGTATAAAACCATGGTTGTTGGTGGAGCAGATAAAATGCTTGTCATAGGTGCCGAATCTGTAATATGTGGCGTTGGCATAGGCGGTTTTGCCTCTATGAAAGCTTTATCGACTCGAAATGACGAACCAAAACTTGCCTCAAGACCTTTTGACAAAGAGCGAGATGGATTTGTCATGGGAGAGGGTGCTGGAGCTTTAGTGTTAGAATTTTATGAAGATGCCAAAAAAAGAGGTGCTAAAATTTACGGCGAAATAGCTGGCTTTGGAGAGAGTGGAGACGCTTATCATATCACAACACCGACTCAAGACGGACCATACAGAGCCATGAAAGCAGCACTTAAAATGGCAGGAGACATTAAAGTCGACTACATAAACGCACACGGAACTTCAACTCCTATAAATGATAAAAACGAAACAGCAGCTATAAAAGAGATTTTTGGCACAAATGTTCCACTTATAAGTTCAACTAAAGGGCAAATTGGCCACTGCTTAGGTGCAGCTGGAGCCTTAGAGGCAATCATCTCTTTAATGGCACTAAGAGATGGTATAATTCCACCAACGATAAATCAAACCACACCTGATGAAGAGTGCAACTTAAACTATGTGCCAAATAAAGCCATCAAAAAAGACTTAAATGTTGTCATGAGTAATACTTTTGGCTTTGGAGGAACAAATGGTTGTGTTATTTTTAAGCGAATTAAGGAGTAAGCATGGCAACTTATTTGGATTTTGAAAAAAATATTCAACAAATCGATGAAGATATTGCATCAGCTAGGATTAAAAATGATACTCATGCAGTCGAAATTTTAGAGAAAAATTTATCAAAAGAGATAAAAAAAACATATAAAAACTTAAGTGATTTTCAAAAATTACAACTAGCAAGACATCCTGATAGACCTTATGCACTTGATTATATAAGAATTTTACTTGAAAACTCTTATGAACTTCATGGAGATAGAACCTATAAAGATGATGGATCTATAGTAGCTTATATAGGTCAAATGCAAAATCAAAAAATGATCATTATAGGCGAACAAAAAGGACGAGGTACTAAAAATAAAATCAAAAGAAATTTTGGTATGCCTCACCCTGAAGGGTATAGAAAAGCCTTGCGAATAGCTAAAATGGCTGAAAAATTTAATCTGCCTTTAATCTTTTTGATCGACACTCCGGGTGCATATCCGGGCATAGGAGCTGAACAGAGAGGACAAAGTGAAGCGATAGCAAAAAATCTTTATGAACTTAGTGCTTTAAATACACGCACAATCGCCATCGTCATAGGTGAAGGCGGAAGCGGAGGAGCTTTAGCTATAGGAGTAGCTGACAGGTTTGCTATGCTTAAATATTCGGTATTTTCAGTTATATCTCCTGAAGGCTGTGCTGCGATTTTATGGCAAGACCCAGCCAAACAAGAACAGGCTACAAAAGCCATGAAAATAACCGCAACTGACTTAAAGGCTCATAATCTCATAGACGATGTTATCGATGAAACTTTCATGGGAGCCCACAGAGATAAAGAACAAACCGCTAAAAATTTAAGTGAGTATATCTTAAAATCTTTAGAAGAGTTAGAGCAATTAAGTGATGAAAGCAGATTAGCTAAGCGATACGATAAGATTATGTCTGTTGGCAAATTTATAGAGCAAAATCAAAATAGCTAAAGCTAACTTTGAGTAGATTTTAGATAAAATCACATTTATAAAGCGAAATATTAAATCGTACTTAAGATGAGTTATTTATGATTGCTACCCCGAAGTCAAAATCTTTCGTACAATTTAATATTTCGCTTTTTGGGTTATTTTCTTATTTTTAAACGATAGATAGGTGTCCGAGTGGTTGAAGGAGCACGCCTGGAACGCGTGTAAGGTGCAAGCCTTCGAGGGTTCGAATCCCTTCCTATCTGCCATTATTAAATCAATCATAAAAAAGACAATTAAACTAAAAAAGGCACAAAATTGTGCCTTTTCATAACTACCATCTAATGCCAACTTCAAGCCAAAAGTTTCTACCTAAGCCATAGTTTTTGACATTTGTTAAATATTTTTTATTTAGCAAATTATTTATATCAAGATTTGCATAAAAAGAGATATCTTTATGCAATTTTTTCTCATACAAAACTCGTAAATCCCAAGTGGTGTAAGATGGAATTTTAATTGTTTTATACGATCTCATTTTCTTTTCTTTGTTCCAACTCATATCCAAAACATCTTTACTATCAAAATAGTTTATAAAATTTGTAAAAGATAGATTTAGACTAGGAATTTGCATAATGTGATTTAACCGAATGGTATTTTTAATATAATAATCAACCACAGGTAAGTCTTTAATCTCCACTTCTTTGTCGTTAAGTAAAATTTTTTTATTTAATGAGGTGGAATTATAATTTACAAAATTGCTTGTTTTGTGCAAATTCGTATAAGATAAGCCAAATCTATTTTTTGTACCATAAAACTCCAATGGCTTTTTATTTTGCAAATTAAAAGTAAAAATATTAGCTTTAGAAGTACCTAAATTTGTATAAATTTTATAATTATCATCTAAAGTTTCATCATCAATATCTTCTAAACCTAACTCTTCTTTATACATTGTCATGACTTCATTTTTACTCTTTCGATGTACAAATTTTAAATTTAATACAAGGTTGTTAAGCTCTGCTTCATAAAATAGGCTCACTTCGTCATCATGAGGAGTTTTTAAAGCACTTGTTAGATATTCGTTTGTGTATTGGTCGTTTTGCTTAAAAGGTTCATCAGGAGAAGTTCTATTTAATATTTTAGTATTAGCATACATATCATTATATAATTCATATGCAAATAAATTTCTTCCATAATATCGATTAAGTCCAAAGCCTATAAATTGCTTATCATCATTAAAAATATCATATTTTCCAACAAATCTAGGGGCTATGTTTATATCATGATTTAAACTATCTCTTTGTGCTCTTATTCCAGCTCTTATATAAAATCTTTTATACCTAATCTCATCTTCAAGATACAAAGCCAATCTATCTTGTCTTACTTTAGTATTTGTTTCTCCATAATGAAACAATTCGCTCAAAAATTGTCCCTTACCATCAAAACTATCATCATTAACACAAGTTAAATCATCTTTTTTACATCTATAACCACTAGGTAACTCTTTAGCTAAACTATACTCATCAAGGGGATTTAGCACTTGATGTTTTGCTTTATTTAGTTCCAAACTAAAGCCAGTTGCAATCTTATGTACAAATTCACCGCTTTGAAAATCATTAAAATCAAAATCAGCCTTATACTCTAAACTCTTTTGCTGTAAAAATATATCGGCTGAACCACCATAACTAGAACTCTTGCCTCCACCCCAATTTTTTATATTTGATTTGTTGTAGATAAAATATCCATCTTTATAGTCAAAATATCTTGAACTTTGAGTCGATCTGTAGCCTAAATTTTGGCTTATAAACACATTGTCCAAATCCACATCCACCTCAAGACTAGCTATATGCCCTCCAAATTTTCCATCAAGATTTGAGTTTAAAGTGCCTTCAAAAAAAGTACCATTTGTTTGCATAGAGTAAAGATAGCTTGGTTTTAGTAAAACCCTATCACTAGCATGATAAATACCTTTTACAAAATAGTTCGTCACTTTTCTTGTTTCATCAGGAAAAGTTGAAACATTTGCATCCATTAAAGTAGATTTTGTCAAGATATTGATAAAAGAATTATTTTGCACCACATCAAATAAAAGTCCAAAATTATCACTAACATACCCCTCAACTCCAAACCTATATCGTTTTTTGACAAAATCACTTCTATTGATATATCCGCGAGTTTTTTGATAATTTAAAGCCATTTTAGAATCGATAAATGTTTTTGACCAATCCCCACTTGTGTAAGTCAAACTAGCATTGCCATGAAAGCCTCGTTTAGGATCTCTTGTTTTTGCGTTAACAACTCCACCTTGAAACGAACCATACTTTGCAGATATACCACTATCTAAAACCTCTATACTCTCAAGCAAATCAGTATCAATATTGTTTGCTTGAGATCCTAAAGAGGCGCTACTCCATACATTTTTATATTCACTTTTGTTTCCAATAGGATTTAAATCATTATTAAAATTTATCCCATCTATACTAAAATTATTTTGATAAGTTTTTGCCCCATTTATGCTTATGTCTTTAACAAAAATCTCCCCTCCATGAACACCATTTTCTAAAGAGTTATTAAAGCTAATATTAGCATTTGATTTTAAAGCTTCTCCTATCGTATGATTTTTACTTGTAGTTTTAGCAAGTCCATCTTTGCTTAGCATTTGCGATGAGCCATAGTCTATATTTAGTTTTGATTTTACTTCTATTGCTTGAACCAAAGTGCTATCATGAGCTAAAGCCATACATAAAGGTAACGACAACAAAATAGTCTTTTTCATTTGTTTCTCCAATTGAAATTTTAAAAATTACATTATATCTAAAATTTTTATATAATTAAATTAGACACCAAACACATAACTAAATGTCAGTTTTAAAAGTAAATCTAACACCTTTACCATTAAAATAACTAGAAGTTATATCTGCATTCCAAATCATGCCACCAACTATACAAGATGGCAATATCTGTTTTCCCTCAAATCTATCGCTAGATACCTTATGTAGAGTTAGTTTATATTTACCCATCTCCATGTTTAGTGCATATATTTTGATCTCTATAGTATCGGACTTTACTCCTTGTGCAAAAACATTAAAACTTAATGGCTTCATGAGAGGAATTCCCTTTGGATTTACTTGCAATGCTACCTTCTGTTTTTCATCTAACACAACTTCACAAGTCTGTTTTCTTAGATCACACGGAGGATTTGGCTCTATAAACGAGATGTTTTGATCCTCAAATATACTATCAAAATCTACAAAAAATAGAGTCGCTATAAGCAGAACAATAAAAATTTCTCCAAACAAAATCATGTAAAATTTTCTTTTAGATTTTTTATTACTCATGATAAACCTTTCATATTTTAAAAATATGATTGTAACAATTAAAATTTAAAAAAAACTAAAATGATATAATCAAATACAACCTTGAAATGACAATAAATATTATTTTAAATAATTTTAAAAATTTATTAAGCAAATAATTAGTAATATTACAAGATGTTTTTTTATTTTTAAAGGAGACTTAAGTTGATTAAAAATATTTTAATATCTATTTTATTATGCATAAATTTATTTGCCTTAAATTATGAAAAAGAAGCAAAAGATATAAAACAAAGATTGTCAAAAGCCGTAACTGCTTATGAAAAGGGCGATATTAACAAAGCAAAAAAGGGTTTTTCGTCGGCCTATTTTGAAGTCTTTGAAAATTTAGAAGGTCCAATTCGCATCAATATTTCAGCAAAAAAAGCTTACGAACTAGAGGCTCAATTTGGCGATTTACGAAAAATGGTCAAAAAACAAGTATCCCCACAAGAGTTAAAAACTGCATCAAAAAAATTGATAAAAGAGATTTATGAAGTTTTGCCAGAACTTGGTACTTATACTTTAGTAGCCGAAAAAGAAGATACACAAAATAACAAAACAACTCCTACGATTAACGAACACTGGAAAGAAACTTTAATTTATATCCAAAAAGATTTAAGAAAAGCTCTTGATGCTTATAGTCCTGAAAATTCGCAAAAATCAAGAGAATATATAAAAGATGCCCAATTTCAAGGATACAGAAACACAGGACTTGAGATCGCTGTAAGAAAAGAGATTTCTGCTAAAATAGATGGCGAATTGCAATTGCAGTTTAGAGATTTAATAAGACTTATGCATGAAAAACCTAGCAAAGAAGTATTGGAAGAAAAAATAAACCAAACGCTAAGCTCTTTGTTTGATGCGACAAAAGATTTAAAAGTACGAAAAAATAACACAAAAAAAGTAAAAACACAAACGAAAGATTACTCATTGGTAGCAAATGAAATAAAAAAACAATTTTTAAAAGCATTTAACTTATATGATAACGGCAAACAAAAAGAGGCAATTTCACTTATTCAAGATACATATTTTGACATCTTTGAAGCAAGTGGCATGGAAGGTGCTATAGGTGCTAAAAATACCTCGCTAAAAGTCAAACTCGAAAGTCATTTTAGCAAAATCATAGGAGCATTAAAAAATAACTCAACAGATGAAAGACAAAAAGTCTTTAAGCTCCTTGATGCAGATTTGCAAAATGCTCTTAAGATCTTAACTCCTACTTCTAATACACCATGGCAACTATTTATCTGGTCTTTAACGATCATATTAAGAGAGGGCTTAGAAGCTTTGCTCATAGTAACCGCCATCATGGCATACTTAATCAAAAGTGGCAATAAAAACAAAATAAATATTGTTTATAGCTCACTTAGTGTGGCTATCATTTTAAGCTTTGCAACTGCTTGGATCATGAATGTCATTTTTGGCACAACTGCTGGAGAAAACAGAGAATTGCTAGAAGGCATCACCATGTTAGTGGCTGCATTGTTACTATTTTATGTGAGCTACTGGCTTATATCAAATGCAAATGCACAAAAATGGAATAAATATATAAACGAACAGATAAGCGAAAGTTTAAGTAGTGGAAACATAAAAACATTATGGCTAACGGTATTTTTAGCAGTATATAGGGAAGGAGCAGAAACGGTACTTTTTTATCAAGCCTTAATCAGTGATATAAACTCAAATCAAGAATATACTTACTTAGCAGGTGGATTTTTAGCTGGTTTAATACTCCTTTTTATCATCTATTTTGTCTTAAAATTTACAGCTTTAAGATTGCCAATCAAGCCATTTTTCTTAATAACAGGTATATTTATTTATGTGATGTGCTTCATGTTTGTAGGTCAAGGAGTTGTAGAATTAATAGAAGCAAAGGTTTTAACGCCAACTCTAATTGAAAATATTCCAACAATCACATCTTTAGGAATTTATCCTTATATCCAATCCTTATTGCCACAAGCAATTGTATTGATTTTAGGTTTAATTGGACTATTTTTTATCAAAAAGAAAAATTAAGGTTTAAAACATAGCGGTGCGAAAGCTTACTTTGGACATGTAAATATTGCATGTATATTTTTTAGGAGAAAATATGAAAAAAATTATCTTAGCAACAAGTGTAGCAGCATTTTTAGCAATCGGTGTAAATGCAGCAGAAGTTGAGTGCGGAGAAGCGAAAACTATAAACAATATGGAGATTGCAGCAGTTTATCTACAGCCAATTGAAATGGAGCCAAAAGGTATTGATTTGCCAGCTAGCAAGGCTGATGTGCATTTAGAAGCTGATATTCACGCAACTAAAGGAAATAAAAATGGCTTTGGAGCAGGAGAGTGGATTCCTTATTTGACCATTAATTACAAATTGACAAATCTTGACACAGGCAAATCAAAAACAGGTGCATTCATGCCAATGATAGCAAGCGATGGAACTCACTATGGCTCAAATATCAAAATGTTAGGCATAGGAAATTATAAAATCGAATTTTCAGTAGAACCACCATCAAAGCAAGGTTTTGGTCGACATACCGACAAAGAAACTGGCGTAGGTAAGTGGTTTAAGCCTTTTTCGGTTGAATACAAATGTGCTTACAAAGGTCTTAAAAAATAACTTTTTCAAGGGGCTTAAGCCCCTTTTATTTATGAAAGAAAACAATGGTATTTTTTGTAAAATTTATTTATGCTATTTTTCCCTCTGCGTTCATTTTAGGACTCTTAAAATCTCACTATAAGGAGGAAAAATTTAGCAATATTTACCTAATTGGTATCATCTCGCTAATTTTAGGAGCTGTTATTCAAAAGCTCTTCATGAGAGTTTTATATGATAGTGAATTTATAAGTGTTATTGGCGGAGTATTATCTTGTTGTTTGCTTATATTTTTATTTACATTTTTACTAGTAAAGATTAAAGCACTTTTTTACATACTTACTTCTATACTACTAGTGTATAGTGGAGCTATGCTCTCATATCTAGTTCATGATTTACCACTAACAGGCACACAAGTTATAAATAGCGATTTAGTCATTCATGTAAGCTATATTTTCTTGGCAATTTTAATTGGAATTTTCATCTATGAAGCTAGTCAAGTTTTGAGCAAATCTCAACACAAATCTGTCATGTTTTATATTATTTTAATAAGCTCTATCGTTTTAAACCTAATCATAATTTTAGGGGAAATTTTAAAACACCTCATTAAAAATGATCTCATTGTCGTTACAAGTGGACGAATTTCTTTAATAGCCAAAATAACACATTATAGTTACTTAAATGTCTATGTATATAGTCTATTTTTGTTTTTATTTGGAATTATATATTTTTTAAATCGTACAAACGATAAGATTTTAAATCTTGAAAACTCTAAACTTAGAAAATTGAAATATGAAAAAATTGTACAAAATAGATGGCTTAAAACTACAGGATTAATATTATTTATCACTTTAGCACATCTATCGTATTATGATTTAGTAGCATCACAACCACCAAAACTATCTCCTGCAACCATTTTACAAGCAGATAAAAATGGAAATATTGTTTTAGATACAACAAAATATCTTGACGGAGATTTATATAGATTTGCTTACATTACTCAAGACGGACATAAAGTAAGATTTTTTGCTATCAATCGCTACAAAGACAAACAAAAGGTAACAGTTGTGTTTGATTCGTGTATGATTTGTGGAGATATGGGCTATATCAAACAAGATAATCAAGTCATATGTTTAGCGTGTTCGGTTAGAGTTTTTATACCATCAATTGGTACTGCTGGTGGTTGCAACCCAATACCACTTAAATATACAAAACAGGGCAAAAACATCATCATAAGTTCAACGACTTTAGAAAACGGCTCGACTTATTTTACTCAAATAGTCAAACGAGAAGTAACAGATCCGATTTCAGGGGCTAAACTCATCAACAAAGAGGCGAAATTTACCTATGATTATGCTGGTAGGACTTACTATTTTGAGAGTGAAAAAAATATGGAAAATTTTAGAGACAATCCAGCTAAATACACACAACATAATATTAAACCCCGTTGGAGAGTTCAAGGACATGAGGAGTAAATAGTGTTTTTTCAAATCCTTAAGCAAAGTTTTGTAAAAAATAAAAAGCAAAAATCACTTGCAATTTTAACTATATTTTTATCAGCGGGATTAATAAGTGCTATGTTAAATACATCCATTGGAATAGGAGATAAAATTTCAAATGAGTTAAAAACTTATGGTGCAAATATAAACATAGTACCTAAAAGCGATCTTTTAAACATGGAGGTTGGCGGAGTTGATTATAATCCTTTAAAAGGAAAAGTTTTTTTAAAAGAGAAAGATTTACCTCGTATAAAAGATATTTTTTGGAGAAATAATATTGTAGCTTTTGCCCCATTTTTAAAGGGTATGGTACAAGCAAATGGCAAAGATAATATTTCAATTAGCGGAACATATTTTTATAAAAATGTACCAATTCCTGATGAAGAAGATTTTAAAACAGGCGTTCAAGCAGTATCAACTTATTGGAAGATAGACGGAAAATATCCAAAAGATGGCAAAAGTGAAGCTTTGATCGGCATAAATTTAGCTAAAAAATTAAATAAAAATATAGGCGATACGCTAGAAGTTAGCACAAAATATTATCAAAATAACCTTAAAATATCTGGCATTTTACACAGCGGAGAGAGTGAAGACGATAGCATCATCACAGACTTGCTTGTCGTTCAAAATCTCCTAAACCAGCCAGAAGATGTAAGCAGTGTCAAGGTAAGTGCCTTAAGTGTGCCAGAAGATGACCTATCAAGAAAATCAAGACGAAATCCAGACTCACTTAACTCTTTAGAGTATGATAGTTGGTATTGTACTGCTTATGTAAGCTCTATCGCTTTTCAAATCGAAGAAAATATGCCAAATGCCTCCGTAAAACCCATATGGCAAGTCGCACAAAGTGAAGGTATTATCATCGAAAAAATCCAACTTCTCATGGCTGTAGTTACCTTAGCGACTCTGTTTGCATCTAGCTTAGGTATCAGTTCATTCATGAGTACTTCTATTATGGAAAGAAGTCGAGAAATTGGTCTTATCAAAGCTTTAGGGGCAAAAAATTTTGATGTATATTTATTGTTTTTAAGTGAAGCAGTTGTCATCGGTCTTCTTGGTGGATTTTTTGGATTTATTTTAGGTATTATACTTTCTCAAATCATAAGCTATGGAATTTTTCAAAACTATGCTGATATTAAATTGATAGTCTTGCCAATTACACTGATTATCTCATGCTTAATAGCCCTTTTAGGTTCAATCATCCCATCACGCATGATAGCAAAATTTTTACCAGCGGATATTCTTTATGGGAGAAAACAATGATTTGGCGACTGATTTTAAAAAATATTTTTATAAGAGCAAATAAAACTCTCATAGTGCTATTATCCATAGTCGTTGGAGCAAGTATCATCTTTTCTTTTAGTGCAATCTATTTTGACATAAGTACCAAAATGAGCAAAGAGCTTCGTACTTTTGGAGCAAATTTTTTTATAGCACCAAAAAATATACAAGAAAAATTTATAACAATACAAGATTATGAAAAGGCTTTGACTTTTATAGATAAATCAAAACTAACTGCCTCTTCTCCTGAAATTTTCGGTCTAGTTAGGCTTGATTTAGGAAATGCTATCATGGCAGGAATTGATTTTATTGAGGCAAAAAAACTAAATCCATTCTGGCAAGTTGAGGGAAAATGGATAGAGATGGCATTTGACGAGAGAAACTGCATGATTGGAAAAGTATTAGCCAAAAATATGGAGTTAAAATTAGGCGATATGGTAAATATCAAAAATACAAATACAGGCTTTAAAACAAGTCTAAAAATTCGAGGCATCATCGAAACAGGAAAAGCGGGAGATAGTCAAGTGTTTGTAAATTTACCCCTCGCACAAAAAATATTAAATCAAAAAAATATAAACTATGCAAAACTTAGTCTCTCTTACTCTCAAGACGATATTGAGCAATTATCTCAAAAAATAAAAAAACAAATTCCAACCCTTGATGCAAAACCGATACGAAAAATATCGCAATCAGAAGGGCAAATTTTAAATAAAATAAAAACTCTCATGGCCTTAGTTGCTATTTTGATTTTAAGCATAACAACGATTTGCGTAAATACTACATTGATAGCCTCGATAAGAGAACGAGGTAAAGAGATAGCTTTACAAAAAACATTAGGTGCAAGTGATAAAATGATCATCAAACAATTTTTAGGCGAAAATACAATAGTTTGTCTTATAGGTGTCATGATAGGTAGCTTTGCAGGATATTTACTAGCACAACTCATGGCAAAAGCAGTTTTTGATTCGTATGTAGATATACGATTTTGGGTCATACCTATCACTCTTATCATATCATACATAGCGACTATGGTAGCAAGCTATTTTCCTATAAAAAATGCCTTAAAAATCCTACCAGCAATTCTTCTAAGAGGTGAATAAATGAATAGCGTAATAAAAATCGAAAATTTAGTAAAAAGTTTTGGCAATGTAAAAGCCTTAGACAATATCAACCTAGAGGTCAAAAAGGGAGAATTTATAGCCATCATGGGGCCTTCTGGATCTGGAAAAACAACTCTAATAAACATCTTATCACTCATGGACAATCTAACAAGCGGTTCGTATCATTTAAGTGGGGTTGATACAACTTTAATGAATGAAGATGAAAAAATGATCATAAGACGAGAAAAAATAGGACTTATTTTTCAGCAATTTCACCTTATCCCTTATTTAACTGCGGTTGAAAATGTTATGCTATCGCAATATTATCATAGCACCATAGATGAACATGAAGCAAAAAAAGCTCTTGATTTAGTTGGGCTTTCTCATAGACAAACTCATCTGCCAAATCAGCTTAGCGGAGGAGAACAACAACGAGTTTGTGTAGCGAGGGCTTTGATAAACAATCCAGACATTTTATTAGCAGACGAACCAACGGGAAATTTAGATGAAAAAAACGAACAAGTTGTCCTTGAATTGCTTAAAAATTTAAGTAATGAGGGCAAAACTATAGTGTTGATCACTCACAATCCAGACTTAGGCGAAAAAGCACAAAAAATTATAACATTAAGACATGGCAAAATGGACTTAAATAAACAAGAACAGACAAAAAGCTTAAATCAAATTAAACAAGAAAATATTCGTGCTTAGGTATTTTGTTTTATTTATGAGCTTAGTATTTATGTTCGGTTGCGAAAGAATGCAAAGCACAAAACCTATCAATTCAAATAGTGATATTAAATTTTTTATAGAAAAAAATGATGGCAAAATATCCAATATATCATTAAAAGATGAAAAGGTTTTGGTTTTAAATTTTTTTACTTCAACTTGTGGTGCTTGCAAAGAGGAGATACCAAATCTACAATATTTACATACTAATTTAAAAAATAAGATAAACATCATCGGTATTTTAGGGGAAAAAATAGACAAAAAAGAGGCTTTAGAATTTATAAAAAAATATAAAATATCCTACCCTATTATAAATCAACCAAAAATAGTAAAACTTCTCTCTTCCGCTGTAGGAGGAGTTTTCGGCGTACCCGTAACCATAGTCTATGCTAAAAACGGACAAGTCATTGGTAAATTTCTTGGTTTAACACCTTTCAAAACGCTAAAAAAAAGCATCTTAAGTGGCTTATAAGAGCAATAGCAAAATATTGCCATTGCTCATTTTATCAAACTATTTACACTCGTGGAGTGCCTTCAGCATTTCCTGCTATGGCTTCGATTTGAACTAAAGCATCATGAGGAAGATTTGCTACGCCAACTACTCGTTTTGCAGGAGTTCCTTGTGGAAAGTATTGAGCATAAATCTCTTCCATATCCATCATTTCACTCATGTTTTTAAGATAAATATTTACTTTTACGATATCTTCAAGTTTATGGTCTATGCTTTCGATGATGTTTTTAATATTTTCTAAGCATTGTTTTGTTTGTTCTTTGATGCCCATAGATACCATTTTGCCTGATTTGTCTAGTGGCAATTGACCTGAAATGTGGTTATAGTGCGAAAATGCAACACTTTGAGTTGAGAATGGATCGATTGGTGCATTTTGTGTATTATGTGCTTTTATGACGATGCCGTGTCTATCTTCTATGAGTTGAGGCGGAGTGCCGTCTCCATGAGAAATGACTGCTTCTACCCCAATCAAAGCCCCATAGCTAATCTCTTTTGCTTCGACAATAGTTCTAGCTGGCATATAAGCCACACTTCTAGCGATAGCAGAGTCAGGGAAAAAAGTCGTATAAACTTCATTCATAACACTAGTATCTTTTAAATCTTTTAGGTAGATTGTGATTTTTACAATATCATCAAAAGGCACATCAATGCTATTTAAAATAGATTTGATATTTTTAAAACACTGAATTGTTTGCTCTTTTATGCCACCAATCACCAATCTTCCTGTTTGCGGGTCAAGTGGTAGTTGAGTTGTAAGATTGTTATAGTGAGAAAATGCAACACTTTGAGACGATAAGGGGCTTAAAGGTGCATTTGGAGTATTATTGTAAAGTTTTATCAAATCTCCAGCCTGAGGTGCATTTGGAATCGTTCCCTCACCATTGCTCATAAGTGCATCAACTTGCACTTTAACGCCAAATGGCAACTCATTTACTACAATGCTTGTTTTAGTTGGAACATAGGTTGTAAAAAATGATTTATACACCTCGTCAACTTTATCAACATCTTTTATGTCTGTAACAAATATGCTAACCCTAACAATATCACTTAAGTCATGGTCAATACTTTTAACAATAGTTTTTATATTTTCAAAACATTGTTTTGCTTGTTCTTTAATTCCACCCTCAACTACTTTACCTGTTTTTGGATCAAATGGTAGTTGTGCGGAAAGATTATTGTAGTGCGAAAAAGCCACAGATTGTGAAAAAGCCTTACAAACTGGTGCTTCTTGCGTATTTCTTGCTAACACTGCATTTAAATTGCTCATGTTATCTCCTTGATGTTTTTGATTTATACTAAAGTTTTTAAGCTATTAATTATACTTATAGAAATTAGTATTTTTTATTATAGCAGTATTTTATCATGATATCAATACAAAAATCTCTACTCGCAAACATTTTGCAGATTTTGTAAAGTATCTTCAAATGAAAATATACTCAAGGAGTCTTGTTTTATAAAATTTTCCATCTGCTCTTTTTTGTCAATAGCAAAATCAAGCTCTTTATCATTTCCTTTTTGATAAGCCCCTATACGCAGTAAAACTTCATTTTCTTTTAGCAAAGCAAACATTCGTTTAAATTTTTGGGCTTGTGTTTTATGCTCATTACTCACAACATCACCCATGACCCTTGAGGCTGAATTTAAAATATTTATAGGCGGATAAATACCCATATCGACTAAATCTCTACTTAAAACTATGTGTCCATCTAAAATACTTCGGCTCTGATCTGCTATTGGATCACTCATGTCATCACCCTCAACTAAAACGGTGAAAAAAGCTGTGATCGATCCTTTACCTTCTTCTTTTCCTGCTCTTTCCATGAGTTGAGGAAGTAGTGTTAAAACAGACGGCGGATAACCTTTTGAAGTCGGTGGTTCGCCTAAAGCAAGTCCGATTTCACGCTGAGCCATAGCAAATCTTGTAACACTATCCATCAAAAAAAGCACATCTTTTCCCTGATCTTTAAAATACTCCGCCACACTCATAGCACTAAATGCTCCATATTTTCGCATCAAAGGGCTATCATCACTTGTGGCTACTATCAAAACGGTGTTTTCTAAATTTCCACCTAAGTTTTTTTGTATAAATTCAGGCACTTCTCTCCCCCTTTCCCCTATTAATGCAACCACTTTTATAGGAGCAGATGAACCTTTTACTATCATGCCCATTAAAGTTGATTTTCCCACTCCTGAACCTGCAAAAATACCAAGCTTTTGTCCTTTTCCGCAAGTCAAAAGCCCATCTATACATTTTACTCCAACACTAAAATTTTCATCTATCAAACCTCGCTTCATGGCATCAAGTGGTGGTCTTATGATCGAGCCATAACTTGTTGGTTTTATCGGCTCTTTACCATCTTTAGGACGAATAAAAGGATCAACCACTCTTCCTAAAAGCTCATCTCCTAGCGGAATTTTCATGCCTTGATTGTCGATATATACCCTATCTCCTGTTCTAAAACCCTCAACAAAACCAAAAGGGGAGACAAAAAAGCTATCATCTTTTAGCTCTGTTACCATCGCTAAACCCTCTTTTTGAGTATGATTTGATACTATTCTTACTACATCGCCTATGCTTGTTTTTAAACCTTTGATTTGCATAGAAGTCGCACTAATTTTTATAATATGCCCAAACATTGGCGATAGTGATGGTTTTTGATTTTTTAATTTGTTTTTTAAATTCATCAAAGACATTAAAAACTCACACTATCTTTTGCATTAATAAGTGAAAAAAATTCACGCCTTGTATCAGTATTTTTGATAAAAAGTCCCCTTAAAGCTGAAGTTGTAGTTGTAGAGTTTATCTTCTGCACACCCCTCATTTCCACACATAAATGCCTTGCTTGAAGCACTACTCCTACACCTTTTGGCTTAATAACTTCTTGTAAAGACCCTGCGATTTGTTCTGTTAATTGCTCTTGTATTTGCAGTCTTCTTGCATACACATTTACCATTCGTGGAATTTTACTAAGCCCTACAACTTTACCATCGGGAATATAAGCCACATGAGCTCTTCCAATAATCGGCAACAAATGATGTTCGCATAAAGAATAAAATTCTATATTTTTTACCAAAATCATTTCGCTATTTGTACTATCAAACAAAGCATCATTTAAAATCTCTTGCGGATTTTGTTCATATCCTTGAGTCATGAATGAAAAAGCTTTGAAAAATCTTTGCGGAGTTTTCAAAAGACCTTCTCGTTTTGGATTTTCACCGACAATTTTTAGCATATTTTCAATACATCTACTAAACTCTTTTTCTTTATTCATACATAAACCTAACATTAGTTTAAAATAAAAATAGCATTTTATCCTTTTTTATTTTAAAAAAATAATTTTTTTCTCTTATTATATAACAAGATAAGCAAAATTTTGCTATATTAACATGAAAAATTTATATTTTAAAGGGATTTTATGAAATTAGATGTTAAACAAATTGATGGTGCAAACGCTATTATATCGACTACAATAAAAGCTGATGAGATAGCAAAATCACAAGACAATATAGCAAAAAGTTTTGCAAAAAAAGCTAAAATTGATGGATTTAGACCGGGAAAAGTACCAGTTAGCGTTGTAAAAAATCGCTATAAAAACGAAATAAAACAAGAAGCTGAGCAAAAATTATTACAAAATCTTTTAGCAGATAGCTTAAAAGAGTTAAAAAAAGAAGCAAATCAAATCGTAGGTGAACCTATGTTTGAAAAATTTGAGCGAAAACAAGACGATATAGAACTTGAAGTTATCGTTAGCTTTAAACCAGACTTTAACATAGACGGATACAAAGAGTGTGTTCCAACATATTCAACTCCAAGAGTTTCAAAAAAAGATATTGAAACTAAAAAAGAGGATTTAGCAAAAATAGTCGCTCCGCTTAAAAAAATTGACGAAGATAGAGGATTGCAAAAAGATGATTTTGCTCTGTTTGATTTTGAAGGTTTTGTTGATGACGAAGCATTTGAGGGTGGCACAGCAAAAAACTACACTTTACAGATAGGAAGCGGACAATTTATTCCAGGTTTTGAAGATGGTATGCTTGAGTTAAAAGCAGGAGAGAGTAAAGATATAAAAGTAACATTTCCTGAAAATTATGGAAGTGAAAAATTGGCTGGAAAAGATGCAATTTTCAAAGTAACCCTTCATGAAATACAAAGCAAAGAAGTGCCTAGTGAATTTAGTGAAGATATGCTAAAACAACTTTTGCCAAACGAAAAAGAACCAAACGAGGAAAAGCTAACAGAACAGATCAAAGAGCAGCTAAGAGCAGAAAAATTAGACACGATTTATGAAGAAGAATTGAAGCCTAAATTTACAGAAGCTCTCATAGAAAAAATTTCACTTGATTTGCCAAAAAATATAGTAGAACAAGAACTTGATATCCAACTTAGACAAAATTGGCAAAATTTTAGTAAAGAAGAAATTGAAGAGTTTAAAAAAGATCCAGAAAAATTAAAAGCTAAAAAAGAAGAGTATAGAACAGATGCTGAAAATAGTGTAAAACTAACTTTTATTGTAGATGCAATGGCAAGAGAAGAAAATATTACAATCAACGACCAAGAACTCATGCAAAAATTATATTTTGAAGCCATACAACAAGGTCAAGATCCAAAACAATACGCACAAATGTATCAACAACAAGGACTTTTACCTGCTATAAAAATGGCGATGATAGAAGAGAAACTATTTAGAGAGTTGTTTTTTAATAAAGACAAAGCAAAAGAGGAAAAATAATGAGCTATGTTCCAGTAGTTGTTGAAAAAACTGGTAGAGGAGAAAGAAGTTATGACATCTACTCTCGTCTATTAAAAGATAGAATAGTCATGTTAAGCGGTGAAATAAATGACAATGTTGCCTCATCTATCGTTGCTCAACTTCTATTTTTAGAGGCTGAAGATCCAGACAAAGATATTTATCTTTATATAAATTCTCCTGGTGGCGTAATCACAAGCGGGTTTAGTATTTATGATACGATGGAATATATAAAACCAGATATTGTTACCATTTGCATAGGTCAAGCTGCTTCTATGGGTGCATTTTTACTTAGTTGTGGTGCCAAAGATAAGCGTTTTGCCTTACCAAACTCTCGCATCATGATTCATCAGCCTTTAGGAGGAGCAAGAGGACAAGCAACTGATATACAAATTCAAGCCGAAGAAATTTTGAGATTAAAAAATATCTTAAATGATATTTTGTCGAAAAATACTGGACAAAAAATAAGTAAAATCGTAAAAGATACCGAAAGAGACTTTTTCATGAGTTCAATACAAGCTAAAGAGTATGGTCTTATAGATAAAGTTTTAGAAAAAAGTTTTAAATAAGGAAATTTAATTGGTCCGTTTAGAAGAAGATGTAGTTGTTAGTGAAAACAAAAAAGAAAAAAAAGATTTTGAAGAGTTACACTCCTTTGCAAAGGGTGTGATTGAAAAAATGAAAAAAGAAAACATAGCTCCCACACCATATAATTTTCAAATATATTTTGAAACTTCACTCGACAATCAAAATCAAGCATTTAAGAAAAAGGTTAATATTTTAAGACAAAGTGAAGCTGATGTTGATAGTGAAGAACATCATATGCAAATGGAAAAAGATATAAAAGAGAGTTTTAATGTGGTAAAAACCATGATACAATCCATCAGCTTGATATATAAAAATATCAATATTGTCAAAGGAATTATCAAAAAAAGAAACGGGCAACTAAAAACTTCTGTAAATCAAGCTAGTATCACAAATACTATAACGGTTTTAAATAATGACATGAATAAAATAGACAGCCTTTTAGACAACCAGCTAAGAGGCTTAAAATCAAATTATGAAAAAGCTGTAAGTTCGCTTCGTTCTGTGGAAAAAGAAGCGATTTTTGATACAAGATATGGACTATACAATAAAAAATATTTTCTAAACACAATCAAAAAAGAGATACAAGTCGTAAAAGAACACAATCACAATAGCTCATTAATGCTATTAAAAGTAAAAGATGTATTGACTAAAACAATATCAAGCAACAAAGATAAAATTGCACTCACGAAAAATGTAGCAAGATTGCTTCAAAAAACTTCAAAAAGAAGTGATATTATAGCTCATGTTGGAGATGGAATTTTTGCAATGCTCATGAAACATACAGATATAAACTCAGCAAAATTAGCTTGTGAGAGGATAGCAAATTTGATCTATGATTCTAGTTTTTTCATAGGCGGAGAAGATATTGAGATAAATTTAGAAATAGTAGCCTCATGTTTAAGCGGAGAAAAAAGTGTAGAGCAAAATTTAGCTAATATATTAAAAACCATGCCAAAATCCTCTAAAGATACACAAAAATTTATCATCCTACAAAGCTAATCATGATACAACCAATTATACAATATCCAGATAAAAGGCTTTGGCAAAAATCCAAAGATATTACAAAATTTGATAAAACATTACACACTCTTCTTGATGATATGTACGAAACTATGATTAGTAAAGAAGGTATAGGCTTAGCCGCTATACAAATAGCTGTACCGCTAAATGCTCTTATCATAAACTTACTTGATGAAGAGACTCAAGCACAAAAAAAAGAGGATTTACTAGAAATCATAAATCCCTATATCACAAAAAAAAGTGGTCAAACTACTTTTCAAGAGGGTTGTTTGAGCGTTCCTGGTTTTTTTGAAGATGTTAAGCGTTATGAATATATCACCATTGAATATCAAGATAGATTTGGAGCTAAACACATAAAAGATTTAGATGGACTGCTTTCAATTGCAGTCCAACATGAAATAGATCATTTGTTAGGGCATTTATTTATAGAAAAACTCTCTTATAAACAACGAAAAAAATTTGAAAAAGAGTACAAAAAAGCACAAAAAAAATAGATGAGAAAATTAAATTGTGGCACACAAATAGCAAATCAAGCTTTTAAAGTAGAAGTAGAGTCTGCCTTTATTAGAGCCTTACCGGGTTTTAGCATAGTTGGTCTGCCAAACCAAGCCATACAAGAGAGTAAAGACAGGATAAAATCAGCACTTTGTAGCATAGGTTTTTCATTTCCTGCTCAAAAGATTACGATAAATCTTTCTCCTTCGGACATTAAAAAAGAGGGTAGTCATTTTGACTTACCGATAGCCATTTTAATAGCTTTACAAAAAGAACAATGCAATTTAAATGATTTTTTTGCTTTTGGCGAATTAGGACTTGATGGAGAAATAAAACACACAAATAATATCTTTGCTTTAGCTTTAAACTTAACAAAAGAGCATCAAAATATAAAAATTTTAGCTCCAAAATCTCAATGCGAACAATTAGCCTCTATCCCGAACATACAAGTATATGGAGTGCAAACCTTGCAAGAAGCTTTAAAATTTTTTACCGATGAAGAGTTTGCAAAAACTTGTCTATGCAAAAGTAAATGCAAAATATTTGAACAAAGCATCAAGTTACATAATAATGATTATTTTTTACCTACAGATTTTAAATTTGACTTTAGCGAGGTCAAAGGGCAAACAAGAGCAAAAAGAGCTGCATTAATAGCTGCTACTGGCATGCATAATATATTGCTTGAAGGGAGTCCAGGGTGCGGAAAGAGTATGATTATAAAGCGTCTTAGATATATCTTGCCACCTATGAGTTTAGATGAGGTATTACAAAGTACTGCTATTAAATCACTAAATCAAGAAAATACCAAATTTTCAACCCTAAGAGCATTTCGGTCTCCCCATCACAGTTCTTCAAAAGCTAGTATTTTTGGAGGAGGAAGTCATGCTAACATGGCAGGTGAAGTGGCACTTGCACATTTAGGTATGCTTTTTTTTGACGAATTGCCTCACTTTTCAAAACAAGTTTTAGAGAGCTTAAGAGAGCCACTTGAAGACAAAAAAGTATTGATTTCTCGAGTAAATGCAAAGATAAATTATCCTACAGATTTTTTATTTGCTGCTGCTTTAAATCCATGTCCTTGTGGCAATATGTTAAGTTTATATAATTCATGTACTTGTAATGAACTAGAGATAAAGCGATATAAGTCAAAAATATCTGCTCCTATTTTAGACAGGATTGATATAAAATTGCAAATGGACGAAAATAGAAGTGATGAAAATGCATACAACTCAAAATCCATGCAAGAGATGGTCATCAAAGCCTTTAATTTTCAACTCTCGCGAGGACAACAGTGCAAAAACTCAAACCTAAATGAAAGCGATATAAGAATGTATTGCACCCTCAATGAAGATACACAAAATATATTAACCAAAGCCATACAAAGGTATGGATTAAGCCAAAGAGGAGTCAATAAGACTTTAAAATTAGCACGAACCATAGCTGATTTAAGCTTAAGCCATGACATAGAAAAACCCCATCTACTCGAAGCCTTAGCTCTAAGAGTTTAGGCACAGAAAATCTGTGCCTAAGGATATGAGGGACTTAAGTTATTGAAGCATTTTTAATACATTTTCAACAGAAATATTCTTCGCAGTTTCACTGCTTTACAAAGTTACTGAAGTAACTTCAGAACATTTTGCTGTACTGCATTTGCTTGACTCATGGCGTATGTGCCTGATTGAGCTAAAATATTTTGCTTATTAAAGTTTGCCGATTCTTTTGCAAAATCCACATCACGGATCTGACTTTCTGCTTGTTTAACATTTACTTGAGTTACGGAAATATTTCTAATGGTTGATTCTAGTTTTTGCTGTGCAGAACCTAATTTACTTCTTACATCGCCAATCTCTTGAAGTGCATAGTCAGTTATGATGACCGCTTTTTCGGCAGACTCTCGTGTGATGACATCAATGGAAGCTAAGGAATTATTATGCCCTCCATTTGAGAGACTTTTCTCATATACTTTTGCCTCAACACCTCCAATATCATCACCGCCTGTTACAACTTCAAAATTCTCTTTAGAGTCTAAACGAATCGTATAGGCATTACCATTTGAAATCTCAGTCACACTAGCTCTTACACCAACTCCAAATTTGTGAGCCTGTTCATTAAACTCGTCTGCTAAAGCAGTGGCTCTTTGAAGGCTTGATGCTCCCGTAGTGCCAGCTATAGTCATAAATTTAGATGAAGCTGAAACTGTTATCTCTTCGCTTTTTCCATTTTTCACAACGGTTTGCTTAACTGACAATTTAAGTTCTTTTTCACTACCCATAGGAAGAGCTTTTATAGGCTTACTACCAGAAACAAAAGCAAAAATACCAACATCTCTAATTTGGGTATTTTCGATATTTACCTTAACAGTTTCACCAGCATATGGACCAATGTGAAATGATTTGTTTTTATATGAACCATTAAGCAAGGTTAGTCCATTAAATGACGTCGAAGCAGCGATATTTTGAGCCTCTTCAAGTAGCTTATTGACATCAGATTGGATCATTTTTCTAGTAAGAGTACTCTGTCCATCAGATGCAGCTTGTATGGCTTTGGTTCTAACGGTGTTGATGATGTTTATGTATTCAGCCAAAGCACCATCGGCCGTTTGGACGACGCCTATACCATCATTTGCATTCATGATGGACTGACCTAAGCCCAAAGCTTGAGAGTTAAGAGAGTCCGCAATAGCCATACCAGAAGCATCATCAGCTGCTTTGTTTATCCTAAGACCCGAGCTTAACTTTTGCAAAGAGTTATCTATGTGTAGATTTGTCTGTTTTGCTTGAACATGAGCGTTCATAGCTCCAATGTTAGTGTTGATTCTAAATCCCATTTCATATCCTTTATCACAGGTTTTAAAAAACCTTTGTAATTTTCTATGAGACTAGTAAGCAAACATCGTTCCACTTTTTAAGTAAAACGAAAAAAATTACTATTTTGGGAGTATTTTTATACTTTTTGGAGAAAAAAGTCTCTTTGCTTCACTAAATAAAGGATCTTGTAAAATTTTTTTAACTGCCATTTGTTCTGGGCTTGGAACTGGATTTAAATCTGGTAGTTTAGTTTGCTCTTTGCTATTATCTTCTTGTTCTTTAGGGGTTAAAATTTTTTTTTTACTGCCACTTCTTTGACTGATATTTTTACATTTTGACCATAAATCTCTTTGCTAAATTGCTTAATCACGCCCCATGCATGTCTTAAGGTTTTTTTATCAACCTCATCAGCACAAAGCTGTATGCTAAGTGTATCATTTTCAAAACTTATAAATTCGATACATTTTTCAAAACATTTACCCAAATCATAATTTCTATCATATAACTCTTTAATCAACACATCAAAATTACTCGTTGTTGCAGTTTTTTGTGGCATAGGAATATTTGGCGTCATAATGGTTTTGTTTACTAGAGATGTTTGTGTGTTTTGTATGTTTTGAACTGGTTTTTGATCATTTTCTAAGTTTTGGATGAGAGTTGAAATCTTGTTTATATTTGTAGCTTCAAGCATTTTAAAAAACACCAAACTTAGCACAAAACCACTATCGGCATTGATGGATAAAAGCTGTTTTGACTCACTTAAAATCCTAAAAAATCTCTCACATATCAAAGTGGAAAATAAATTATCATGACTATAAAATTTTGTCTTAATATACGCTATTAATTCATCTAAAACAACTTCACATTCATACATTTCAAGTTCGCTAACTAATCCTAAAATACTCTTTGTATCTTTTTTAAATATAAAAGAAAAAATTTCATCTAACTTTTTTGTGTCCAAAAAGCCCAACATCGAAGCAACTTCTCTTGGAGTTAAGTTTGACTTTGAATAGATAATAGCTTGATCAAGCAAAGTCAAACTATCCCTTAGCGAACCATGACCTGCCCTACTTATCATTTGTAAAGCCTCTACTTCATAAAGTATATTTTCTTTATTTAAAATATGACTTAAATGCTCGACAATATCGTGTTGAGCAATTTGCTTGAACCTAAAATGTTGAGTTCTTGAAAGAATAGTCGCTGGAAGTTTAAGTGGGTCTGTAGTTGCTAAGATAAATTTTACATACTCAGGTGGTTCTTCAAGTGTTTTTAAAAGTGCATTAAATGCTTCACGAGTTAGCATATGAACTTCATCAATGATAAAAATTTTAAATCTTGCAATACTTGGCTTGTATTTTGTCTGCTCAATCACATCCCTAATGTCATCTATTTTACGACTACTTGCTGCATCCATTTCAATAATATCGATATGACGATTTTCATTTGCCATTTTACAATTTTCACAAACTTCACAGGCAGTTGAGACAGGACCAATATCGCACACTAAAGCCTTAGAAAATATTCTAGCAGTTGAAGTCTTTCCACTTCCTCTTAAGCCTGAAAAAAGATAAGCATGAGACAATCTTTTATTATTTAAAGCTAGTGATAAAGTCGTGGTAATCGAACTTTGCCCTATCAGTGAATCAAAATTTTTAGGGCGATATTTCAAGGCTAAAACTTCAGACATTTAAACTCCATTAAAATTAATTGACTATTATTGTACAAATTTTTTGATTAACATTTGATATAATCACAAAAAAAATGGAGAAATTATGAAAAAAATAATTTTAATGACTTTAGTTTGTCTAGGATTTTGCTTTGCTTTAAATGGTTGCGAGAGAAATGATTATCAGCATCCTCTTCATCGTTCAACAAATAAGTAAGTGAGTTACACATTAGCCTACCACCTTGACGAGTTGCTCACGATGGATATCATGAAATCAAAAATTTCAAGCCATCGTGGGCAAAGTAAATATTTTTGTGTAAAATGTCCACTTACTCGTTTAAATTGGCTAAAAGATCTTCATTATCACTTGTTTTTAGCATTTTTGCATATAAAAATTTTAACGCTTCTATCTCTTCCATTTGAGAAATTGCGGTCCTAATAGCCCAAATTTTTTGCAGATTATCAGGGGCAATTAAAAGCTCTTCTTTTCTAGTTCCGCTCTTCATGATATTAACTGCTGGATAAATTCTTCTATCAGAAATATTTCTATCAAGTACAATTTCGCTATTTCCTGTACCTTTAAACTCTTCAAATATCACTTCATCCATTCGAGATCCTGTCTCAATCAAAGCAGTTGCAACTATAGTCAAACTTCCTCCGTTTTCAATATTTCTAGCAGCTCCGAAAAATCTTTTTGGCTTATGAAGTGCGTTCGCGTCAACTCCACCACTTAAAACCTTTCCGCTTGACGGAGTAACTGTATTGTAAGCCCTTGCTAAACGAGTAATACTATCAAGAAGTATAACAACATCTTTTCCCATCTCGACTCGTCTTTTTGCCTTTTCTATGACAAGCTCTGCAACTCTTACATGGTTATTTGCCGGCAAATCAAAAGTCGAACTATAAACCTCTCCATGAACACATCGTTGCATATCAGTAACTTCTTCTGGTCTTTCATCAACAAGCAAAACGATAAGTTCGGTTTCAGGGTGATTTTTTGCGATTCCATGAGCTAGCTCTTTCATGAGCTCGGTTTTACCGCTTCTAGGAGGTGCTACGATAAGTCCTCTTTGACCTTTTCCTATCGGAGTAAAAAGATCAAGAACTCTACCTGTTAGCTTTGTTGGATTGTATTCTAATTTTATTTTTTCAGTAGGATAAAGCGGAGTTAGATTATCAAAAAGAGGTCTTTGGCGCGACTGTTTAACAGGAAGATAGTTTATCGCTTCTATTTTTAAAAGTGCATAATATCTTTCTTGTTCTTTTGGGCTTCTAACTTGCCCCGTAACCGTATCTCCTGTCCTAAGAGCAAATTTTTTAATTTGGGTGCTGCTAACATAAGCATCATTTGCACTATCGCTTAAGTTCGAATCAAGTGCTCTTAAAAAGCCATATCCTTCATGGGTAATCTCTAAAATACCCGTAAAAAGTATGAAACCACCTTGACTTGTTTGATGTTTTAAAATTTCAAATGCCAAATCCTGTCTTTTTAATTCTTGAGGATTTTCAACCCCTAATTTGTCGGCAATATCCAAAAGTTTTTTCAGATCAAGCTTTCGCAAATCTTCTATCTTGTGTCCCTCTACTGGAACATGAGTTCTTTTATTGTAATGCTTTTGATTGGAGCTTTGTTTTTTTGATTTATCTGTGGCTTCGCCCATAATTCCTTCTTTAATTTTAAATTTCACAAACAGCAAAAATATTTATGTTGATAAAAAATGCAGATTAAAAACATATTTTACTTATTTGCAAGAGTATTATTTGAGAAAATTGAAGTAGTTTATAAGTTTAACTTCAATTATAATTTTATACTAATTTAGCTTAATTTGTCAAGTTTTTTATAATTTTAACAGATATTTTAATTTTTTATAGCTTCATTTACTTTAATTTTCTAAAATTAGGTAAAATTACAAAACGATTTTAACTAATTTCCATTATATATGTTAGGAATATTTATGAGTTTTATTAAAAAAATAGTAAATTTTGTCATCTTATTTTTTCTCACATCAATTTGGTTATATATGGATAAACTTTTTGTGGCACCCTTACAAACTATTACAGAAATTTTTTCCGTTGGCTTTCCTTGGAATCTCATGATACTTACTTGTATTGTATATTTTAGTCTATGGATTTTAAGTTTATTTTTACGATTATTTACAAAACCTCATGAACGATCAGTTTTTAGTTATCAGCGATAAAACACAACAAGACAATATCTTAAAAACAATCTACAGCAGACTAAATCTGCAAGGCAAGGTTTTGCATATATTGGATTTTTTAAACACAACTCCTCATGAAGATACTATGTTTATTTTAAATATGGTCGATTTGACCCACTTAGACATTTCACAAACTTATGTGGATCTACTAAAGAAATTGAGTAAAAATGGAGTAAAAATTCTAAATTCATTTAATCCGCTCTGGCTCAATAGTGTTTTACTAAAATCAAATATAGCCTATAAAAAGTTTGAATTTTTTGCAAATTTTAGTGAATTTACACAAAAATTTCCTCTCTTTTTACGAACGAAAAAAAGCGTTTTGCTTAGTTCAAATATTCGTAAGCAAAATTCATATCAAATTGACTTTTTAGAAAAAAATCAATCCGTCAAATGTACATATCTTAAAAATAATTCACAAACAATATTTGGCTCCATTTATGACTTGCTTAAATTTTTTGAAAAACAATTTGTCGATAATTTTGGTATATTATGTCGAGAAAAAAGCATTCATGAGCGATTTAAAATTTTTTTTAGCCATGATAAAATTAGCCATATTGTAACAAACAATACCATTCATGAAGATATGCTAAACCTTAAATGGAGACCTTTTATTGAGCATTGTTTAGATGATTTAGATGAACTAGAAAAACTATGCAATGCAAACTTTCCTTTAATTTGGAGTTTGGAATATGACAAAACTCAAAATGGTTTTAGTATAAATCATATCGATTCTTTTTGTTTTGAAAGCATAAGCACTCACTATGCAAGACTCATCGTTGAAAATATCAAACCTTAAGTATATATTTGATATCTCAAATAATATTATAAATAAAAATAGTAAAGTTTATAAATCTATCTCAATACCTACAGGACAATGATCTGAGCCAAAAATATCACTTAGTATAAAAGCATCTTTAAGCTTAGGTTTTAAATCTTCGCTTATAAAAAAATAATCTATCCTCCAGCCCGTATTATTTGCCCTTGCATTTGAGCGATAACTCCACCACGAATAAGCCGATTGGACATCACCATTAATTTGCCTAAAAGTATCCACATAACCATGGGCTAAAAATTTATCTATCCATTCTCGCTCAATGGGTAAAAAACCTGAAGTTTTAGAATTTGCCTTTGGATGTCTTAGATCAATTTCTTTGTGAGCTGTATTTACATCTCCACAAACTATAATGCTTTTTCCTTGTGCTCTTAAATTTTGACAATGTTCCAAAAAATCATCGTAAAATTTCATCTTATATTCAAGCCTCTCATCGCTTTGTTGTCCGTTTGGAAAATAGACATTAAAAAGTACAATGTCTTTAAAATGATGCTCCAAAATACGCCCTTCATGAGCATCAACATGAGCAGCAGTATCAACTTTGTCAAAATCTATTTGCGAAATAGTACCAACCCCAGAATAACCCTTTTTCTCCGCCGAATTTGCATAAAAATTTTTAAACTCCCCCAAACACTGCGTAGGAATTTGCTCCTTTTGTGCCTTTGTTTCTTGTATACACAAAATATCCGCATTTAATGCCTTTACATCAAACATGTTTTTATTACAAACCGCTCTTATACCATTTACATTCCATGAAATTATTCTCATATTTTTCCTTTATTTTACATTTTTATTTCTCGTAGCAAATAAAGTTCGCTACTGCGACAACCAACAGAACAAAACCAGCTTTAGCTGTGTTAAGAAGCTTTAAAAAAAAAGCTTAAGCAAACTAAAGCTACACCCTAAAGGACGAAATTAACCGCTTTGCTTCAAAGATTAAAATGCTATTACAAAATAAAACCGCACATTAAAAAAAATATACAACCCTTTAAGGTTCATTTTGCTTTTTTGTTATATAATTTCCCTCGGGATGCCCCTTGTGAGCAAGGGGAGAACTTACAAATCTATCTCTTTTTTAAGCCCATTTTATTCATCATCTTCATTTTTGCACTCTAGGTTTTTGTTTTTTGGTATACTCTCCACATATATACTTTGACTAGGAAAAGCAAAACTAAGCCCCACTTCTTCAACGATATCTATGATATTATACATAACCTCTTCTTTGACTGCTAACCACTCTTGCCAGTTTGTTGAGTTTGAAAAGCAATATACTAAAATATCAATAGACGACGCAGAAAACTCATCTAAATAAACAAGCATATTTCTTTTGTATCCTTGCAAATCATAAATGCTAACTGCTTGTTGTTTGTATAAAAGTTTTTTATCTTTTTCATTTAAACTTATATCATCTGGATTTGCTATTTTTGGATGGTTTAGTAGCATTTGCTTGATTTTTTCTACACATAATCGCAATTTATCTTTTGGACTATCGTATGTCAATCCTATCTTCATTTTAATTCGTCTGCCAACCTCTCTTCTTGTCCAATTTCTAATAGGTTCATTAGCTAATTTTAGATTTGGTACAAATAAAAGAGAATTATCAAAAGTCCTAACAGTAGTATGCCTTAAGCCGATCTCAACAACAAAACCATTGATATCACCACACTCTATCCAATCTCCTTGTGAAAAAGAGTTGTCAATCAAAAGTAAAATTGATGAAAAAAAGTTTGCCAAAATATCTCTTGAAGCCCAAGCAACAGCTAAACCTCCAATTCCTAATGAAGCTATAATGGCTGAAACATCAACCCCTAAAGCTTTCAATATCATGAGCAGTGCTATAATCAAAACTAAAAAATAAAAAATCTTTAATGCTAAATTTACAACATCTTTTCTAAAACTTACATCTTCACTTGTGAAACTATTTAAAAACGCTATGCCATATCCGTTACAAATACCTATAGTTAACCATGAGAAAATAACAATATACGATATAGAAAATATAGTAGATATATACGAATTTATAGGATATGGATGAAAAATCACATTACAACAAACATTTAGAGCAAAAACAAATAAAAGAGGAATCAAAGGACGATTTGTCGATTTGATGACAGATTGTTTTGTATGAAAATCATAGGATTTTTTTTGGGATAAAATAACAAAAATAGTAAATTTTCTTCGTTTAAGCACCAAAGAACATAGCCAAAAAAATACCAAAATTAAACAAGATAAAAATACTTTTCCTATATTAACATAATCATTTGGTACAATAGAATTTATAGCGTTTATAATATAAGCAATGTCTAGCCTTGTAAAGATAAAATTGCTTTGCAACAAATCAATATGCTTAAGTAAATATTGCAAAATTTCTATATATGAATGTTGATAAGCTTTTAAATTTAAATCATCTTGTCTTAACGATACAAACGAATAATCATTTTTTACCTCAGAATCCTGCAAATCACTAGTAGTAGCAATAGCACTAATGTTAAAAAGTGCTTCTCCTATGGTATTTTTTAGCTCACTTCGTCCAAGCGAAAGAGTTGATAGAGTGCTAATTTTTTGCAATGTAGCATAAAAAATCTTTTTTGCTTTTTGATTTTTTATCGCTATTATATCTCTATTGTAAGCATTTAAATAACCAGCTTTCTGGTTGATTTGCAACTTATTTTTTAACCCCTCATCAACTCTATATAAATCTTCAAACCCCTCTTTATTGAAAGTAAGTAAAGGTGGAATTTTTGCTAAAAGTTTGTTTTTTTTACCCTGTATAACCTTAAGTCCAAATGCATTATTGGTTGTATTTTGCTCCGAATTTTGTATCTTTAAAACTTGTTTATTGATGCTAAAAATTTGTTCTACGATACCTTCTAGCTTATCGGCAAAAGCGATATTAAAACATAAGATAAATACAAATACACACCTCACAAACTCTCCTTTAGGATTTATTTTATGTAAATTATATCATAAAATCTACCACAAATTATTTTAAAAATTTGTGGTAGCCAAATGAGTTTGTATAAATTGTAAAATAGGCTCCGTAAAAACAATAGCTATTATGCAGCAAATAAAAGCAAATGATATGACAGATTTTATCACCAAAGTCGAATTTGCCAAATAAATGCTACCATCTTTTACTTTGCTTTCATGTAAAAACATAAATACAACAAGCTTTAAATAATACCATAAAGCAATAGCAGAATTTATAGCCATGACAATAGCAAGTGTAAAATAGCCATTATTTACTGCTGAACTTAGGATAAATAACTTTCCCCAAAATAGCGAAAATGGAGGAATGCCAGCCAAACTTACCATAAAAATTGCCATACAAACTGCTAAAAAAGGTGAAGTTTTTATAAGCCCTGCAAACTTTTCATAAGGGTCGTCACTTGCATATAAACTCTGTTTTGTTTTGCTTATCCAAAGTATAGCAAATGCACCTAAATTTGCCACGCTAAACATAATCCAATACACAAAAAAAGCTGAATTTGAAAAATCAGTACCAATCAAAATAGCACTTAGCAAAAATCCCGCATGAGAAATGGAACTAAAACCCAACATTCGTTTTAAATCTTTTTGTATAAGTGCAGCTACATTTGCTATGCTCATAGTCAAAACCGCAACTATATAAAGCATGACATCAACCCACACTAAACCCACATTGCTTAATCCTTCAAATATTCTCATGACAACGATAAATGAAGTGATTTTTGGCACTATGGACATATATCCTGCCATTTGCGAAGTGGAACCCTCGTAAATATCAGGTGTCCAAGTATGAAATGGCACTAAAGAGAGTTTAAATCCAAGCGAAGCGAGTAAAAACACACAAGCCGATACGATAGTGATAGCTGGTGCTAAATTTTTTGAGACTAAAATTTGCATGATTTGTGATATTTGCAAACTCCCACTTGCTAAATAAAACAAAAATGCACTCATGCCAAAAAGCCCAGAAGCTAAAGCTCCCATAGTAAAATATTTTAAAGCTGCTTCTATGCTTTTTAAACGATTATGCATAGCAATTAACGCATAAAGTGCAAGTGATCCTGTCTCAAGTCCTACAAAAATTACGATCAAATTATCGCTCAAACACATCTGCATAAATCCAGCATTCATGAGTAAATACATAGCATAAAACTCTTTTAAATCGCTCTCATGAAAACTTTGGCGTGAAAATGAAAAAAGCAAAAATAATCCACTTACCATAAGAACAATCATTGATGAAAGTCTAGCAACTCCGTCTATCAAAATAGCATCAAAAAATCCCCTACTAGCTCCTTTATAGCAAATAATACTAAAAAAACTTAAAGCTAACATTATTAAACTTAAAATAATAAAAATCTCTTTTTTAAGGTTTTTATTGATCAAATCCAAACATATCAAAACTAAAGCACCAAGTACCAAAATGCCAACAGGCATTAAAGACGCTATATTTAAAGTATCAAATGAAATTAAAGCGTTTATGTCAAAATTACTTGCTTTCATGAATTACTCCTATGCTATTTTGCTTAATGATGATATTTTTAAAATTTTGCGATTTTGCATTCATGAGCCATACCATCTTTTTCACACCCGCATCGATCGGTTTTAAAAGCGGCTTAGGATATACGCCTAAAGCTATGGTTAAAGCTACCAAAGGCACAAGAGCGTAAAGTTCTCTTTTGTTTAAATCTTTTAAGCTTTTATTTTCCTCATGACTTAACTCTCCATAAAAAGAGTTTCTATATAAATTTAGCATATAAATCGCACCTAAAATGATGCCAGTTCCACCGATCAGCGTCATGATGACACTTGTTTTAAAAAATCCAAGCAAGGACAAAAACTCACCCACAAATCCAATGGTAAGCGGAAGCCCAATTGAGCCCATAAGCATAATGGCATAAATCAAAGCGTAGCGAGGCATAATGTGAGCCAATCCTCCAAATTCGCTGATGAGTTTTGTGTGTCTTCTTTCATAAATCACACCAACTAACATGAAAAGTCCACCGCTAACAATTCCATGAGAAAGCATCAAAAAAATCGACCCACTAATACCCTCCACATTTAAAGCAAAAATTCCCAAAATGATAACGCCCATATGTGAAATCGAACTATACGCGATGACTTGCTTCATATCCTTTTGTGCAAACGCTATCATAGCAGTATAAATGATCATAATGATAGCCAAAAAGCCTATCGGTTTTGCAAAATACACACTAGCATCAGGAAAAAGCGGAAGCGAAAATCTTACAAATCCATAAGTTCCCATTTTAAGTAGTACGGCTGCAAGTATAACAGAGCCTATTGTCGGTGCTTGTCCATGAGCGTAAGGAAGCCAAGTGTGAAATGGAAACATTGGCACTTTGATAGCAAAACCCATAAAAAACGCTCCAAAAAGCCAAAGCTGGATATTTAAAGGCAAGGATAAAGCATACCAATCAGATAGTGAAAAGCTCCAAAAACCTGTGATTTTATAATGATAATACCCAAACGCCAAAATGCCAACTAGCATAAAAACCGAACCAAAAAAGGTATATAAAAAAAACTTTACAGCCGCGTAAATCTTCCTTCCACTTCCCCATGAACCGATGATGTAAAGCATAGGAAGAAGCGAAAGTTCCCAAAATATATAAAACAAAATCACATCTAAACTTAAAAATACCCCGACCATAGTAGTCTCTAAAAACAAGATCGAAATCACCAAATGCTTTAGCCTTTCAGTTATGCTAAGCCCCACTAAAGCGATAAATGTCATAAAAGTACTTAAAACCACCAAAAATAAGCTAATCCCATCGACGCCTAAATAGTAAGAAATCCCATAACTAGGTATCAAAGCGATATGTTCTACAAACGAAAAACCGCTCACATTTACATCAAAACCATACCATAAAACAAGCGAAAAAATAAACTCTGCAAAGGTTACAATGAGGGCGTAAATTTTGATATTTTGATTTGGCACCAAAAAACATAGCAGAGCCGAAAGTGCTGGAAATAAAACGATTAAAGATAAGATACTCATTTGATGCCTCCTTGTAAAGTTAAGTTAAACACAAAAGCCATCAAAAGCAAAATCACCACGCCAACTATCATAAATCTTAACATTATCGATAGATTTCCTTTTTGAAATATCTCATTTGCATCTTTTGAAAATGAATTTAGCAAAGTTGCCACCATATCCACACTAGCATCGACGATTTTTTGATCGATTTGCCAAAATAAAGCGGAGATATTTTTGTATGGAATGATAAACACTTTTTCGTAAAATTTTGGCACAAAGTATTGATTTATTAAAATTTTATATATGGCTAAATGTTGTAAGTTTTCGCTAAATCCGCCTCTTTTTGCATACATAAAATACGCATAAAAAATCCCACTTAAGGCAACAAAACTAGTTCCGCCTATGAGCAAGTATTCAGTCATGTGAGACAGATGAGCTTCATATTTTGGAAGTAAATTTGTACTAAATATCTCAAAAAAATGCTCCAAAAATCCAGCAACTATGGATAAAACTCCCAAAGGAAGCATGGCGTAAAGTACAAAATTGTGAGCTTCATGAGGGTGTATGCCAAATTTTTCATATCTTTTCTCACCATAAAAAACTACCAAAACAAGCCTAAAGCTATAAAATGCTGTCATGAAAGCACCAGCTAAAAGCATAAACCAAAGTAGATATTGCCCCTCGTTAAAAGCGACTTCTAAGATTTTATCTTTACTAAAAAATCCCGCAAAAGGATAAATTCCACTAAGTGCTATGGAAGCTAATATCATCAAAATAGCGGTATATTTCATGGCAGCATACAATCCGCCCATTTTTCTAATGTCAAGCTCATCTTTCATGGCATGCATGACATTTCCAGCCCCTAAAAATAGCAAGGATTTAAAAAAGGCATGAGTTGCTAAGTGAAACAAAGCTATCCAATAAGCCCCCAAACCAGCTGCTACAAACATGTAGCCTAATTGTGAAAGAGTCGAATAAGCGATAATTCGTTTTAAGTCATTATTTACCAAAGCCATAGAAGCTGCAAAAACTGCCACAAAAGCTCCTAAACACGCTATAAAAAAGCTCACTTGCGGAATCACAGAAAAAATGGCAAAACACCTAATGACAAGATATACTCCTGCTGTTACCATAGTAGCTGCGTGAATCAAAGCAGAAACGGGAGTTGGACCCTCCATAGCATCTGCTAACCAAGTGTGAAAAGGAAATTGTGCCGATTTTCCCATCGCTCCAACAAATAAAAACGCTCCAATGCATAAAAGAAGCGAATTTTGCAAGTTTGGTACAGAGCTAAAAACGACGCTATATTGCAAACTTCCAACGCTCCAATATATAAAAAACAATCCCATAAGCATTCCTAAATCTGCTACTCTATTCATGATGAACGCTTCATTTGCTGCCCATGAGGCACTTTTTTTGTGATACCAAAATCCAATAAGCATCCAAGAACATAATCCTACACCTTCCCACCCGATGAAAAGTCCAGCGAAATTATCGCTCATGACCAAAATAAGCATCGAAAAAACAAAGGCTGAAAGATAGGCAAAATAGCGATTAAACCCCTTGTCATGTTCCATATATCCCATCGAATAGACATGAACAGCCGTTGAGACTAAAGTGACAACGACCATCATCGTAACACTGACCTCATCGATGCTAACTCCAAATGGTATGCTCAAACTCCCCGCTTTTATCCACTCAAGCAAATTTATATGCAAAGCTTCAACATTTTTGACATGAAAAAATAGCACAAGCGAGCTTATGAAACTAACTCCAAGCAAGGCTGAAGTGACAAGTCCTGTTGCGATATTTTTTTGTCTATGAGAAAAAATCGAGCTAAAAAGCGAACCAAATAGAGGCGAAAAAAGTGCCAAATATATAAAATTTTGCATCATTTACTCCCCATAATGTTTAAACTATCAAGGTCCATAGAACCTGTTTTTTTATACCAAAGCACTAAAAGTCCAAGTCCCACAGCAACTTCACTTGCCGCAATGGCTATGATGAAAAGTGCAAACATTTGACCATTTAGATTTTCATAATATTTTCCAACTGCTACAAAAGCGATGTTTAATGCATTTAGCATAATTTCAGTGGCAAAAAATAACATAATCAAATTTTTGCGTCTTAAAACGCCGATGATGCCCAAAGCAAACATAAGCCCTGCGACTAGCAAGTAGTATTTTACACTCATCTTAATTCCTCCCTTATCACAAAGCCATTATCGTTTAAACTTTCACTTTTGTCCATTTTTTTGCTAATTAGCACAATGGCTGCTATCATGGCAACTAACAGCATGACCGCTGCTAACTCAAAAGGAAGCAAATAATAAGTAAATAAAACCATTCCTACATGAGAGCTATTTGCCACACCTTGTTCGATTGAGAGTAAATTTTCGCTTGATATCGCATTTGAATACAGAGGTGCTACAAGCATAAATACGATCAAAACCGCACTTAAGACACCTAAAGTGTAGATGATTTTTTTATTTGAAACATTTTCTTTGACATCTTCTTCGTTATTAAACATCATCATAGTAAATGCGTACAAGCACATCACAGCACCCGTATAAACTAAGATCTGCACCACTCCTAAAAACTCCGCATCAAGCAAGAAAAAAAATCCTGAAATAAATATCATGCCGCCAGCTAATGCAGACATGGAATGCAAAATATTTTGACTAAAAATCGTCACGCTAAAAGCACCTAAGCTTAAAATACTAAAAAATAAAAAGGCAATTATCTCATACATTTTCATCTTCTCCCACATAAGCTAATGGTGTGGATTTTACATTTGCACTAGCATTTTTACTCAACGCTCCAAAGCCCAAAAATTCGACTTGCTTTTTCGCTTTAAACTCATCAAGTGGCGTTAAAAGATCGTCTTTTTTGGCAAATTGAGCTCGCTGTTCGCTTGAATTTTCATACTCACCTCCATGAACGATGGCAAGTTCAGGACACACTTCAGCACAAAAACCACAATATATGCATCTGCCAAAGTTGATGGTGTATTCGCTTACTTTTTTTCTTCCATCTTCGCCTTTTTTAGTATCCATTTTGATACATTTTGCTATACAAATTTTCTCACAAAGCCCACAGCCAATGCATCTTTCATGACCGCTTTCAACAAGTCTTAAAAGCTTATGAATAGCCCTATACCTTGGCGGAATGGCTAATTTTTCTATAGGATATTGCACGGTATGGATATCAAATTTGAAAAATTCCCTAATCACAATCCACAATCCAACAAACAATTCAAGCTGAAAAGTCCGTCTTAAAAATCGCTGAAATTTCTCTTTATTTGTCTTTGGTTCTTGCTCTTCATCTATGAAAACATAGCTTATATTTCTATTATTAAAATTTTCCATATCTCCTCCTTTATACCAATACAAAACCAGTTATTAGTATGTTTAAAACTGCTAATGGCATCAAAATCTTCCAGCAAAGCCACATGAGTTGATCTGGTCTTATATGAGGCCAAGCAGCCCTAACCCACATGAAAAAAAAGATTAAAAACATGATTTTTGCTACTATCATGACAGCACCTGGTATGAACCAAAGTGAGTTATAGCCGCCCAAAAATATGAGGCTTATTAAAAATGAAGCGGTGATTAAGTTTGCATACTCACCTATGAAAAACATGCCCCATCTCATGCCTGAATACTCTGTTGCATATCCTGACACGATCTCGGTTTCATGTTCGATTAGATCAAATGGAGTTCTGTTTGTCTCGGCAAAAGCAGCGATTAAAAATAGCACAAAAGCTAAAGGTTGCTTAAACATAAACCAATCGCTAAGCCCACCTTTTTGAAACTCATTTATGTCTATTAATGATAATGAGCCCACTAACATCAAAGGTGCCATGATGGAAAGTCCTGCTACAACTTCAAATGATAATAATTGAATTACAACTCTAGCCCCACCAAGCAAAGCCCATTTGTTGTTACTGCTCATGCCACCAAGCAAAGGTGCGTACATACAAACTGAAGTCGCCGCCATGACAAACAAAACTCCAACACCAACATCAGCTACGATAGGGTGGATTATATACTCAGTAAATGGCAGTCTAAACTCTGGTAAAATCGGCACCGCACTTAAAGCAACAAAGGCTGAAGTTGCCGCTATCAAAGGTGCTATTTTAAAGACTGCTTGATTTGCGTTAGTTGGAATGATGTCTTCTTTACAAAAAAGTTTTATCATGTCAGCTGCGATTTGAAGTACTCCATGAGGTCCTACCATCATGGGCCCGAGTCTTCGCTGAAAAAAGGCTAAAACTTTTCTCTCTATATATGTGGTAAATCCAGCAAGTGCAGCAAATAAAGCTACAACTACGACTGCTTTTATGATGGTTTCTATTATGAAGGCAAATTCGCTCATCTTATCTCCTTTATGACGAGATTTGCATATCGATTTGCTTTGAAAAACTCACTCACATCAACCTTTGTATCAAAAGTAGGCAAGTAAGGGATTAAGCCTTTTAAACAGTTATCTTTTTTTATGCTAATTGCGATTTTATGCTTGTTATTTTCTATGCTTACTATAGCGTTTTCGCTTAAATTGTGATGCTTTAAAAACTCATCGCTAACAAAAAGATTTGCTGTTGTTTGAAGCTGGTGGGCTTTGTTTGTAAAGGGGCTAAATTGATTTATGGGATTTGCTTTTAACACCAAATTTTCGCTCTCAAGCTCCCAAACTTCAACACCCTCGCAAAACTCTTCGCTTTCATGTTCGAACTCTTCAAGCAAATATCCTCTATGTTCCACTCCTCCATTATCGAAATGATTTGGCAAATCATCAAAATTTTTTACTAAATAACCCTTATTTTGTGGCAAATATTTTGTATAATCAATCGTATATTTTTGCTCCATTCCCAAGCTACAGGCGATGTCGTTTAAACAATATCCTTTAAACTCAAGTGCCACATTTGTAGGAACTACTCGTTTATTCATGTTTGTAAAAGTGCCCTCTTGTTGGTTTAATGCTGGCATGTCCAAATCACCCCCACCTAAAGCAGACAGGCTCAAGTCCGCTTTTACATTGTATCCAAGAGTAAAAACATCTTGCTTTTCGCTTAAATCACAAATCAAACTAACGCCTAAAGTGTTTGTGTTTGTTGGAATTATCATGACCTTAAAAGGAGTATGTTTTTGCACAAGCCCTAAGAGTTTTGCGATTTTTTGTGAATGTTTGTGAGTATATAAATCCTCGCCAACGATGAGGCAAAAACGATCTTTTTTTGCTAAAAAACTCTCAAACTCTTCGCCAAAATCCTCAACTCCCATAAGCTCATAAAGTTTGCTACTCTCAAACTCTTCAACTTCTTTAACCTTTTTAGAGACTAATTTTTCAACCTCTTTTTCTTCCCCGCTCTCTTCATCTTTAACAAGTTCGACAATCTTTTCTTTGATGGTTTTTACCACCTCTTTTGTTTTTGTGATTTTAAGCTCGTTTAAGGTTTTTTGCATATCAAGACTTAAATTTTCACCAAATTTAGCAAGCAACAAGTAAAGCACACACTCTTCACTTCCAGCATTTAAAGCGATATGTTTAAAATTTTTACTATAGCCATCTACTATCTTATCTCCTACAGGGTAAAAATAAAATCCCGCTCCTTTGTTTATGGTCAAAGCATTATTTAAAGCATAAGAAGCATTTGGGCTATCACTTCTTAAAAACGAACCAAGGCTGATGAGAAAATTACTCTTTTTAATCTCGTTTATGTCACAATTATACAAACTCTCACCACTCGTTTTGCTAAAATTATCCAAAAATTGCTGATATGCTCTTGCCTCTTCATTGACTAAATTTAAATCAAACTTCTCTTTTAATTTTTGAAGTATCAAAGCTTCTTCGTTTGTGATAAAGCTAGTAAATTCTAATTGCTTAATTTTACCACTCTTAAAAGCATTAACTATCGTTTCAAAAGCCCTCTCATCCTTGCCCTCACACTCATTTTCAAAGTCAAATCCATATCTAGCCGCACCATTTAATGGTGCAAAACTATACTCACTTGATATTCGATAAATCTTCTCTTTTGCATTTTGTATGCTCGTTTGCTTAACATCATAATACATAAATGAACAATCTGAACTATGAGGATTTGAAGCTGGTATTTTTCTTAGTTCCCATGAGTTTGCTTTATATTGAAAATCGCTACTAACCAAAGCCCCCACAGGACAAACCGCCGCACATTCGCCACACTCACCACAATCATCTTCACTAATGCGTCCTATGATGGATTTTTGCATCTTATTCCAAGTAGCATAAGCGTCTTTTGGCATCTTATCTTTCCATGACTTATCAAGTGCTTCACCACCTCGTTTAATAGTCTTTAAATTTGCATCACCTATCATGTCCTTACAAACAGTGATACACCTTTCACAAACTATACAAAGCGACGAGTCATAATGAGTTAAGCCCCAAGTTTGCGTCGGTCTAGGTGTGTCTTTGATGCAAAAATTTTGACTTTTTACACCCATTTCAAGAGTATAATCTTGCAATTCACACTCACCACTTTGATCACAAACTCCGCACTCAAGCGGATGATTTATATCATAAACTTGCATGATAGCTCTTCTTTCAGCATCAATCTCTTCGCTTTTTGAGATAACTTCCATGCCATCTTTTGCTTTTGCATTACATGAATATGCTCTTTTTCCGTCAATATCGACTAAACAAAGCCTACAGGCTAAAGTCGGAGAACAGCCGTTTAGATAGCATAAAGCTGGTATAAAAATTCCATTTGCCCTTGCTATATTTAAGACATATTCACCCTCCTTAGCTTCACAGGTTTTTCCGTCAATTTTAATACTGATGTTACCCATTTGCAATCCTAGTTATTTTACATACTTCATAAGCATAAGTATCTTTTGGTTTATATTCAAACAAACCAATAGTTCCTTTTAGCTCTTCATTTAAGATGAAAGTTCTTTCAAATTCACCTTGTTTTGTTCTAACCTTAACCTTATCTTCATGCTTGATTTTATTTGACATAGCAAACTGATGTGAGCCAAAGAGGTATTTATCTCCACTAACAAAATATACAACTGCTCCGTCAAAACTTTGTAATTCTTCTATAATTTGTGGCGTATGTAAATTTGAACGAGAGATGTTATTTTCAAAACTTTCATAGACTAAATCAAACTTACAATAATACTTTATCATGCTTAAAAGCTTAGCGATATTTTGTGCGTTTTGATGAAACTCTAAATCCTTGCAAACAAAAAGGCAAATCTTTTCGTTTTGGATTTTCAAGCTCAACTCTTCGGCTTCTTCTTCGCCAAAATTACACTCTGCACTTAAATATCCAAAATCCAACTCTTCTAAAAAATCTTCCAATCTCCCATCACTTTTTACATGACAAAAATTTAGCAAAAGTGCCAAAACCCCCTCTTCACTACCCACTTCATATTTAGCAAAAAAATCAACACTCTCCTCATCTGCTTCAAAAGGAGACAATAGATAATAATTTTCATCAAACTCTTTTTTTTCTAAATTTCCTAAAACCAAATATGTGCTGTTTTCATCTTTTTGTTTAATTGTTTTAATGCTTAACTTTTTTAGATACTCGCTTAATGCCATTTTAAACCTTTCTTTTGACTACAATAGTCCAATCAACCTCATTAAATTTTAACGAATTTAACATCTCATGACCTGCTTGTGCGATCACATCTGCACTTTTTTGCACACTCGAAAAATCGCCAATCTCAAACATGAAAATACTCACTTCATCAAGCTTAGTTTCGCTAATAATCTCAAGCATTCTGTCATAAAAATCATCTTTTAAGTGCCTTAAATCGTATCGTTGCATTATCTATCTATCTCCCCTAAGATTATATTTGAATTTCCCAAAATCGTAACAACATCGGCTAGATAAGCCCCTTTCATCCACTCCCCAAAAAATCCGCAATGAAAAAAGCTAGGTGCTCTTACTTTTAGCCTGTAAGGGTAAGGCTCACCTTGTGAATTTATGAAAAATCCAAGCTCACCTTTTGGGCTTTCAACTCCACTATATACCTCTCCAATAGGCGGTCTCATGCCTTGAGTTACGAGGTTGAAATGTTGCATTAAAGAGTAGTTTTGAGTCATGATTTGCTCTTTTGGTGCGGAAATGTATTTTGGAGAAATTGCCATGATTTGCGGATCGCTTTCGTGATATTTTGGTATGAGTTGTTTTAAGATTTTCACACATTGTCTCATCTCTTCCATGTGAAGCAAATATCTTGCATAACTATCTCCATTTTTTGACACAGGTACATCAAAGCTAACTTCATCATAAAGTTCATACGGCTCTTCTTTTCTAATATCCCATTCTACACCGCTTCCTCGTAAAATTGGACCAGTACAGCCCCAAGATAGGGCTTGTTCTTTGCTTACAAGCCCCACGCCCTCAAGTCTCATTCGCCAAATTCTATTTTTAGTCAAAAGTCCTTCATAATCAGCAATATCTTTTGGAAATTTATCCAAAAATGCATCAAGCTTATTTGTCCAATTTTCGGGCAAATCCAGTGGAACTCCGCCTATGCGAATGGACGAGTGAGTAAGTCTAGCCCCGCAATACTCTTCGATTAAATCTAAGATATACTCTCTTTCTCTAAAAGTATATAAAAATATCGTCATCGCACCCACATCAAGAGCATGACAAGCAAGCCAAAGCAAATGCGAACTGATGCGGTTAAGCTCAAGCAATATCATGCGAATTATACTCGCCCTTCTAGGAACTTGTACGCCGATTAGTTTTTCTACTGCTAAACAAAAGGCGTGATTGTTTGAAGATGCCGCTATATAATCCATTCTATCCGTTGTAGGAATAAACTCGTTATAAATCATATTCTCAGCCATCTTTTCCATGCCTCTGTGCATATATCCTACATGAGGGTCAGCTTTTACCACTTTTTCACCATCAAGGGTCAAAATAAGCCTAAGCTGTCCATGAGAAGATGGGTGTTGGGGTCCTAAGTTGATAACCATTTGATTATCATTTTTTTCAAAATTTATATTTTCAAAAAAGGGTTGCAATCTATTTGGAACTTGTCTCATCGTCTGCCTTTTATGATCTTGCTATCTTCTTGTTTTAGTTTTTTGACTATCACAACGCCATCATCTTCTTGATAATCTTGCTTTGTAATTTCATCGCTTTTTGGAGTGGCGTAAGGTACTTCATGATGAATTCTTGCGAAATTTTTCGTATCATCCTCATCAACTCTTGCACTATCTCGTTGCTCTTCGCCGACTACTTCTCGGTACTCTTTTCCAAAAATTTTATCTATCTCATACCATTTTGCATCTTCATCGCCTTGTAAAGGATATGATTTCAAAAGTGGATGACCGCTCCAATCATCGGGCAATAAAATTCGTTTTAGATTTGGGTGATCGTCGCAAATGATACCAAACATATCATACATTTCTCGCTCAGCCCAATTTGCACTTTTATAGATACTTTGCACACTTTTTAGTTTTTGTCCCTTTTGCAAAAAGCATTTTACTCTAGCTCTTACATGATGACTTATTGATAAAAGCTGATAAAAAATTTCAAAGCCATTTTTTTGCTCTAAAAAATCAATAGCACTCATCTCGCTTAACATTTCATAGCCGATTTTTTGGAATATTTGCAATGTTTGATAAATATCATCTTTATCGACCCAAACTACAAGCTGATTTAATTCACTATAGCACTCTTTTATGCCAATTTGCTCTTGTAAGGCTTGTACATGAGGATAAAAGGGGCTATTTTCGCTCACTTCTTCATGGCTAATACAGGGTTGGATTTTAAATCTATCTTGATAATATGCCTTTTTTTGTACATTTTTTCTATCTTCATATCTTCTCATCACACAAGCCTTTTTGGTGCTGTTTTTCTCGCACCGCTTTCACGGCGAATCTTTTTTTGCAAAAGCATTAAAGCATACTGAAGAGTTTCAGGCCTTGGTGCACAACCTGGCAGATATATATCAACTGGAATTATCCTATCGACACCTTGAACGGTGGCGTAAGTGTTAAACATTCCACCTGTGTTTGCACAACTTCCCATGCTTATAACCCACTTTGGCTCTGCCATCTGATCATAAAGCCGTCTTGTAAATTCGGCGTGTTTTTTTGTCAAAGTTCCAGCGATTATCATCACTTCTGCTTGTCTCGGAGATGCCCTAAAAATCGTACCAAATCTGTCAAAATCATACCTGCTTGCTCCTGTTGCCATCATCTCTATAGCACAACAGGCTAATCCATAGCTTAATGCCCAAAGCGAGTTACTTCGTCCCCACTGCACAAGCTTATCGATAGTCGTAAGTGCTACAGGCAAACCTCCGCTTTGTGTGTAATTTATCTCATGATTTGCCATTGTAACGCTCCTTTTTTCCACGCATAAATAAATCCAATAGCTAAAAGTCCTATAAAAAGCAACATTTCAACAAGACCAAATATACCCAATTTTTTAAAATTAATCGCCCATGGAAACATAAATACAAATTCGACTGCAAATAGGATTGATAAAAGTGCAAATGAATAAAAATGAGTGGAGATTGAATTTGGCTGTTTGGTGGGACAGGGTCCGCATTCGTAAATGCTAAGTTTTAATCGTTCGGTATCAGTTCTTGCAAGTTTGCCACCGACATATCGAGCTAAAGCAACTATAACATAAAACATACCAAAAGCAAACACAAGCATAAAAAATGCACCAAAATAGGGGTGAGATACATCCATATGTGTCATCATGATATTTCCTCATAAAATATTAAAATTAAATATTTAAAAATCAAACCTATAATATACTATAAAAATGATTTAAACTAGCTTTGATATAAAAATTACTTTGAAAATACATACTATTTAAATCTAAAGTGCAAGAATAAATCAGTGCCAATTTCAACACTAAGCAAATCTTAAACTTATTTTGACTATAATCACAAGCTTATATATATTTTAATGTAAAGAGGTAGTAAATGGCAAATCATAAATCAGCTGAAAAAAGAGTTCGCCAAACCAAGGTAAGAACTGAGAGAAATCGTTTCTATAGAACAAGAATGAAAAATTTAGTCAGAGCTGTAAAGGAAGCAGTTGAAGCAAATGACTTACAAAAAGCAGATGAGGCTTTTAAATTAGCAAATAAAACTATTCATAGTTATATCAGCAGAGGTTTTTTAAAGAAAAATACGGCAGCTAGAAAAGTTAGTCGTTTAGCAAAACTTATAAACTCACAAAAAGCTGCTTAATTTAAGGCGGCTTTTTAAATGTTAAAAGAAAAACTCCTACCATTTCTTGATCGATATGATGAGATTAGCAAACTTTTAAGTGCTAATGATATCACTGACGATATCGAAAGAATGACAGCATTAAGCAAAGAACAATCAAGCCTTGAAGATATCAAGCAAAAAGCGGAGTATTATATTCAAACTTGCAAAAGCATTGAAGAGAACAAAGTTTTGCTCGATGACGATGAATTAGGAGAGTTAGCTAAAGAGGAACTCAAAGAGTTAGAACCTTTAAAACTAGAACTTGAAGAAGATATAAAACTCTTACTTCTTCCTAAAGACCCAAATGATGATAGAAATATTTTCTTAGAACTGCGTGCAGGAACTGGAGGAGATGAAGCAGCACTTTTTGTTGCTGATCTATTTCGTTCATATTTAAGATATGCTGAATTAAGAGGCTGGAAAGTTGAAATCGTAAGCCAAAATGAAGGCATAATGGGTGGCTTAAAAGAGGTGATTGTCCTAATTAAAGGTGATGGAGCTTTTAGTAGGCTAAAATATGAAGCCGGAGTGCATAGAGTACAAAGAGTTCCTGCTACAGAATCGCAAGGAAGAGTTCATACTTCAGCTATCACTGTTGCTATCATGCCTGAAGTCGATGATATAGAGATAACAATCAATCCAAATGATTTGAAAATTGATGTCATGAGAAGTAGTGGAAATGGTGGTCAAAGTGTAAATACAACAGATAGTGCGGTTAGAATTACTCATATTCCTAGTGGCTTAGTTGTTATCAATCAAGATGGAAAAAGCCAACATAAAAATAAAGATGCAGCATTAAAAGTGCTTAAGGCTAGACTTTATGATATGCAAGAACAAGAAAGACTAGCTAAGCAGAGCGAAAAACGAAAAAATCAAGTAGGAAGTGGCGATAGAAGTGCAAGAATTAGAACTTACAATTATCCACAAAATCGAATAAGCGACCATCGAATAAACTTAACCCTATACCGCTTAGATGCCATCTTAGAAGGTGGATTGTTTGATGAAATCATAGACCCTACCATAACTTACTATCAAGCCGAGGCCATCAAAGAAGCTGGACTTTAGTATAGAAGATTTTAAAATACTATTATGGTATTTACAAAACAATATTTTCTTCTTTTATCTCCTCTTTTATATCTTGCTTATATTTTTTTCTGATACTGCTTATGGTTTTTCCGCCGATAGCATAGTTATCCGTTGATATTTCATTTATGATTACTGTTGCACTTTTTGCACCTCGTCCATTAAAGACTTTTTTGAAAACTTTCGTCATGCCACTCGCTAATTTTTGTTTCTGCTTTTTTGTAGCCCCACCATCTTCTTTAGTCATTGTAATAGTTATAACAGGCATATCTTTCCTTTATTATGAGCTTTTTAAAATTTCTTTTGCACTCAAAACCCAATCTTCTCGTTTTGTTTTGCCTTTAAATTTTAAGTTCTCATTTATATATTTTATATCATCTTCGTCCCAGCTTGCAATTTGTCTGTATGTATAGATACCTAATTGATTTAAATTTTCTTCCAATTTCGAACCAATACCTTTAATTTTAGTTAGATCATCTTTTTCTTGTTTGGATTGTTGTTTTTGTGCTATTTCTTCTTTAATTTGAGTATCTTGTTTGCATATAGGTTCTTCAATTGGATTTAAAATTTCACTATTTTCTGGCTTTAACAATACAGATGAAAAATTTTCCAACTCATCATGATTGTATTTACAATAAACAACGCCTGCTACAAAGCCCAATACTAAAGCTAAAATTAACCAAATGAATATTTTGCTAGCTATTAACAACATCTCATTCTCCTTTTATTTTAAATTCTACTCGTCTATTCTTAACCCTTAAAGCATCTATTTCGTTTGAAAAAGCAGGCTTACTTTCTCCATACCCGATGGTTTCAAGCCTATTTTGCTCAATACCTTTTTTTACTAGATACTCTTTTATGGCATCAGCCCTATCAAGAGATAAAATTTTATTTGAAATAGCGTCTCCTCTGCTGTCTGTATGACCCTCTATAATGAGAGAAACATTTGGACTTTCTTTTAACATTTGGCTTAATTTATCTAAAAGCGGAAATGCTTCTGCTTCAATGACCGATTTTAATCGCTTAAATTTAATATATTTTAATTCAGGCAATTTTGCCAATTTTTGCTTAAATGTTGTTTGTGATTTTGGCTTTATGATGTTAATATTTTGACTTGTTTTTATACCATGATCTTCTATCCATTTACTTAAATTTATGATATTTTTTTTCTGATTTTCGCTTGAAACTTGAGCTTGTATAAATAAAGTATTATTTAAAAATGACAATTTACCACTTGTAATATTTTGCTCAAAAACATTCATGAGTTTAAGCAATACACTTTGCCAATTTGGATTTATTTTTATATTCTCATCAATATTTACATCTTTTAGTGTAACATTAAAAGGATGTTTTTTTAAAATCTCTAAATTATGTTGAATATTTTGTTGAGATGGAAATTTTCCACTAAGGGTTATGGATTTATCTTCTTTTGTGATGATGATTTGCTGTTGTTTGATGATGGCTTTTTCTTGTGTTATTTTAGGTTTTTTTTGAATTTTTTTTGTATGATTTTGTTCGTTCGTTACTACCTTTTGTTTTTTATCTACCTTAGTTTTTATCGGTTGCTTAGATAATTGTTCTTGATATATCTTAGGTGCATTTATGAGAATACAACTAAAAATCATAAGCAATACAAGAGTGAAAAAAAGACCAATCAAAAGCTTTTTATTATCATACATTTTTAACCTTTGTTAAAACTTATCTTATATTGTATCAAAAAAAAGATTTTATTTCTATAATTTTAAATAAAATCTTTTTTTTATCCACTTGTAATACAAAGCAAAACCAAAAAAACAGAGTCCCATGAGTATTGTGATAACAAATGCGTTTATGCCATTTTCATATAAAAATCCTATAATCAACGATGTTAGTGTACTAATGCTTAAAAATATCATATCATTATAAGCTATAACTCTTCCATAATATTGATTGTCGGTATTTTCTTGAATCAAAGTGTAAGTAAAAGACCAAAGTATAGCTATGAAAAAACCTGCACAAAACGAACCAATCAGACCTGTAAAAAAATTGTATTGAAGTAAAGCCCACACAAAAAGCCCTAAGCCTTGAGCTATAAAAAAGTATGATAGATTTGATTTATTTACAAAACGACTCATAAAACTTGTACCCATAAATAGCCCGATGGAGCGAATAGCATTTATAAGACCGATAGCAAGTGCTGTTGATACTATGAGAGAATAATTAAATTTTACTAAAAGAGCAATTAAGGCATCATAAGATGTAATTCCAACACTTGCATGAAGTAAAATAAGATGAATTAAAAGTGGTTTTTGCTTAATATACATAAAACCCTCTTTAATGTTATGAATTATTTTTATGCACTCTTTTGCACTCTCATTGATAATGTCAATTTTTAATAAAATAAAAATACCAATAAGATAAAAAAACATGCTTGAAATAATGGAAATTTTAACACCAAAAGCATATACACTCAATCCAGCCATGGCCATGCCAAGTGCATAAGCTACTGACCATGAAAGTGCATTTAACTCATTTGTGAGTTTTAAATCATGAGTATTTAAAATTTTTGGATATATACTCATGTTAGCTTGAAAATAAATCGTCGCAGCACTCATTCTTATGAAAAGCACTATAAATAAAAGCCATATAAGGTCAAGCGAGTTTATAAACAAAAGTAAAATAGCGGTAAAAGTTTCGATCCCTAACATAGCAATTAAAAGCTTTTTTGTTGGCATGATATCGACAATCGCTCCTGTAATAGGTGCTAATAAAACACCAGAAAAAAAAGACAATGCCGCAGTTATAGTCAAAGCCCAAACAGGTGCGTTTAAGTCGATTAGCAAAGTATAAATAGCAGTATGCACAAACCACGCACCAAAATAACACAAAAAATTTATCAACAAAAGCTTTCTTACTATTTCATTTTCTTTTAAAAGTTTAAGATATTCTTTCAATATTTTCCTTTTATAAATAAAGCAACAATGATAGCTAAAATTAGCAAAATAAAACCATAATACTTATATTTTTTTACATCTTTTGACGATGTTGTTAAGATGAATGTTACAACCCTATTGTTAGTTTTAAATGTAATTGGCGTATATTTAAAGCCGCTGGCTTTTATGCGTAAAAAATTTGTACCAATTTGTTGTAAGCTAACTTTTGCTAGGCTTGTATATGAATATTTTTCCAAAATGTCATTACAAGTTTCTGGTTCAAAAAAAATATCATAATATGTATCAGCTTTTATGCCATAAGTTTGGGAATTTTTGATGTAAAAATAATCATTTTCAGGCTCTTTTGTTCTAAAATTCCACTCTATTTTCTTCTCTAATCCTTCTTGCGAATACTCAAACACTACCCTATAATTTGTAGCAAATTTAAATGGCTTTAAAGAAAAAAGTGCAAATTGATTTTTGGCAAATTTTTTGTTTATATCATTTTGTTTTGTTATAATTTTTGTATGTTCTATCTCTTTGTTTTTACTAAAAAGCTTAAAATTTTTCATGACGATATTTTTTTCATGAGGAGCAAAACTGATACTTACGGGATTTGATAAAATCTTACATTTAGGCATAGGGTCAGGGGTTTCACCACTAAAATACACCATAGCTTCTTGTTCATCATCGCTTGGAAAAAGCACTACGCTAGGATTATCAAAATCCAAAGCATCATTTAAATGCTTTTCATCAATTTTTATATTTTTATCCTTGCAAATATTTTTATAAAATCTTTGGGGATTTTTATCGCCACCATTTTTACAAATTTCATTTATTTTACTATTTCCCATCACAAAAACACAACTTGAATAATTTGCTTCATTTTGAATAAAAAATCCCACCTCATCTTTACTAAAATCCAAAAAGCCAAACCTGTGATAAATCGCCGTAAAAAGGCTATCAATACAAGAATTTAAATCTTTTTTATAAGATATATTCTCACTTATCATCTTGCTTTCATAACCAACTTTTAAAGCTCTTTTTTGAGGATTTTCGCCTGTAAAATAGGCATTTGAGTTATCTTCGTCATGTCCTTGATGGGTATTTTTAGCTTCATAAATAGCATGATTTTTTGCGGCTTGCGTTAAAAAAGAATTTTGTTTAAAGCTAACAAGTCCTGAATTATTTCTATGCTCGTTTAAATATTGCAATGGCTCTTGTTCGATTTTTACATGCGAAGTTTTGATTGGTTTTACAAATTTTTTTTCATCATGACAAGAGATAAATAACAAACAAATCATGCAATATACGATATATTTTTTCAAGCCTAACCTTAGGTATCAAACCAGCTTCGAGTTTTATTAGCAATTTTTACCAACATTAGCATAATAGGCACTTCAACTAACACACCAACAACAGTTACCAAAGCAGCCCCTGATTTTAATCCAAATAACGATATAGCAACTCCAACAGCTAATTCAAAAAAATTACTTGCCCCAATCATACTAGCAGGTGCTGCTATATCATGAGAAAGTTTCCACCACTTTGACCAAAGATAAGCGATAAAAAAGATCAATATAGTTTGCAACACAAGAGGCACACTAATCAATAAAATATGCAAAGGATTATCTAATATAGTTTTACCCTGAAATGAAAATAAAATAACCAATGTCAATAAAAGTCCTCCAATAGTATAATTGTTAAACTTGTGTACAAAAATATTACTAAAATACTCTACTCCTTTAAGCCTAATTACCGTTAAACGAGTTATAAAACCTGCGACAAGAGGAGTGATAACAAAAAGCATAACACAAAACAATAAAGTATTCCAAGGTATCAATACATCACCAATGTTTAGCAAAAAAGCAACTATTGGAGCAAATGCAACCAATAGTATTAAATCATTTATAGCAACTTGCACTAGCGTATAAGCACTATCTCCTTTTGTTAAATAACTCCATACAAATACCATAGCAGTACAAGGTGCTGCACCCAACAATACAGCTCCCGCTAAATACTCTTGTGCTAAATCTTTAGAGATAAAATGCTGAAAAACAACATAAAAAAATAGATAAGATATACCAAACATACAAAAAGGTTTCACAAGCCAATTTGTAATACAAGTAACAATAATACCTTTAGGCTTTTTTCCTACATTTTTGATGCTTTGAAAATCTATTTTTAACATCATAGGATAAATCATCAGCCAGACTAACATAGCAACAGGTATGGATACATTTGCATATTCAAACTTACTTAATACTTGCGGAACTATCGGGAGATATTGCCCTAATACAATGCCTGCCATGATACATAAACTAACCCAAATAGTTAAATATTTTTCAAAAAAATTCATTCCTTGTCCATTTTTCATGACAAAAACCTTTAGTAAGTAAAATTTGAGCTAATTATATCATATTAATCTCGTATAAAACAAAATCGTGTTAAAATACGCATTTTTAAAGGAATGTCATGATAAATTTAAGTAAAAAATTAATAAGCCAATGCGGAAAAGCAAACGCAAGATACAAAATGATAGTTGATGGTGACAAGGTTCTTTTGGGGCTTAGTGGTGGAAAAGATAGCCTAGCACTCGCTCATCTTTTAAAGCGAATGCAAAACATTGCTCCGTTTAAGTTTGAACTAAAAGCAGTTACTATAAGTTATGGCATGGGAGAGGATTATACCGCTCTTCATGAGCATTGTAGCTCTTACGACATTGCTCATGAAGTGGTAGAAACAAACACATATGAACTTGCCAAAGATAAAATCAGAAAAAATTCCTCATTTTGTAGTTTTTTCTCACGCATGAGAAGAGGAGCTTTGTATTCGTACGCCCTTGAAAATGGTTACAATAAAGTTGCCATAGCCCACCATTTAGACGACGCAGCGGAGAGCTTTTTTATGAATTTTATCTATAATGGTGCTTTGCGTTCTTTAGCTCCAAAATACACCGCAAAAAACGGACTTGTAGTTATCCGTCCACTTATCCATTCAAGGGAAAGACAACTGCGAGATAACGCCATAAAAAACAACCTCCAAGTCATCGGCGATGAAGCATGTCCTGCGATGAGATTTGACATAAAAATGCCCCACGCAAGAGCTGAAACTAAAGAGCTTTTAGCAAAATTTGAAAGCGAACACCCAAAACTTTTCGTATCTCTAAAATCAGCCTTTGAAAATATCCACCTAAGTAGCTTTATGCATGAGGATTATTTGGAATAAGCAAGGAAAAATTAATGGATAAGTTAGTCATGAAAACATAAGCGATTTTGCATTCTCGAGTTCTTGTAGCAATTTTGTATTGTTATGTTTTTTTGCACCTTTTAAAAGAATGTTTATTTTTTTTGAAAGTTCGTTTTTTATGGCTTGTTTTTGGGTTTCGTTTTTTAGTAATGCATAGATATTTAATAAAGATTTTACCCTAAACCTGTCCATTCCCCAATGCTTAAAGCCAAGTTGCTCTTCATGACCTGCGTGCTTTTTAATGAGTGGCAAATCAAGCAAATCAATGCGATATTTTGATGCGATTTTAAGCCACATATCATAATCTTCACAAACTTCTAAATTTTCATCAAAATAACCAAATTCATCAAAAATATGCCTATTTATCATGACTGAACTAGGGGCTATAAAACAATGGCTTAAGCATTTTTCAAAGATAAATCCGCTGTGTTTTTGAAATTTTTTTGGCAAATTCATCATTTGCTTATTTCGTATCCAGCACTCATTTGTATAACTCATGAATGAATTTCGTTCTTCATGAAAAGCGGATTGGAGTTTTAATTTGTCCTTGTCCCATTCGTCATCATCGTCTAAAAAGGCTATGACATCTGCACTAGAGTTTTTAATGCCAAAATTTCTAGCACTACTAATGCCTCCGTTTTGTTTATAAAAATATTTTATATCTCTTATTGTTTTTATTTTGCTAGTCTCATCTGTGGAGCCGTCGTCTATGACGATGATCTCATGAGGTATTAGACTTTGATTTAAAACCGAATTTACAGCTCTTTTTAGCATTTCAAAACGATTGTAAGTGCAAATGATGAGTGATATTTTCATGTTTTAAAAATCATGAAATATATGTACAATAATACGCCCTATCCCTCGTATCCTATGACATAGTAGGTTTGTTTGTTGGGTACTTTTTGTACTTTGATTTTGTATTTTTTTGACCACTCTAAGATTTGATTTTCTACCAAACTTATAGTCTCTTGATTTGAAGATGTATTTTTGATTTTGAAATAGTCTTTTGAGCCTGAAAGTCCTACAAAGCCCTCATAAGGTTTTAATTTATCATTTAAGATAACCAAATGCTTTTGTACATGTTCAAAGCCTTTGGTATTTTTAATAATTCGTTTAATTTGCGCCAATGAATTTGAAGTGATTGAGTATCCAAACTGGTTTAATAAACCCTCTGCGTACATATTTTTATCCTTAAAAAATTAATAAAAACGCAATTATAACATATAATACTAAATCAAACAATAACGAAAAACAATAAAATCTCTTAATCATCAATTTCTTAGCAAAATGATACAAATTTAAGCAATTATAAGGTCAAAAAGTATAAAATATAGCTAACCATTTTAAGGAAGAAACAAATGCAAGATATTAGCAATAATATACAAAGAAAACATATTTACAATCCAAACTCATCTGAAACGCTAAACGAAAGAAAAATATTTAGAGGAAATCCACACGGAATATTAAATTTTACTAAGGCAAAATATCAATGGGCATTGAAACTATGGGATTTGATGGAGGCTAATACTTGGTTTCCAAAAGAGGTAGATACCACAGGAGATGTAGTTGATTATTCGCACAATCTAACTACTTCAGAAAAACGGATGTATGACCTTGTTTGGAGTCAGCTCATTAGTATGGATAGTTTTCAAACAAACAATTTAGCTGACAATATAAACCCTTATATAACGGCTCCTGAAATCAACGCCTGTTTGGTCAGACAAGCTTACGAAGAAGCAAACCACTCAAAATCATATGCAGTTATGGTCGAGGCTATTTGTGATGATACGGATTTGATTTATGAGATGGAAAAACATGACGAAATATTACGCAAAAAAAACGACTATATTTCAAGTGTGTATGAAGAGTTAGCAGGAAGTGTAACTGATGAAAAGATAGTCTTGTCCATGTTTGCAAATCAGATTTTAGAGGGAATTTATTTTTATGCTGGATTTGCATCAATTTACTCACTAGCAAGGGCAGGAAAAATGTTAGGAAGTGCAAATATGATTAGGTTCATTCAAAGAGATGAAATCACTCATTTATTGCTTTTTCAAAACATGATAAATTCTGCACGAAATGAAAGACCTGATATTTTTACTCCTGCCTTAGAAAATAAAGTTTATGAAATGTTTAAAAAAGCAGGTGAGCTTGAGATTGAATGGGGAAAATATATAACGCAAAATCAAATCATGGGCTTTACGGATGATATAATTGAGCAATATATTCATTATCTTATTGATGATAGATTAACTTGCGTCAAGTTAAAAAAACTCTACAATGTAAAACACCCTATTCGGTGGGTAGATGATTTTAGTAAATTTAATGACCAAAAAACAAACTTTTTTGAGGGCAATGTTACAAATTACTCAAAAGGAAGTTTAAGTTTTGATGATTTTTAAGGATAGGTTTGAAATTGTTTAACGAGAACATAAAATCACAAAAATTGGCTGATGACTTAGTGGAACTTATAAGACTTGAACCATTTATCTATGAAGCTTTTGCATCTACACCAAGAGAGATTTTTGTTCCAAGCGGACTAAAAAGACACGCTTATAGCCTTGATGCTTTACCGATTTCGAGTAGTCAGTGGATAAGCTCTCCTTTAACGGTCGCTAAAATGACTAGTGCTTTACAGCTACAAGGTGTTGATAGCGTATTAGAGATCGGTTGCGGAAGCGGATATCAAGCAGTAATTTTAAGTAAAATTGTAAGAAGAGTGTTTAGTATCGAACGAATACAAAAGCTTTTATTGGAAGCAAAAGCTCGTTTTGAAACACTTGAGATTTCAAATATTCATACAAGATTTGATGATGGACAAAGAGGCTGGAAGAGTTATGCGCCTTATGAGAGAATACTATTTTCAGCATCGGCGTTGCAAATCCCAAAAAATATATTTAAACAGTTAAAACAAGATGGTATTTTAGTTGCACCTATACAGAAAAAAGATAAACAAATCATCACTTCCTTTGTTAAAAAGGGTGATGAGATTGTTGCCACAGAACTTGATGAGTGCGTTTTTGTGCCAATCCAAAATGGATTACAAAATTAGGATTTAGATTTGTTGTTAAGAGTTTTATTAGTATTATCTTTTCTAGTTTGTTTTGTGTTTGCAAATAAGCCTTTAGATGTTACTTTGCAACTTCAATGGAAAAATGCCTTTGAATTTGCAGGCTTTTATATAGCTAAGCAAAAGGGATATTATAAAAATATTGGAGTAAATTTAAACATCAAAGAATGGGATACCAACATTGATATTGTAAAAGATTTAGATGCAAACAAGGTACAATTTGCCGTTCTTAGACCATCTTCTATCATTGACATTTCTAAAGGCTCAAAAATCGTCTATCTTCTTGCTATTTATCAGCAATCTCCACTCGTAGTTTTGGCAGATAAAAGTTCTAAACTTAAAAGTGTAAAAGATTTTAAACATAAAAAAATAATGTCAACAAATGATCATTTTCTTGATGTTTCTTTACTATCTTTAATTAGTTCAAATGGTTTAACAAAAAGTGATTTTACTACCATACCTCACTCGTTTAATGTGCAAGATTTACTCGACAAAAAAGTAGATGCTATGGTGAGCTATATTTCAAATGAGCCTTTTGTTTTACAAGAGCTAGGTGGCCACCCGGTTGTATTTAGTTCTCAAAATTTAGGTTTTGTCTTTTATAATGATATTTTAAGTGTCAATAAAGACTTTTTATATAAATATCCAGATCTCGTAAAAAATTTTAAACAAGCTACACTAAAAGGTTTCCAATACGCTTTTACCCACAAAGATGAAACCATTGATTTGATATTAGAAAAATATAATTTTTCTCTTAAAAAAACAAGAAAAGCCATAGAATACGAATACGAAACTCTAAAAAAAATCTTATATGACAAAGAAGGGCATATAGGAACCATGAAAGAAGAACATCTAAAAAGCATCTATGATGCCTATAAGCTTTCTGGACTCATAGACAACAATATACATATAAAAGATATTTTATATCATGATATCTTAAATAATATGTCTTTAAGTAAAGATGAACAGAGATATTTGCAAACAAACAATACCATAAAGCTATGTGCCGATCCTGATTGGTATCCTTTCGATAAACTTGACGAAAATGGTAAGCAGATAGGCATTAGTGCAGATTTTATTAAGATTATAAAAAAATTTTTAAATATTCAAGTAGAAACTATTGTGGCAAAAACTTGGAAAGATAGCTTAAATCTTATCAAACAAAAAAAATGCGACATAATAACATCGATCACAAAAACAAAAAATAGAGATAAATTTTTAAATTTTACCGCCCCCTACATTAGTACTTCGCTTGTTATTGCAACCAAAAATGATATTCCTTTTGTAGATTCGATCAATGCCTTAAAAATGCGAAAAATAGGCATCGAAAAAGAACATGCGTTTATAGAAATAGCAAAAGAAAAATATCCTCAAATACGCTTAATAGAAGTTGATAGTATAGACCAAGGATTAAAAAAAGTTCAAGATGGCGAAATTTTTGGAATGATAGATACTTTAGTAAATGTATCTTACAAATTACAAGAAAAAGAGTTATCTGACCTTAAAATTTCAGGGCGAATTGCTGAAAATTGGGGTTTGCGAATGGGTATCAGAAAAGACAATCCTGTTTTATTGAGCATATTTAAAAAAGCTATATCTCAAGTCACACCACGACAAAAACGAGCTATTTTTAACAAGTGGATAACACTAAAATACGAAAGTAAGCCAGATTATGAGTTGATTAAAAAAATTGTCCTCATAGGACTGATTTTTCTTATATTTATTATCATATGGATAGCAAATATCAACATGAAAAACAAACTTCTAAGAAAAGCACAAGAAGAAATACGGCTTAGAAACGAGGAGCTCAAAATTTTAGCTACGATCGATAAACTCACAGGTGTTTATAATCGTTTCATGCTAGATGAAGCACTTCATAGAGAGATCAATAAGGCAAATAGATACAATACAAAGCTCGGTGTTGTCATGATTGACATCGATCATTTTAAGTCTATCAATGACAAATTTGGACATCAAGTAGGCGATGAAGTATTAAAAAAAGTAGCTTTTCATCTAAAAGGCATCATTAGAAGTACAGATTTTATAGGTAGATATGGAGGAGAAGAGTTTTTAATGATTTGTCTTGAGATAAGCAAAGAAAATCTCGTAGAACTTACAGAAAAGATACGATTACATATAAACCAACAACATTTTATCGACTCAAGAAAAGTTACTTGTAGTTTTGGCGTCAGTGTTTTTGTACCTGGAGATTCTAGTCAAAGCATACTTAAAAGAGCTGATGATGCTTTATATAAAGCTAAAAAAACAGGTCGAAATAGGGTTGTCAGCTTATAATTTACTGAAATTCAGTAATATTTAAGCTTAATTACACTACAATCTCATCTTTAAAAAATCAAAAGGTAAAACAATGACAAAAGTTATCAAGCCAAACGAAATTGATAGAAAGTGGATTGTTCTTGATGCAAAAGGCAAACGATTCGGTAGATTACTAACTGAAGTTGCAACTATTTTGCGTGGAAAGAATAAGCCATATTTTACTCCAAATGTTGATTGTGGAGATTTCGTGGTCATCATAAACGCAAGTGAAGTTACATTTTCTTCAAACAAAGAAGAGACAAAACTTTATCATAGACACTCAGGGTATTTTGGTAGTGTAAAAAGTGAGAAGTTAGGCGATTTATTGAAAAATAATCCTGCGAAACTTTACAAACTTGCAGTTCGTGGAATGTTGCCAAAAACAAACTTAGGTAAAGTGATGCTTAAAAAGCTAAAAGTTTATGCGGGTAGTGAGCACCCACATACTGCACAAGCAAGTGAAGGAAAATAATAATGGCAAAGACAAAAATTTATGCAACAGGAAAAAGAAAATCAGCAATAGCTAAAGTTTGGCTAAGTGCTGGAAGTGGCAAAATTATCGTAAATGGTATGGATTTAAACAGCTGGTTAGGTGGTCATGAGGCTATTAAACTTAAAGTTGTTCAGCCTTTACTTGTAACTAAGCAAGAAGGAAGCATGGATATCGTAGCTACTACATTAGGTGGTGGATATTCAGCTCAAGCAGAGGCCTTGCGTCACGGAATCTCTCGTGCATTGGCTGCAATGGATGCAGATTTTAGAGCCTTGCTTAAGCCTAAAGGTCTTCTTACTAGAGATTCTCGTGTTGTTGAGCGTAAAAAATATGGTCGCAGAAAAGCGAGAAGAAGTCCTCAATTTAGTAAGCGTTAATATCATCTTAGTAAAAATTTGGCTAAATGCTGGATTTTTACTAACTCTTCTTTTAAAATTTCAAAAATGACAAACAAAACTTTATATACTGATTTTTATCAGCTCTCCATGATGCAAAGTTATGTAAAAAATAATCTACACAAAAATGAAGTTGTCATGGATATGTTTTTTAGAAAAAATCCCCATAACGGCGGATATTGTATCATTTGTGGCATTCATGAACTCATAAATTTTATACAAAACATTTCATTTAGCGATGAAGATATAGCGTATTTTAAATCGCTACATATATTTGATGATGCATTTTTACAAATTTTAAAAGATTTCTCATTTACAGGCGAGATTTACGCAGTCGAAGAAGGAACGATCATGTTTGCTCATGAACCTATCATTCGCGTAAAAGCAAACATATTGCAAGCACTTTACATAGAAACTGCTTTACTTTCGATTATCAATTTTACATCTTTAATAGCCACAAAAGCATCAAGAGTTTGTATGAGTGCTAGAAGTGATAGCGTATTGGAGTTTGGCTCACGGCGTTCTCAAGGCTTAGGGGCTGGTGTTTTAGGTTCTTACGCAGCGGTTGTAGGCGGTTGTAGCGGTACTTCAAATGTATTGGCTGGCAAAAAATTTAACCTCAAAGTTTTAGGCACTCACTCTCATGCTTGGGTACAAAGTTTTGATAGCGAACTTGAAGCATTTAGAGCATACGCAAAAGCAAATCCAGATAATGCAATTTTGCTTGTCGATACTTACGACACGTTAAAAAGTGGTATTCCAAATGCGATTAAAGTTTTTCATGAGCTAAAAAGTAAAGGTCATGAGCCTAAAGGCATCCGCATTGATTCAGGTGATTTGGAATATTTAAGTAAAAAAGCAAGACTCATGCTTGACAAAGAAGGTTTTAAAAATGTCAAAATAATAGCTTCAGACAATCTTGACGAATACGCAATAGAGCATTTAAAAATGGCTGGAGCCAAGATCGATGTTTGGGGCGTTGGCACAAAACTCATCACTTCTGCTGATTGTCCATCTTTAGGTGGAGTCTATAAGCTTTCAGCTATGATTGAAAATGATAAATATATCCCAAAAATTAAAATATCCGAAGACCCAAGAAAGATGAATAACCCCTCATATAAGCAAGTTTATAGGCTTTATGATAAAGCGACAAACAAAGCTTTGGCTGACTTGATTACCTTAAATAGCGAAAAAATCGACGAAAATAAGCCACTTGAGATCTTCCACCCACTCTATACTTACAAAAGAAAAACTATAAAAAATTTTTATACAAAGCCACTTTTAAAACCTTTGTTTGAAAATGGCAAACTAAAAAGAGACATAGTCTCAACTCATGAGGTAAGGCAAAAAGTAAAAAACGAAAAAGAGAGCTTTTGGCATGAATATCTAAGAAATATCAAACCAGCAACTTACAAAGTGGATTTAAGCAAACCACTTTTTGAGATCAAATCCGACCTCATAGCCAAAACCAGAGTGTAAGTAAAGCCTATATTTACTAAGCAATCCCCCCCCCCCCGTAATTATCAAGTCCTAAACTCGTTTAGTTTATTGTTTAGGTGTTCTGTCATTTTATTTAAGTGTTCAGCAGCACTTGCTATCTCTTCTACACTTCTAGCATTTTGTCCCGATAAGTCGTTGATTTGTTGTATGCTATCGATAATATCATCTAAACTCTCTCCTGAGGAGATATAATCTTCAACCGTTTTATCAGATACCTTGACTGCTTGTGTAGTGATCTCGCTCATGGTGTCTATTTTGCTTGTAACTTCTGTAGCAACATTTACAAGCTCTTCAACTTGTTTTGAGTTTCTAGTCATTTTTCCACTTGCATCGTTGATAGCTTGTACTATTACATTTATAGTAGCATTGATCTCAACTAAACTTTTTTGAGTTCGTTCAGCCAATTGTCGTACTTCATCAGCAACTACTGCAAAACCTCTACCATGCTCCCCTGCTCTTGCGGCTTCTATGGCTGCATTTAGTGCTAAAAGATTTGTTTGATCAGCAATGTCATTTATAACTAAGAGTACTTCTTTGACTTGTTCTGCATCACTGCTTAATTGAGATATATTTTCAGCCAAATCAAACTCTACATCGGCACTTTGTTGGATTTTTGCACCAAGCTGTTTTACAGAGATATTAACCTCTTGAATGCTTTGATTTACTCGTTGCATATCTTTTTTGCTATCTTTTGCGACCTCTATGGAATCTTTGATATTTTCTTGCAATGTTTTTGCTTCAGTTGTTGTTTTGTTGACTATAATTGTAGATTCTTCAACCCTTTTACCTGTTTGAAGAGAAGTGGAACTTAACTCGTTTGCAACAGAAGAGTTTTCATTTGATAGATTTTTGGAGTCCCCTATAAGCTTTCTTAAGTTTTCACTTGCGACGCCCAATCTACCAATAGCACTATCCTTGCTTGCCTCATGAGTGTCTAGTACCAAATTTCCAGACGCGATTTCATTTATATTTCTTTCGACATCAGCAGGAGTTCCACCAAGCAATCTATTTGTAATCTTTTGACCCACAAACACTAAAAGTCCTACAAAAACGATGGTAGCAAGCAAGGTCAAAATAAACATATTTTGCAAAAAGCTCAGTTTAGCTTCAGCTACCTCAACCTCTTTTGCCGTTCGCTCCTCCATGAGAACAAAAAATTCATCAAGAGGCTTCATGATCTTTGCTTTTTCTATGTGATAAGTTTTGCTATGTACTAGTTTTCTTGCGAGTTCAAAATTTCCTTGCGAAACTGCTTGCATAGCTTGTACTTCTAAGCCAATGAGTTTATCGCTCATATCAGCAGCCTCATTTAACTTCTCAAACTCTTCAGGAGTAAAACCAGCCTCTTTCATGAGAGCTTTTAAAGACTTAGTAACACTACTATCAGGTCTAGGTTTAGCATCTCCACCCGCTACAAAATCCCAATATATTCTGTGATAATCTTTTGGTCGAGGTTTTTTACCACTTCTTATATCTATAATAGCATTGTACTGATTTTTATAATTTTCATCGCCAGTTATGGCATAAACCCTTCCTAGACGAGTTAAATCATCAGAACTTTGTCTTAATTCGTCTGCAAGCTTATACGAATAAAGCTGATTATTTGCAACATCATTTAAGTGATGTGAAGCATTTTTCATGCCAAAAAATATATAGCCCAATAATGCTATACAAAGTACCGAAAACACGAGCAGTAAGGTCTGCACTTTTCTGTTATAAAACGACATTTTTTCTCCTTTAAAATCGTTTTTTTTTTTTTGTCAGAAACATAATATGAAATTATAACACATCTTTCTTAACTTAATATTATTATTTAATTTTAATATATAAAGAAAGTCAATTCTTAAGAACACTCCAAGAAGAGTTAGAAAAATGCATCTAAAAGCTCATATCAAATCAAACAATACATCAATACTACAAAAAACAAATGAGAGCTAGATTGTAAAGATTTTTTATGAAATTGTAACTAGTTAGCATGAGTGAAAATATTATTTTAATTTGCCTTTGAGATTGTATTTTTCCCAATACTCATCGATGGCTTTTTGTAGCTTTTTTTCACTTAATTTACTCGGTTTTTTTACACCAAAACGCCGAATTAATCCATCTGCTAAAAGACTTTTTTGCTTTGTGGGTCTTTTTAAATACTCTTTTAGAGCTTTTTTTAATTTTTGCTTTGAGCTATATACCAAAAGATATCTGTAAAAAAATTTATCAATACCTACTTCTAGCTTTTTGTGGCATTTTAAACAATTTTTCTCATAAACTCCACCCTGCAAAAAACCTACAAAAAGTATTACCAACAAACTTTTACGCATGTCCCGCCTCCTGTGTGTTCGCTAACGCTCAATTTTAAATCGTATTCATCAGCAACCATATAAACAATACTAAGCCCTATACCAAATCCACCAACCTCCTCATCGCCTCTATGATAGCGTTTAAACATAGATGAGATCTGCTTCATGGTTTTTCCCTCATTACAAATACAAAAATGATTTTTTTGCAACGATATAACAATTTGTCCATTTGGCTTATTGTATTTAATAGCATTTGAGATTAGATTATCGATTAGTTTTGTAATTTTTACCTTATCAATATATAAGTATGTTTGTGTGAGATTTGTACTCAAACGCAGATTTTTGCCTTCAAAAAGTATGCTAAAATACTCCAATCTCTCTTCAAAAAGCAATTTCAAATCAAGATTTTCGCTTTTACTAACAAACTTTTGCCCTAAGGTTAAATAAACCAAATCTTGATATAGATTTGAAACAGTTCTAGCTCCTATATTGATGCGTTTTAAACGCTTTTGCTCTTTTGAGTCTAGTTTGCCGTTATCGATTAGCTCAATATTTGAAAGTATGGTACTAATAGGAGTATTTAATTCATGAGTTGTATCTTTTATAAATCTATCAAGCAAGGCAATAGCTTCTTTCATGGGCTTTAAAAATACCCTTAAAAGCATATATCCAAACAATAAAAACAGACATAAGATTGGCACTCCAAACCATAAAATATTTTTATATATCTTAAGCAACCATTGTTTGTCGTCAGGTATTTGCAAAACCAAATATTTTGTACCTAAATAATAAGCACTCAACTCCTTTATGTAAAATATTTTATCATTTTGCACATAAATTATTTGATTTAAATCTGGCTTTGAAGATAAAAGCGAAAAAATCTCCTCTTTACTTTCATCAAAAATAGCTGATCTAAATCTATCATCTCGTGGATATATTTTACTTTTATCAATATTTATATGACGATATTTTAAGGCATTTACATGTTCGTTTGCTAAAGTATTTAACAAACTTCGTTTTTGTTGTAGCATTTCGTTTTTTTGAGCATTATAATAACCAAATCCAAGTAAGCTCAAAATCGCAAAACACAAAAAAGAGTAAAGAGCTAAAAAGCTTCTTAATGTCTTTTTTTCACTCCGTAGTAAATTTGTATCCCAATTTTTTGAAACTGACAATACTTTGTTTTCCTAAAAATTTTCTAAGATTTTTTATATAAGTCCTTAAAGCTTGATCACTTGGCATCTCGTCATAATTCCAAAGTGAATTTAAAATAATCTCATGAGAGATTATTTTTTCTCTATTTTCCAAAAAAAGCTTTAAAAGTAAAGCCTCTTTATTTTGCAATACATACTCTTGTTCGCCTAAAAAAAGTGTATTTGTATCTGTATCAAAATCGATATTTTTATCTATATTTATCTTTCCATTTGGCTTTTGTTTTAAAAGATTTTGCACTCTTAAAAGCAACTCTTTAAGTGAAAATGGCTTTCTAATATAATCATTCCCGCCACTTAAAAACCCTTTTTCTACATCATCAATATTATCAAGAGAAGTTATAAATATGGCTGGAGTTTGATTTTGTTTTTCTCTTTCTAGTCTTAAAAGTTCAAAACCATTTATGTTTGGCACATTCACATCTAAAAGCATCAAGTCAATCTTATTTTCATAAATCATATCTTGAGCTTCCTCGCCATCATAAGCACTAATAACGCTAAAATCATTCTCCTGTAAAAAATCTTTTAAGCTTTCATGAAGCGTCATATCGTCTTCAAGAAGTAGTATTTTCATCATGTTTTTTTAGTTGTTTTAGTTTGATTTGTTCGTACTTTTCAAGCTCATCTTTACTAAAAGTTTTCTTGCGTTTTTGAATCTCATCATCAAACTCTTTTTGATTTTTAGGTGATACATAACCAATCAAAGCAATCAGCTCTTCATTACTCATCTGCGAATAATCAACCTTAGCAAATAAAAAACTTACCATAATAAGTAAGGCAAAAATTCTTCTCATGACAACTCCTTAAAGCAGATATTTTACCATAAAAATCGTGAAAGTTTTGTGAATAATAAGCAAGACACCAATAAAAATGATTAATTAACTTTAACTTAAAAAATACAACATTATCAATTTCACAATTTATTCACATTTAAACTTGTATAATCGCACTCTCAAAAAATTCACATTAGGAGAAAAAAATGAAAAAAACTTTATCAAGTTTAGGTTTAGCTATATTATTAGCAATTATTCCACAATTTGCAAGTGCAAATGAGCCTGTTGCAAAGAACACTCAAGTAGTTGAGGATGCTAATACAACAATGACAGAGGTGGCTAAAGATGTATCTGAAGCAAAAAAAGAAGTTGGACAAACTAAAGAAGAGGTCAAAGAAGAAGTAGAGAAAAAAGTTACACAAGAAGTAGAAAAATAATCTAATACCGATTAAGCACACTATATTTAGTGTGCTTAATCTACTCTTATCTTAAATAAAAAATAACCTCATAAAATACAATTTACAATCATATTTTTGCATACCAATAAAGATTTGTTTATCAAAACATGCTAAAATAATTGCTTTAATAATTTTAAGGATTATCATGAAACTTTTTGGGACAGATGGAGTAAGAGGAAGAGCAGGGGCTTGTAAATTAAATGCTTTTTTAGCGATGAAACTTGCTATGGCAGCTGGAATTTATTTTAGAAAACACTCAATTACAAATAAGATTATCGTAGGAAAAGATACAAGAAGAAGTGGCTATATGATAGAAAATGCTATCGTTTCTGGACTTACGGCGGTTGGGTATGATGTAAGGCAAATAGGACCTATGCCAACTCCTGCAATTGCATTTTTAACTCAAGATATGAGATGTGATGGGGGCATCATGATAAGTGCATCGCATAATGCTTATTGTGATAATGGAATTAAATTTTTTAACTCTTGTGGAGACAAGCTAAATGAAAGTGATGAACAAGAGATTGAAGAGATATTTTTTGATGAAAATTTATTGCAACTAAGCCAAAAACAATGCATGGAGATTGGAAGCTCCAAAAGGATAGATGATGTCATTGGTCGCTATATCGTTCAAATAAAAAACTCATTTCCCAAAGATTTAACCCTAAATGGGCTTAGAATAGTACTTGATACCGCAAATGGAGCATCATACAAAGTCGCACCTACCGTATTTAACGAGTTAGGAGCTGAAGTAATCGTCTTAGCAAACGAACCAAATGGTGAAAACATAAACCTAAATTGCGGAGCTTTGCACCCACAAAGATTAAGCGAACAAGTAAAGCATTTAAGAGCAGATATAGGTTTTGCCTTTGATGGAGATGCTGACAGGCTTGTTGTAGTCGATGAAAAAGGAAAGGTTATCAATGGAGATAAACTTTTAGGGGCTTTATGTGTGCATTTAAAAAGTGTCAATAAACTTAAAAATAATGCCTTAGTTGCTACTATCATGAGTAATGAAGCTTTGAGTGATTATTTAAATTCAAAAGGCATCGAACTTTTAAGAGCAAATGTTGGTGATAAATATGTACTTGAAATCATGAAAGAGAACAATATAAATCTAGGTGGAGAGCAAAGTGGGCATATCATTTTTAGTGATTTTGCAAAAACTGGCGATGGCTTAGTAGCTGCTATGCAAGTCATGGCTTTGATTTTAAGGAACAAAAACAAAAAAGCAAGCGAACTTTTAAACCCTTTTGAACTCTATCCTCAAATGCAAAAAAATATTGTAATTTCAAAAAAAATCCCTTTTGAAGACATACAAGGCTTAAAAGAGCTAGAAGATGGCTTTAAAAAACAGGGTTTAAGAACTTTGATTAGGTATTCTGGTACGGAAAATCTACTAAGAATTTTAGTCGAAGGAAAAGAGAAGGCAAAAACACAAAAAGCTTTACAAGATTTAGAAGATTTTTTCAAAAAGGTATTTTGAGTGAAAAAACATCTAAGCATACTTTTACTAACCTGCATCATTATTTTCATGATTGACCAGTACTTAAAACAGATCTTTTTAGATGGATTTAGAGCAAAAAGCGAATATATAGATTTAGTTTTAACCTTTAACAAAGGTGTTGCTTTTTCGATGTTTGCATTTTTAGGAGAATACTTAAAATATATCCAAACTCTACTACTGCTTAGCTTATTTATTTATGTATTGACAAATAAGGATTTGTTACTAAAACACTCTTTTGCCTTTGGATTAGTATTTGGAGCAGGAGCTAGCAATGTGTACGATAGGTTTATTCATGGCGGTGTGGTTGATTATATTTTTTGGCACAAATGGTTTAATTTTGCCGTATTTAATTTTGCCGATGTCATGATCGATTTTGCAATTGTATTGATAGTATTACAAGGTTTGTATTATACCAAAAAACAACAAAAAGGAGAAAAATGAGAGCTTTAATTTTAAGTTTAAGCATAGGTTTAACATTTAGTGCTTGTGGAGTAGCAAGCAGTACAAAAGGCGGAGTAGTAGGAGCAAACAGGAGTCAGCTCATGACAGTTTCAGCCGAACAGATGCAACAAGGTGCAAATGAGAGTTATGCGAAAGTTTTAAGTCAAGCAAATGCACAAGGCAGACTCAACACAGATGCTAAACAGACAAAAAGAGTGAGACAAATCGCCACTAAACTCATACCACAAGTAGGTGTTTTTAGACAAGATGCTCTAAAATGGAACTGGCAAGTAAATGTGATAAAGCAAGATACACTAAATGCTTGGTGTATGCCTGGAGGAAAGATAGCTTTTTATAGCGGGATAATCGACAAATTGCAATTAACCGATGGAGAAATCGCTTCTATAATGGGTCATGAGATAGCTCATGCACTAAAAGAACACAGCAGAGAACGAGCCTCTCAACAACAACTCAAAGGAATTGGCTTCATGGTCGCAGGTGCTTTATTGGGCGTTTCTCAACAAAATTTAAAACTTGCTAGTATTGTGTCAAAATATACGCTAGAGTTACCTTTCGGAAGAAGTCATGAAAGTGAAGCAGACAATATGGGTATAGAACTTGCTGCAAGAGCTGGATATGATCCTAACTCAGCAGTCAGAGTATGGCAAAAAATGCAAAAAATCTCCAAAGGTGCTCCTATGGAATTTTTAAGCACCCACCCTTCACATAAAAGCAGGATAGAAAATTTACAAAAAATGACGAAAAAAGTCTATCCTTTATATCAAAAAACTCTAGACCAATAAAATATTAAACATAGATAAATTACACTTAAAACTTAAGCTTCAAACACAAGCTTAAGTTTTAAAAATGCCTTCATAGTATTTAGCTATTGTTTGATTTGGTATTATTCAAGAAAAAAAGTATTTTGCCGATTTAAGAAAAATATATTTTTTTATTGGACTATTTTTATTCACAAAATGTGTTTTTTTTTTTTTGTTGCGATTAAATTTGTTTATAAAGAAAAAATATGATATAATGCACGAATTATAAAAATAGCTATAATGAAAAATAGAAAAACAAAAAGGATAGAAATGAAAAAAGTTGCGTTATCAGTATTGGCCACAGTTGCCTTAGCACAAGCAGCACCACAGCCATACAAAATCTTTGTTGAAACTTATTCTAACGGTGATGATCCTGGTTTAGAGATGACATACAAAAGTGTAAAAAAAGCTTTAAAAGATTATACAGATGCTAAAGTTTTAAAGCGTCCATCTGGCAAGTATCATGTCGTCGTAGTAGAAACCATCATGGAAAAAAACAAGGTAAATGAACTTCTCGCAAAAGTACAATCAATGCCTGAACATTCAGACGCTTTTATGTTGCCAGCTCCAGAACTTTTAGACAATCAAACACAAGTAGCACAAAAAGAAACAATAAACGAAACGCCTCAAGAACAAGCACCTCAAGAGGAGCGTATCGAATTAGTTGAAGATGTTAAGCCACTAGAAAGAAAAGAGATTTCAAAAAGTATCTCACAAAAAACTATGAGCTTAAACGAAGTTGTAAATAATGTACTTCATACAAATCCAAACATACAACAACGAATAGCTTTTTATATGCAAGTAGGAAAAGAGCTTGATATTAGCAAAAGGGACTATTATCCAACTCTTGACTTTATCGCTTCTCTAGGCATAGGCAAAGAAAAAAGCAAACCATCTAAAGATGATTCTTGGCAAAATAACAAAACAAAACAAGCTGAGTTAAGACTTGTTGAAAACCTTTATAAAGGCGGTTTAACTCAAAGCAACATCAAACAATCAGAAAGCAGAATGAAAAACGCTTCATACTTAGTACTTGAAAGTGCTGACAGAACTACATTGAAAACGATTGACGCTTACTTAGAACTTGTTAAAGAAAAAACTTTACTTGATTTATCAGCAGACAATATCAAAAGACTTGAAGCGATTTATAACAAAATCAAGCAAAGAACTGATTCTGGCTTTAGTAGAATTTCAGAAAAACAACAAGCGGCAAGTAGATTAACCTTAGCTAAATCAAACTTCGTATCAGAGCAAAATGCTTATCAAGATGCAATCGCAACACTTGAAAAGCAAATTGGCATCAAGATAGACTCACAAGAACTTGCCTATCCAGAGTTTAGTTATGCTCTTCCAAATGATTTATTGACATTTGAGCAAACTTCACTAGAGTGTAACCCTGCAGTTAGAGCTGAAATGGCAAATGTACAACTAGCAAAAGAGATGTACAAAGGTGCAAATGCTGCATTTTTGCCTACTATAGATCTTGAAGCTTATGCAAAGCTAAACGATAAAAGCAGTGACGACATCGACAATCGAATCGATAGCTATGGAGCTTTACTTAGATTTAAATACAATCTTTACAATCAAGGTGTAGATCAACTTACAAAAGAGAAAAAGCAAGTTGGCATACAAAAAGAAGAACAGATATTAGGAACCATAAAAAGAGACTTACAAGAGAGTTTAAAATTCTCATGGCAAAGTTATACTCTAAACAAAGAGAAGTTAGCATATTTAGCTGATCATGCAAAATTTAGTAAAGAGACTTTAAGTACCTATAGAGAAGAGTTTGAAATAGGCAGAAGAGAGCTTATCAATGTTCTTGATGCTGAAAATGAGTTTTATAGTGCAAGAAGAGAGATCGTTAAGATAGAAAAAGATTTTATGTATTCAAAATATAGAATACTTGACAATATGGGCTTGTTAGCTGATAGCTTTAGTCCTGGTTTTGGCAAAAAATATGTACTAGACGCTTGCTCAATTTCTTCTACAAAGTAGAACCAACATGACACCCTTAGTCGCACAAAAAGTAATATAGGATTTATTTGTGCGACTAGGATTTTTAAGCTTATTTTTCATATCTTTACTCATATGTTTAGATGCAAAAGTTTTTATATCCAACTCTATCATCAATAAAATAGAAAAAAAATATGGAAACAAAGCGAAATTAAGAGCAAAAGCTCTAAATAGACTTATGGTATCGTTAGTTAATTCTCAAGAAAATGTAAAGATACGAAAGATAAACTCTTTTTTCAATCAAATGCCATATATTACAGATATAAAACTTTGGGGAAAAAGAGATTATTGGCAAACTAGAGTAGAATTTTTAGGAAAAGGGGCAGGTGATTGTGAAGATTATGTGATTTCAAAATATTTCACACTAAAACAGCTAGGTGTTAGCACTAAAAAGCTATATTTTACCTATGTTAAGGCGATCAAGCTCAATCAAGCACATATGGTATTAACTTATTATAAAACTCCAAATTCCATTCCGCTAGTGTTAGACAGCATAAATTCAAAAATACTACCAGCTACTTCAAGAAAAGACCTCGTACCTGTCTATAGTTTCAATAGTGATGCTTTGTTTTTAGCAAAACAGACAGGACTTGGAAAAGTAGTACCATCAGGAAATAGCAGAAATAAAAAATGGCTAAGGCTCATGAATAGAATGAAAAAAGAGGGAATATGACACTTTTTAAACAAATTGTAATTGTATTATCATTTTTCCAAATGATAATTTTTGGCTCAGTTTTGTTGCAAAATTTTAACACTGTTAATGATTTTGTCCAAACTCAACTAGGTGTTGATGCAAGACATACAGCAAACTCGCTAGGACTTTCAATAACCCCTTATGCTACTAGTAATGATATTGCTATGATTGAAACGATGATAAATAGCATGTTTGATGGTGGCTACTATGAGTCTATCACACTAAAAGATATTAACAATAAAGTCTTAATAAAAGCAAAACAGCCTGTAAAAATATTAGGCATTCCTTCATGGTTTAAAAATCTTTTCATTTTAAATGCTCCAATGGAGAGTTCTGAAATTATGGCAGGTTGGAGCAAGTTTGGTACTTTAAGCGTAAAAAACAATGTAGGAATTGCCTACAATCAACTTTGGCAAACCTTTAAAGATATAAGCTTCTCTTTTATTATATTAAATATCTTTGCTTTTTCTGTGCTTTATTTGGTACTAAAAGCTATACTAAGACCTCTTGAAGAGGTCCATAATCAAGCAAAAGCGATCACAGGAAATGACTTTATTTTGCAAAAAAATTTACCAAAAACGATCGAATTACGACAAGTTGTCGGAGCTATGAATGGTATGGTCGGTAAAGTCAAAGAGATATTTGAAAAAGAGGCTGAAGCCGTTGAAAAATATCATAATCTGCTATATAAAGAAGAGAGTCTTAATATTTTTAATAAACGATATTTTGTATTAAAATTAAATGAATTTTTAGGAGTTGATTCGGATTGTTATGGTAGTATTGTTTTTGTCAATATTTTAAATCATGACAAAATCAAGCCAAAACTAGGATTTGAAAAAAATGAACTTTTGCATAAAGAGTTTGTAGGAGTTTTTAAAAAATATACCGACATTTGTGAACAAGGTGTAATTTCTCAAACCAAAGAAGATGAATTTGCCTTTTTACTTCCAGACATAAGTTCGCAAAAAACTCAACATATTTGCGATGAAATTAGCGAAGATTTAAAACAAATTCTTGCTTTTTATGGATTAAAAGAGGATGAATTTTACTTTAGCTTTGGTATTATATATTATAATTCAACTTTAAGTATTTCAGATATTTTTTCAAAGGCAGACTTTGCACTCTCTATGGCTAAATCTAAGGGTAAATTTAACGCATTTATTCATGATCAAAGTGATGATTTAGCACTTGGTAAAGAGGCTTGGAGAAAAGAGATATTAAATGCTATTGACGAAAAAAGATTTTTATTTGCTAAACAAAAAGTCATATCTGCAAATGAAAGTAGCTATCATGAAGAGATATTTTTGAGACTAGAAGACAAAAAAGGTGCCATTAGAAATGCTGCTTATTTCATGCCCATGGTCGAAGAGTTGCAACTTAATGAAAATATAGATCAATATGTACTAAAAAGTGCTTTTAACTTCATGCAACAAGAAGAGCATAGTTTTGTGCCACTTTGTATAAATCTAGGAAAAGAGGTCTTAACTGAAGGCGAACATTTGGCGTGGATAGAAAATATTTTAAAAGAAAATAAAATAAAAAATATTTTAAATTTTGAGGTTTCTCATAGATTTAAATTGCCAGTTTCTGTATTAGCAAATTTTTCAAGACTGGTAAAGCGATATGGTCATGAATTTGGACTTGACAATTTTAATATTGATGGAGACAACTTAAAAACATTGCAAGATATAAATCCAAATTACATAAAAGTACCTGCTATGTCTTTACTTGATTTGTTAGACGATAAAAATGCAGAATATTCAAAGCAAAGTTTAGATATAATAACAAGTTCTATGAATATTAACATCATCGCCTTTGGCGTAAGTACGAATGAAGATAAAGATAAATTGTTAAAAATGGGCATAAATTATATGCAAGGTAGCTTCATTCAAGAACCTTATCTATTTTAATTTGGAGTTGAAAATTGGAAAATAAAAGAGTAAAAGACCCTTTATTGGCATGTTTAGTGATATATACAAAATTGCACAATAATCCATATAGTGCTGAAGCACTCACCATTGGATTACCCGCAGAAGAAGGAAGTGATTCAGTAGAACTTTTTTCCGTCGAAGGCTCAAAGGCCCTATTTTCTCGTGCAGCAAAACGAGCTGGTTTTGCTTCTACCTTGGTAAAAAAAGAGATATCACAAATATCTTCTTTGGTTTTACCTTGTATTTTGATCTTAAAAGGACGACAAGCTTGCATACTTGAAAGCTTTAACAAAGACAAATCAAAAGCAAAAATCATATATCCTGATTTACAAGAGGGTGAAAATTGGGTAGATATTGATGTTTTAACAAATGAATATCTAGGATATTGTTTCTTTCTTAAAAAAGAGTTTGTTCCCGAAGATAACCACACTCATCTCATTAGTTCTAAAGATGGACACTGGTTTTGGGGTACTATAAGAAGGTCAAAAAAAATCTACATAGATGTTGTAATTGCCTCGATTATCATCAATATTTTTGTTTTAGCAAGTCCTCTTTTCACCATGAATGTTTATGATAGAGTTGTCCCAAATAGTGCTACTGATACACTATGGGTTTTAGCTATTGGCGTTGGCGTAGTTTATTTGATTGATCTGTTTTTAAAATTTACTCGTTCGTACTTTTTAGAAATTGCTGGCAAAAAAAGCGATATCATCATGTCTTCACTCATATTTGAACAAGTGCTTGACATGAAGATGGCTCATCGTCCAAAATCAGTCGGTTCTTTTGCAAGTAATTTACGAGATTTTGATAGTATTAAAAACTTTTTTACATCCTCAACAATTGCCGCCCTTGTAGATTTGCCCTTTGTTTTCATTTTTTTATCAGTCATTTATTTTATAGCAGGTTTTTTGGTTGTTGTACCTATGTTTGTTATGGTTGCTATTTTAATTTATACCCTACTTGTTAAAGAGCCTTTGCAAAAAAGTATAGAAAGCACATATCAAGCAGCAGCAACGAGAAATGGTATATTAATAGAGAGCTTAAGTTCTATGGAGACCATAAAAACAATGGGTGCTACAGGTAGTTCTCAATGGCATTGGGAAGAGGCAACAGGAGAGATAGCAAACAGAAGTATAAAGTCAAAAATTTTATCGACTTCCATCACTACAGTGACCTCCTTTTTAGCACAATTTAACACCATAATCGTCATCTTAGTCGGTGTTTATATGATAAAAGATATGCAACTTACTATGGGAGGGCTTATAGCAACAATGATCTTATCAGGTAGGGTTATAGCTCCTATGGGTCAAGTCGCCTCACTTATTTCATCTTATGAGCAGACAAAAACAGCCTATAAATCCCTTGATGACATCATGAAACTTCCAGTTGAACGACCAGAAGGAAAGCAGTTTATAAGAAGAGACAAATTGCAAGGAAAAATCGAATTTAAAAATGTCAGTTTTAAATATCCAGAAACCACTAAAGGTGCCTTAGAAAAAATATCTTTTACAATAAATCCAGGAGAAAAAGTTGGACTTATCGGTAAAAATGGCTCAGGAAAAACAACTATTGAAAAAATTATGCTAGGACTTTTCGAACCAGATGAAGGTGCTGTACTCATTGATGGTATCGATATTAAGCAAATTGATCCTGCTGATTTGAGAAAAAATATAGGATATGTGCCTCAAGATGTCGTACTTTTTAAAGGAACGGTTAAACAAAACATTGTCTATAAAGCTCCTTATGTTGATGATGTTACTATTGTTAAAGCTGCCAAAATAAGCGGGGTTGATGATTTTGTAAATAACCATCCTCAAGGCTTTGATTTGCCTGTAGGAGAGCGAGGAGATGGTATTTCTGGTGGACAAAAACAAAGCATAGCCGTTGCAAGAGCATTTTTACTTGATTTTCCTATTATGCTACTTGATGAACCGACTAACTTCATGGATAGCACTAATGAATTAAAACTAGAAAAAAATTTAAAAGAAAATTTAAAAAACAAAACCGCAGTTTTAGTCACTCACAAACGATCATTGCTTGCTTTAGTAGATAGGCTAATCGTTGTCGATAACGGAAAGATAGTATTAGATGGTCCTCGAGATAAAGTGATAGCAAAGCTTAGCGGAAGGAGTGCTTGATGGAACAAAACATAAACAAAGAAGAAGCTTTAAATACCGCAAAAGCTAACTCAAGCAGGATCAAAGAGCAATTAAACGAACAATACAACATTGATGATTTAAGATATATGTCGAGCCTTAGCGAAGCGATTTTAGCAAAGTCCCCATCTGCTTCTAAATTTATCTTATGGCTTGTGGTTATTTCCGTATTTTGGGCTATCGCTTGGGCTTCAATAGCTGAAATTGACGAACGCACAAGAGCAGAAGGACAAATAGTACCTTCAAATCGCGTACAAGTTGTGCAAAACTTAGAAGGCGGTATCGTTTCAGACATCTTAGTCAAAGAGGGTGATGTAGTCAAAAAAGGTGATGTCTTAATCAAAATAGAAAATAAAGGTTTTGCTAGTTCGTACGGCGAAAGTAAGCTTAAGCTAAACGAATTAAACGCAAAATATCTTAGACTTGACGCTGAGGCAAATGATAAAAAATTTAGCATCGATTTAGACAAATATAAAGACAATCCAAACATGATGAAAGCTATACGATTTGAGAGAAGTCTGTTTGAATCAAACAAAGCAAAATTTAGACAAAATTTACAAATCTTAGAAGAGCAATTAAATCAAAGAAAAAACGAATTAAGAGAATTGTCTGGTAAAATCAGCCAACTTCAAAGTGCTTATGCTCTCATGAAGAATGAACTTGACATCATGAGACCTTTAGTTAAAAGAGGTTTGGTATCGCAAGTTGAATTTTTACAATCAAAAAGACAAGCATCTCAAATGGCAGGAGAGCTAAATTCAGCAAGACTTTCAATCCCTAGAGTAAAATCAACCATCAAAGAGACAAATAAAAAAATAAATGAAACTAAATTTGCCTTTATCACAAAAGCAAAAGCTGAATTAAACGAAGTTGCTTCAGAGATTGCTCGTATCAATGAAACTCAAACAAGTCTAGAAGATAGAGTGAAAAGGACAGAAGTCCGATCTCCTGTAAATGGAACAGTAAGTCGTCTCATGATAAATACCATTTCAGGCGTCATCAAACCAGGAGAAGATATAGCAGAAGTCGTACCTTTAAATGATGCCTTAATAGCCGAAGTTAAGGTAAATCCAAAAGATGTTGCATTTTTACGATTTGGCTTAAAGGCTATGGTAAAATTTACTGCTTATGATTTTTCCATTTATGGCGGACTGAACGGACGAGTTACAAATATAGGTGCAGATACCATCACAAACGAAAAGGGACAAAGCTATTATTTAGTGCGAATTTCTATGGCGAAAAATGATTTAGGCTCAAAAGAACACCCTTTACCTATTCGTACAGGTATGGTTGTTTCAGCCGATATTTTAACAGGTAAAAAAACGGTTTTAAACTACTTGTTAAAGCCGATTTTAAAAGCTAAACAAAACGCTTTAAGTGAGAGATAATGGCGATTATTTTATACTCTAAAGAGCTAAATCTTTTAAAATACTGGTTTGAATGTTTAAAAAATAACGAACATAAAATTTTTGTAAGCCACAATAAAGAAGAGCTATTTGAGTATTTTCGCAGTCACAAAAATAGACAAATTCTTATCATGGATTTTCATGAAGATAGAAGTTTTTTGCCTTTATTAAGAGAAAATTTTTCTCAATTAAATATCTGCTTTTTAAGTAAAAATCCAAACATAAAAGAGGCAAGTGAGCTTTTAAAATTGGGGGTCAAAGCTTATGCAAATTCTCATGGATTAGCCTTACATCTTCAAAGTATTTTACAAGCTTTAATTGAAGATAAATTTTGGTATTATCCTGAAGTATTAGAAGTTTTATTGGCTAAACCCAAAATGAAAAAAGAGAAAAATATAGCACTTGTGCAAAATACACAAAATCTTGTATTAGCAAACAACGATGGTGATGAAAAAATTGTTGTTGAAGATGATGAGATAGACGAAGATACCATTTTTACAACTCCTTACAAAACAAGTAGTACCCAAATACAACTCAATAACAAAAAGCTAATCAATATAGTTCCAAATACCACTTTAAGGCTTGATAAGACAATTTTTTATGAAAAAAATTTAGATTCATTTTGCAAATTTAGCGAACATGAGTATAAGCAAATATTGGTTAGTCTTGGTGCTCATCAGCCTCAAATAATAGCTAAATATCAAGGTAACTTTAATGAATATAACATTCAAAAAGCAAATAGTTTAAAAGGATTTTTAGTTATAAAAGATACCATAAAACAGCGAGATGGCTCGGATTTGGTCAACCAAGAAATAGAAAAATTTATATTTGCCGATATGTGTAAAAGCTTTGAAGAATTAGCAAGTATTTGCTAAAATAAGCTTAGTAATATTAAGGAGATTTCATGAAAATAGCATTATGCGCAACAAAAAACACTATAGCTAGCATCTGGAAAGAGGGTTTAAGCAATACAAATCATACTAAGCAAATCATACTTAACGAAGAAGATTTGCTAGCATATTTATCCGAATATAATGAAGAAGTAAATTTGATTTGTCTTGAAGATAATTGGATAGATAAAAACGAAACTGAACTAAAAGAACTTATCGTAGCACTTCAAGGATGGTATCCAAAACTTGACATCATGATACTTTCTCAATATCCAACTTTTGAATTGGGTAAAGAGCTTTTGAATTTAGGTATAAAAGGCTATGGCAACGCTAGAATGCTTCCTGTTCATCTTCAAGATGCATTTGATTGCATACAAAAAGGCGATATTTGGGTATATCCTGAATTTGTCCAGAAGATGATCAAGACCATAAACACTCCTCAAGCACCATTAAAAGATGAAGTGCTAGATGTTTTAACTCCAAAAGAAAAAGAGGTTGCCCAATATGTTTATCAAGGCTATAGCAATAAAGAGATATCAGATCTTTTAAATATCACCTTAAGAACAGTAAAGGCACATACAACTGCAATTTATGAAAAACTACAAGTAAAAGATCGTATCGCCTTAGTTTTAATGCTTAAAAATATGGACTCATGAGATTAATTTGTGTGTTTTTGGTGCTTTTTAATTTGGTATATCCAAATGATTTTGTATTAAATCCAAATTTCAAATGCACCTCGAAAAATCCCCAATCCAAAAATATTATCAAGCACTATGAAAGCTTCATCAACAAAATCAAAAATTATAATTTTACAAAAAAATTATATAGTGTAAATGACTATTTAAACTCGTTAAATGCCAAATTTGACGGCAAAAGTAAAAAAGAGGATTACTGGTCTAGTAGAGGAGAGTTTTTATGTAATGGAGGTGGAGACTGCGAAGATTACACCATCGCAAAATACTATACGCTAAAAGAGTTAGGCATAAAAAATCAATGCCTATTGATCGTAAGAGAACTTTATACAGGCTCATATCATATGGTATTAGCTGTATGGAAAAACCCAAATAAACCACCTCTAATCTTAGACAATCTTAGTTCAAAAATTTTACCTTTAACAAAAAGAATTGATTTAAAATCAAGACTTTGTATTGACGAACAAGGATATTATAAAATAATAAATAATAAAAAAGTTAAAAAACAAATTAGACACAAATCTTACGAAAAAATGCTAAAAAGACAACAGAAAGAAAAATTTTGGATACAAAGCGTTAAATAGATGATAATTACTCATCTCCAGCGTAGCATTGAGGTAATGAGCAAATTATACAAATCAAACAATATTAACACCAATTACACCTGTGAGATTTGTCATACACAAAGATTTTGTTCGTCTGTAAAATCAAAATGGTTGTGAAAAAGAGTAACGAAATCGTAAAATTTTAATACTTATCATCAATTTATCCCAAAATTTAACATTAAAATGGTATTATTATATAAACAAACTCAACAAATAAGGAGAAGCTATGCAAATAGATAAATCTTTGGCACAAGACGCCATTGAATTGGCAAAAAAATGGCAAAATAGAGCTGATGAGCTAGCTAGTGATTTTGACCAAAAATTTGGTGCAAGAATACAAAAAATGCTTTCAAATCCTATGGATAAAGTACTTTTAATAGAACTTATGGATCAAAGCTTTAGAAGTAAAAATCCAAGAAGAGTAGCAAATCAAATAAGCTTTTTATTTGACAAATATGGCTTGGCAGATTTCTTTACTGATAGTGAGAGATTTTTAATCTTTTTGTTTAGAAATATAGGCATTTATATGCCTGATTTTTCGGTACCTTTATTTGTCGCACAAACAAGAGAAGATACAAAGATGGTCGTTATCAAAGGTGAAGAAAAGCCATTTAACGAACATTTGCAAAAAAGAAAATTAGATGGAGATAGGGTTAATATAAACCTTATTGGTGAAGTTGTATTAGGTGAAGAAGAGGCCGAAGATAGGATACAAAAATATCTAAAAGTTTTAGAACACGAAAATGTAGATTATATTAGTATTAAAATTTCGACTATTTTTTCACAAATCAATCCAATCTCAGCAGAAGATACAATCAATGAACTTGTTTATAGACTAAGCCGTATTTTTAGAAAAGCAAAAGAGTACTCCATTACGAATGAAAGAGGAGAAAAAGAGAATAAATTTATCAATCTTGATATGGAAGAATATCGAGATTTAGCCATCACTTATGAAGCCTTTACAAGAACGCTTGATCAAGATGAATTTAAAGATTTTTACGCAGGTATCGTACTACAAGCCTATTTACCTGACTCTCATTTATGGCAACAAAGATTGGTACAATGGGCGATGAAAAGAGTCGATGAAGGCGGACATCCTGTAAAAATGCGTCTTGTTAAAGGTGCAAACATGGAGATGGAAGAGACTGAAAGTAGTCTTAAACACTGGACAATAGCACCTTACACAAATAAGCTTGATACGGATGCAAACTATAAAGTCATGATAAATTATGCCTTGCAACCACAACACGCCAAAGCCGTCCATGTAGGAAGTGCGTCACATAACCTTTTTGAATTAGCATATGCTTATTGTTTAGCTAAAAAAAATGAAACGATTGATTATTTTGTATTTGAAATGCTTGAGGGCATGAGTGAAAGTGCTAGACTTGCTATAAAAGAGATTAGTGGTAGCGTTTTACTTTACGCACCGACTGCTTCAGCCGAACAATTTACAAATGCAATAGCTTATCTTGTAAGAAGACTTGATGAAAATACAGGAGAACAAAATTTTATACGATATAGTTTTAGCTTAAAAGTAGATAGTCATGAATGGAAAGCTCAAGAGAGCAGATTTTTAGACGCAATCGAACATGCAGGAAAAAATTTTATAGGTCCAAAGAGAATTCAAAATAGACTAAGTGAGGATTGGAGTGATTATAAAGGTGGAAGTTTTTATACAGGTGAATTTAAAAATGAGGCTGATACAGACTTTGTCATGGATGCAAACAAACAATGGGCAAAAGATATCATCAAAAAGTGGAAAAAAGATGCCGATTTTAAACCCAAACCCACTCCTGTAGTAGTTGGCGGTAAAGATGTATTTAACAAAAGAGATATCGTAGAAGTTATAGATAAAAGCCAAAAAAGTGTACTTTGTGGAGCTTATACCAAAGCAAATAGCGACGATCTAACAAAGGCTGTTGAAGTTGCAAAAGCAGATAAAGATGGCTGGAGAAAACTAAGTCATGAGCAAAGACATGAGGCTTTAAGTAAAGTCGCAAATTTAGTAAGACAAAGAAGAAATGACCTCATAGGTGTAGCGGCGGCTGAAGTAGGAAAAGTATTTAGTGAAACTGATGTAGAAGTTAGCGAAGCGATTGATTTTTTAGAGTTTTATCCTCATGCAGTTAGATCATTTGAGCAAAATGGACTCGAATTTCAAGGAAAAGGCGTAGGAGTAATAACCCCTCCATGGAATTTTCCAATCGCAATCCCACTAGGCGGAGTTACAGCAGTACTTGCAAGTGGAAATACGGCCATCATCAAACCAGCATCATCGGCAGTTTTATGTACTTATGAGTTTTGCAAATGTTTTTGGGATGCAGGAATTAGCAAAAACACTTTACAATTTGTACCTTGCAATGGAAGTGAAGCTGGAGAATATTTAATCAAAAACGAAGGGGTTGATTTTGTCATTTTAACAGGCGGAGAAGATACGGCTATGAGCATGTTAGCCTCAAGACCAAATCTACTTTTAAGTGCAGAAACAGGCGGAAAAGACGCCACTATTGTAACTGATTTAGCAGATAAGGATCAGGCTATAAAAAATGTTGTAAATTCGGCCTTTGGAAATAGTGGACAAAAATGCTCAGCTACATCTTTATTAATACTTGAAGATGAAGTATATCATGACGAAGTTTTTAAAAAGACCTTAGTTGATACCGCTAAGAGTTTAAATGTCGGATCTGTTTGGGATCTAAAAAATCGCTTAGGCACTTTAGCAAATCCACTAGCTGGAGACTTAAAAAAAGCTGTTGAAGAGCTTGAAGAAGGGGAAGAGTGGGCATTGAAACCTGAATTTGCCAATGAAAATGAGTATATGCTAAAACCAAGCATTAAATGGGGTGTAAAAAAAGGGAGCTTTTGCCATATGACAGAACTTTTCGGACCAATGCTTAGTGTCATGAAAGCAAGCGATCTAGATGAAGCAATCGAACTTGTAAATATGACAGGATATGGACTAACTTCTGGTATAGAGAGTTTGGATCTAAGAGAAGTTGAGCAGTGGAGAGAGAAGATAAAAGCAGGAAATCTTTATATAAATAGAGGTACAACAGGTGCGATCGTACTTCGCCAACCATTTGGCGGAATGGGCAAGTCGGCCATAGGAGCTGGTAGAAAAGTTGGAATTTACAATTATGTAACTCAATTTATGGATTTTAACGAAACAGCTAAACCACAAATACAAAAAGAGAGATATCATAAACTAAATCCTTTGATCAAGCAATGGATTAAATCTGAATTATATAGCGAATTTAAACTTGATTTTACTAAGCTTGAATGTGCTACACAGAGTTATTTAGAGCATTATGCTAATGAGTTTAGTCAAGAAAAAGATTATTGCAATATTAGAGGTGAAGATAATATTTTTAGATATTTACCACTTAAACAAATATCTATAAGAGTAAGCAAGTATGATGATTTATTTGATATATTATCACGAATTTTCGCAGCTAAGATTAGCAAAGTAGGCAATATTCATATAAGCGTTATAGCTAAGCATAATTCAAATGCTATCTCATTTTTATTTGAAAACAGAGATAAATTTTTAGAAGAAAATGATATTTTAATCAGACAAAATGACGAAGATTTCATTACCTCAGCCCAAAATTCAAATCGCATACTATATGCAGATGCTAAAAATGTTTCCGATGAAATTTATGACTTTGCTGCTAAAAAGCCTATCTTTATAGTAAGATCAAAACCTCTCATGAATGGACGAATTGAGTTGCTTAACTACTTTGAAGAGCAAAGCATTAGCCATAGCTATCATAGATATGGAAATCTAGGTATAAAAGGCTTAGAGGAAAAATAGATAAAAATTTGCATATTTAAGATTAATTTCTTAAATATGCAAAAAATATCTTAAATTTAAGTACTTATTACCATGAAGATATCTATACTATTTTTTATACTTACCTCCCTTGTCTTTGCTTGTTCTGGGGATTGTACAGCTTGTCATAGCAATATAGTTAAAAAAGATGGACAAATGAGCAAAGGACATGAAAAACTAACAATCTGTAAAACCTGTCATACGCCTAAAAATTTAGAAAAGATTGATATGGGAAGTGAGGCTTGTGGGCAAGATTGTTGGCAGTGTCATTCTATGAAAAAAGTCATAAACTCTGGCATCAAGCCTCATGAGGTACTCATGACTTGTGATAGTTGCCATACTAAACTTAAAAGCTCTTCTCTTAATAGTCTCAAAACTAAACCTATTGATTTTGGTATTTTTTCTAAATTTAAATAAAATATCTTAAATTTAAAATATTTTATTTAAAAATGAAGTATTAAAACAAGTCATGACCACTCTTATAAAGCATATAAAACTGATGAAAATTTAGGACTTGTAATAAAGCAATGTTAAAATATTATTTTCTCAAACTATATACTAAACCACCTTTAAGATAAGTTGCTCATGATGGTTATCTAAAAATAAAAGATTTCGATCCATTGAGGTTTTATGCTTAGCTTTAAAAAAGTATCTTTTGTGATTGTTTATAAGATGAGTGATATTTGATTTATTTTAAAAAGATAAGGAAGTCCGAAGACTTCCTTGATTAAGGATTATTGCAAATCCACATGAACATTTTCTTTGATTTCTATAACGACTTGTTCGCCTGCACTATCAATGCCCTTATATTGAGTAAAGCCATCAACAGTATCACCTTTTTCAAACTCTGATTGTTTCAATGAAACTTTATCAGTGTCATCACCTGTGATTTTTAGAGTATTGTTATTTTCTCCAAGACTTACAACATCGCTAACTGATATGTTAAGAGTTTCTGATGCATTATTTGTAAAGTCAAACTGCTCCATATTTTTCACATTATCAAGATTGCTAAAATCTATAATTTCGCCTTCTCCAACATTTAATGTATCATGGCCAGCTCCACCATCAATAAGACTATCGTTGCCATCATGAACTATAGTGTCATTTCCTCCACCAGCTTGTATAACATCGTTATCTTCTTGACCATCTATGTACTCATCTGCGTCAGTACCCCTAATAGGTCTATCATCTTCAGTATAGTTTGCTCTAATCTCATTTATAACATAATCACTATATTTTGTTCCACCTGTATAAAACTTCATAGCGTGGAACTCACCTCCGTTATCTAAGGCCAATTTTCCTAGATCATCAACTCCATCTGAACCACCGTTAATGGTGTAAGTTTTTAAAACATTTCCATCTTCATCAAGCAGATCTATCTTAGCGACTTCAGGCTCTCCTTTTGCCGCTGTAACTTTACTAGCTAACCAGCCCAATTTTACATCTGCTGAATTTACATTTTGATCAAATGTTACAACGATTGAAGTCTTAGCTCCATCTGCGGCTGTACCTATCTCATCAGAAGTCGTCATTTTGCCACCCACAACACCTTGAGCACCAGATTCTACACCAAAGCCACGAATTGTATCTGATATAGTCGCTTTTTCATCTCCTTTAAAAGCTTCAACCGTATAACCTTCACCCTCTACGCTATCTTTGTCGATTATGACTGGTATCTCTTTGTTGGCATTGATATCTACTCTTAGAGTATTTGTAACACTATCTCCATCTGCATCTTTAACGACTACTTCAAACTGCTCTTGCTCACCTCTATGAGATACTATGTTTTTATTTATAGTATTGTAAGTGTATGAGCCATCTTTTGCATTCATGATAAGCTCTCCACCCTTATCGGTTTGGATTATAATCTCACCATCTTCATTTGCATGATATGAGTTGCCATTATATATAACTTCGCTTACCTCTCCTTCTCCATCAGCTCCATATATATTTTCTCCCATAGAACCTTGTATCTCTTTAGCAACATTAGCATTTGGACCTTCAACAGTTTCAACTAATTTCTCTTGTATCTTATCAGTCTCAACCACTTGAGCTTCAGTCTTATGAGCTATAGCTCCTAAACCTTCATCTGTTACTTTAGCATCTGCAAAGCCTATAGCATAAGCTTTCTCTATACCATTATTTGTTAAAAATTCATTCCAGTCTGCTTGATTTTCAGCTTCCACTTTCCACTCTGCTCTATAGTTGTCACCATCAGAGATAAAATACGATATAGTCTTATCAGCTTGTGGCGGAGTAGAGCTTTCATAAGTCTCTTTTGCAACTTCTAAGGCAGTTTTATAGTTTGTTCCGCCATTGTCAGAACCAGTAAGTTGCTGATCTATCATACTAATTTCATAGCTTAATTCACTCTTAGTTAGCCATGCACCGCCTTTAATCGCCTCAGCTCCACTGTTGAATGCAATAAGCTGAACTCTTACATTAGAACCAGCTTCTTCATACTTTTCAATCATATCCATGATGGCTTGTCTTGCGATTTCGACCTTACTAACTCCATCAAATTTAGGATTTTTTACCCAGTTATAATGATCATCATCAACAATTGGAGCATCTCCATCTTTATCAAAAGCCATAGACCAAGACTTATCAAACTGCATGATTATATTTAAAGTAGGAGCTTGATGATCAGTTTCTATCTCAGTAATAGCATTGATCTGAACTGGACTATCATCTTCTATAGTGATGCTCATATTAGTATTTCCAACAACATTTTCGCCTTGAATAGCTTCAACTTTTACATCGATTGTTTCAGTATCTTCTGTATTGACACCTTTATGATCAACAGACTCAAGTAAAGTAGTGGTTACCTCGCCATTCTTTGCATCCATACTCGCTTTGATAACTTCGACATCTCCTGCTTTACCAATAAGCTCAGTGTCGCCTTCTTTAAACCATTTTACATCTGTACCTTTATGGTCTAAGCCACTATCTACTTCATTCATATCACCAAATTTAAATGTAACATCTTTAGTATCGCTGATATCGTTTGTATCTGTAGCTGGTTTTGAATCAATATCTTTAACTCCATCACTCAAGCCCTCTTCAGATACTACTGCTTCTAAGTCTTTCCACTCAACACTATCATTATCTGTAATTTCACCAGTAGCACTATTATGCTTTGTATCTATACTTATAGTCTCAAATGCTTTTACATTTTCTACTTTATCAATACTAACTGTGTATTGCTCAGTACCCTCGATCAATGTATCGTCTATAGTTTGATTTGTAAATGTAGCTTCACTTTGACCAGCTTCGATAACTATCGGTTTAGTTTTTTCAAAATCTACACCATTTTCAGCTTCTCCTATATAAGATACTTCAACAGTTACCTTTCCACCTTCTGGAACTACAACTGGTTGTCCATCTGCATCAACAAGTTTAACCTTATGAGATAAAACTCCACCTTCAGTAGTACTATCATCTTTAACCAATTGGACTAACACCACATCCTCATCATGAATAGGAGTATCAGGAGTGTTTGGAGTATCTGGATTTACATCATCAACTATAGTACCTACACCATCTTTTACAATTACTGCATTTGTTGCATCTTTAATATTATCATCAGTGATTTTTACAGTGATTGTTTTTTCAGTTTCACCTGGTGCAAATGTTAAGCTTCCGTTTGTAGCTGTATAGTCTGTTCCTGCTTTTGCACTTCCATCTGTTGTTGCCCAATCTACTGTTACATCTTGTGTTGCTTTTGAACCAGCTAGTGTTACAGTAAATACTGCTTCTCCTGCACCTTCATTTACGGTTACATCATTTACACTTAATGTTGGCTCATCGTTAGTATCTTTAATATTGAAATCTGCCTTATCGTTTGCAGTATCTATTTCAATGTTTTCAAATCCTCCGCCTTTAACTTTTGTGATTTGGATTTGTACATCTTCTAGTTTCTCATCTTTATCATCTGTTAGGGTTTCTATATTTAAATCTACTTTATTTGAACCTTTTGGAATTGTTATAGTTTTTTCTGATGTATAATCTTCTCCATCGGTTGCTGTTCCTGTATAAGTAAATGTTACTTCTACTGGCTCTTGTGCATCAATTAATGCATTATTGTGATCTCTTAGTTCAACTGGGAACTCAGCTGTTGCTCCTTCGTTTATCGTATCTACATTATCAGTAATACTTACTTTTACTGTATCTACATCATGAATAGGAGTATCAGGAGTGTTTGGAGTATCTGGATTTACATCATCAACTATTCTTCACCTATTGTAAGTTTAGTGGTTTCTGGCTCCTCTTTTAAGTTATCATCATTTGTTGGATAAGTAACATCAAACTCTGTAACACCTGCTGGAACTTTTATAATGCCTGTTGTTTCATCATAAGTTACACCATTTGTGAAAGTTGGAGTTTTTTCATAGTCGCTATCACTAGCTGTATCATTTTCAAGCTTAAATGTATAAGTTTCATCTG
>PDWI01000107.1_pt1 | contig 113152 bp, 89 predicted proteins | sample 1430891 | NCBI WGS metagenome assembly PDWI01 (sample SAMN01162508, study PRJNA174530) | Oral metagenome, whole genome shotgun sequencing project. | biome: Marine environment; feature: Marine mammal; material: Swab sample of the gingival sulcus; isolation source: swab sample of gingival sulcus...
CATCTGGAAGGGGATGAAACAGGTGGCATCATGCGCCGCCGGCATGAAATTCATGCGTCGCCTCGAAGACAGCACGTGATTTGTGTATAAGGACATGGGCTGACATGGCCCAGCGCACTGTGATGCTGGGCCGTGTTGCAGTACGTTTCGATGAACTCGAAGATAGCACGGCGCATGTGATGACAATCCAGCCCTTCAAATTCCTGTGTGAGTTCGACCTTCAGTGTGTGGAAGAACGACTCTGCCATTGCCTTGTCCCGGCAGTCTCCACGGCGGTTCATCGAGCCTTCGGCACCATGCTGCTCGAGCCGTCGACGGCAGGGCTTCGAACAGTATCGACGACCTCGGTCACCGTGAACGATCACGCCCCGTGGGCGCCCACGCCGCAGGAAGGTCATCTGCAGCGCATCGCACACCAGAGATGACTTCATGCGCCGGTTCATTGACCAGCCGATGACCATCCGCGAGTACGCATCGATGACCACGGCCAGATACATCCAGCCCTCACTGGTGCGTACGATACGTGATGTCCTGAACCCACTTCCGGTTCTCCTTCGCGGCCTGATTCATCCTCGAGAGTTAAATTGCGATGGGCCGCGAAGACGTACCCGTTGCTGCCTGAGAGAGCTTTTTACTAACGATTGTGCGTAAGGTAATGACCTGTCGTGAATTTACCGCGCCTAACTGTTCCGGTGAAATAAATAATAAGCAAGAAACAGCAATATAAATAATAAAAAAAATAGTTGTGACAGTAGAGAGAGCAGTGCATTGCCTGTAAAAAAACAAATCAATAAGCAAGTTGCCAATGATGATATCGCGGTGCCAAGGTATAGCATTCCAGCCCACCATCTCTCGCCCGCTATAAGAAAGACTACATAACTCAGAGGCTGAACTAGCGCTATTGACGAGAATAGCGACGACAGCAATATATATTTATAATCAATTTCCTGCATGATCATGCGCTCTGCCAAGATCATTGTGCTGACAGGGTTGCTTGTGGCAACAATGCCGACAATTGCAACTACAAATGAATATAATAGCAATTCTTTGGCGTAGCTGCGAATTTCTGCAAGCATTTTTTCAATGCTGTGCGTCTTAGAAATGTTTGACTGAAGAACCTGTAAGGGGGTTGTATTAAAATATCTCGCGGCATTTCCCACTGACAGCATGATTCTAGCCAAGCCAATGTCCGAGTGAGAAATGCCTAGTGATCCAAGGGCTAGTACCGATCCGTTTGTCACCGCAACCAAAGGGGCCCTAAAAAGACTGGCGGCGGATTTTTTAAAAAAGGATAATTCTTTATCGTTCATTCCTGCTTTTGTGGTTATTATTTTTATTCCTGTTGAAAACATTACAATAATTGAGGATGCAAAAGCGCAAGCGAGCGATGAAAGGGCTAGTTGGGCGCCCTCGAGATCTAGGAATAACAGACATGTGACATAGGTAAGCACAGATATGCAGCCGGCCGCGGCTAGGCTTTTAAAATCTCTATAGTATGAGCCTGTTGCCTGAAAAAGGGTCCAGATCAAGTACACTGCAGAAAGTGCTATGACTTCCAGTCTCAATAGTCTATCTATGCTCAAGTCATGCATCATTTGAAGGCTGAAGGTTATTGCTGTAGCTATCAGTAGTGCCTTTATAACAAACCAAGGCTCGAAGCCGGTTTTTTCTTTTTTTTCGGATGTGTTTACTATCGATTGAATGTAGGGCTCAATTGAGGCCTGAGCGATAAATGCAGGCGCCAGGGTAATCATTGATTTTCCATATTCTGATATGCCTATGACAAATGGCAAGAGAAAAATCTGCGACAGCATTAGGGCAATGCTAGATGCCTGCATAAGAATTAATTGTTTTTTCAAAACCGTGTTCTCGATGCTTGTCAGGATGGTTGCGCGGTTTTATGCACTGCGTTTTTCTTGATTTACTGTGGCTTTTCTTGTGAGTGATAAGTTCGCGCGCCTCAATTGATTCCAGCCCTTGCTCTTCGTAGTCGTCGATCTATGTGCCGACAAGGTCTTCGAGCACATCCATTTCTTCCTGTGAGAGTTCGCAGCCGTACTTGTTTTTGGGGCTGTCTGTGTCTCACAAATTATCACGTGAACTGCACCGCTGATCGGGTGTGGTTGTTCTATAGCGGATTGCGCTGGATATGGAGTTCCCCCAGTTTTGCAGACACCGGGTCAAGTTGACAGGGCCGCCGGACTTGCATGTTTCAGTCGGTAGTCAACGGGACTGCAATAGCCGATGGCCGAATGCAGACGATCTCGATTGTAGAGCATTTCGATGTACTCGAAGATGGCGAGCTCGGCCTCGGCGTGAGTCGCAAACGAGCTCCGGTGAATCAGCTCCTTCCTGATTGTGGCGAAGAAACTCTCGGCCACACTGTTGTCCCGGCAGGCGCCCTTGCGGCTCATGCTGCAGATGCGGCTCATGCTGAAGACGATACCGTTGCTCGAGAGAGCTTCGCGGCCCCCCTCCGGTATAGGTGCTGCCTCGGTCGGAATGATGGATCAGCCCTTCGGGAGCCTTGTGTGCATCGCTCGCTGACCGAAGCGCCGATGTTGCCAGCTCCTGATCATTGCGAGCATTGTACGCATGACCGACAACCTCGCGATTGAACAGATCGATGACCGGCGCCAGGTACAGCGTGCCTTCACCGGCCGAGAAATCGCGAGCCAGGAGGTTCGGCGCAACCGGGTGCGACGGGTCGCGCATCGTCGTGCACCGGAAGCCCTTGCGCGGCTTCACGGCAAGAGCGTTCTCGAACATCAGCCTTGCCACCCGGTTGAGCTCGACCCTGACGCCGGAGCTTCTCGGCTTCCGATGAACACGTGGACTCCCGTAACGGCACCTGCTGTGTTTGAAGACCGCTTCAATGTCGATCAGCAGGGATTGATCGTCGAGCTCGTGCTGGCTCGGCGGTCGGTTTCGCCACTGGTAGTAGCCCGCTCGTGAGATCCTCATCACACGGCACGGAGTACTGATCCGGTGATTGGCCTTCTCCGCATCGACGAAGGCGAACCTCACGTCGATTCCCTGGCGAAGAACGCCGCCGCCTTTGCCAGGATGTCGCGCTCCTCCCGCAGAACACGGTTTTCTGCCCGCAGTCTCCGAAGTTCCTCACGTTCGGATTCGGCGGCAACCGGATCACCGCCCCGGGCTTTGTCAGCCTGTTGCACCCATCGGCGAACCGCAGAATCGGTGAGATCGAGATCACGACAGACCGCGGACACGGATCGATCACCACGACGGATCAGGTCAACCACTTTCTGCCTGTACTCTGGCGTGAACTTTCGTCGGATACGTTGAGTTCCGGACTTCTTCATGTGGCACCTCTCGATACTTCATTGCTTCAGGAAGGTATCTGCGAAACCGGGGGGGGGTTCAGAAAGACTGCCTGCGAGCGCTCGAAGAGCGCCCCCGGCGACGTCAGCTGCAGCGGCTGCCGGGCGCGAGGTGGAGGAACTGCTCGAGAGCTGCAGGAAGCTGGGGGTGGCGCGTGTCTGATCCGTTAGGTTGGCGTATATGCAGCATTCAACCAGCGAGTCAGTCCGTCATCGAGGTCCGCTGCGTGCCGTATCACGGCTCGTACCCCGTGAACCAGAAGCACGGGTTTGGCTGGTGGTCGTTGATGCCAAAGCCTTGGATGTGAACTGGTTCCTGCGAAGACAGCAAATGCAAGGCTATCCTTTCGCGCAACGGGTGCGGCCTGATTGTTCAGGTGGTCTGGTGCAACAATATGTAACAATGAAGTGCGGATTGTTCTTCCTTCGTGTGCCATCCCATAAGCCGGATGCGGTATAATATGCGGCCGTTTTTGGGTTCTGAAAGATCAAGGAGAGTTCTGGTTTCACAGGGTTGGCAGTTGTAAGCGTGTGCTAGAAGTCGACTGGCATCTCCAGTCTTCAGCCATTCGGGCTTTCACCAGATGATCGCTTGCGGCAGCCGTGTACGCCCATTTTCAGTGGTTGCGCAGTGCTGCAACCCGTCTCGGATTCATGGCTTCTCAATGCAGAACAACAGAAATCAGCCGAAGTACGTGAAACTGGGGGTGTCCAATACCCTGGATGCATGGCTACGCAACCTTGCCAACACCGGGCGTGTGCGGAAGCAGCTCCTCTCCGCCGTGTTTGACGGCTCGCTTGCGGTCTTGGCCTTGTGGTGCGCCTACACCTTGCGGCATGGCATGCCGTTCTCCGACTTTCGCGCCTCTTGGCACGTCTTTGTGATGGCACCCATTGTGGTCACACTGGTGTTCGGGGCGCTCGGTATCTACCGCTGGGTGATCAGAAGCGCCAACGAGCGCCTGCTCACTCAGTTGGTGAAAGGTTGTGTGCTGGCGGCGCTCGCCATGATCGTCTTCGTCTATTTCTTCCCGGCCGATCGCTCGAATCCGCGTTCCCTCTTCGTGATCTTCGGGCTGTTGCTGTTCGCGGGTACCTTCGGTGCCCGTGTCGTCTGGCGCAGCCTGCTTCACGACAGCCGCAAGGGCGAACCCATCGCCATCTACGGGGCAGGCAATGCCGGTCAACGACTGGCCAGCCTGCTTCGCGCGGGTGACGAGTTCCATCCCGTCATGTTCATTGATGACGATCCGCGCTTGGTCAACAACCTCGTGATGGGGCTTCCGGTTGTTCGCGGCGACAGCGAACTGCTGGCGGAGCGACTGCTGCGAGCGGAGGCAGCCCGGATTGTTCTGGCCATGCCGTCGGTATCCACTCGTGTCTACCAGGAGAAGCTCGATCTCCTGAAGGACATTGGTCTTCCTGTGCAGACGATGCCCAGCATCAGCGAGTTGATGTCGAACAAGGCCAAGATCAGCGAAATCAGAGACATATCCATCCGCGACATCCTCGGCAGGAACGAGGTCGTGCCGAACGTCGAACTCATGGGGCGTCGGGTTCGTCATCGTGCAGTTCTGGTCACTGGTGGTGGTGGTTCCATCGGTTCCGAGCTTTGCCGTCAGATTGCAGGACTTGAGCCACTCAAGCTCGTGATCCTGGACAACGGCGAGGCGAATCTCTATCAGATCACGGAAGAGCTGACGCCTCTGGCCGCAAGCCGTGGATTCGAGTTCGTGCCCATCCTCGGGTCGGTTACCGATGCAGACATCATCAGGCAGGTCTTTGCGGAGCATGCAATCAATACGGTGTATCACGCTGCAGCGTACAAGCATGTGCCGATCATCGAGCGGCAGCCCGATCAGGGAGTCAGAGTCAACGTGTTCGGTACGCGTTGCGTGCTGGACATGGCTGTGGAAAGTGGCGTGGAGGATTTTGTCCTGGTGTCCACCGACAAGGCCGTTCGCCCCACGAACGCCATGGGTGCAAGCAAGCGCCTGGCGGAGTTGGTGCTGCAGGCCAAGGCCACGGAAGCCCATGGCACACGAATCTCCATGGTTCGTTTCGGCAATGTCCTGGGTTCCTCGGGTTCCGTCGTGCCGAAATTCAGGAAACAGATCCTGTCGGGCGGCCCGGTCACGCTCACGCACCCCGAGATCACCCGCTTCTTCATGACCATACCCGAGGCTTCACAGTTGGTGCTTCAGGCGAGTGCCATAGCGCGTGGTGGTGAAGTCTTCGTGCTGGACATGGGAGAATCCGTGCGTATCCTCGAACTCGCCAAGACCATGATTCGGCTTTACGGCAAGAAGGTCGGTCGGGACACTACTGGCAATGATGAGGTCGAGATCGTCTTCACCGGGCTTCGGCCCGGAGAGAAGATGTACGAAGAGCTGTTTGTCTCCGATGATCACAGAGCAACCGAAGTCAGCAAGATATTCTGCGCCGAGGAACACGCGCTTTCCGGTGAAGTACTCGAGTCAAAACTGGTGGAGATCGAGCAATTGTGTCGAAGTCATGAGCATGAACGATTGCTTCGCAAGTTGAAGGAACTGGCCAATGTCACTGGACGACCTGCTGTATCGACCGCAGAAACAAAGGGTTCCGTTGTTGCGGCCGCCGGTCAGGAGGAGCGCTCTCTGGCCATGGTTTCGGCTCAATGAAGCAGCTGGCACGCATTTCGACAGAAGTGGCACTCCGTCGCTGATACCCAGCGAAACTCTCATTCAAGGCCAGGGATTTCCTAAGGTGTGTGGTATTGCAGGAAGCATGATCGATGCGAATGCGAGTGGCGTTCTCGAGGCGCTGGCACATCGTGGTCCTGACGCCCAGACGAGCCTCTTGCTTGATGCCGGTGTCCGGCTCTTCCATACCCGCCTTGCCATTCAGGGCCTCGTCGGTGGTGACCAACCGATGCGTCGTGGTCCACTGGTCATTGCCTACAACGGCGAAATCTACAATCATCATTCGTTGCGCCGGCGCTTTGCACTCGATTGCGCAGGCAGCTCCGATACCGAGACCGTTCTCGCGCTTTACGAAAAGCTGGGCGAGGGCATGCTCCCGGAACTCGACGGCATGTTCGCCTTCGCGCTCGTGGACGAACGCGAGAACACGCTCCTGCTTGCGCGGGACCGCCTTGGCGAAAAGCCGCTCTACCTCCATGCTGGCAATGGGCATATCGCCTTCGCGAGCGAGTTGAATGCGCTGGGTGTGCTGGCACCTCTGGAGGTCGATAGCAGTGCCGTGGCCGAGGCGCTTCACTGCGGTTTCCATTTCGGTGAAGCGACACCATACCGGCATGTTCGTGAAGTACAACCGGGAGAGCTGTTGCGCATCGATCTGGAGACGCGGCAATTTGTGAGCAAGCGCTGGTTTACGCTGCTGTCCGAGTTGGAGAACAAGGCTGAGGAGGCTGCCACCCTCGATGAGATCGAGCAGGCCCTTGATGCTGCCGTCGCACGCACGGTCACCACCGCGGAGGTGGACGTGGGATGCTTCCTGAGCGGCGGTCTCGACAGCGGCCTCGTCACGGCCTTTGCCAGCCGCCATGCACCGGGGCTCAGAACCTTTACAGTGGCCTTCGACGATCAGTTCGATGAATCGCCGCTTGCTGCCGAAGTGGCAGCGCGCTACGGCACCAGGCATCAGTGCCTGCGGGTGGATTACGCCTCGCTGTCGAACGACATCGAAACCATCCTCGCCCAGTATGGCGAGCCGATCTATGATGACTCCATCATCCCGAGTTGGTATGTCTGCAAGGCGGCGGCCGAGCACGTGTCGGTGGTGCTGACCGGCGATGGTGCTGATGAGCAGTTCGGAGGTTACCGGCGTTACGTGCCCTATGCCCGCCTGCCACTGTTCGGCGGTGGCGGGGTGTCTCGGCTGCTCTCGTCGTTTGCGGAGCATCTGCCGCCGCCCGCGCAGAAGCGCGGCGCCTACGCCTTCGCATGGCGCCTGATGCGCCTTCTCGGGAAATCAGGTGTGGAGCGGTATCTGGCAGCCACGACCGACTATCCGAGTGGACACCTTTTGTCATCGGCGCCCGATGCTGCGCTTGTCGATCAGTTCGAAACGATCCGTTCGTTGCCGTACTCACATCTTCGAAAGCTCATGCTCATGGATGCAATGACGCTACTGCCTTCAGCCTTGTTGCCGAAGATGGACATTGCTGCCATGGCACATTCGCTTGAAACCCGCAGCCCGTTTCTCGCGCGCGATGTGATTGCAACCAGCGTACGGCTGCCCGACCGGTTGATCGTGCATCATGGCACCACCAAGGTGGCGCTGCGTGCCTTGGCCAGGAAGCATCTCCCCGAATCGGTCGCCAGCGGGGCCAAGCAAGGTTTCGGTGTGCCGCTGGAAAAATGGGTCGACGGGCGGCTGCGAGAGCCGATCCACGACCTGCTTGACGTGCCGTCTCCGTTGGTGGCTGAATATTGCCGCAACGGCACCATTCCATCACTGCTTGCCGGAAAGGGCAGGATGCCGTCACACGCGCGTGCCCGAGCGCTGTGGGCCTTGTTCGTGACCGAATCATTTCTCCGGCGGCAACGGTCGCATGCCACGTGCCGGAGCTCGGTTTCGGTGGCCTGCGAGGAGTCACCGCCATCGGTTTCGACAAGCGCCACAAGAATGCTGTCGTGAAAATCGCCGTCATCGGTGGCATACCGGATTCGCTGACGCGCTTTCGCGGTGAGTTGATTCGCGAGATGATTGCGCGTGGCCACGAAGTGCATGCACTTGCCGGCAGTGAATTGCCTGACGTCACGGCAGAGCTCACCGCCCTCGGTGCGCGGTTCCACCGCTATCCGCTCGCGCGCACGGGTACCTCGCCGCGCGAGGACCTTGCCACGCTGTTCGCGCTGTATCGCTGGTTCCGGCGTGAGCGGCCCGATATCGTTCTCGCTTATACGGCAAAGCCCGTGATCTGGGGTGGCCTGGCTGCACGCCTTGCAGGCATTCGTGGTTTTCATGCGCTCATCACTGGGCTTGGTCAGCAGTTCTCGCGGGAGAGTACCCCCGCTCGAGCGGAACGCATCCTGGTGCCTCTGTATCGCCAGGCGCTCAAGCGGGCGCGGCGCGTCATTTTCCAGAATCGCGACGACCGCCAACTCTTTCTCGACAAGCAACTGGTGGACGATTCGCAAACGGCCTTGGTCGATGGCTCGGGCGTCAGCCTTGAGGACTACCCGCCAGCACCGCTTCCGCCCGCACCTCCGATGCGCGTGTTGATGGTGGCGCGGCTCCTTCTTGCCAAAGGGGTCAGAGACTATATCGCCGCAGCCCGCGAGCTTCGACGGCGTCAACTGCCGATTCGGCTCGCACTGGTAGGCTTTCTCGAAAACGGCCCGGAAACCATTGCTGCCGATGAACTTGAGGAGTGGCTGAACGAAGACGTGATCGACTTTCTCGGTGAATTGCCGCATGTGAGTGAGGCCATGGCGCAGTGTCATGTCTATTGCCTGCCGAGCCGCTACGGGGAAGGGGTGCCGCGTACCATCCTCGAAGCCATGGCGGTGGGCCGTGCCGTGGTCAGCACCGACAACGTGGGTTGTCGCGATGCCGTGATTCACGGTGAAACCGGTCTGCTCGTGCCGGTGGGCGACGGTGCGGCATTGGTGGAGGCGCTGGCAACCCTCTGCAACGACGTCGACCGTTGCCGCCAAATGGGTGCGGCAGGCCGAAAACGTGCCGAATCGCGCTACGATGTGAAGATCGTCAACCGAAAAATGCTGAATCTTCTCGGTCTGGAGGCCTGAACACACTCATGGCAACTCGTCAGAACACCTTGTTCGTGATGCTGCTGCTGGCGCTGGCGCTGGCGCTGTCAACCATGACTGCGTTCCGTCTTCCCGGTCTGCCGGTCGGCATCTCCGAACTCATTCTGATGGGTTGCATGATTGCGCACCTGCCGCTCGGGCTCGGGCTGCATGGCGACAATCATCCGAATCGCTTCATGCCATTCATGTTCCTGTTCGTGGTGCTCACACTGCCGGGGTTCTTCATCACGCTGATGGTCACCGGGCTCATCCCCGAAGCGCTCCGCGACCTCATCGCCTATGTCTGGGTGCTCATCGTGATCGCCTATCTGCACTTCGGTTTCGATCATCAACGCTTCGAAATCCACAACCTCGCGAATCTGTTCGTCCTCTTCAGTACCGGTTACTTCATTGCGGTGTTGGTGCTCTTGCAGCTGGCACCGGAGATGGTCTATCTGCAGGACGACATCACCGAACTGATGGAAAACACCAGTGCCACTGGCCAGGAAGAAGTGGTTTTTCGCCTTGTGGGTTTCTCCACCAACCCGAACCAGCTTGCCTTTCACGCTCTGGTCGTGGTGTTTGTTGCCTGGACGCTTGTCGATCGCAACGGCTGGATGCGAACGGTTGTCTACGCCGGGATCGGAACGACCGTCGGCATCATGGCGAAAAGTGATGCGTTTCTCTTTTCGCTCATCGCCTTTGGCGGCATTGCTCTGGTCATGGGAATCTGGTTTGGCCGATCCGTCATTCTCGGCCTCCTGGTGCTCGTGCCGGCCGCAACCGTAGTGTTGGTGAACCTGCCTCTGATCGTGCGCCGCGTGCAGGACATCGCCAGCACGAGCGGTCAGGACGCCACGCGTTTTACCTTGTGGGATAATGGCATGGCAGCAGCACTTCAGAAGCCTTGGACCGGGCATGGCCCCGGGCCGTGGTCGGGTTTTGACGGGCCGCTCGGGCTGGAAGAGTCCCACAACAGTCTGGTGGACTACTTCGCGCAGGCGGGCAGTGCCGGGCTTGTGCTCGCGGTCATCGGTATCTTGTTTCTGATCTTTCGCTCGCTGGTCGCCCGTCGCGCCGTTCTTCTTGCGGGTACCACCGCCATACTTCTCTACGCCATGTTTCACAACGTGTTGCGACAACCCATTTTCTGGTTCAGCCTCTACTACGTGGCCCAGCAGGTGTGGCCAGGTGCGGTGGCAACGTCAAAACGGCGCAAGCGGCGGCGTGTGAGAACATCGAGAGGTTTGCCAGTGTGAACGCGCAAAGTGCCGCCTGTGTGGCTTGTGTTCACGTAGGCTGCCGTTGCCGTGCCAGCCGATTCTGCATGACGCGAAGGCTTGTTGCGTAGGCGGCAAGGTACAGCACGGCACCGACTCCCGACTGCAAGAGCAGGTAGTTGAGGGGCGAAAGAGACCCCAACCAGGCGATCAAACAGGCGGCAACCGCGCCAACCAGTTGCAGGCTGTTGAAGAGAAGGTCGCTGCGTTTGGCCCACGCGGTCAGCAGACTCACCACCGATGTTGCCAGTAGCTGCGCGGCAGCGGCGACGGCCGTGAGCAGCAGGTACGGTTTGAGCCCGTTCCAGCTCTCTCCGAGTACCCAGCCGTAAGTGGTTTCGGGTAGCGCTGCGATGATCACCAGCATGCCGAGAGAGGCGCTGACAGCGATCAGCGACACGCGAACGAAAGCGCTGCGCAGTTTGCCTGGCTCGGGAATGTGGGCACGGGTTACCTCGTTCAGTGACAGACCCACCATGGTTACGGGCATGCGTGCCACTCGCTGCGCGACCACGAGGAGTCCTGCCACCGTGGCGTCATAAAGGAGAGCACTGCCCAGCACGCTCGCGTTCAGTGCGAGAATGGAGGCAAGGTGCGAAGGCACGAGATAGTGGAGGTTGCCGCGCTCCTGCCGTATGGCGAGGCGCATGTTCGATCGATCGCCACACCGCCATCTTGGGCCTAGCAGCCAGCCGCTTACGGCCGCTCCCGACAACCAGCCAAGCGTCTGCCACAGCAACAGGTCGCCAAGCGACGATGCCATGAACGCACCGCTCAGGAACACGGCCGGTATCGACAATTGCGTTGCCGCAATGGCGCGGAAACGGCCGGCGCGGTTCAATGCGATGAGATTCACGGTTGTAAGTGCGACACCGAGCGCAAAGCCGAGTACCAGAGAGGCTTTCCAGGGGCCGGTGAACAGGCTTGCGGCGAATGCCAGCGGCAGACCAAGCCAGACGAAGATTTCACTGACCGTTCTGAGAATCGCACTCAGCAGCCAATCGGGATCCTCTACCGTGTGCATGGAATGCTCGAGTTTCAGCGTCAGCCAGGTGGCGAGCAGAAGGGCAAAGGTGGTACCCACACCGAGCACGCCGAACTGCTGCTGTGAGTACAACCGGGTAAGCAGGGGCGTGGCGGCAACAATGGCGAGTTGCGACAGTGCTTGCGAGCCGAGAATGTTGACGAGCGCGGCTCGCATGCAGGGAAGCTGGGTGACGTTGTCGTTTGGTGAAGGAAGGTGCCAGTGTAGTCGAGCTTGGACCGTGGCGTGCTGCCGATGCTTCTCCGACTTGTTGCAGAGATGCAAAAAATGGCGTTATGACATTGCCCATGGGTCAGGGTGCCGTGCGCTGCATTCGCTATCGGTGTAGAGTCCTCGGCTCTGTACCAGGTCTGCGCCGTGGTTGTGTCGTTGCATAGGCCATCATGATTGGGTCAGGCTGACGAAAGTGGCTTGTAGAGGCCCTCCGTTCGTTATCATATGCACTGGTTCAACGGAAAAACGATAGACATGACGTTCCATTTGCCCCGTTACCGGTACTTGCCGGAAAGGCCTGTTGCATTGCTGAGCACGGTTTTCGCAGCGGTTTTGCTGATGTCGACAGGAACGGCCCATGCCCAGGATGAAGACCAGCAATCGTTGAAACTCGGTGATGCCGATCTGTACCCCAGCGTAAGGTTGAGTTACGTCAGTAACGACAACGTCTATCTGACGTCCGATGATGTCGAGAGCGCAACCGGTACCCGCTTGCAACCGGAGCTTTTGTTCCGGGCAGACAAGCGTAATCTCGCGTTCAAGATTGATTATCAGGGAGACTACGGCATCTATTCCAACGATGATCTCGACTACGATGATCATGCCTTGGTACTGTCCACCGATGCCGAATTCGGTGTTCGTCGCCGCGGTAATGCCAGTCTGGAGTTTTTCCGGTCCCACTACGACCTGGGCACCGAACAGACCAGTGGCGTCGGCAAGGCGCTGGGCGAAGAGGCGCGCTATCAAGATGTCAAAATGAATGCCTCGTTCACGTATGGAGCCAAAGACGCACAGGGCAATGTGGAAGCAGGATTGTTTTACCGCGATCGGAACTTCGATGCACTCTACGACGGCACCGTGGATCTCACGACCGACGATGACCACACCCTGGTTCGGCCGTATGGTCAGTTTTCCTACCGCCTTTCCGCCGACACCAGGGCGCTGTTCGAGTTGCGGTACGGGCAATACGACTTCCCGGTCGATCGCCGTGACCGCAACCAGATCACTTTACTGACCGGTTTCAGCATCAATGAAAACCGCAAGTTCAGCGGTCACGCCGAATTCGGTCTCACGCGAGCCGACTATTACAACAACGTGAATCGCAAGGACCGTACCCTGTTCGTGACGGAAGGCGCCTTGATCTATCGGCCCACCAGCTTCGCGGTTTTCAAGTTAGGCTTCTCGAGGGAGCTCAGGAACACCGATGATGTTCAGAACACTGTGCAGGATGTCATTGATGAGTTAAGGCTGACATGGAACCACGAATGGTCCAGCCGGGTCAGTTCTCGCTCGAATCTGGGTTGGCGTCGGGTGTCGCGTGATTGTCCCCGGGCCACTTCCAATACCGTTGCAGCCGGTGTCGAACTGGGCGTCAAGGTGCGGCGCTGGGTGGAAGTGGGGGCCGGGGTGTCCGGTCAGTCAAAGGAATCGGACGTCTGCGCGGGTGAGCCTGCCGCTGACGATGATCATGACCGGATTCTTGGCTCGGTCTTTGTGCGGCTGACTCTATAGGAAGACGGGTGCAGCGAAGTTCGCCGCACCCGTACTAGCATTTGAGTTCGAGTTCCGCAGGGCTCGTTGTGCTCGGGCGGTGAGAGAACTGCGGATGGCGCTGGCCACATGCCGATTTCACATGGAACGACTGACTTCGGCCAGCCCATCCTTTTCTCAGCGCTGCGTCTTATCCGACGATCAGATACTGGAAATCGCGGAAGTAGAGGTTGAGGGTGCCGCTGGAGCGCTTGCGTGCACCACCGTGGTAGACATTGAACCAGAAGTTGTCCACCGACAGCATTTCCGTGGCATCGCTCCAGCGTATGGCGTCGTTGGTATACGCAGGGAAACCGTTGAGATAGGTACGGATGAATCCGTCGTTCTTGCGTGGTGTGTTCATGCGAATGTGTACGGTAACTTCCGCCCACTGACCCGGCGTCAGGGTCATCGCGGCAGAGGTCGAGCTGTCAGGTGAATACCACTTGGTTTCTCCGAATATGCGTGGCTGGGAATGGCGGTTCCTGCCATTCACGTTCTTGCTGCCGACATGGTAGAGTTCCATGCCCATTGCGAAGTCGGGGTAATGGCTGCGTGGCTTCGTCAGCATCTGCCTGGCAGACCATGCTCGCATCGTCACTGGCAGTCGGGTGTAGTAGCCCCCTCCGAAACCGCCGTTCTCCATGCTGATGTTTGCTGCAGGCCCCGGCATCTTGATATGGCTGTCGGCTTCTTTCCAGAGGTGATAGGCATTGCTTGGCAACAGCACGCGGTAGCGTGTGATGACTTCCTTGGGCTTGCCTGGAATGCTGGCGATATGGGAAGCACCAAGGTTCGAGCCAGAAGCAACGCTGACCTGCCATGCGTCGGTATGACCGTTGTCTGCAACGAATCCGTTCGTACCTGGCCACTCCTCGCGGTACTCGCTGGTTTGTTTGTTGCTGAGCGACTTGAACTCTTCGGGTGTGATGGATGTCCAAAGGTGTTCCGGTATCAACTTCAGATCGTCATGATGATCGAAGCTTGATATCTCAGTCTTGACGGTGTTGGTTGCACCGTCATTCGCAGAAGCGAATGGAGTAACCAGGATGGGTGCAATAGCCGCAAGGCTGTAAAATAGTGCCGGTTTCATTCCTTTTTTCACTGTGTACCTCCACGTTATGTGAAGCGCCGCACTATATGCCGTGGGATCAGGCTCGAGTGTTACAGGCTGGAAATGGTTGCCTCACGGTCATCATCCGTCTCCCGATGGCACACGATTTTGGTCAGCTTCATTGTGAATGATGCTCACTTCAGAAATGAAATGCACTCACTATGCTTTCGCTGAATTGGGAGGCAATTCCCTTGAGATTGTGCCATAATGCTTGATTGCGTCAGGTCGGCATCTGTCTATAGAAGCGATGCCGGGTCTTGCCTGTCCTGCCTCTGGTTCAGTGATCTGTCCGGTTGTTGTGTGACTTGTACACGTTCCGGGCAATGCGGTTTCCGGTAGTCTGCACTGACCAACAACCAACCCAGTTGCCCTGCGAGGTCCTCTGCGCATGTCCTTGAATGCTGCTGTTTCAGCCCCCGTTGCTCTGCTCATCGGCGTGGCATTTCTTGGTGGATGTGCTTCCACCTCTCCCGAGAACAATGATGCCGTCGAAGGCACTTCAGCCAGCGCGTCGCCGGCAGGCAGTGAGGCCGAGATGGCAGCAACTTCTGTCGCCGAGAGTGCCGATACCTATGTGCTCCGGCAGGGCGACAAGATCTCCATACAGGTGTTCGACGAGCCGGATCTGACCATGGATCAGACGGTCAGCGCTCGCGGTTACATCAACTATTCCTACCTGGGGGATGTGCAGGTATCCGGCAAGACTCCCAGCGAACTCGAGAAACACATCACGAAACTGCTCGAAGATGGCTACCTGGTCAATCCCTCGGTCAATGTGTCGGTGGTCGAGTTTCGCCCCTTCTTCATCAGTGGTCAGGTTTCGAAGCCCGGCAGCTATCCCTACCGGCCTGGGCTGACGCTGGACAAGGCCATTGCACTTGCCGGCGGCCTGACGGACCGCGCTTCCACGCGGCAGATGTTCGTCATCCGCGCGAAGGGTGGTGCCGGGAAGGAAAGGATTTCACTGAGTGACGTCGTCAATCCCGGTGACACCATTACCATTAAAGAGGGCTTTTTCTAATGGCGCGTTCAGGAAACGATATGCCGTTCGACAATGACTTCGTCGACAGCGACTCTGGTACGCGGAGTTTCTCCGAAACCTTCGATCTGCAGTACTACCTGCGCATACTTCGGAAGCATCGGTTCCCGATCATGCTGTTCACGGCGGTGGTAACGGGTCTGGCCGGCTACTACGCCTTTACTGCAACGCCGATCTTTCGTGCAACGTCCACGTTGCTCATCGAGGAACAAGGAGACAATCCGAAGATCTTCGAAGATCTGATCGGACTGGATACCAAGGCGCAGGATTACTACGAAACGCAGTTCGAACTGCTGCAGTCGCGCGGTCTGGCCGTGCGTGTGATTGACAAACTGAACTTGTGGGACCATCCCGAGTTCAGGAAAGGCGGCGCGAACGCGTCGTCAGGTACCACCGGGGATGCTGGCGAGTCGGCTGACGGCACTGCAGACAACGGAGGTCTGGTCGATCGGCTGAAGTCCATGACGGGAGTGAGCACGGCATCGCAAGACAGTGGTGCTTCCACTCTGTCAACGGATGGCGAATCACACAGTGTCGATGTCATCATCGATCCGACCTCCGACGTACAGCACTCTGATGTACAGGACGCCACCAAGTCCAACGATATGGCGCAGATCGGCGCAGTTATCGACGGTGAAATCCTCGTCACTGACGTAAGCGAACCGGAACCGTTGGAGCTCAGCAACGCTGAGCAGAGAGTGGTTCAGATGTTTCTCAACCGGCTTGGTATCGCGCCGGTTCGCAAGACCAAGCTCGTGAAGATCAGTTTCGAGTCGTCCAGTCCGGAATTTGCGGCCAAGGTTGCCAATGCAGTAGGCAAGCAATACATCGAGAGCTATCTCGACAGCAAGCTCGAGCGTACCCAGTCTGCGCAGAACTGGCTGAACCTTCGTCTCCGGGATCTCAAGACAAAGCTCGACGAATCCGAACGCCGGCTCATCGCCTTCAAGCAGGCCAATGGCCTTGTGGACGTCGACAACAGTGTTGCCCGACTCAACGAGCAGCAATTGCTCCTCGTCACCGCCGAACTTGCAGAAGCGCGCAGCGACCTATCCGGCAAGGCCAGCCTCTACCGGGAAGTGCAGTCGATGCAGGGGCAGCCCGAGTTACTGGAATCCATACCGGCCATCCAGGCCGATAACCTCGTGCAGAAGGTGAAAATCGATCAAGGTGCGGCTCAGCGTGCTCTCGATGAATTGAAGAATCGCTACGGCGAGCGGCATCCCCGCGTTGTCGATGCGCGCTCGCAACTGGATTCGCTCAATAATGCGTTGCAAGGTCACATCAACCGTGTTGTGGGCAGTATCGCCAAGGATTACCAGTTGGCGCAGCAACGTGTGACGGCCATCGAATCGAAACTGGCTTCGGGAAAGGAAGAAATCCAGCTGATCGGTACCAAGAAGTTCGAGCTGGATGCGCTCGAGCGCGAAGTCAACACCAATCGCGAAATCTACGATGCCTTCTACAATCGCATAACCGAAGCGAAGTCCGCCGATGGTCTCGAATCCGCGAATGCGACGATTTCCGACAGGGCAGTGGCTCCGCTGAATCCGGTGAAGCCCAACAAGCAGCTCATCATCGCACTGGCAGCCTTGTTCTCGCTGGTGCTGTCGGTGCTCATGGCGTTCCTCTACGAACAGCTGGATGACACCATCAAGAGCACCAACGATGTCGAAGGCAAGCTGGGCATGCGTCTACTGGGCATTCTGCCGCTGTTGAAAGGCGGGTGGCTCAAACGTCGCCGGGAGCTGCCGCTCAACCCCATCTCGATTGAAGACAAGAAAGGCACTTTCTTCGAGGCAGTCAACACGGCGCGTACGACGCTGTCGATGGATGACGACAAGGAGCACAAGCATGTGATCATGGTGACATCTTCGGTTCCCGGAGAAGGTAAATCCACCACGGCCATCAATCTGGCATATTCCTTCGCACAGCTCGAAAAGGTGCTGCTCATCGACTGTGACATGCGCAGGCCGACTCTGGCCAAGGCGGCGGGTTTCGACAAGAGTGTGATGGGCCTCAGTAATCTGATTGCTCAGACTGCTTCGGCGCGCGAGTGCATCAAGCAAGGAGCTTTTGATGGTGCTCTGGATATTCTTCCTTCAGGGCAGCTTCCGCAGCATCCTCTGGAACTGATTTCGTCGCGTCGTTTTGCCCGCATCGTCAAGCAGTTGTCGGAATACTACGACCGCATCATCATCGACAGCGCACCCACGCAGGCGGTTTCCGATGCTCTCGTACTGAGTCGTCTGAGCGACGCCGTGGTGTATTGCGTGAAGTCGCACGACACCTCGATCGAACTGGTCAAGCGCGGTATCGAGCGTCTGAAGCAGGTTTCCGCTCCGCTCGCTGGTGTACTGATCACCCAGGTGGATATCGAAAAGATCACCTCATACGGTGGTGATTATTATTATCAGGGTTACTACGACTACTACGGTTATACCGACAAGGAACGAGGCAAGAGCAGGAAGGGCAAGCTGGTCCTTTCGAACGAGCAGTTGCAGCACATCCGTGAAGACGATGTCGAATTTGATCTCGGGCTCGGTGAGAAACACTCAACCAGAACGCGCGGACGCAGGTCCGATGCCGGATTCGGTCAAACTCGGAAGTGGAAAATCCGCGATGGTCGTAGCGACGGTCGCAATAGTGAAGATCTAGACATTCTCTGATGTCGATCGCCTGGCAAGTAAAATGATTTCAAGCCCGGTTTTTCTGCAGGTGGTGTCAGCATTGGCCTTGTCGTTGGCGCTGGCGCTCGTGACCATGCCGCTTGTCATGCACTTTGCGTCGCGAGTCGGGTTGGTGGATCATCCCAGTGAGCGCAAACGCCACGGAAACGCCATTCCCGTGGTTGGTGGGCTGGCCGTGTTCGTCAGTGTCCTGCTTGCCTGTATTCTGCTGTCGGTCGGCAGGGAGGCGATGTTGCCGCTGGTCATCGGTGCGGTACTTGTGATCATCGGTACGTTCGATGACCGTTTCGAAGCCGGTGCGCGGCAGCGGCTTCTCGTGCACGTGGTCACGGCCCTCAGTATGATCTACTTCGGTGACGTGGCCATCGGAAATGTCGGGCGGCTCTTTGGTGAGCAACCACTGATGCTGAGTGGCTGGGCTTCCGTCGTGTTCACTGTCATGTGTACCGTGGGCGTCATAAACGCCATCAACATGATTGACGGCGTTGACGGCCTTTCCGGCACCATCACGCTCATGTCGTTGGCATCACTTGCCGGCTTTGCGCTCATCGATGGACACATCACGGCCGCCGTCGTCATGTATGCATTCATCGGTGCTCTGTCAGGCTTTCTCTATTACAATGCGCGTTGGTTTCGCAAGCGGGCGGTGGTGTTTCTCGGCGATGCCGGCAGTACGCTGCTTGGTTTCTATCTTGTCTGGTATTTCATCGACCTCACGCAGGGCACCAGCGCCACACTGTCGCCGGTGGCTGCAGGCTGGGTGTTCGGCTTGCCTCTGGCCGATACCGTATCGGTGATAGTCGGACGCCTGCGCCACGGCCGCTCGCCCTTCGAGGCAGGGCGAGACCATCTTCACCATCAACTGCTTGACGCCGGTTTCTCCGTCAACCGCACCGTGGCAATCATGGCGTGTCTGCACGGCATCAGTATTCTTCTGGCCATCGTGATCTCGAGCTATCGCGTGCTCGAACCCCTCATGTTCTGGGTCTTCGTCGGCATCGTGATCATGCACCATTTCATGACACCGAGGTTGTTGCAGCGCCGCCAACTGGTACCGGGCTCTTGAACATCCTCTTCTGTAACTACGAGTATCCTCCCATAGGGGGTGGTGGCGGTGTCTTGAATGCGTGGCTGGCCGAGGAGCTCGCCGCGCGGCATTCGGTAACGGTATTGACTTCGGGCGTCAGTGAACTGTCTGCCGAGGAAACCGTCAATGGTGTCAGGATAGTGCGAGTGCCCGTTGGCTTTCGCAGCAGCCGTCAGGCAGCCAGCATGGCGTCCCTGGCCTCTTATGTGATCAAGGCGAAACGCCGCGGTCGGCGGTTGCTTGCAGAGAGCAGTTTCGACATCATCAATACGCACTTCGTGGTGCCAACGGGCCCTGTGGGTGAGTATCTGAGCCGGCTGGGGCAGATACCGAACGTGCTTTCGGTGCATGGCGGCGATCTGTACGACCCCAGCAAGCGCACATCGCCTCACCGGCACTGGTGGTTGCGTATGGTCATTCGCCGTCTGCTTGCTGCGGCCGATTGCGTGGTGGGCCAATCATCCAATACGGTGGGTAATGTCGCAAGGTACTACACCACGGACGTGCAGGTCGAACTCATTCCACTGGGCATTCCGCGGCCGCCGCCGCGTGAAGCGGCAATCGTCGCAGAGTCCGGTGAGGCGGCTGCCGCACCCGGTGGCCCGACGGCCGAGCGCTTCGAAATGGTTACTGTGGGGCGAGTCGTGGCGCGCAAGGGCGTCGATCAGTTGGTTGACTTGCTGCATCGTCTGGCGCAGCCCGATATGCACCTGACCGTGGTCGGAGATGGCCCGGCATTGCCGGCTGTCAGAGAGCGCGCCGAATCTCTTGGCGTGAACGAGCAGATCACCTTTGCCGGGCATGTGAGCGAAGAAGAAAAGATCGCCTTGCTGGAGCGCGCCGATGTCTACGTCTCGACCAGTCAGCACGAAGGCTTCGGACTGAGTTATCTCGAGGGCATGGCACTGGGGCTGCCCATGGTGTCGTACGATGAAGGTGGTCACACTGACTTCGTGGAACACGAGCGAACCGGTTATCTCGTCCCGCTCAACGACCTTGACGCCTTCTGCGACCGGGTCGAGGCGCTGCATCATGATCGTGCATTGCTCAACGCGATGTCTGCACGTAGTCTCGAGGTGGTATCCCATTATTTCATCGAGAGTTGCGCCGAGCGCTATGAAGCACTTTTCGAGCGTGTGATGGCGAAGCACGCACGTGCCGGGCACTGACGAACCGCTGATGGCACAAAGGGAAGCGTGGTCGAACAACCGGAAGAGAACCCAGCAGCATGACAGACCCTTCAATCGAAACTCGTGACCAGCGTCTCGCACGCCTTGCCGATGACGAATACGACCTTGTCGTCATCGGCGGGGGCATCTTCGGCGCCATGGCGTACTGGCAGGCGGCCTTGCGGGGTTACCGGGTTGCGCTGATCGAGCAGGGCGACTATGGCCAGGGCGTATCGGCCAATTCCTACAAGATCATTCACGGCGGCATACGCTACATGCAGCACCTCGATTTTCCGCGGGTGATCTCGAGCTGTCGCGAACGCACGGCCTTTCTGGGTATCGCACCACATCTCTGTCTGCCGCTGCCCATCATCATTCCCACCTACGGTCACGGTATGCTCGGGAAGTTCTATCTCGGGGCTGGATGTCTGCTGTACGATATGGTGACGGCCTTCCGCAACTTCGGTGTTCGTGATCCGGCAAGGCGCATCCCGTTCACCCGGTTTCTTTCCCGCCAGCAGGTGGTGGAAGAATACCCTGACATCAACCAGGAGGGTTTGACCGGTGGAGTGCTGATTCATGACGGGCGTTTCTACAACCCCACTCGCATGGTCTGGACGCTGGTGGCTGCCGGCAATGCAGCGTCTCCGGGTTCAACCGCCTGTAATTACCTCGAAGCCCACGACCTGAACGTGGACACGGATGGTAGCGACGATGCAGCTTCGAGTGCCCATGCCAGAGGGAGAATCCGCTCGGTTGCATTGACCGATCGATTGAGCGGCAGGACATTGACGGTGCGTTGCCGCGCGGTTCTCAATACCTCCGGTCCCTGGACCGAGCGGTGGCTGGAGCAGATCAGTGCGGGTGAGAAAACGCCGTCAATCAACTATTCGCGCGATTTCTGCTTCGTGGTCGACCGGCGCGGGGAATCCAGTCACACGATCGCGATTCAGGGTGCAACGGCCGATCGCGATGCGCTGGTTGCGAGAAGCAATCGTCATCTGTTCATCTCGCCGTGGCGGGATTACTGGCTCATCGGTGTATGGCACAAAGTGGTCCGTTTCCACCCGGAAAAGATTCAGGTGGATCGCGAAACCATGCAGGAATACCTCGAAGAGGTGAATGCTGCCTATCCGGGACTGTCGCTTACACTCGATGACGTGCGGTTGTTCAATACCGGCCTTGTACCTTTCGGCGACAAGAACAACGACACTGACACCGAAGACCTCAGCTTCGGCAAACGCACGATCATGACCGAGTTTCCGTCGCAGCACCCGTTCCACAACATGGTGATGGTGATAGGTCTCCGCTACACCATGGCGCGAGCCGAAACCGCAAAGGCAATCCACCGACTGGAACAACTCGGGCATCTTCGGAAGCCATCGAATTCCTTGACGGACCTGCCGGCTCGCAACCACGTACCGTCTGCAGCATTCTCGGATTTCGCGTCGCTGCTTGGTGATGTCGAGGCACGCTGTCAGGGCAGGCTTGCGCGGAAGGCAGGCAAGGCCTTGGCTCACAATCACGGTGTTGATGCCATTGACATACTTGGACTCATGACGGAAGATCCCTCGCTGGCAGCGGTCTACGATGGCACCACCGTCACTGCCGCCGAAGTGTTGTACATCTGTCGTCATGAACAGGTAGAATCGCTCGCCGATGTGGTCTTTCGACGTACCGACATCGCCACAGCAGGCAACCCGGGAAATGCGGTGCTGGAAGCGGTTGCCGGAGACGTTGCCGTGCATCTGGGCTGGGACAGCGAGCGGCGTGAGCTGGAAATTGCTCGCGTTCTCGATGCCTTCCCGCAGTTCGTTGATCGAATTGACGACGAGGAAGCGTCAGTGTAGATAACCGTTCATCCGCCTGTTGTCGTCCGGTTCACGGTTTCGCAGCGCGGTTTCTGTTGTAGTTGCTGCACTTTCACAATTCAGCAGTTGTCGAGCTGTTGACTTCATTCACCAGTTCCAGGGAAGCGTGTCATGCGAGTTCTGATCACGGGCGGTACGGGTTTCATCGGCGAACGCCTCTGCAAGCGCTGCATTCGTGAAGGGCACACCGTACGTGTGCTCGCGAAGGTCAATACCGATGCGGAATCCCGCCGCCAGCAGGAACTCGAAAAGCTGAATGTCGAGTTCATCGACGGGTCGGTAACCGATCCGGCAGTCGTGCAATCGGCGGTGCAGGGTATCGACTGGGTATTTCATCTTGCCGCGGCCCAGCACGAAGCCGGTGCAGGAGAAGGTCATTTCATGGCGGTCAACGTGGAAGGCACGCGCACCTTGCTCGATGCCTGTGTCGAGGCGGGTGTCAAGCGCTTCATGCATGGCAGCACCATCGGCATCTACGGTTCGCCTACCACGGGTGTCATCGATACCGATTCGCCACCAGCGCCGGACAATATCTACGGCATATCGAAGCTCGAGGGCGAGAGCGTGGTACGTACGTTCATGCCGAAGCTGCCGTGCACCATCATTCGCATTTCCGAAGTCTACGGCAGAGGTGATCAGCGTCTTCTCAAGCTGTTTCGAGGCATCGACAAGGGCATGTTCTTCATGATCGGCAGAGGCGACAATCATCACCACCTCGTGCACGTCGATGATCTCGTCGAGGCATTTCTCGCAGCGGTCGCCGATCAAGGCACCATCGGCCAAACCTACCTGATTGCAGGCAGCGATGCAGTAACCACACGCGAGATGGTGGACACCATCGCAGCCGTTCTGCACAAGCCGAAACCGAAGCTTCAGGCGCCGATGAGTCTGTTCATGGGCCTTGCGGTGGTTGTCGAAACCCTGTGCAAGCCTTTCGGCATCAACCCGCCACTGCATCGCCGGCGCATGGATTTCTTCAGAAAGAGCTTTCGGTTCTCAGACCGGCTGGTCAATCAACTGCCTGGTTTTACCCCGCGAGTGGTGTTCGCCGATGGTGCGGCAGACACTGCCGCCTGGTATCGCCAGCAAGGCATGCTCTGAGTACCTGATCATGTGCGGTATATGCGGAGTGGTGGACGTCGCTGGTGTGGCGTCCGAGACGATCGAGCGAATGATGCAGGCCATCGAGCATCGCGGCCCGGACGATGCCGGCATGATGGTCGACACGGCCGTGGGTCTCGGCCATCGCAGGCTTTCCATCATTGATGTAGATGGTGGTCACCAGCCGATCAGTGATGCCAGTGGGCGTTTCACGATCGTGTTCAACGGTGAAATCTACAACTACCGTTCACTTCGCGAGTCCTTGCGCGAGAAAGACAGTCTACGTACCGAATCGGATACCGAAGTCCTGTTGCAGCTCTACAAGGAGCAGGGTGCGAGTTGCGTGGATCTGTTGCGAGGCATGTTTGCCTTCGCGATCTGGGATAGCGAGACCCGATCCCTGTTCATGGCGAGGGATCATCTCGGGCAAAAGCCACTGTTCTACGCGCAGGTCGGTGAGCGGCTGATGTTCGCGTCGGAGATCAAGTCCCTGCTCGCCGGCGACGACTCTCTCAGGGTGCTGAACGTGGCAAGCCTGCATCAGTATCTATCGCTGCGCATCATTGCCCCGCCCAACTCCATGTTCGCAGGCATCTCGAAGTTGCCGCCGGGGCATCATCTGACGTTCAGACCGGAAAGTGGCACGATCAGCATCGAACGCTTCTGGCAGCTGCACTACGAGCCGAAAGATGCGCGCAACGAAGACGCCTTGCTCGACGAGATCGACGACGCCTTCGAGGAAGCCGTTCGACTGCACATGGTCAGCGACGTGAAGGTGGGCGCCTTTCTTTCCGGCGGCCTGGATTCCGGACTCGTCGTGGCGATGATGAACAAGGTGGCAGGCCCGGGCTTCGATACATTCTCGGTGGGTGTGCCCTATCGCAAGTTCAGCGAGTTGCCTGCCGCAGCCCTGACGGCCGAACAGTACGGTACACACCATCACGCTGCCGATCTCGAGATGTCGTTGCTCGACGTTCTCCCGGACATCGTCTGGTATCTGGACGAGCCTTCGGACCCGCTGTCCTCCACCATGTACTACATCTCCGGGCTTGCGAGTCAGCATGTCAAGGTGGTTCTCGGTGGTGACGGCGGTGACGAAATGTTCGGTGGCTACGATCGTTACTACGGTAATCGCTATCTCGACTACTACGCCCTGTTGCCGCAACCGTTGCGACGCGAGGTCATCACGCGTCTGCTCAGGTTGCTGCCCGGTGGCTCGTGGTACAAGAGTCCGATCCACAAACTCAACTGGCTGAACCAGTTGTCGTTTGCGGACAAGGGTGGTGATCGCTATGCGGAAAGTCTGAGTTATTTCTATTTCAATGGTGTGTTCCGTGATCGTGTGTACGGGCCGCGGCTGCAGGAAGCCGAGCGGCAGTTCGATGCGCTGGCGATCATCCGGGACATCTACGAAACCGACAACGCCAGGGAAATCGTCGATCGGATGTTGCATGCCGACACACGTGTGCGCCTGCCCGCGCATTCGGTCATGATTCTCGATCGTATGAGCATGGCGCACGGGCTCGAAGCGCGTTCTCCATTCATGGATCACAAACTGGTCGAACTCGTCGCCCGTTATCCGGTATCGGTGAAGGTCCGGGGCAGTCGCCTGCGTTACCTGCAGTCAAGACTGGCCGAGCGTTATCTCAGGCCCGAGATTCTCCAGCGCCCCAAACAGGGATTTTCTTCTGCTCTGCCGTACCTTCTGGCAGGCGAATTCCGGACCCTGTTCGATCGTCTGCTGCACGATGCCCATCTGGTGCGTGACGGCTACCTTCTGGCCGACGGAATCGAGCATATGCTGACGGAGCATCTTGCCGGGCAGCACGATCACGGCAACAGGTTGTGGCTGCTGTGCAATGCGGAAATCTGGTACCGCATGCTCATCGAGGGAAAATCCCGTGAGGCCATGCGATCGCTGTTGCGTGTCTCCTAGCCACGCACACCAGTAGCCGCCTGGTGCCCATACTCAGTTCCGCACGTTGCTGCGCGGAGGCAGTCGTTTCGCGAGCGCCTTGCAGTCTTCTGCAGACTTCGTCAGCGTCGAGCCTGCAGCGCCGGACAGGTCGGATTCTGCCGCTGCACGGCTCCAGGCAAAGGCAAGCACTCCGCTCTTTTCGGGCAGTGGCACCGGGTAGGTGTTGGCTTCGATCAGCGAGACCATCTCGGCGCTGATGTAGTCCTCATCCGTCCACCGCCAGCGCGTGGTGACGAACAGGCCGCTGTCGAAGCAATCGAACACCCGCTGCATGCTTTCCGGCTGGGAAATCATGGCGCGGCCGGTACGGAAATCGGGGTCGAACTCACCGGCACCGGGGTTTTCGCCGAGTCGCGAGGCGCTCAGCAGGATGTCGTAATGGTCGTGGTAGTAGAGCATCGGAAGCTCGGCCTGGGTCACGATCACGGCAGCCTTGTCCAGTTCAGGCTGCAGCGCAGACTGCGAGAGTGCCCAGTTGATCGGTGGCTTGTCGGGTGGGATGGTGACGTTGGCCAGCAGCGTGGCACTCTTCAGGAAGAATGCATTGCCGAGCAGCAGGAACAGCAGCGCACCGCCGATTGCTGCCGAAGCCAGCCGATTGTCCCAGGGAGCGTCGATGCCGGTTGCACTGGCCAGCGCTGGGCGCAGACCGTGGTACCAGTTGCGCAGACCGATCCAGAGCCCGGCCATTCCCATGCCGAAGATCGCGAACAGGAACGGCTGCGCGTAGATGATGTACCGCAGACTCTTCGGTGCGGCAAAGGAATTGATCAGGAAACTGAAGGCGAATACCGTGATGCAGAACAACGCAGGGCGCGGACGCCAGGCAACCGCAGCAACCGAGAGCACGCCGATGGCAGGCCACAGGCTCGGATAATAGACGCTGTAGAAGAGGTGGTAGTACCAGAACTGGTCGGCGCGCGACTTGTTGAAGAGCGACACGCTGCGATACTCGCTCCACAAGGTCTCAACAATTCCGAGCTGAACCGCCAGACCCGCCAGGAGCAGGGCGGCGGCGAGCGCCGCGAACAACCAGCGTACAGGAATCCTGCGTGGAGTGCCGTGGTTACCGTTACCGTTGCGCCAGTCGGCAAGGATCTGCAAGGCTACCCACACGACCAGTCCCACCGCACCGATGAGTGTTGTGAGCTGGAAATAGCCGGCCAGAGCGAAAAAGGGCAGCGACAGCCACCACCACCTTCGCACCGGTGATTGCCGGTGTCCATCGCGGCCTTGAAAAGCCTGATAGATGATCAGGGAACCCGCCAGGAAGCAGAGCGTCTGTGCGCCGTAGAAGCGCGCGAACTGGGCGATTTCGATGGCAAATGGCGATATCGCGAACAGACCTGCTCCAAGAACGGCAGCCTGCAGGGAGCTTTGCCGGCACAGCCAGCCAAACAGCAGCGCGACAACAGCGGCCATCGCCAACATCGAAGGCAGACGAGCACTGATGAGGCTGTCGCCGAATAACGACAGGCTGGCCGCGATCAGTTGCGTGTAGGCGATGCCGCGGACGTAATACCCTTCGGCAATGCGTGGTTCGCCGACATCGTTGATGCCGCGTGCTGCAAGAATGTGGTAAAGCTCGTCAGGGTGCGGCGGGCGTTCCGAGCCGAGGAAATAGAGCGCCAGCGGCAGCAGGAAGGCGACCAGAATCATCCAGGGTCGGCCTTTTTCCTTCGCATGGCGCGTCGTATCGCCGACTGCATTGCCGCTTGCATGCCTGGTCGCATCGCTGGCTTCATGGCCGACCGCATGGCCGCCTGCATCTCTGGTCATGGCGGAGCTTTTGTTCGTTGTCATCTGCTGGTCTCTTTCTGCCGTGTCCGTGCTGGCTCAGATTCCCCATTGTCGGCGGGCAACCGACAGGGCAAGTCGAAGGTTGTGCGGGTTGCAGCGCCGGATGATTTCCACGAGGCCCAGCCGATCGCCACTGGTGCGCGCCATCAGGAGACGATGACTGTCGCGGTGGTGCCGTTGCAGATCGTCGCGGTATTTTTGCGCCATCTGCTCGTAGGCGGCCACCACGCGTTCGGGTTTGCCGCTGATGCGGCCGCTTTCGTGTTCGGTATGCAGGCAATAGCTGCATGCCGGCCACTTGCGCGCAGGCCCGAATTGACGCACGAGGCGCAGCCACATGTCGTAGTCCTGCATGGCCGGCATGTTCACATCGAACAGACCGACCTCGCGCATGCGCGAGGTTTCGGTGAGTACCTGATTGCCGATACGGTTGTAATGCAGTAGCCGGTCATAGTCAATGATGCCGCAATCGAAGGTGCGCTCGCGTGACTCCTGTCCGTTGAACTCGAGATAACTGTGTGCGACGAGGCTGCCCGTACCGTCGTATTGTTCCACCAGTGTTCGCACCCGGTCGGGCCTGAACTCGTCGTCGTCGTCGAGGCCCGTGATCAGCTCCCCCGTGGCGGCTTCGATGGCATGATTGCGCGCTACACAGGCCCCTCCGGGGGTTGCGTTGCGCAGCCATCTGACGCCTCGCGATTCGGCCAGCTCGCGCACGTCGCGAAGCCGCAGGTTGCCGCGCGGCGACGGCGACTCAGCACTGCCGAACAACGACCTTGCGGGTGGGGCAGTCGTGTCTTCGTCCGAAGCATCATCGCAGACGATCAGTTCGATGTGGCGATAGTCCTGAGCCCAGACCGACTGCAGGGCACGCAGTAGCATGCCGGGACGGTTGTGTGTCGGGACATAGACGCTGACCAGCGGGTCACTGCCCTTTCCCGTGCGGAGTGTTGCGGAACCGGCACGCATGGTCATGTCGGCGAGGCTCTCATGGGCATGCCGAGCGCACGCATCTGCAACGTGAAGAACGGGCGCGTCGGTCCGGATAGTGCATTCAGCAAGATGCTGCTGGTGAACTGGGAAACCATGGTGGCGGTGGCGGCGCCGATCATGCCGAAACGCGGAATGAGCAGATAGTTCAGGATCACATTGAGCACCAGTCCGGTGAACACTCGATAGAGGCGGTATCGTTGCAGATCCTGCAGGATCAGCCACTGGGTGCAGACCGCCCCGAAATACAATGATGCGCTGCCCAGCGAGTGCAGCAGCAACGGCCACTGTGCGGCACGGTAGGGAGAGCCGAACAGCAGCGCCAATGCCGGGCCACCGAACAGGGCGATACCGGCGATGAAGGCCGCGCTGAAGAGCATGGTCTGCCGGAGCAACTTCACGATTTCATGCTGCATCTGCAGTGGGTCGCGTTCCTTCATCTCGATCATGCGCGGCATGAGCGACGCGATGTAGGTGGTCATCAGGTAGGTGCTTGCCTCGCTTATGCGCACAGCTGCGGTATAGATACCCACATCGGCGAGGCCGAGAAAGGCATTGATCATGAACACGTCAACGCGTGTGTAGAGCGTGATCAGCGTGGCCGACAGCACCAATGGCCATGTGGTGCTCAACAGGGTTCGATAGTCGGTTGATGCCGTTGTGGTGGCAACGGTTGCCCGCCGGCTGCCGGCGTCGTCATCCCTTGCAAGTGTGCGTGACAGAACCAGCGAGGCCAGGCCGAGCAACGCCGCTTCGAGCACGAAGGCCGCGCTGACGAACATGGGGTCTTCAGTGGTGTAGGCCAGGACCACCTTCAACAGCGCCATGGGCACCAGAATCAGAAACCGGACCACGAGAATTCGTTCGCTCTTGCGTTCCGCACGGAAGGGCGAGAACCAGATGAGATCGATGTTGACGAAGTGCGACAGACAGAAGAGGGCGATAACCGGAAACAGCGCGTGATCGAGCCACAGCCACGCCACGAGCAAGGTCAGGCAGTAGACGACAACCGATGCCGTCAGCTTGATGGCAGTTGCCCGGCGCAACAGTGACCATGAGCCGGTCTGCTGCAACTTCAGCAACTTCAGCAACTGTGCCTGGTTCGTGAACAGGGCAATGTGCAGGCCGACCAGGAAACAACTCTGCGCAATGCCGAGAACGCCGAATGAGACTGGCCCGAGGCCGCGCGCGATCAGCGTGATCGCGAACAGATTGGTGATCGTATGCAGCGCTTTCTCCGCCACCATGGCGGCCGAATTTCGCCGGTCCGGGCTGGCGGTTATGAACTGACGAAGACGAAGAATGGTTGCAGGCATGGAAGGTGTTCGAACTCGCCGTGCTCAGAAGCCACGCTCAGCGTTGGCTGTCGAGGGACTCAGGTTGTCGTACCGGTTCGCATGACTGCGCCTTGCCGGCGTTCTCGTCGGAGTCCGGATGTCGGGCAACCGCGGCGAGTTCGAGATGCCTTTCCAGTCTTTCGAAAAGCGCATCCCAGGTCCAGTATTTCTGCACGAACCTGCGACCCTCTGCACCGATGCGACGGTACAGCGTATTGTCGTCGAAGAGTCGCATCACGGCATTGGCGAGCGCTTCGGCGTCGTCGGCAATGAGGATGTTTTCCTCGTGGCTTCCGCCGACGCCTTCATTGGCTATCGATGTTGCCACGACCGGCGTATGGCTGGCCATGGCCTGGATGATCTTGTTCTGCATGCCGGCCGCCACCCGCAGCGGGGCCACGGCCACTGCCTTGCCACAGAGCCATTCGTACACATCATCCACCTCACCGGTGACAAAGATCGCCTTGCCGTCATCGAGCTTCTGCAGGCTTGCCTGGGGGTTGCGCCCCACGATATGGAAGGTGGCATCCGGGAATCGCTGTCGAATACGCGGGAACACGTCTTCGGCAAACCAGCTTGCGGCGTCGACATTGGTGTACGTGGACATCACGCCGGTAATGACGATCGAGTGGGGGTCGCGGGCGTCCGGATTCAGGCGCGCCTCGTCGGGAACGTTCTGACCGTGCGGACAGACCACGGCGTTGGCAAGAGGTGTGCGCCGGCGGATTTCGTCGATATCGGATTGACCGCACAGCATGGCGTAGTCGTATTTCTCGGCGACCGTTGCCTCGTATGGTGCTACGCGCCGTGATTCGATGAAGTAGAACAGCTTGCGTAACGGATCCTTCACGACTTCGTACATGCGCCCGAGGTTCAGCGACTGGCTGATCTGCATTCCGATGACCTTCGGCAATGCCAGAAACCGGGTGTATTCGGCCATGCGAATGAGGTGGGTGTAGCAGACATCGAACTCGTGTTCGTTCACGAGGCGTTCGACAGTGCTCTTCATGGCCCGCGAATGGTAGTAGTCGACCTGCATCGGCTTTGCGCCGGGCAGGCGGAGAAAGGTGCCGAGCCGCGCCTGCCAGGGCTTGCGGATCACGGTGTTGATGCTCGCGAGGTGCTGGCCGAGTTCACGCTCGAGTGCATCGGCCTCGGCAGCATGCTCCACGAAACAGGCAAGATGAACGTCGTGACCACGTGCCGCAAGAAAGCGCAGTAGTCGGTTTACCGTCATCGAATCCGCCATGGTGGGCGGCCACGGTGAGCGCGATGCGAGTACGAGTATCTTCATGCGAGGCGCAGCACCACCTTGCCGGCGGACCGCCATTGCTCATCCTTGTCGTATTGCGGCAGATCATGTCCGACAATCAGCAGTTCACCGTGTGTGACTACCGCGTCGAGATCATCGGAAAGCACTCTGGCCACATGCGGAATCTGTTGCTCGAGAAACTCCCGATTGCTGCCGTGAATGGCCGAAAGCACGATGGCTGAATCGTGGATCTTCAGATCGTAGCCTTCGCCGATCAGCAGTTTCGCGAGACGCAGCAGGGGGCTTTCGCGGAGATCATCGGTGCCACCCTTGAAGGCCAGTCCGAGCATCGACACCTTGCGGCTTCCGCTCTCTGCGATGCGATTGTAGGCTCGCTGGATGTGCTGTTCGTTGCTCGGGAGCAGGCTGTCGACCAGGGCCAGTTCGACGTCGTTCTCACGGGCCATGTAGCCGATGGCGCGAACATCCTTGGGTAGGCAGGAACCACCGAAGGCAAAGCCGGGGCGCAGGTAGACGGGTGATACGTTGAGTTTGGTGTCGGCGGCCACCATCGCCATGACCTGCCGCGGATCGGCACCGACTGCTGACCACACACGTGCCATTTCGTTGGCAAAGGCTACCTTGACGGCATGGAAGGCATTGTCGGTGTACTTGGTGGCTTCCGCCACTTCCAGCGGCACCGAGTAGCGCTGAGCGTCGATGCCTGCATACAGTTCCATGACCCGGCTGCCGCCGCCTGGCTCGCGTTCGCCGACGAGAATTCTCACGGGGTTGTCGTAGTCTTCCACGGAACTGCCTTCGCGCAGGAATTCGGGATTGCAGCAGATGTCGTACCGGGTGCCGGGTGGTTCACCCGCAGCCGATTCGATTGCCGGCAGAATGTGCCTGCGGGTACTGCCGGGGAGCACCGTGCTGCGGACCACAACGGTGTGTGGGGTGGCCGTCAGCGACAGGTTTTCACCGATCTGCCTTGCGACCTGCAGCACGTACTGGAGATCGAGCGAGCCGTTGCTGCGGCTTGGTGTGCCCACGCAGATCATGGAAAGGTCTGCGTCGGCGAGGCCGTCCTGTATGTCGCAGGTGGCTCTGAGCCGGCCATCGGCCATGACCTGAGCGAGCATTTCGGCCAGGCCCGGTTCAAGTACCGGCGGGTGGCCGGCGTTCAGTGCATCGACCTTGCCGGCCGAGACATCGATGCCGACCACCTGGTGTCCATCGCGGGCCAGTGCAACCGCTGTCATGGTGCCGACGTATCCGAGTCCGAACAAAGCGATTTTCATGGTGTACAACAACTCCCTTACTGATTGGTGGGCGGTAACGCGTGGCGCTGCCACTTCGCAGATTCGTCTGGTGTCTCAAGTGTCCGGTTCATGGTGCGCGAACACTTCGACGAAGCCGCTGTGGGCGTCCTTCAGGAAACTGAACAGCGTTCTGTCGTCAGTGAACTCATGTCGATGGCGCAACCCGAAGAGCAGCATGGCGAGGTAACCTCGCCAACCCAGTGTCCTTGCCAGCAATGCTCCACGCGCACGACAACTGGCGACACTCTGGTAGTTCCTGCCGGAACTCGCTGCGGAATGATAAGCGATAACCATGGGGAACATGGGAAAAAGGCAACCGCTGGCAAGCAGGTCGTGACTCAGTACGATTTCCTCGCAACAGGGAAAGCGCGCGTTCAGGCCGAAGCGTTCGTCAAACCGGATGCCATGTGCCAGCAAGGCCTCACGACGCAGCACAAGTTCGATCGACGAGATGCGGAAAATGCTGCGCCGAGTATGCCTGGTCCGTTCCGGGTAACGTTTGTACGGTGTGCCCTCGGGGGTGCTGATGCGGAACGTGGCGGCGATGGCATCTGGCTGGCCGGCCATGGCCCTGCGGATATCATCGAAGGCGTTGTCGCTGAAGTGGGCATCGTCGTCTGCGATCAGCAGCAGCTCTGCCGTGGCGTTCTCGAGTGCCGTGTTCCGATTGCGCGACAGCCCCTTGCCCTGATGCCGGACCAGCGTGACATCGTGGCGGCCTTCGAGCGCATCGGCAACATGCTGTGCGGAAATCGACAGGGGTTCGCTGTACTGATGCGATACCAGATAGCTTACACCGCGCCGCGCAGGCAAGAGCAATTGCGGTATACCGGCAATGCCTTCGTTGTAAGTGCAGATCAGCACCTGCAGCGAAGGCAGCTCGCTGTTTGTGGCCATGCTTTCGTCAGAGGGTAGTCGTGTGCTGATCAGGGCATTATGCCGTTGCCGAGAAGGGGTGAGGTGCAACTGATCGCGGAAACCATTGTGTACTGATTCACAGATGCCGAAATTGCATGGTTTGTTCGGCTACAAGCCCGCGCATCGCGATATCAGGGCGGTTCCGTCTCACTCGCGAATGTCCACGTCAGGCACGTGTAGCTGATAAACGGTCAAGCATTTTCCGATTGCTGCCGATAGGGGGTCAACGATTGACCCACTATGGATCAGGAACATGCTCCTTCTTCAGACTCGCAGCGTTATTCTTCCTCGGCATCGTGGCCTCGGTCTCGGTTGCCTCATCGCAAGCCTGGTCGCCGTCGGCGGGTGTTCCGGACAGAGCAGCAGTACGGATGGCGCGCTGGCATCGGCACCGACAGACGAGGCCCCTGCCGCGGCCCTGCCTGACATGGCATTGCAGGATGCCCTCACGTCGATTCCTCTGACCGGCAACTTTCACACCTTCGAGCGCGTCACCCTGCCGGGCTCGTCGTTCACCGGGAAAACGCTCGAGATCAGCTACCACACGGATGCCGGCACGATGTATCGGCAGCGGGTCAGTGCCGATCCGTCCGGAAATTTCACATTCCTTGTTCTGCCGGTTGCCGAGGATGCGGATACACCCGTCAATGTTTCGTTAGTATCCGAAGGTGCGCAGATTGGCGACATCATGGTGTTGCCGTTGCCACCACTCGATTCGGACCGACAACCCGGTGAAATAGCGATTGCCGCAATGAATTCGCTGTTGTTCGGGTTGCGAAACGAGTTGGCCCACTACGAACAGACCCGGTTGACGGATCATCAGGGAACGGACAACGTTGACGCGCAGTTGAAGGCGCTGATGCTTTCACTGGCCATCGAACGGTTCCAGTCCCTGATTCGGGCGGCTGACAACGTCATCGTCTTCAACAGTCCGGTCAGGCATCCGGAGAGCGGTGAAGTGGTGCTCGATGGCGGGATTCTGGAGAAACTGGATCGGATGTATCAGACGTTGTTCTCCAATCTCATCGATGACGGGATGTTCCTTGACGAGGCGGACCCTTCGGCGATGCTGCAGGACAGCATGGACATGTCTGCCATCGGAGACACTGCGTTTTTCAGGAACTTCTATCTGAAGGCGCTGGAGCGCTATCGTGAACTCAATGGTGTGCGAACTCTGGCAACACTGATGCTCGATGACAAGAGCGACCACGCCGTCGCGCTCAACATGATGACGGCCAGCATGTTCCCGGCAATTGCCGCGCAGGTTTTCAATGACGAGATCGCCAGTCACGCCGACTACCTGCAGGCTGCGGCAGCGCTGTTGCGTCGACCGGAAATGAAACATGCCGCCGAGAATCATCTGTACATCGAGTCATTGTATGCTCTCGAGAATCTGGCGTCGCAACTGGCTGACATCGAGGCGAGCGGACAACAATGAATGCAAGGCTGAAGAGAGTAGGTGTGATGATCAACAGTAAAGCCAGTCACGTGAACATGAAGATGCAGACTCGAAACTCGCCCCGCGTCCCGTTCGTGGCCTGTGCCCTCTCGGCGCTGGTGTTGGCGGCATGCAGCGATTCCGGTGTTGACGGCGAAACGCTGCCGGTGTCGTTTCTGTCGTCCGAAGCGACGCCGGAGTCCAGTCTGTTGCCGCAGGTGGCACCGCCCGAATTGGGAGCAGCCAGCGAATCGCAACCGACGGAAAACTCGACGGACAGCTCGGTAACGAGTGAATCCGGCACGACTTCCAGCGGTTCCGACAGCGAATCGGCCGGTGCGGCCGGCAAACAGGAAAACCAGCCGGATACCGAAACAGATGCCGAAGCAGGAAACTCCGGTTCGACGGAGACAACCGTCGTGGAATCCGGTCAGTCGCATAACGCCGGGCCCGCAACCGGACAAGGCGGAGGTGAGGTCACTGGTGCAGGCGTGCAGACCGAACCGGGAGATGTCTCCGTAGGTACGCCGACGGCAACGACGAGTACCGAAACCGCCACGGAAACCGCCACGGAAACCGCCACGGAAACCGCCACGGAAACCGCCACGGAAACCGCCACGGAAACCGCCATCGCCGAATCATCAACGGGTGCTGCCGAAGGGGGGTCTGCGGTGGAATCGATCGATGCCGGGAATGCCACGGATAACACCGACCCCGAGAGCACTGCAGCCAACAACAACGCCGAAGGCACTGCTGTGGGCAACACCGACATCAATAGTACCACCGAGAATACCAGTACCGAGACGTCTACGGAATCGGCCAACGTCGGCACCGAGACCACGACCGATACGTCGAGCACCGAGGGCACGATCGAGCTGGCGAGTAATGAAACCACGGCGGAGTCGGGTGGTGCTGAAGCGACGGCAGAGTCGGGCAGCGCCGAAACCACGGCGGAGTCGGGTGGTGCTGAAGCCACGGCAGAGTCGGGCAGCGCCGAAACCACGGCGGAGTCGAGTGGCACTGAAGCGACGGCAGAGTCGGGCAGCGCCGAAACCACGGCGGAGTCGGGTGGCACTGAAGCCACGGCAGAGTCGGGCAGCGCCGAAACCACGTCGGAGTCGGGTGGTGCTGAAGCCACGGCAGAGTCGGGCAGCGCCGAAACCACGGCGGAGTCGGGTGGCACAGGATCCACGGCGGAGTCGAGTGGCACAGGATCCACGGCGGAGTCGAGTGGCACAGGATCCACGGCGGAGTCGAGTGGCACAGGATCCGCGGCGGAGTCGGGTAGCACTGAAACCACGGCAGAGTCGGGCAGCGCCGAAACCACGGCGGAGTCGGGCGCCGAGAGTGGCGAGGACAAGAACACGACCGGTACTGAGCAAAACAAAGCGGAATCGGGCGGTGTGCCGATCCTGAATGACGACTGGGTCATGCACAAGGCAACGAACATGAGCTTCGGCGATCATTCATCCGATGCCGGTTATGAGCCGAGCCAGCCGGGTGACAATGACGCCATTCGCGTGGTGCTGCCGAAAAACGAATATACTGGCAGCGGAAGCTACTATCTGATGCCCGATGGTGTGCAGGAGGCATGGATCACCTACTGCCATCGGTATGCGTCGAACTGGACCACATCGGTCGCCGGCAAGATGCCGGGTTTCGCTGGCGACAGCTCGAAGAAGAACGGCGGCCAGGGCGGTTACCCGGCAACGGGTAGCAATGCCTGGTCTGCGAGGATGATGTATGGTGCCTATCGTCCTGACGGACAAGGCATACCCTTCGGACAGTATGTCTACCACTCGGACCAGTCCAAGGTCAGCAAGTACGGTGACTCGGACTGGTGGGCGCCGGCGCCGAAGTATCTGGTAGGCAAATCGGTGGGGGCTCGTCACAATCGCTGGTACGAAGTGAAGCAACATGTGAGAATGAACACTCCCGGCAAACACGACGGCTTGGTTGAAGGGTGGATCGATGGCGTCAAGGTATACGAAAAGCGGAACCTGCACTTTACCGACAATGAACGGTTCCGCGAGATCCATCGCTTCTGGCTGAACATCTATCACGGTGGTGCCGATCGCTCGCCACATGACCAGTATGTGTATTTCGATCAGTTCAACTACTCGATAGGGCCAAAGGACCAGACCAGTGCAAATTGCGGTAACTGAACAGTAGATGATGATGAGCAGCAACTCGGGTTTCATGGAATTGCTGCGATCGGCGAAAGCGCTGCTTCGTTATGCGCGGGTGCGCCCTGTGCTGAAGAAGTCGACCTTTGATCTTGCCGATACCATCATGATTTTCAGTGAAGCACGCAGTGGCAGCACCTGGCTCATGGAGTGTCTCGAGCGCATCCCGGGAACGGCTGTGAACTGGGAACCGCTGCATGCAGAGAAAGGCGTAGGGCCTCGTGACTGGGGTTGGAGGCCCTACCTTCGTGAAGAAGAAGTGGACAGCAAGGTGGAGCAGCTGCTGTGTGACATACTTACCTACCGTGTGCACAATGCATGGACCACCAGTTTCACCAATGCAGCGACCGTGGTGAAATGCCGTCATGTACTCACGAAGTTCGTTCGCGCAAATCTGTTGTTGCCTCACTTTCTGCGACTCTTCGATCCTGATCGTCGTCCCATACTGCTGTTGCGTCATCCCGTCGAGGTCTGCGCTTCTCAGCGGAGCCGGTTCGACGATGGAAAATCGATCCGGTTCGAGGTGCCGCGGTGCCGTAACAGCGATCGTTACCTTGAAGTCAAACCCTATGTCGACGCTCTGGGTAGCGACCTCGAAGTGCGAGTGGCCACTTGGTGCCTGCACAACTGCGAGACGCTGAATGCACTCGACAATTATCGATCACGCTTGATCGTTGTGGACTACAGGCGTCTGATGCAGGATCCGCACTCCGGCTTCAGGCATATCCTCTGCAGTTTGGGCTTTGCCGATGAGGCCTCGGCGATCATGGCGGACATGGATTTCGCCAGGCCGAGTTCGAGTACACGTGTGACCGATGCTTCAACGGTGGTTGGCAAGCGTGGCAGCGCCGTTGATCGGTTGACGGATGAGCAGCGACACGCCGTGCAATCCGTGTTCGACCACTTCGGCTTCACGCTTTACAACGCATGGTCTCCGGAACTGAATCCGGACGCTTGCCTCGTCGAAACCGGTCCCGAGCATCGGAAGCCACGCGCTGTGCCGACTTCAGAATCTCAGGTGGCGTCTGCGTCTGCGTCTGCGTCCCGATTTTCCGATGCGTGAGTGGACTAGTTGCTCTTCGCCGGTCGTCGAACGGTTGCCCGTGATTGCAGCAGCCAGCCCGGTGCCGGTTGACCGGCGACGCTTGGCCCGACTACTGCCATTGGCGAACTTTCTGTTGGTGGCATGTGCCACGATCATCGTCAGAGCCAGCCCGTAGAACAGGTGCGAGACGCTGAAGGCAAACGAGCGGCTCAACAGTGACTCGGCCATCAGGAACAGACCGGGTAGCAGAACGATGGCGTAGCTGCGGCGTGCACGGTCGGGCAGGTGGAGAAACAGCAGCCAACCGAAGCGATACACGTATCCGAAGAATACGATCATGGTGAACACGCCGAACTGACGCCAGTAGGAGAACACGTCGTGCATGTAGGAGCGCCAGGTTCGCTTGGTACCCGGGGGGCCGTAGTCAAGTTGTCCGCCGAAGTTGCCGAGCAGAGGGCTTTCGAGAATGTGTTGCCACCCGAGTTCCGACTGCTGACGGCGCTCCTGGATGGAGTTGTCTTCATCGTATTCGGTGAAGATGGCGACCATTCGCGGATTGCGGCTGACAAGGTCGCGATAGTCGAGGCTCTTGAGAAAGATGCTGACACCCAGCACACCCACCAGCAGCACGGGTACCCAGCGAGCGCGGAATAGCAGTATCGCGTAGGCGAGAAACGCCACCACATAGAGGATGAACGAGGTGCGACTGCCGATCAGGAACAGTACGACGGCGGTAAATACGGCATAGCTCCAGCGGAACCAGGGGTTGCGATACCAGGCCACGATGATCAGCGAGCTGATGGCAATCGCATCACCGATGAACTGGTAGTTGCCGGTACTGGCATCTTCCGCAAACCGCGTCTTGTCCAGGCCAAGGGCATCCAGGCTGACATAGGGAAATACCGAAAGCATGGCGGGTGTCAATACCAGCAGCAGGATCCAGCGCCAGCGGACGGCATCGACGATGTGTATGCCGATGAGAAAGAACCCGACGTACTTGAAGAGTATCGGCTGGAACAACTCCAGTGCCGCGGTCTGTTCGACGTCGGCATCGGAGGAGTAACCCCACATGTCATGGTGAATCAGCACGATCAGCGTCATGTAGAGGACGAACGCGACGTACAACCAGAAGAAGTACGACTTCATGACTTCGCGCTTGTTCACCAGCAGGTTCAGGGAGCACACGGCAATGGCGAACAACGTGAACAGGAGCCGGTAGCGGATGAAGCCGGTAGATACACCCATGTGGAAATTGTCCTGCAGGGCTACCACCGCTGAGATGGGTAACTCGTACAGATAGGCGCACAGCGCCACAAACACAGCAATGGTGTTCAGCGTGCCCCAACTGAACACCCGTCTTCTGCTCTTCCTGATCAGTGTCAGAATTCTGTGGATGTAATGCATTGACAGTCACGTCGTTACGATGCGCTCATTCTAGCGCCGAAACGCCATGGGGAGAGGTGTTTGTCGTTTTGCGACACATTGGGCATTCACGGAAGCCCCGGATCGCTCATCATGGCGCATGGATGCCGGAAAAGGCCATCTGCGTTTTGATATGATAGGTACCCGTTAACGTATTGCCGCCAATGGGCTGATGCTCATGCCGGTTCGAGCCTGCCGATAGCACAAGCCTGCCGATAGCACAAGCCGGGGGTCTGCCGATAGCAGCCGGTTTTGGTCTTTGCGTGGCTGCTGGAAGGCCATGCCGGCGATTCGGGCATCGTGTCGAGTGTGAAAAATACCAAGAGGAACTGTTTCTTGTGACAACGAGCAAACAAGCCAAATCCGTATCGGTAGTGTTGCCGGTTTTCAATGAAGTCGAGAGCCTGCCGATCTGCCGTGACGAGGTTGTTGAAGTACTCGAGGCCTGTGGCCGTGACTTCGAGATCATATTTGTCGATGATGGCTCTTCGGATGGTACCACCGAACTGCTGCACTCGATGGGTGCGCAGGACGTGCGTTGCCGGGCCGTCATTCTGCGTCGCAACTACGGACAGACTGCGGCCATGCATGCAGGCATTCAACATGCAGAAGGTGACTACGTGGTCACCATGGATGCCGATCTGCAGAATGATCCGCGTGACATACCTGCCATGTTGAATGAACTCGATAACGGCCATGATCTCGTCTTCGGCTGGCGCCACCAGCGCAAGGACAAGTTCTTGTCACGGCGTCTGCCGTCGATGCTGGCCAACAAGCTCATCGCGAGCGTGACCGGCTTTCCCATCAGGGATCTCGGCTGCACGCTCAAGGCCATGCGCACGGAGATCGCCAAGGAACTGGAACTGTACGGCGAGATGCACCGTTTCATTCCGATTCTGGCGAACAATCTCGGCGCGCGTTGCAAGGAGGTCAAGGTCAACCATCGCGCTCGTCAACATGGCTTGTCAAAATATGGCATCGGTCGTTGGATTCGGGTGCTGCTTGATCTGATTACCATCAAGTACATGAGCAAGTATTTCGCAAGCCCGATGAAGCTGTTCGGCTTGATCGGCTTTCTTGCGGCCGTCGGAGCGGTGCTCGCGCTGTTCGCCACCGTGCTGATGAAGTTCGTGTGGTCAATCGACATAACTGGTAATCCAACCACCTACGTTTCCATACTGGCAACCATTGTCTCGCTGCAGTTCTTCAGCCTCGGTCTGTTCGGGGAGCTTGCGGTGCGCATCTATTACAGCGAGGAGCAGAACAATAATTACAACGTGCGAGAACGAATCAACGCCGGGCTTGAATATCGTCGCGCCGCAGCCTCCGGGTGGAAAAGCGATCTGCGTACAGAAATGGAGAAGCGAGTTGGTGAAAGTGCGCAGCGGGTTGTTGAAGGGGCATTCTGAATGTCCCGACCATGCAACGACGCTGGCTGATTCCATCGTTGTGCAAGTGTTGTCTGATGACGTTTTTCATGGAGCCGTCAGGTGTAATCCGGCGTCTGCGCATGGACGTGCCTGGATATCTGTCTCGTGAAATCTCTGCTGACCAGGAAAAACATCTTCTGGATAAAGCTCCTGCTGAGTGTTGCGCTCGTGGTTTACATCGCGGCACAGGCAAACTGGGCAGAGGTTGCGGCAACATTCAGACAGGCTGTACCGTCACTTCTCTTCGCCGTGCTGGTCCTGGTCATCGTCAATTTCTATCTGAGCGTTGCCAAGTGGTGGACCTTGCTCCGCATTCACGACAAGCGCGAAGCCTTCGGCCTGTTGTCGCGCTGGTACGGTATTGCCCTGTTCTTCAACAACTTTCTCCCCACCGGCATCGGCGGCGATGCCTACCGAATATACAGGATGATCGGGGCAGGGCATGGCAAGTTTCCCGCATTCATCGTGATTCTCATCGAGCGTGTGAGCGGCCTGCTGGCTTTGCTGGTGATCGGGTGGCTGGCGGCTGCCCTGCATCACCGGTCAAGCCCCGCTCCCGTCACGGACTGGCTCTACTATGCCGGTCTGGCAGGCATCGGCGCCGCTGCCGTTGTTCTACCGCTGTTCGTGTTCGCTTGGCGAAGTGCCCCAGTGCAGGGCAATCGCTGGATACGACGAATCAGTCTGCCGCTTGATGCGGTCGTGAGGGTCTATCGGGAGCAGCCCCTGCAGGCGCTGCTCATCATGTCCTATTCGCTGCTGTTTCAAGCGCTGGCCATTACATGGCTGTGGCTGCTGGCGACGGCGCTCGGCGGAGAACTGTCCTGGAGTGAATGCGCCGTGCTGACCACGATGATTACCGTGATTGCGCTGATTCCGGTTTCCATCAACGGTTACGGACTGGTCGATGGATCGTTCATCGTCATGGCTACCCAGATGGGGCTTGACGGAGCCACGGCGCTCGGCGTGATGCTCGGTTTCCGCATCGTCTCGCTGCTTTTCGGCTTTGCAGGCATGCTTGTTTATCTGCTTGACAGGGGAAACAACGCTGTTGCGATTCCCACCGAAAAGCCCACCAATCCACTTTACGACACTGGAGAATCCGGTAATGACCAGATTGCCAAATGACATGGAACCCGTAGATACCGAAATCGTCAGCAGTGATTCGTTGTCAGCGCGCTACGAAGCATTTGATTCTTTCTGGGAAGGCCCCGAAGACGTGGAGAAAGGCTATTCGAAATTCGCTGCCTTCTACAGGAACAACTACTTCAAGCGGTTCCCGACCGAACGGACGAGCAGCATCCTCGTGATCAGCTGTGGCCCGGGTTACCTCGTCAAGCTGCTGTTGGAAGAAGGCTATACGGAGGTTCTGGGAATCGATTCGGATGCCGAGAAGATTGCACACGCCAAGCGGCATGATCTGCCCTGTGAACAGCAGCGTGCGTTTGAATACCTGCATGAACTTCCGAACGACAGTCTGGACATGATTTTCTGTGAACAGGAACTGAACCATCTCAGCAAGGATGAGATGGTGTACTTCGTGCGCCTTTGCGCACGCAAGTTGCGCAAGGGCGGAAAATTCATCTGCCATGGACTGAATGGTGCAAACCCGATCACTGGCGCCGAAGCGCTGGCGCAGAATTTCGATCACTTCAACACCTTCACCGCCTACTCGATCGAACAGGTACTGAAGCACAACGGGCTGGAAGAGGTATCAGCATTCCCGTTGAACCTGTATGTCTTCTGGAACAACCCGGCGAACTACGTGTTGCTGGCGTTCACCACCGTGTTGCATCTGTGCTTTCGTGCCATGTTCATCATCTATGGCAAGCACAACAAGCTCTGGACCAAGAAGATCGCAGCAGAGGGTATCAGGAGAAGCTGAAACCAGCGGCAGGAAGCGCGCGCCAGATCGGCCACGTGGTGTTCCTGGGCCTGTATTCGTCAGTACGTATCCATTCAACTGTCCTCGGATCCTGCGCGATCTCGCTGCCCTCGAATCCTGCGTGGTTCCATCTCCAACCGCACGTCGAAGTGTTTCCGGACATGCATGGCAATGTCATCTGCAAGGAACAGAAGCTCTTCCGCTTGTCCACCGCCTCGGTGAGTCAGCACCAGTGCCTGGCGAGGATGTACTCCGACCGCTCCACGCGACATGCCCTTGAACCCGAGGTGCTCGATCAACCATCCGGCGGCCAGTTTGACCGAACCATCGGCAAGCGGATATCCGACCATTTCCGGGTGCGCCGTGATCAGCCTTTCATAGTGTTCCCGTGGCACCACCGGGTTCCTGAAAAAGCTCCCGGCGTTCCCGATGACCTTCGGGTCCGGCAACTTGCTGCGCCGGATCGCGCTGACCAGTTCGGCCACGTCCAGGGCACTCGGGGAGTCCGGTAGTTGATGTGCCACGTCGGCAAGCGCTCGATACCCGAGTTCCAGCGGCCGACGCCGATCGAGTTCCAGCGTCACCTCGGTAATCACGTACTCGTCGGGATGCTGTTTGAACAGGCTGTCGCGATAGGCAAACCGGCAATCGCCGCGCGACAGCGTCATCCATTCCCGCGATGGCCTGTGCCAGGCGCGCAGCGACACGAAGCAGTGTTCCAACTCCACGCCATAGGCGCCGATGTTCTGCACGGGTGCGGCACCGACGGTGCCCGGAATGAGTGCAAGATTCTCGATGCCACGATAGTCTTCGGCGGCCATCTGTCGGACCAGATCGTCCCAGACCATGCCAGCGCCGGCAGTCACGTGCACGACTGGTGCAGGCTTGCCGACGCTCACGTGCACGTCCGCCGCAGACTTGCCGGCGCTCACGCGCACGTCCGCCGCAGGCTTGCCGGTGGGTCGGTTCCGACCGGCCGGGTCACGCTTGTCGAGCGCCACAGGCGGCGGAGGCGATGCCTGGCGATCCACCGCTTCGATGCGCAGCGAGTTCCCACGCGGGCTCACCACCATGCCCGGCCAGTCTCCCGCGAAGACCACGTTCGATCCACCACCGAGCAGCAGCACCTCGAGCCTTCTGGTTTCGGCGTACTCGAGTGCTTCGAGGAGTTCCGCGTCGGTGCGCACATCGGCAAGTGCCTTCGTGGTGCAATCGAAGCCGAAGGTGTTGCGGTTCTTGAGCGAGACGTCGTGTTGTATCAGTGGCTGAGTCATCGGGGTCGGCTATGGTCGCGACGGAGGTCGCGTCGCTTCAAAGGCAATCGCCTCTCGAAAGGTGGCTTCAGGCCCGGCGGGAAGCCCCTGGCGCCAGTGTGACGAAGCGCTCTAGGTGCCACCGGCCGCCTTCACGACCCGTGGCCATACCCGCCACAGGGTCAGCGCTCGCACAATCATCAATACAGTGTAGGCGAGCCACAGCCCATGGTTGCCGAACAGGGGCAAGGACAGTTCCGCCGTCAACAGGAACACCAGCAGTGACACGATGGTTCCGTTGCGCATGCTGCGCGTTTCGGTCGCGCCGATGAAGATGCCATCCAGCAGAAAGCTGGCGATACCCACCACGGGCGCGATCACCACCCAGATCAGCCAGTGGTCGGCCAGTGCCTGCATGTCAGCCTGAGCGGACACGAGCCCGATCAGCCAGTGTCCGGCCACCAGGTAGCAGAGGCTCATCAGAACTGCCGCCAGCACCCCGAACTCGGCCGCGGCGCGACTGGCCGATCGCAGACTTCGGGGGTCGCGCCGGCCGATCGCAAAGCCCGTCAGTGTTTCCGCTGCATGTGCAAATCCGTCCAGCGCACAGGCCGAGAATTCGACGAAGTGCAGCAGCATGGCATTCACGGCCAGTATTTCCACACCCAGCCGGCTCGAGAGCACCGTCATCCAGTAGAAGGCCAGCGTCAGGCAGAGCGTGCGGATGAAGAGGTCGCTGCTGATGCGGAAGAAGCGCGTCAGCGCCTCGGTGTCGCACAGCCAGGGCCTCAGCGGATGATCCGCAAGGGCCTTCCCGAGCACATCGCGAATGAGCCAGAGTCCGTAGCCCAGCGTCAGGTATTCGGTCAGCACCGTGGCCAGCGCCACCCCGCGAATGCCGAGGTCAGTCTGTGTGAAGAACAGTACGTTCAGCACGACGTTGCCGATGTTGAGCAGGAGTTGCGTGGTCAGCACCGCGCGCATGCGCTGCAGTCCGACGAGCGTGCCGAGCACGGCGTAGTTGGCCAGCGTTGCGGGGGCGGCCGGAATGCGCCAGGTGTAGTACTGCTCGGTGAGGGTCTGCCAGCGTGGCGCCGCCGCATTGTTCCCCATTGCCCACATCATGAGCGCGAAGATCGGGCCCTGCAGCAGGATCAGCAGTGCGCCGAAAAGGAAGGCGATCAGGAGTGCGCGACAGGTGATGCGCCCGGCGCTGGTGGGGTCATCGGCGCCACAGGCCTGGGCCACGAGTCCGCTCGTGCCCATCCGCAGAAAGCCGAATGCCCAGAAGACGGTGGCGAAGAGCAGGGCGCCGACGGCAGTGGCGGCGATGAATTCGGGGGCGCCCATGCGGCCCATGACGGCCGTGTCGGCAATGCCGACGAGCGGCACGGTTGCGTTCGCGAGCATCACCGGCAGGGCCAGCGTGAGTACGCGGCCCCGCCAGGCGCTCATGTTGCCGGGCGAGAGTGCCGGCTTGTCGGGCGGGATTGTCGGCGATGAGCTTGCCACCGCCGGCAATCAGTCGGTGATCTGATCAGGTCCGGGATTGCCGCGGCCTGTATCAGTCCGCATTGTCGATTTCCGGTCGGCCGATGCAGTCGTAGGTGAAACCCATGCCGCGAAGCTGCACGGGATCGTAGAGGTTGCGGCCATCGAGAATGATCGGATTGCGCAGTACGGCCTTGACGGCGTCGAAATCCGGTGCACGGAATTCGCGCCATTCGGTATTGATCAGCAGTGCGTCGGTACCATCGAGCGTGTCCATGGCCGTGCCGACGAGTTCGAGACGCTTCTCGTTGGGGTAGAAGTGACGCATTTCGTCCATGGCCACGGGGTCGTAGGCGCGCACGGTGCCACCGGCCTCGAAGATGGCTTCGATCAGCACCCGGCTCGGTGCTTCGCGCAGGTCGTCGGTGTTGGGCTTGAACGAGAGGCCCCAGACGGCGAAGGTCTTGCCTTCGATGTTGTTGTCGAAGTGCGCCATGAGCTTCTGGAAGAGCACGTGCTTCTGGCGGTTGTTGACGTTGTCGACCGATTCGAGCAGTTCGGGGGTGTAGTCGGCGTCGCGCGCCGTGGCGATGAGAGCCTTCACGTCCTTGGGGAAGCAGGAGCCACCGTAACCGATGCCGGGGTAGATGAAGTGGTAGCCGATGCGCGGGTCGGAGCCGATGCCGAGGCGTACGTCTTCGATGTCCGCGCCGAGACGGTCCGCGATGTTCGAAAGCTCGTTCATGAAGCTGATCTTGGTCGCGAGCAGGGAATTCGCGGCGTACTTCGTGAGTTCCGACGAGCGACGGCTCATGAATACCATGCGATCGTGGTGATTGCGGAAGAACGGCGCGTAGAGTTCGCGCATGACGTCGCGGGCGTGCTCGTTGTCGGTGCCGATGACGATGCGATCGGGTTTCATGAAGTCCTCGATGGCCGCGCCTTCCTTGAGGAATTCGGGATTCGAGATCACGGTGAAGGGCACCTCGATGCCGCGTTCGGCGAGCCCCTCGTTGATGACGTCCTCGACCATGTCGCCGGTGCCGACAGGGACCGTGGACTTGGTGACCACGATCTTGTTGTCGGTCATGCGCTCGGCAATGGTGCGGGCAACGGCCGCGACGTATTGCATGTCGGCCGAGCCGTCTTCGTCGGGCGGGGTGCCGACGGCGATGAAATGCACTTCGGAATGCGCTACCGCCTGATCCATGTCGGTGGTGAAATCGAGGCGACCGGCCTCGACGTTGCGCTTGATGACTTCATCGAGGCCGGGTTCGAAGATCGGGATGATGCCCTTCCTGAGATTCTCGACTTTCTTCTCGTCGACATCGACGCAGAGCACGTCATTGCCGACATCGGCGATGCAGGCACCAGTGACCAGGCCCACATAGCCTGATCCGTAAATCGTGATTTTCATTCCTGAATCCGTCGTTGGAGAGTGTGTTCCGCGAGGGCGGTTGTGATGCCCGAAAGCGGGGGTTGTAGGGAACCATGAAAGAGCACCGCCGTGCGGAAGTCAAGAAATTGATCACACGAGCGCGGGTGCTGCAGCGATGATGTCATCCGATGCGAAATGCATGCCTATTTTAGTCCGATTGTGCCGTTGACGCAGACATGGCTCGCAGCATTTCGCGTTTTCCCGGTGGCCCCGGCAGTTTCTCGACGGTCAGTTCCGCGTTCTCGAGCGCGCGTCGCACACTGCCGCGTGCCGAATAGGTGCAGAGTACGCCTCCCGGCTGCAGCACGGCGGCGAGGCGCGCGAGAAAGCCCTCGCTCCAGCATTCCGGGTTGTTCGCGGGGCTGAAGGCGTCGAGAAAGATGATGTCGTAGCCTGGCTGTGGTCTGGTTGCTGCCAGTGGCGGGAAGCTCAGGGCATTGCCGAGGTGGAGTCGCGCGGCAAGGTGAGGTAGGTGGAGCGGCAGGATGCGCGTGTCGTCCTGCTCGCGCGTCACTGGCTTTTTTGCCAGAGCATCCAGGGCATCGTGCAGTGCCGTCGCAAGTTCTGGGTGGCGGAGGTGTTGCGCGTAGCCCGCGGCCCGCAGTGTCTCGACGGGCAACATGGCATGCTCGATGCCGGTGTAGTCGATGACGGGCTGGCTGCGTTCGCCGGCAGTGAAGGCGACAGCCGTATCCAGGGCCAGCAGACAGTTGAGCCCCATGCCGAAACCGATCTCGAGCAGTTCGAGCGGGCGTTCGGATGGGGATTCGAGTCTGGCCGCCAGCCTTGCGCGCAGATCGCTTGCCTCGATGAACACATGCCGCGCTTCCTGCACGGCACCGTGGCGAGAATGATAGGTTTCGCCGTAGCGAGCCGACTCGAGGGTCAGGCTGCCGTCGGCGGTGGGCAGCAAGGTGTGTGCGCCGGTTTTCAGAATTCGCAGTGACTCAGGCGCTGTTCCACCTGGCGGCAGCGCTTCTCGAAGCTCCTGGTACTGACGGGCATCGGCACCCGGGCACGGGCGATCCAGTTGATGAGGCGCGAACCGGCGTGCAGCGTCGCTTCGGCTTCTTCGGTCGCGTAGCGGCATTGCGTGGAACTGTCTTCGGGAATGTTGGCGGTGACGGCGGCGAGCGCTTCACCCGTGGCCACGAAACGTGGCCAGATGGTGAAGATGTCGGGGTCGGTCTTCATCGTTTCGCATTCGTCGCGCGCGGCGCGTGCGAAGGCCTCGATCTTGCCGACGACATCCTTGAACTCGGGCCTCCGGCCGTAGACTTCCTTGAGAAGACCGGCAATGCGATCGATGTTGGCCATGGTCTGGGCGACCTTGATGAAACGGGTTTCGTAATAGAAGTCGATGCCGAGCGTGAAGGCGCGAAAGGGTTCGCCCCAGACCTCGTCGATGCCTTCCTCGCCGCTGAAATGCCGCACCTCGGTGCCGAGGTCCAGCGCTTCCTCGAAGCAGGCGCTGCAGAGGCGCATCAGTTCGTTGTCGCGGCTGACCTTCACGCCCTTGGCTTCGAGATCCACGATGGTATTGAAGAGATCGGTCGCGCGGTTGAAGAGGGCGCCGGCGAGCATGGCCGCGTTGACGCGTTTCAATGCCGGGTCAAGCTGCGCTTCGTAGGCCGCACGCGCCTCTTCGAGGCGGTGGCCCGGGGTGTTGATGCCGGGTTCGGTGTGGTGGAAGGCGCGGCGTGTGAGACTGTCGATGAGGCGCTTCCGTGATGCCATCGATTCCTCGAGTGGTTCGTAGTAGCGCACCCAGTATCCGTGATAGTGGATGTACTCGGTGCCGTCGATGAAGCGTCGGTCACCGTTCTCGAGTGTGTCCATCTTGCTGACCGTGTCCTTGGCGTTGCGAGAACTGCCGGACACCGTGTCCGCAGGCATGGCGAGGGTTGCAGTGCTGTAGCCCATGTCATGTACTGGTAACGACTGGAAACGGGATTATATCGACGTGGTCAATGCAATCCGAGGGCCGGATTGCAACGTGTTGTCGAGCATAAAATGTGAAATAAATCCCGTTTTTGTGTGCGCAAACCGAAACGGAAACGCAACACCGCGCCAGGTGTCTGTTTTCACAAATGTAATGTTTGATGCCTGCGGCAGTCGGCGCATCGAACGCGACATGGTCAATGACTGGCCACAACGCGTAATGTCGTTTACAGGCTACCAGGTGGCGCAATGAAAACAGGACAACGGCCGGCCTGTCACCCGTTTCGGTATGCCACGAACGCCGCCCGGTGCGGCCGAGGGTGGCCTTCCCGGGTCAGCGCCGGGTTGTCGGGGGCAAGCACATCGGCAAGCGAATGGTGCGGCATCAACGGTGTGGTTCGTTGCTCGTCGGTGCTGGTGATGTTCAGTGACACGCAGCGTGGCGCCGAGAAGCCTGTGTCGGCAAGCCAGTGCAGGACACGGCTGACCGTCGGCAGTTCCCGGATGTTGCGCATGCCGGCGTAGCGGCCTTCGAGTTCGAGCAGGGTGTCGTCGTCGCCCGGCAGTACCAGTGTTTCAAGGAGCAACTCTCCTTCGGGGGCGAGTGCGCCGAGAAGTTCCCGCAGATGAGCGGCGGCGTCATGCCGGTGATAGAGCACGCCCATCGAGAACACGGTGTCGAAGGCTGTCATGTTCATCGGCAGTGTTTCCATCGTCAGGGGCAGCATCAGCACGGCCGGGTTCTGCAGATAGTGCTGCAGGAGTTCGAACTGGGTGAGGAACAGCAGCCCCGGTTCGATGCCGAGTGCAAGCCTGGCCCCGGCGGCATGCATGCGCCAGAGGTGGTAGCCGCTGCCGCAACCCACGTCGAGTACCGTGCGCCCATCCAGTGGCGAAAGGTGAGGGGCGATGCGATCCCATTTGAGGTCGGAGCGCCATTCGGTGTCGATCAGTACATCGCCGATGCGGAAGGGGCCCTTGCGCCAGGGGATCAATGCCGTGATGGCCTGTTCGAGTGTTGCCGTGGCGGGTGGTGGCCGATCGGGGTCTTCGTCGAGAATCACCTGCACTTCGCCGTCCTCGACCGTGAACCTTGCGGGCGATTCCAGCGGTGACAGTGCTGCTACTGCAGCTCGCCACTTCGGCAGGTCACCGTGCACGAGAAACCGACCGCGTGCCTCGACGGCAGCGACAAGTGCGTCGGCGTGTGTTGCGAGTGCCGTGCCTTGCAAGGCCTGGCGAAAGGCGCGGGCCTTGAATTGCCATCGGCGCGGGTCAGGCGCGGGCGTCGGCATGTCGATCCCTGCCACGTATGGCCACGAGGGAAACGAAATTGAAGCACTGGAACCAGACGCTGACGGTGTCGAAGCCCGCCTTTGCGAGGCGCGCGCGATGTGTTTCCAGCGTGTCGGGCACCAGCACGTTTTCGAGTGCGGCGCGCTTCTGGCTGATCTCGAGTTCGGAGTAGCCGTTGCAGGCCTTGAAGCGGTGGTAGAGCTCGGTGTTGAGAGCGTCTTCCGCAGGGTTGGCGAAGCGCAGTTTCTCGGACAGGATGAGCGCGCCTTCCGGCACGAGTGCGCTCGAGATTCTCTTCATGAGCGCTTCGCGGGCTTCGGGGCGCACGAACTGCAGCGTGAAGTTCAGCGCCACCACCGAGGCGCACTCGAGCGGGTGGTGTTCGAGATCGGCTTCGATCAGATTCACGGGCACCTGACCAGCATCCGCGTGTCGGGTGCCCTGCGCAGCGTGTTCGCCGTGGCTGGGCTCGCCGTCGCTGACGCTGCGGGCACTATCGCCGAGTGCGCCGTCGCTGCGTGCGCCGTCGCCGAGTGCCTCATTGCCGAGTGCCTCATTGCCGAGTAGTGCATCGTCGCTGACGCTGCGTGTGTTGTCGTTGAATTCGCCGTCGTCGATCGCGCTGCTGCTTCTGCTCAGCAACTCACGCGCCCGCGCGATCATTGCCGGTGCCTGGTCCACGGCGTCAATGGTCACGCCTTCACGCTGTGACTCCGGTTCGTTCCGCAGCGCCTCGCGCATGGCGAAGGCGGTAGCCCCGAGCGAACAACCGAGGTCGTAGATACGAGTATGCGGTTGCACGAAGCGCGCAGCAAGGAGCCCGCTCTGCTGAATGATCGATTCATAGCCCGGGATCGAGCGGCGCAGCATGTCGGGGAAGACATCGACCACAGCCTGATCGAAGCGGAAGGCCGAGATGTTGCCGAGCGGACTGGCGAACAGTGAATCGCGATGGCCGGCTTGGCCGGGTGCGTTCGCTTTGCCGGGTGCGTTCGCTTTGCCGGGTGCGTCCGCTTTGCCGGGTGCCTCGGCTGCAGTGTTCACGTCGGCTTCGCTGCCGCTGCCGCTGCCGCTGCCGCTGCCGCTGCTGCCGCTGCTGCCGGTGGCGCTGCTGCTGCCGGTGCCGATGGCGGGCGTGCGGCGCTTCATGGGTGACAGGTTGATTGACGGTTCATGACGTTACTCTAGCGGAACAATGTGGCCTTCTGCCTCTATACTGCTTGAGCGCTGCCGTTCCTGACCTTTCCCCCTGCATTCGATTACCGGTGACCGATCCCGACTGCACCAACAATGCAACTCCGAGCCCTCGTGAGGAGTTTGTCGCCGGTGCGCGCGACACCCTTCCGATGGTCGTCGGTGCCGTGCCTTTCGGCATCATCTTCGGCGCACTGGCGGTCACCAACGGACTCTCGCCGATGGCGGCGATGGGCATGAGTCTGCTGGTGTTTGCGGGTTCCTCGCAGTTCGTTGCGGCCGGGCTCGTCGGTCAGGGTGCCGGCGTACTGCTGATCGTCGTCACCACCTTCGTCGTGAACCTTCGCCACGGGCTCTACGCGGCATCGCTCGGGCCGTATCTTGCGCACCTCGGGCAGCGCTGGGTACTGCCGCTCGCCTTCTGGCTGACCGACGAATCCTATGCGGTGGCGTCGCAGCGTTACCAGTCGCCGGGCCCGGTGGCCAACAGGCACTGGTATTACCTCGGCTCGGCAGTGTTCATGTACGGGAACTGGCAGCTCTGTACCTTCATCGGCATCGTCACGGGCACGCGCTTCGAGGCGCTGGCCGACTGGGGCCTCGAGTTCGCCATGGTCGTGACCTTCATCGGCATCGTGGTGCCCTTGCTCGTGACCATGCCGATGATGCTCTGTGCCGTGGTCGCCGGAACCGTGTCGCTGGCCTTGCGTGATCTGCCGAACCAGCTCGGTCTCATGGTGGGCGCGCTGGCGGGCATGCTCGTCGGGCTCGCCGCGCGGCGCCTGTCATGATCACGCTCCGCGAAGTCTGGTTGCTGCTTGGCATGCTGGCCGCGACCTTCAGCGTGCGCTACCTGCTGCTCGCGCTCAGTGGCCGGCTGCGCTTTCCACCGGCGGTGGTCGAGGCGCTTCGCTTCGTGCCGGTGGCGGTACTGAGCGCGATCTGCGTGCCGATCATGTTCGCGCCGCAGGGGACGATGTGGCTGTCACCGGACAACGAGTATCTCGTGGCCGGCGTGGCGTCGATCGTGATTGCCGCGATTTCGCGGCGTCTGCTGCTGACGATCGTGCTCGGCATGGCGCTGTTCCTGGCGCTCAGGTTTCTGGTACCAGTCTGAGCCCTTTCGCGCCGCCCATCACTCCTTTTTTCCCATCCCGAATCGCCATCAGGTCATCGGCCACGAGCGCCTCGCGCCAGCCGGCGAGCTTGTTGCGTTCCGCGCCACGGGCAAGGTCTTCGAGGAGCCTGTCGGGGACGAGAAGCGTCGGGGCGATGTCGAGTTCGGCGGCGCGCTGGTATACCCAGGCCTTCATGAGCTGGGCTCTGGCCTGACGTGCCGGGGTGAGTTTCTGCCGGCGTTCGCGTTTCGGCAGTGATTCCGGTGCAACACCCTCGGCCGCAGCGATGAGTTCGACGATCTCCCTGCCGTGACGGCGCACGAGCGACTTGTCGAGTCCGCGCACCTTGCCAAGGGCGGCTTCGTTCCCTGGGGCCTGCCTTGCAATATTGACGATGGCGTCGTCCTTCATGATCCAGTTGCGCGGTTTGTTGAATTCGCGCGCCTTGATTTCACGCCAGGTGGCGAGCTTCTGGATGATGGTCAGGGTGTCACCCTTGTAGCGGTCGATCTGGCGAATGCGTTTCCAGCGCTCGCTCGCCGGTTGTTCGTAGCGGCTCGGGTCTTCCAGGGCAGCGAACTCGGCATCGAGCCATGCGAGCCTGCCGGCCGCCGCGAGCTTTGCGCGCATGTCGAGGTACAGGGCTTCGAGGTGAATGACGTCATCGAGTGCATACCTGGCCTGGCCGCTGCTCAGGGGGCGCTGCGACCAGTCGGTGCGTGTGTGGTGCTTGTCGAGTTCGATGCCGAGATGCTCGCGCACGAGGTTGGCGTAACCGATCTGCTCGTTGTAGCCGAGCAGGGGGGCGGCAATCTGGGTATCGAAGAGTGGTGTCGGCAGCTCGCCCAGCAGCAGGTGGAAAATTTCGAGATCCTGCGAGGCGGCATGAAACACCTTCTCGGTGCGCGTGTCGCGAAGCAGGGCCTGCAATGGCGCGAGCGAGTCGATGGCGATGGTGTCGATCAGTGCGAGCCTGTCCTTGTATTTCACCTGAATCAGGCACAGTTCGGGACGATAGGTGCGCTCGCGCATGAACTCGGTGTCGATGACGAGCCAGGCAGCGCCGGCAAGCGATTCACAGAAGTTCGCAAGGGCGGCGTCGGTATCGATGTACTCGTGTGCGATGTTCATGTCCGAAGCGTAGCGGATGTGGCCGGAACAGGAAGGCGAAGATGCGTGATCCTGCGCGGGTCGTCAATCGTGCCGTGGCGGGTCAGAAATCGAAGGAGTAGAAGATGTCCAGCGCCTGTTCGACGCCGCTGGCGGTTTCGACATAAAGCTTTTTGGTCAGGTCGTAGCGCAGGTAGAGCGTGTTCTGCGAGCTGAATACGCTGCTGCCGTAGCGGAGCAGCAGACGATCGTTCAGACGGCCGCTGACCACGAGTTCGGTGTTGTCGCCACTGCCCGCGGTTTCGAGGGAGAAGTCCTGGACACCGAGTGCATCGGCGACGTTCTGGCCTATGCTGCGTCCGCCGCGCACGGTCAGCGCGAGCGCCGCCGCCTGCAGCAGGTTGGTTTCCTGATCGCTGGCCTCGTTGATGTCGCGACCGAGCACGATGTAGGAAAGGATGGCGTCCTCGGACTTGTCGGCAGGCTCGGTGAAGAGCGTGATCTCGGGGGTCTCGACCGTGCCGACGATGTTGAGTCCGGCGATGCGGTCTTCGGTTTCGATCTCGCGGACGGCGCGGATGTCGAGACGGCTCTGGTTCACGGGTCCGACGAAGATCACCTCGCCACTGGCCTTGAGATCCTGACCGTACTTCTTGTAGATGCCGTCGACCACCTCGACCTTGCCGCCGAGTTGCACGGGATCGGGCAGACGCATGCGCACGTCGAGGTCGCCGGTGAGGCTGGCGTCGAGCCCATAGGCGGAGAGTGTCACCTTCTTGCCGAGTGTCACGTCGACGGCCATCACGATGGCCATCCTGTTCGCCGCCGCTTCGCGTCGTGCCCGGCGGCGATCGGCTTCGGCTTCGTCCTCGACGATCACGATATCGCCGGAGACACCTGATGCGCCTTCCGGCAGCTCCTCGACATCGATGACGGCCTCAGGAATGTCGACGTTTCCCGTGATGCGCAACAGATCGGGGCGTGCCTGAAGGGTGATGCGCGGGTTCACGGTGGAAGACTTCACCGGGTCCGTGCGCACGTCAAGGTTCTCGCCATTGAGTGTCACGCTCGCGCGCCACGGGGCATGACTCCAGTTGGCCGAGCCATCGACGCCGATGTTGCCCTTGCGCCCGTCGGTGGTGCTTTCGATGTTGCCGCTGAGCACCGCGCTGCTGCCGTTCACGTCTGCTCTGACGCTGCCGCCGGTGATCGGCAGTGGCAGCAGCTCGGAAACCACTCTGGGGTCGTCGAGCATGACCTTGCCGTTGAATCGTGGCGCGCTCAGGGTGCCGCCGATTCTGCCATCGATGCTCACGTCGCCCTCGAGTGTCTCGAAATCGGGGACCAGGGCCTGGGCGACCCCGATGTCTAGCCCGTCGAGGCGCACGGTTCCCGAGATCGGGCGTTTGGCTTCGGCAGGCTGGAGGTTGACGTCGATGTTCGCCGTGCCGAGGTTCTTCGACTCGAGCACCAGTGTCGCGTCGATATTCTCGGGATTGGCCTCGGTGTCGAGTGTGAGCGAACGGTAGCGGAAGTCGACGAGTTCGTCATTGGCGTCGCGCATGGCAACGCGTCCGTTGTTGATGTCGGCGGCGAGTTTCGCCTTGAGTCCACCAACGAGTGTCGAACCCCAGGCGATGTCGGTAGTGAGGCCGAGCGTGCCGCCGAGCGCGGATTTCGCAGGCAGGAAGGGGTCGAGCCGCTCGAGCTTGTACTGATCGAGCGTGATGCGAGCCTTGCCTTCCTTCGCCGTGTTGATCGGTGTTTCGAGGCACAGTGACGCATCGAGACTGCCCCAGCAGTGCGCGCCCACCTGCAACAGTTGCTTCGCCTGATCCCATTCGATCGGCACGGGGGAGGTGAGTGTGATCTCGTGCGCCGGCACCTCGAGTTCGGCGCGCACGAGTTCACCCTTCCAGTCGAGCTTCCTGTCGGGTGTCTCGTCGAGTGATCCGGTAATGGACAGATCCACGGCGGTGGCATGAGGGCCGTCGGCGAAGAACTCGAGGGCATGATCGGCACGGCTGCCGGTGAGATCGAGCCTGAGATTGCGGATGTTCTGCCCCGCCGCATCGATGGTGCCGACGCGCACGGCAAGGTTGCTGTTCTCGTTGAAGAGCGCGTCGATGTCGCCCTTGATGTCGAGTCCGTTCAGTGAGTAGTCGCGGTAGCGGAGCGTATCGGCACTGGCGTCGATGCTGGCGGAAGGTTCGGCCAGCGCGCCGCTCATGGTCAGTTCGGCGTTCACGCCGCCCGCAAGGTCCGGCACGAAGGAGCCGAGCTCGGGCAGCTTCACGTCGGCCGAGAGTGCCCAGGTGTCGCTGATCGTGCCGGTTGCGTTGACGCGATTCTGGCCGTTGTCGAGCTTCAGCGTGTTGATGGTCCAGATGTCGTCGAGCGTCTTCTCGATGTTGCCTTCGAGAATGAAGGGATAACCCTGCAGTGTGCCGTCGATGTCGAGGGTGTCGAGCGCCAGCGACCAGTTTCCCGCCTTGTCCACCTTGCCGCTCGCGACGACATCGCCGCCGAGCTGACCGTTCACGCCCTCGAACTGCACCGAGGGGGTGATGTCGGCAAGTGCGAGATCGGTGTCCCAGCGGATACCGTCCACCCAGCCTGCGTTGACCGCACCCGTGATCTCGCCACCGAGGGTGTCGAGCCGGACGGCATCGAGTGCGGCGCGTTCGGTATTGACGAAGCCGCCGAGGTCGACGATGGTTTTCGGCACCTGCTTGCCCGTGACGGTGGTGTCGAGTTCGAGGCGATAGTCGTCCAGGGTGCCGTCGAGGGCAAGAGTGGTGTTGTCCGCACGCACGAGCGTCTTCGCATCGAGCGGCCAGCCGAGTTCGTCGGCGTTCAGCCGGAGATTCGCGGGCACATCGGCCTCGAGCGGTCTTGCCGATCCTTCGATGTGTGCGTCGATGGCGCCGCCGATGTCGGCCGAGATGGCAAGATCGGCAAGGCTCCGCTCGAGTGTCGCATCGAGCGTCACGTCATGTTCGTCGATGAGGTTCCGGGCACTGGCCTTGAGTTCGAGATCGAGCGGATAGTCGCCACTCATGTCGATGCTGCCGCTTGCGCTGGCCGAATGGTTCCGATAGTCGAGCGAGAGTTCGGTGACATCGACCGTACTGCCCTCGGCGGTCGCCGACAGTCTGACGTTCTCGAGCACCTGGGGTGGTGCATCGCCGTAAGGTTGATGGACGAAGCGTCCGATCTCGACGTCCCGCGCGTCGATGGCCAGCGGCAGCCTGATCTCGGGCAGCACGAGCGGGCCGTCGCGTGGTTCGCTCTTGTTCCCGGCCGGTGGTGCCGTCTGCGTGAATCGAAGCTCATCCACCTTCACGCGGTCGATGCAGGCTTTGCGCCGGACGAGGCAGCCGAGGCGCCAGGCAGTATCGACACCGCGTGCATCGACGGTGAAGGCGTCGCTTGTGTAGTTCAGCGAATCGGTGTTGATGCCCTCGGCGAGGTTGCCGCCGAACCTGCCGAGTTCGAGCCCGGGCACGCGCTTCGCGGCCTGGTTCGCCAGCAGCCGGCTGCCGGTGTCGGTGCCGCCGAGGAAGAGCACGAGCGCCAGCAGCATCAGCAGCAGCAACAGCAGCCACAGGCAGGCCTTGCCGAGCATGCGCAGCAGACGTTTCATGCCCCGGGCCTCCGCTGCGTCATCGGCATGGTTTGCGAAGGGGTCATGATTCCGGCAGACGGTCGGTTCATCATTCTACAAGTCCGGCCCCAGGGAAAGGTGTATGCGGAGGCCGCTGCCGTCGTTGTCACTGACCGGGCGCGCCAGATCGAGACGGAAGGGGCCGACAGGTGACTGCCAGCGAACGCCGATACCGGCACCGACGGCGTACGGTTCGTCGAAGTCGTTGAAGGCGCGTCCGCCGTCGACGAAGACGGCACCGCTCCAGCGGTCATAGAAGCGATAGTTGTATTCGAGGTTCACCGCTTCGAGGTAGCGTCCGCCAACCGGTGATCCCTCCGCGTCCTTCGGGGATACCGAACGGTAGGCGAAGCCACGGATGCTTCGGTCACCGCCGGCGAAAAAGCGCTGCGAGGTAGGTACGCGCTCGTAGTCGCTGGCCTTGATGGCCCCGTACTGCAAGGTGCCGATGAAGGTATGCCGGTTGCCGAGGGCGCGGAGCGCCTTGAATGCCACCTGGCCCTTGAGAATGTCGATGCTCGAGCCGAGCGCTTCGCGCCCGCCCATCAGCAGGAAGTTCTCCGACTGCCCCCAGGTCAGGAAGGGGCTGCCCTTGCTGCGCGAGCGGGTGTAGTTGACGCCCGGCATGTAGAGGTCGGTCGTGTCTTCTTCGCCGCTGATGGTGTAGGTTTCGCGGTCCCAGCGGAAGAAGAGGGATTCTGTCCATTGCGAGCGTGTGCGGCTGACGCGCTCGAAGACGAGCGAGGAGAGGAAGCTCTCCGCCTCGATTTCGGTGTCGTTCTTGAGTCCGTAGCTGAAATTCCAGTAGTTGTAGAGCGGCTCGTTGCTGCGCGGAATGCGGTAGCCCACCGAAAAGTCCTGGGTGTCGCGCGAGAATCCGAATTCGGCAGTGGCCGAATGACCGGCGCGGTTGATCACTGGCCGCTTCCAGGTCACGCGTGAGCGGAAATCGGTATCGGTGGCGTAGCCGATGCCGATCGACATCTTGTTCTTCGCGTGCTCGATGACATCGACGCGGATCGGTACCGTGGTGCCGTAGCGCGGATCTCTCTGCGGGGTCACCCGTACGCTCTTGAAGTAGCCGCTGTTCTGGAGGTTCTGCGTGAATTCGCCGACAAACGAGGCCTTGTAGGGGTCGCCTTCCTTGAAGGGCATCCAGCGTTCCAGGAAGGTGGTGCCAAAGCGGTTGCTGGAGAACAGCACGGGGCCGAACAGGAAGCGCGTGCCGGTGTTGCCGACGAGGCGGATGTCGGCCGTGTGCGCGCGTCGACTGACTCGCACCTCGCTGTCGGCAAACTCGAAATTGAAGTAACCGAGTTGCTGTGCGCGCGAAAAGAGCGCCGACTTGGCGGCTTCGTAGTGGCGCGAGATGAACACGTCGCCGACCTTCAACGGAATCTCGCTGATCGTGCGCCGGAAGATCGGATCCTTCTCGCCTTCGCCCGTGAGCTTGATGTCCGAAGACTTTATGAGGACAGGCTGGTTCGGGGTCAGGGTGACGGTGACGACGATGTCGAGGCTCGGTGTTTCCTTCGCGCTGGCATCGGCTCCTGTGCCTTCTGTGTCGTCATCACTGCCGGTCCCGACGGCTTCGCTGTCTGCGGATGCCTCGCGCGTGTTCGTTTCACCGTCGCTGCTCTTGTCCTGCTTTTCCTTCTTGTTGTCCTTGTCCTTGTCCTTGTCCTTCTTGTCCTGCTTGTCCTTCTTTTTCGGGGCGTCGTCGATGGTGCGTTCGACGGCGACTTCACCGTCGTAGTAGCCAAGCGCCGCCATGCCGGTTTTGGCTCTCTGTGGCGCGTCTTCAACATAGCGACGGAGCGCGCGTGCATCGAGCGAGCTGACGTTCGGTGGTGGTCCGAGCGTGAGTTCGACGTTCTTGCGGAGTGCCTTGCTGCCGCCTTTCACCACGAGTCGTGAATCGGCCCACGCCGGCATGGCCAGGGAGGAGGCGGCCACGAGGGCCACCAGCGCCGTTGCCCGAAGTGCCGTCGCTCGCAGCGCTGTTGCCTGGACAACGCCACGCGCCATGCCGAGCACAACGCCACGCGCCATGCCGAGTGCAATACCACGCGCCACGCCATACGCAACACGCGAAGCCGCCATCAAGGCGGTAGACTGCGTTGCAGGAACTGGTGACGAACAGCCGATGTCCGCCCTGTTCGAATGCGCGCGCGCGCGCCGAACCGAGATACGCTGAGTGTTCCCCATGAGAGATTCGTTGATGCTTCCCTTGGTGCCGGTTGTCCATCCGACACTGGCTGTCTTCAGATGGGTTGGAGTGCGTCAGCCGGTTGCAACTTTCGTGCAGGTTCCGATGAATCGATGGACATTTTAACGCGCCTTGATGCGCCTTATCGGGGGCACGGTGAAGCGGTCATCCGTGCCGTGTACCGACAATCGATTGACGATTTCCGGGTCGAGGAAGAACTCGGTTTCGAGCCCGATGGTGCGGGTGAACACTGGCTTGTGCATATCGAGAAACGCGGTCTCAACACTGCCGATCTTGCGCGTGATCTGGCCGAGGCCGCCGCTGCGGCTGCCGTCGACATCGGCTACGCCGGACTCAAGGATCGCCACGCCGTGACGCGCCAGTGGTTCAGTCTGCGGAGTCCGCTTGACATCGAGGCCATCGCCGCGCGTCTGGCGGAAACACGTGCCGGGGAACGGTGCGAGATTCTCGCGGCGAGCCGGCACGGGCGCAAGCTGCGACCTGGAGCACATGCCGGTAACCGGTTCCGCATCGTGCTGCGGGAGGTGGGAACGGCGGGTGACGGGAGTGGTGATGCGCTGGCCGGTGGTGCGGGTGCCGAACGTGACGAAGCGCTCGCCCGGTGCCTCGACGAACGGGTCGCGGAACGGCTCGCGCTTGTCCGCAGGCATGGCTTTCCGGCGCTCATCGGTCCACAGCGCTTCGGTCACGACGGACGCAACCTCCGCCGTGCGATGACGAGTTTCGCCAATCGGCGCAAACGCCAGTCACGGCAGCAGCGCAGTCTGCAGTTGTCGAGTGCGCGGAGCGCCGTGTTCAATCTCCTGCTGCTTGATCGCCTGGCTGCGGGTGACTGGTTGCGCCTGTTGCCGGGTGAACCGGCCATGCTGGCAGGGTCACGGAGCTGGTTCGTGCCGAAAGCCGCGGAGCGTGACGGGATGGTCGGACGCCTTGCCGAGCTTGACGTGCATCCGAGTGGGCCTTGGTGGGGGCGGGGTGCTCCGGTCGCCATGGATGAGTGTGCCGAGCGCGAACGCCGCGTGCTGGCGGATGACGAATGTGCCTTGCTGCTCGCCGGGCTCGAACGGGCGGGGCTGGATCAGGGACGGCGTGCGCTGCGCGCGCTGGCGCGGGAACTGACGGCCGAGTGGGGTCCAGCGGGGGAACTGGTGTTGAACGTCACGCTGGAGCGTGGGGTGTTTGCGACCAGTCTGCTCCGGGAGTTGGGGGAATGCGTTGACCTCAGCCGTTCTGCTGCTCGTTCAACCTCGGCATCAGCATCACCAGGTTGCAGGGCCGGGTGCGACTGTCGAGCTGATGCACGATGAGCTTCTCCCAGGCCGTACGGCAGGCACCGCTCGAGCCCGGCAGCACGAAGAGATAGGTGGCGTTGGCGACGCCCGCGAGCGCCCGCGACTGCAGTGTCGACGTGCCGATTTCCGCGTAGGAAATTGCACGAAAGGTTTCTCCGAACCCATTGATTTCCTTGTCGAGCAGTGGTGAGATGGCCTCCGGAGTGCCATCGCGGCCGGTGATGCCCGTGCCGCCGGTGCTCAGCACGACGTCGATCTCGGGTGCGGCAATCCAGTTCGAGACCACGGCACGGATGGCGTACTTGTCGTCCCTGACGATGCGTTTGTCCACACAGTGATGGCCTGCCTTGTCGAGTGCATCGCGCAGCAGGTCGCCGGAAACGTCGTCCTCGTCGCTGCGGGTGTCCGATACGGTGAGCACGGCGATGTTGAGCGGGGTGAACGCGGGAGTCTGGTCGTTGGGCATCGGGAGCGGGAGGGTTGCTGGTGGTTTTCGCCGCCGCGGAACAACGGTACGGCGTGGCGGGTGAACGTCGATCGGGTTGTGAACGTCGATCGAACGGATTGTCGAGTTTCAGCGTTGATCGAATGGATTGACGATTTCCAGTGTTCGATTGTCGGTCATCGGGATTGCCGATGGCAAGTGTGGAGCCGCCTGTATAGTCCCGTCAAGGCATGGAAATCACGGTGCAGAACCAGCACCGGTCGCCGGTTTGGAGGCAGTCTCGTTTGCCGCCAGACCATGGTTTCCGACCGACGATCCCGCCAGATACGCCTGCCTCGCGAGAGCTGTGCTCAGGGCGGCCACCAATGAGTCCACGATCTCCTTCACCGCCTTCTCGAGGGTATCGTAGTCCGTCACGTCAATCCCGTCACGGGCCGTGCCGTGCGCGACATCGTTGCGGCGTTTGAGCAACTGGTTGACGGTCCCTTCCCAGGGCCTGACGATGTCCGGGTCCAGACCGAGCTGAAAGAGGATCTTCCGAAGCACCACAGGCTTCAGGTTCGACTCGGAATCGACGACCAGGTCGGGATCGATCATCAATGTCCGTTTGGCGAAGTCTGCGGTCCGCTCGAGGAACTCTCGGTCGCGTGCGTACCGGTGAAGCTTCGCGTCCTGCGGAAGCGCACGTGCGAAGACCTTGCACTTCGAGTTCGGGTTGTGAAGGGCCTTGAAGAGATCTGCCAGAGCCGCTGCGGCCAGCGCCGAATGGGCCGATGAGATCGCAATTCCGAGGCCGTTCAGCGCGTTGATGTAGATGGTGAACAGCGCCTTCGTCAGGCCCTCGAAGTGTGCGTAGAGCATCACCACGAGAGCTTTCCTCGCGACATCCTGATCCTTCGTGGTCCGAATCTCTGCGATTCGGTTCTTCAGGAATCGGAGTTCGGCCTCTCGCCATTCTCGTTCCAACTCGATCTCGGAACGAACGGCTGCAAGGTCTATTGAAGGCATTCCTCGAGCTTCTCCTCGACGAACTGTATCCGACGCTTCAGTGCCCTTGCATAGTTCTTCCCGCCACCTGTCGTTTGCGCCCGAAAGCCGGGATCCGTCTTTATCGCAACAAGGCCGTCGCTGAACTTGTCGAATGCTTTGCTCTGGACTTCGGGCACGCGGGCCAGAACCTTCTGGATGCCAATCGTGAAAGCTTCGAAATGCGTGGACGAGAATTGCTCGCGTGGCTTCTCCTGGTCGTTGTAGCTTGAGAAGGCATATTTACCGAGTGCGTGCCCGAGGCTCGAGAAAGTCCTCTTGAAGATCTGTCTTTCCGCGTTGAAATCGAACGTGACGGTGGAATCGGGATCCGACACGCTCTCCATGTAGCTCGTCAGGAACTCATCAATCTCCTTCACGTATGCATCGCCGTTGTTCTTGAAGGCGAAGAAGCGAAGAACCCATTCCTCCATGTACATTTTTTCCCGCTTCTCCACGGTCAGCTGAGACATGCACTTAACGTAGTCTTCGTCCTTTGCGAGCTCTTTCAGAAACTCAACGAACCTGTCGTCCAACAACCGTATGGTGCAGTTTCGCACTTCCTGTCGACTGAGCAACTCGCCGCCGGTGTTCAGTCTCTTGAACATGTGGTAGCGGAGGTGCGGGTCTGTTTCTCTACGCAGTACCTCCATCCGAATGAAGTGCCGCTTGAGTTTGATCTGAAGAGCCTGAGGAAGGCTGTCATAGGTTACGTCGTTAAGCTCCGGAAGAACGTCGCAGCCTTGCAGCGAGAGGAATTGCTCCACAGCCTCTTCTTTGTCCTCTTCTTCGTTTTCGTCCGGCGCGTTCATGCCCCGGAAGTGGAAGTATGACGATATTCGCTGCAAGCCATCAATCAGCTCGTAGATTCCGTCTTCGATCTCGATGACATAGATCGGTGGAATCGGCAGCTCCAGCACGAGCGACTCGATGAATTGAGATTGCTTTGTTTCGGACCACCGAAACAGGCGCTGGAAATCAGGGTCGATGATGAGCTCCTTGCTCTTGTACATGTCGAAGAGCTCGTTGAAGGACACGTCGAGCGCGCGCGTCCTCACTCGCGTGACGGCGTTGTCGACTGTCTGAATGAGAGCTGCCGGATCTTTCTGGCTACTTGTCATGCTGCCTTCTCCAGTGCGATGACCGCCTCGCGGTAGTCTGCGTTCGCGCGGTGACGAGCTGCGTGGGGGTGAATCTGGGCGATGGCGCGGCGCACGGGAGCTTCCCCGATGATCGAGCCTTGGAGACCTACAGAACGTGCCATGTCGATGTACAGCCCCGGGAGATCGACGAACAGGTCCTTGTAGTGCGAGGTCTGCACCACGAGGAGAGCTGCTCCCCCCCGGTGCATCACCCGATCGAACTCCCGGAGCGATCCAAGAGCATCGTGGAAGTACTGCCAGAACGTCTTGTAGTAATAGGATCTGGACGCCTTGCTGGGATGCTCTCGTATCGCGGCGAGCAACTTGGCTATGCTCTGTGGCCAGGTCGAAGGAACGTCTGGAGGTGCTCCCTTTCGGGCCAGCGGCGTGCCCATGCTGGCGCGCCGCAGGTCCTGGTACTCCCTGGAGCCTTCGGAGAGGCCGAGTGCCGCGAGTTCGAAAGAGGTGCTCACGACGTAGTCGATACGCGTGCAGTACGGTGGCGACGTGAGGATCAGATCGACACTGTCATCGTCGACCGGCAGGTTGCGGGAGTCTGCCACGGCAATGGAGCCGCTCCACGGTTGCGCCGCCTCGGCGGTCTGCGCCTCGTGAAGCTCCTCTGCCATTACCGCTACCTGCGACGTCCAGCGAGTGCCCAGGGTTCGGATCGCTCGCTTGCGCTGGTCTCCCGGTCGAATCCAGGTTGGATTCGTGCCCTTGTAGACAGTGGCGAACTCTCGCGCAGTGCGAACCAGCGCGAGTAAAAGGAAGGAGACCAGTGGCGGAAAATTACCAGCAAGTGCGCTGGCGGACTCGCCAGATGCCGTGGTGGCCATTTCGGCCAGCAGGGTTCGTTCGATTGCGCGGTACTGACCGACGACGCACGGTGCCAGCCATGCTCGTAGCGGATCCGCTGCGTCGCTATCGACCGGCGCCACCTCGCTGATGCGCTTTGCCAGACCGACCACATGCTGTGCGTCACTGGCGTGCGCTATCTTGGCAGATGCCACCAGACTGGCGACGGGGTTCAGGTCAAAGCCCGATGCCCGGTGGCCCAGCGCATGAGCTATGCGTGTCGTCGTTCCGCTGCCGTTCCACGGATCCATCACGCAGACGGAGGGGTGGCAAGCGAGCTCGCCGATCACGCCGCGCGCGAACTCCTCCGTGAAACCGGCATAGTACGGATACCAAGCCTCGATCCCTCGACGTCGCGCAGGTTTGCGTTTCGCATCGAGCGGAAGGCTTGATGCCGTGGCCCGCAATCGTTCCTTCAGGCTTGATGTTCGTGGTTTCATGTGTCCTCGCGCTTCCGGACTGTCCCGGATGGCGACGTCACGTCTGGAGGAGAAAGTCCTTGTAAAGCAACAGCAGTATTTTTGGTGCCCGTTTCGGCGAAGGCGACCAAGTCGACCCAACTGCGACACTGGGAGCTGCTTTGTAACCCGGTCGATCACGTTGCGTCAAGTCAGGCGCCGCGCTTCGCCTGCTGCTTCGCTTCCGCCTTTGGCATCGACTCGCCCATTGGTTTGAGTCGGTGAATGCCGTGGATGAGGCAGCCGCCTGACCACGCGGTAGAATGTCGCATGGCTGAACGACTGCAGAAAATCCTTGCCAACACGGGCCTCGGCTCGCGGCGCGAGATCGAATCCTGGATTGCCGCCGGGGAGGTGCGCCTCAACGGCAAGGTGGCCGAACTCGGTGCGCGTGCCGGTATCGACGACGAACTCACGGTGAAGGGGCGTTTCTACAAGGTGGTCAGCGACGACCGCGACACCCGCCGCGTGCTGATCTACCACAAGCCCGTCGGTGAGGTGACCACGCGGGATGATCCCGAAGGGCGCCGCACCGTTTTCGACCGCCTGCCGCGACTGCATCACGGGCGCTGGATCGCGGTCGGGCGGCTCGATATCAACACGCTCGGGCTGCTGCTCATGACCAATGACGGCGAGCTTGCCAACGCGCTCATGCATCCGTCATCCGAGCTCGAGCGGCAATACGCGGTGCGCGTGAACGGGCGGGTGACGCCCGAGATCATCGAGCGTCTTGCCTCCGGCGTCGAACTCGAGGACGGCCCGGCGAAGTTCGACAGGATCACTCGGGAATCCGACTCCGACAAGCGCAATCAGTGGTTTCGGGTGAGCTTGAGCGAAGGGCGCAACCGCATGGTCCGCCGGCTCTGGGAGTCGCAGGATCTGCAGGTGGCACGGCTCATTCGTACACGTTTCGGCCCCGTGCATCTGCCGCGGAATCTCGCGCGCGGCAAGGTGCAGGAGATGTCGGCGGATGAGGTCGCGGCGCTGGCAAGGACGCTTGGCCTGCCACCGAGGCCGAAGGCGAAACTGCGTATCGTGCCGGTGCATCCGCGGCACCGGCGGCGTGCGAAACAACGGCAGGAGTCGCGGGGTGCTCGCAGGCATCGGGGAACGAAGCCGTCACGCGCCCGACCTGACTCGGGTGGGCGACGGCGGCGCGGGGCAGGGTGATCCGTCGGCGGCATCGCGCGCGCTGGCCTGTACATGCAGTGAGGCAGACTGCATCGGAATGTCGCCACTGGCCACGAGAGTGTCCGGGTCGTTCTCGCAGCGTTCGTTGGCTGAAGCGCCGATCTCCGCAAAGGACGCGAGGGTTCGCATGAGTGCGTCACGACGCCACGAATCGGTATTGTCGAAACGCCGTGATTGCGGATTGTCCAGCAGCGCAGGCCAGGGTTTGTCATTCGACACGTCGCGCCAGGCATCCTCGAGATTCATCGTCGCGGCTTCGGCGGTGGCAGCCCAGGAGATGGCGCGTGCGTAGCGGGATTCGTCGAAGCGATCGGCAAGATCGGGCGTCGATTGTTCGAAGGCATCGACGAGTACCTCGCCGGCGAGTTCACCGCGTTTCAGCAGCTGTGCCGTGGCATAGGCGGGCATGTCGAGGTTCAGTCCTCCCTCGCCGTCGAAGAGGCGAATGTGCATGATGCGCTCGGCGTAGCCAGGAAGCTGGGTCTGCAGATTGTCCTGCCAGTCCTTGGCGGTATCGAAGAGCGACCAGAGAAAGGCCATGAGTGTGTCGACGGGTGCGATCGGCAGGGAGGGCGTGCGTTCGCCGAGGGAGTGCATCTCGAACAGCGCGCTGCCCGGCTGGTACTTGCCGCCGTAGGTCAGCGAGATGCCGAGGGTGGGTCGGCGCGGCAAGGGCACATCGAAGAAGTGGATGGGGAAGTTCGAAGACAGGCCGCCGTCCGAGAGGACGATGCGACGCAGTGATGCCGCAAGCTCTGTCGGATCGGCCGTGGCCGGTGTGTCGGATGGCAGTGCATACAGCGGTACCGTCGAGAGCAGCAAGGGAAAGCTCAGACTCAGGCGAGCAATCATGACCACCGGGAAGGCATCACCGACGGGTAACCGGTAGAGGTCTTCCGGAAGATCCCTGCGGGTGCCACGGTCGATGGGTTCAAGTGCCTTGGCCGCGGCAGTGTCGATGCGGCTTGCTTCACCGGAGATCCCGGCGCCCGCGAGTTTCAGGTAGTCGACGATGCGCGCGGGAAAGAGCTTGCGCATCTCGCCTTCCGAGAAGGCGTAACGCCCGTGGGCGTCGAAGGGCAGGCGGTAGGGACGGCGGCTGGCAAGATCGCTCGTCATCGTCGACATGTTCACGCCCACGCGCCTGAGGTCGCCCACGGTCAGGGGGCGATGCAGTTCCGCGGTCGTGCCGGTGTTCGTCGACGTGTGCAGGCCGGCCACGGCGTCGATCTCGTCGGCGAGCCAGTCGGTCAGTGCCGGTTTTTCTGCGCCGTCCTGGCGAAGGCCACTGCAGACGCCGAAGCTCGTGCCGACAAGTCGGCGCAGGTCCAGAAGGATGCAGAGCCCGACGCTCACCACGCTGGTCAGCAGGGCAATGGCCGCGACGATCAGCAGGCAGCCGACGAGGCCGGCGACGCTGTCGACCTTGCCGAGAAGGCCGGCGCCGAATCCGAGCGCCACGGCCATCGAGAACCAGAACGGCAAGGGGTAGGCGCCTGCTGCGGCCCTGAAGAAGGAACCGATGAGTGCCGGCAGGCGCTTGAGCAGCTGCCCGCCACTGGCGAGCCGCGAGCGCATCGGCGGCATTGCGGCCGTGGTGGCGTCGGGAGAGTCCGAGCTCTCGTGCGCGCTGCGTTCACGTGGCCGGCCACGATCGATGACGTAGAGGATGCGTTCGCGATCACGCTCGAGTTCCTCGTCCGGGATCGCTGCCGGATCGACCTGAGTGTCGTTGATGATGCTTCCGGCAAAGCGAAACAGGGGAGCCAGCATCGGGTAGGGTTGGAACAGTGATGGAATGCCGGACTGGAGGAACTGTCCGAGTTCGGGCAGACGGGCATAGCCTGCTGTCGACGTCGTGGCGGAAGCGCCGCTCTGGCGGTGGTATTCGGCTGCCGCGGCGAGAGCAGCGGCGATGGCACCGGCAGAAGTGCCGCCGATGTTCACGAGCCGATACGATCTGGCGAGTTCCTGTATGACTCCCGGGTAGACGATGCCCGAGGTCACGCCACCCTTCAGTACCAGGTCGCATTCCTTCATGAGCGTCTCCCGTTGTTGCGCAGGCCGGCTCGGCCCACAGGATACAGAGTGTGACAAGTGCCGTTCCGTGGTCAACTGTCAGTCTGCTGGCGTCTGCGAGGGATGATCAGCGATGCTAGAATGCGCGCCACGGAGAGATGGCCGAGTGGTCGAAGGCGCCAGCCTGGAAAGTTGGTATACGGGGCAACTCGTATCGAGGGTTCGAATCCCTCTCTCTCCGCCACTTCAGAACAGAACGGGGCACGGGCACCACATTGCTTTCCCCTCATGGAGCATCCGCGCGGGATTGCACCGCTGCCGCCCGCGTGGCCAGCGTGGACACCATTCGCATGGCAGCGTTGCTGGGCATCTGCGTCGTCAATCTGCCGTTCATGGGTCTGCCGACGGAGCAGGCCATGTTCCTTCCGGAGGCGGGACCCGACAGGTTGGCCGCCCTGACCGTGGCGTGGATGTTTCAATCCAGGTTCTTCCTGCTGTTTTCGCTGCTGTTTGGCTGGGGGTTGCAGGTGCAGCTGGCCTCGGCCGCGCGCAGGGGCGTGGCCTATGGCGCGTCCTATGCGCGGCGCTTGGCGGGTCTGGCGCTGATGGGGGTGCTGCACGGGTTGTTGGTGTTCACCGGAGATATCCTGTTGCTCTATGCGCTGCTCGGAGCGCTGATCTGGCCGCTGCGCCAGTCATCGCCCCGCACGCTGGTTCGCTGGGCGCTGGCCATGGTGCCGGTGGCCATGCTGGCGTTGCTGGTGGTGGCACCGTATCTTGACCAGTACGCTGATGCATCCTTGCCAGAGGCCTCATTGTCGGGAATGCCTTCGCTGGGCGGTTCCTATGTCGAGGCGACGCGTGCACGGTGGGCGGACTGGCCAGGCACCTTCGCGATGCTGGTGCTGTTCCAGGGCCCGATGGCCTTCGGCTGCTTTGCACTGGGGTTGGCGGCGGCGAAAACCGGGTTTTTCAACGCCGAAAGCACCGGGCGCAGACGGTTGGCCCGCTGGGCACCGTGGTGTCTGATCGTGGGCCTTGCCGCCAATCTGGCCATTGCGCTGGCACCGACCGATGAAAGCCTGGCTGCGATGCTGGGCCTGCTGGCGCTTCCGGTGGCCGCGCCGGTGTTGTCGGCGGCCTGGTTGTACCTGATCCTGTGGCTCGACGATCATCTGCGCCTGCCCCGGGTGCTGGTGCTGGCCGGCCGCAATTCCCTGACCGCCTACCTGCTGCAGGGGATCATTGCCGGAGCCCTGTTCGGGGCTTACGGTGCCGGGCTGTTCGGAAAGATCGGGCAGGCGGGCTTGTTGCCGCTGTCGCTTGGCGTGGCGCTGGCCGCGATGCTGGCCACCGGCGCGATAGCGCAACGCTGGGGGCGTGGTCCCTTCGAGCATGTGTTGCGCATGATCACCCGCGGCCGGCTGCGCGGCTGAGTGCCGGGCAGAGACGTTGCCGGAAATGAGCGTAGCAATGGGTGTCTGTTCAGAACCTAACTGATGACCCTGGCTGTGGGTGAAGAAACCGGCACCGGCTCCGGCGCTCAGCGTTTCGCGGGCCTGGCGGTCAGTCGCTCGTTGTGGAAGCACGTGTAGATCGCCAGAATGTCGTCGAGCACCTCGGGTCTGCGCGCCGAGCCAGGCGCCGTGTTTCTCGCGGGCGCGGACGGAGGAAGGGGATGCGAAACGCCACGCTGCGCGGGCAGCAACCGAGGATCAGGGCGATGCGCCGCTGCGAGACGCCCGAGCAGAGAGCGTTGCGGATCTGGTCTGGTTGTTGAGCCGCCTGTTCGAGGTTCGTGCCTCACTCCCGAGCATAGACATCCTCATACCGCACGATGTCATCTTCTCCAAGATAAGCGCCGGTCTGTACTTCGATGAGCACCATTGGTACCTTGCCCGGGTTCTCCATTCGGTGCACAGCGCCAAGCGGTACGTAGACCGACTGGTTTTCGGTGACCAGGGTAACCTTGTCATCGACAGTGACGCGTGCGGTACCACTGACTACGATCCAGTGTTCGGAACGGTGAACATGACTCTGCAGTGACAGGGCCGCACCGGGTTTGACGACGATTCGCTTGACCTGAAAACGGTCATCGAGCGCAAGTGTTTCGAACCAGCCCCATGGACGGTGATCACGCGGGAAGGATTCTGCCTGCTTGCACTTCTTTTCCTTGAGAACCTTTACCGCCTGTTTCACGTCCTGAGCGCGATTCTTGTCCGCGACCAGCACTGCGTCGGACGTGGCTACGACCAGCATGTCTTCGAGTCCGATGCCTACCACTTCCATGTCGGGCTTGTCGGAACGCAGGAGCACGTTCCTGCAATCGATGGCGGTGGTATTGTCACCTCCGACCACGCCATCCGGGTCTCCGTTCTCATCATTGGCTTCGCGCCAAAGCGCGTCCCAGCCACCGAGATCGTTCCAGTGTTCGGAGAAGCGCACTACCGAGAGGTTGTCGGCTCTTTCCATGATCGCGTAGTCGATCGATTCGTCTTCGAGGGAGAGCCATGGTTCCCTGGACAAGCGCAGGAAATCGAGGTCGATACGAGCGTCCTCCAACGCCGTCTGCACGAGGCCGATGAACTTGGGTGCATGCGCTTTGAATGCCGCGATCATGGTTTTCGCAGAAAACAGGAAGATGCCGGCGTTCCAGAGATAGTTGCCCGCGGCCAGCATTGATTTGGCAGTGGCAAGATCTGGCTTCTCGACGAAGCGCTTCAAGGGTTGCGCGCCTTCCTCGGCGCTGGCGATTTCAAGGTAGCCGTAACCCGTTTCGGGCCTTGTCGGGGCAATGCCGAAGGTCACGATCATGCCGTTGCTGGCTGCTTTTGCCCCTGTGGCGATGACGGCGTGATAAGCCTCGATGTTGCTGATGACATGATCGGAAGGTGAGATCAGCAGCAGACGTTCGGGATCGTCACGAGCGACGAACAGTGCCGCTGCAAGTACCGCGGGTGCCGTGTTCCGCGCGGCGGGTTCGATAAGGATTTTTTTCTCGTCGACACCGGCTGCCTGAAGCTGTTCGGTGACGATGAAACGGAAATCGTCATTGGTCATGACGATGGGGTCGTCGAAGGCATCACCAACATGTCTCAGCGCCGATGCCTGAAACAGCGTTTCTTCACCCGTCAGTTGTGTGAATTGCTTTGGAAAAGACTTGCGGGAACTGGGCCACAGGCGTGTGCCGGAGCCGCCTGCCATCAGTACAGGAGTGATCTTGTTCATGGATGTTACGTAATGTCTGAATCTTTAGGTTTCCCAGACAATTTCGAAAGGATGTCATGACGAGCCGGAATGGAAGCAGTACTGATTCGGCGCAGTTGGCTTTCATTGACCATTGTGTCGTCTGAGCGGGTTGCAAGTATCGCAGGTGGCGACTTACAGGTCCACCTCGTCGAAGCCGGGATCGTGTTTTTCAAGTCATCCAGCCGTTGACGGAGATACCTCGGTGATCTTGCATCGTTTGCTGTATCGCAGATTATCCCGTGAACTGCACCGCCGGTCGCCAATGACCGCAAGGTCTCGCTCAACGTGCGTCTGTTCGACGAAGCCCATCGTCTCAGGAGAGAAGCCCATCATCTCAGGAGAGATGTGCTCGATGATCCGCGTCTGCTGACCAACGACGAGATGGACTCCGAATACGCTCGAACTTGACGAGGAGTGGTGGGAAATGACGGGCGAGCAGGAACGGATCGCCCGGGATGTCGTGTGGCGACTTCGGCAGCAGACGATCTGACCGTCGAAGCCCTGGTGGATGCCGGAGAATGCCGACCCGGAGCCATGACATGGACGTATGCCGGCGTGGCCGGCCATCGGTCTTTGAACAACCTGAATAAGTTGTCATTTTTCGGAATGACAATTCGGTCATTCAATCTGCCGATGACAATTCCTTGATTTTTCGGCCATATAGCGGCTGATCGAGCCTTATCGGCGATTTTCCAGCAGGTTCGCTGATGGTGCCGCTTGCCCTTGCACCATGCAACCGATCTGGTTCGTGAATCAAATCACTTCTATGATGTGTGGGAATTCGCAGGAGGCGCAGTCACGTGGGCCTCATGCCTCGTACAGCAAGTGACCGAGAGCCTTTCTTGATGAGTTGTAATCGCATGATGCGCCGATCCGTTTCCGTCACGACCCTCGCCCTTTGTGGATTCCTGTGGACCTTGCCGGTGGCGGCCACCATCGAAGGGGGTAGTGCTTCGCAGCGAGCGGTCAGGAACCCGGTATTCGAGGCACCGAACGTCAGTTTGGTCGAGAGTCTCAGGCCAGCCAGTGACATGCCCGCTGAGTCAGCCGGCGATACTGCCGCACTGCCCGTTGATGTCCCCGGCATGCCCGTCGAGAAGCCCGCGGATGAATCCGATACCCCGGCGCGGCCTGCGGACGATTCCGACACCCCGATAAATTACGATGCCGAAACCGGCAGCGCAGACCAGTGGGTTGTTTTCGACGCCGTGCCCGCCGGCGCTTCGGTGTCGATCCAGAACGACCCGATTCGTGGCAGCAAGGTTTATCGCACCAGGGGCAAGGGCCGCAAGAACGGTTTCAGCATCGGTGCCATGACCGCCAAGGACGGTGGCTGGAATGCACTGGCACCGTTGTTCGGTTTCTCGATGCGCACGGCGTCCTATTTCGACTACACCCTGGTCGTCGATACCACCGCAGGGCAACGCTGGCTCAACTACAACCAGAGCAATGCGAGTTCCCTGCTTCATCCGAATGGTTTCCTCATCCACCATGGGCTGGGCTCGGCACTCATGGATGACGACTGGCACACCATCGAGCGAGATCTCCAGGCCGACATCAGCGCGGCCGAGCCAGGCAACAAGCTGCTTGCCGTACAGGGTTTCGCCGTGCGGGGAGAGCTTGCCATTGATGACATCCGTCTCTACAAGACACCGATCAAGGTCGATGCACCACCCACGGCAGGTTTCACGGCCGATTTCGCGGCTGACAGTGCCAAGGTGACGTTCACGAGTACTTCCACGGATGACAAGGGCATCGTCAAGTACATCTGGGACTTCGGCGACGGTGTGGCACCGGTGTCGTCGGGCAAGGCAGAAAGCGTCTCCTACATCTACCGGAACGTCGGTGTCTATGAGGTAACGCTGGGTGTGATCGATACGGCCGGACAGCGTGATCTGAGCAGCGTCACCGTGGTCATCGATTCACTCGATGGTACGGGCAACGGCCTGGACGATGATTCGGATGACGGCATGGACGATGATTCGGACGACGGCATGGATGATGATTCGGACGATGGCATGGATGATGGTTCGGACGACGGCATGGACACCGATACGTCGGGCCCGGGTGTCAGCGAGGAAGAGAAGGAAGCCGCACGGCTTCTCACGCAGGCAACCTTCGGTGTGACCGAAGAGGGCATTGCCGAAGTCATCGATCGTGGTGTCGAGGACTGGATTGATCATCAGCTTGGTCTGAGGTACCAGCCCATGCTGCCCTACGTGCGTGCCAACAGCAACGGCAGCAACACTCAGGCGCGGCACGATATCTGGTGGCGGCGGGTGGTCGAATCCGAAGACCAGCTGCGGCAACGCATGACCTTTGCGCTGAGCCAGCTCTTCGTGATTTCGGATGTCGGCTACACGCTCAGCAACGCACAGTATGGCGTCACCGACTACTACGACACACTTGCCGAAGGTGCTTTCGGTAACTATCGTGACCTGCTCGAAAACGTGACCTTGCACCCGGTCATGGGTGTGTACCTCTCGAGTCTGCAGAACGAACAGGCCGACGAGGCCCGGCAGACCCGAGCGGACGAGAACTTCGCACGTGAAGTGCTGCAGCTCTTCTCGATCGGACCACACAGGCTCAACATCGACGGCACGGTGGTCACGGCAGGAGGGCGGGGCATTCCCGTCTACACGCAGCAAGACATCGAGAACTATGCACGGGTATTCACGGGCTGGAATTTTGCCGGTGCCGATCGCTGGAACCTTTCTCCGATCTCGTCCGATGCGGACAAGGTGTCACCGATGGAACCCTGGGAGGAATACCACGACTCCAACGCGAAGCAGTTGCTGAACGGTGTGACGGTACCGGCCGGTGGCAGTGCCCGGGATGATCTCGAGATCGCACTGGACAGCATCGCCAATCATCCGAACGTCGGGCCGTTCATCGCCAGTCATCTGATTCGTCAACTCGTGACCAGCAATCCCTCGAGAGGCTATGTGGCACGCGTGGCGCAGGTGTTCAACAACAATGGTGCGGGCGAACGTGGCGATCTGGGTGCGGTGGTGAAGGCGATCCTTCTCGACAGCGAAGCTCGTTCGGGACACCTGAGCAATCCCCAGTTCGGCAAGCTTCGTGAGCCGGTCCTGCGCCTCAGTCATCTATGGCGGGCCTTTGACATCACGCCGGGATCGGAGAGTGAGAACGGCAACTACAACACGGCTTCTCCCTACCTCAGGAATCTGGAGCAGGTGGCTTCGCAGGCGGTACTCAGGGCGCCGTCGGTGTTCAATTTCTATTCGCCGAGCCACCAGCCGATCGGGCCGGTGCGCGATGCGGGCCTGGTGGCGCCGGTCGCTGAAATCATGACCGACGATGCCGTCATCGAGTTCACTCGCATGATCAATCGGCAGATCCAGTATCACAACGATTTCGGGAATGACAACGCGCGGCGTTGGTCGTATCTGGTTTTCGATGACGAGAGGGAGGCTGCAGCCGAATCCACCGGCAGCCTGCTCGATCGGCTGGATCTCCTGTTGCTTTCGGGCAGCATGAGTGCGGAGCTCAGAGATGTGCTCGCAAGTCATATCGAGAGTCTGCCCTCGGCCGACACCGAGGATGGTCAGAATCGACGCGTCATCGACACCGTCTTGCTCATCATGTCCTCGCCCGATTATCTGGTGCAGCGATGAGCCGTTCAACACAGGGAAAAGCATCCACCATGAAGGTATCCAACGCCTACAAGGCACGTCGACGATTTCTCAAGCAGACTCTCTGCTGTGCTGCGGTCGGAAGCGGTGCCATTGCCATGAATGGCAAGTTGTCGCTGATCGGTTCGGCACTGGCGCAGTCGTCGAGCGTGGGCAACGACTACCGCGCACTGGTCTGTGTCTTTCTGTACGGGGGCGCCGATTCATTCAATCTGTACATGCCCAGTGAATCGGCTCTGTTTGCGAATTACGAAGCCTCGCGTGGATCGCTGGCGCTGAATCGCTCCGAATTGCAGGCCAGTGCCGATGGCAATCTGCTGATGCATCCGGAACTCGGTCGACTGCGGGCACGCTACGATGAAGGTCAGGTGTCGCTGGTACGCAACGTCGGCAACCTCATCCAGCCGCTCACGAAGAGCGACTTTACGCGGGGAGGGACGATCATTCCGCCTGATCTCTTTGCTCACAACCATCAGCAGGAGCAGTGGCAGAAGGGTTGGACGAGCCGTCCGACCACGCTCATCGGCACCGGCTGGGGCGGGCGCATGGCCGATCTCCTCGACGATGCCAACGCCGGCTCGTCGCTGCCACCCATCTACTCGCTTGATGGCAGCAACTACTTTTCAGGCGGCAGCCGTGTGACGCCCGTGGCGGTAGACACGCGTTACGGAGCACGTTCGCTGCCGTACCTCGACGTGCAGGCCAACCGCCGGAACACGGCACGCGACGAAACCATGGCCAGGGTGCTCGGTCTGTCCAGGCAGAATCTTCTCGCCGATCTTGCTGGTGAACGCTTTACCCAGGCGCGCGAAAATGCGGCGCTGGTCAGCGATATCGTGGCCACGAATCCTGCGCCCTCGTCCGGTTTTACCACGAGGTCCGATATCGGCCCGCAACTCGAAATGGTGTCGCGTCTCATCGCCGGACGCCAGCGTACCGGTCAGCGGCGGCAGATCTACTTCGTCGGCATGAATGGCTGGGACACGCACGACAGCCAGTCGACGCGTCTGGTGCAGCTGGCGCGCGATCTCGACATCGCCCTCGACGGCTTCCAGACAGAGCTTGACCGACTGGGTGTCAGCGATCAGGTCACCACGTTCACCGCGTCCGATTTCGGGCGTACGCTGACCATCAACGGCGATGGCTCGGATCATGGCTGGGGTAGTCACCATCTCGTCATGGGAGGTGCGGTCAATGGCAACCTGCTCGGCAGCTGGCCGAGTTACGAAACCGGTGGATCGGACGACACCAGTGACCGGGGGCGTGTGATTCCGTCAACGTCCGTGAACGAGTACGGTGCGATGCTGGCCAGCTGGATGGGACTCTCCGACAGTGAAATCCGCACGATATTGCCGGATATCAGCAATTTCGGTAACGGATGGCAGGGCATGCCGCTGTTTCGGCAGACCTGAGTACTGAATACACCGCGCTCTCAAGTGGTGTTGCTCCGGCATCGAGTGTCTGCATTTCGGTGCGATTGTGTTGCAACGGTATCAAGGTACGGATTCCTGTGCGTTCGTCTCGTATAATCCCCGCAATGCTGTCTGGCTGCGACGCCATGTCACAGGTACAGTCGAAAGACTGGAAGGGCGGCGCAACGATACGGAACCGGCACGATGCAATCAAGGTACTGGCTGGCAGCAATTGCCACTGTCGCAACAATCTCCCTCTCGCCGCTGCAAGCTCAGGATGCTGCACCCGCGTCGGCATCTCCGCCTGTGGCCGGCGAAGCCGTGATCGGTGACAAGGGCACTTCCGTCATCGGCCCGCGCATCATCGGTGGCTCCAAGGCGGAGGCAGGATCGGCGCCCGGCATCGTGGCGCTCGTCAGGGTCGGAGATGCCTATCAGTCAGTGTTCCAGCGCCAGTACTGTGCCGGCACGCTGCTGTCCGATACCTGGGTGTTGACGGCAGCACATTGCGTGACCTTTGATGGTTCTGCCGAGACGCTGGACCCCAGTGCGATCACGGTGGTCGGTGAGGCCATCGATCTCGACGACCCGACCTTGCACGAAACGCCGGTGTCCGGCTTCTATGTCTATCCCGACTACAAGGGAAACGAGCGCTTCTACCATGACATCGCGCTCATCGAGCTTGCCGAACCCATCGGCGGGCCTGTCGCGCCCCTTCTCGGCAGCAGCCGCGAGGCGCAGATCGGCAAAAACATCAAGGTGTCCGGCTGGGGTGTGGTGCATATCGATGGAAGCGGCAATGAATTCTACGATTCCGAACTCAACGAGGTCGAAGTGCCACTCATCTCCAACGACGTCTGCAACGCGCCGATCAGTTATGCCGGTACGGTCAGTGACAACCAGTTCTGCGCGGGTTTCGCCGCTGGCGGGGCCGACAGTTGCCAGGGCGACAGCGGGGGGCCTGCCTATGTTTACGATGGAGAACTCAAACAGTTGGGTATCGTGAGTTCCGGGAATGGCTGTGCCGAGGCTGAGCACTACGGCATCTACACCGATGTGACCCGCTACTACGGCTGGATCGATGACTACGTGCCGAAGGCGGTTCCGGCCGAAGCGGATGCTCTTGAACCGGCACCGTCACCCAATGGGCATGAAGTCATCGCCACTTCGGATGACGACGATGCCTTTATCGGTGCCGCAGGCTGGTTGTCGGTGTTGCTCCTCATTGCGGGCTGTCGACGCCTCGGACGTTACGCCGCGCGGATACGCAGGGTGATGTCGCAGGCGGATGGCAGATCGGGGACTCGGTCATGCACGAGGATCACGGATTTGCCATGAATATGCGGTACAGCCTGTTGCTGTCGAGCACTCTGCTGGTGCTGCCGATCGCGACCGAGGTTGCAGCCGCTTCTTTCGACGTCACGTCGTCTGCCGGCGATGCGGGTACCGCTCTGGGGCTTGTCGGCAATTCGCGCCGTGCCGTGGAGCGGCTGCGCGCCGATTTTCCCGTCCAGGTCGAGCAGCGCTGCGAGGTCATCAGCGTACCGATGGAGCGGCTGCAGCGGCAGCAGCAGATCGAGACCTGCCACCTTGCTGCAGAGGACGGGCTTGTGCTGGGAGGGCAACGCCTTGCCGAGATTCGCCATCATTTCGTCGACGGTATGCTCGTGCGTGTGGATGTGCTCTGGCAGGATGTCCTTGTGCAGGATGTGCCGACGATGTCCGGAGTGCACGATGACGAGAAAGCGTCGTCAGATGCGCTGCCCGTGGTGACCTCGGCACCGTTGCTGGTGCCCAGCGAGGCACGAGACGCGCAGGACAGCAAACTGGTGCACTTTCTGAGCGAGCGCTACGGCGAGCCTACCAAGGTCGCGATCGTGGCCGATACGGATCCGGATGCCATGGTCGCGAGCAAGTTCAAGGCCAGCGGCGAAGCGCCCGAGGCCGGTGTCGCCGCCGGTGTTGCCGCCGGTACCGGCGACACCGTCATTGAATGGCATCGTGATGACGAACTCCTGCACTTCTGCCGCGAACCGGCAGGACCGATCCTCACGATACTTGACCATTACGTCACGGAAACCATTCCGGCACTGGCAAGTCCGCATATTCCCACCGGCAAGGGGGAGCAGAACTGAAGCTCGGTTCTGTGATCCAGTCCTCGGAATGCTGTTCGTGGGCTCCTCAACATCACAGTTCGGCAGCACGTGACTGATAACGGGCATGCCGGTCGTCGTTACCTCCATCGTGGTTGACAAGAACGAGATGGCAGGTCATGTCACAGCTTTCATACACGATCGGCAACTTTCCTTCAATGCGGTCTGGGCGATCCCTCCGGTCATTGCGGTGTGTGCAACCGGGGTCGGCACGGCATGTGCGACAGCTGCGGCCGCCATGCCCGCGGCAATCGGCACGGTTCGCGGGGCAGCATGCGCGGATGCTTGTCGGTCTGCTGGCACTGTTCGGGCTTTCTCCGGCCTTCGCCCAGGAGGGCCACACGACCGCGAGTGTCCCGGGCGCGGCCGGAGAGATGTCGATGGACGAATTCGATGCCATCGTGCAGGAGCGCATCATCGGCGGCAAGAACGCCGCAATCAATGACTGGCCTTCGGTGGTGGCGCTCGTGCGAGCGCCCGACGGTGGGGGCTCGCTCTTCGATCGCCAGTTCTGCGGTGGCACCGTGGTCTCCTCGCGTCTGATTCTCACGGCCGCACATTGCGTGGTGTCCGAAACAGGACAACCGGTACCGGTTGACATGATTCGCATCGTCGGCGGCACCACGAGCCTCGAGGAAAACCCGTCCACCGAGGAGCGTGTCGTCACGAACATCTATCCACATCCGGATTATCAGAGCAACGACAGGGGCGTCTACGGCGACATTGCACTGCTTGAACTCGCCCATGACATCGGTCTGCCACCGGCGCCTCTCTTCACCGGCAACCCCGAAGACTATGCGGGCAAGATGACGAGTATCGTCGGTTGGGGAGCGGTCGAGGCCAGGGACGACAATCTTCTTTTCACCTACGAGCTTCAGGAGGCAGATGTGCCGATCGTGGCGCGTTCGATCTGCAACCAGGCGCGTTCCTACGATGGTGCGATCACCGACATGCAGCTCTGTGCGGGCTATCAGGAAGGCGGTGTGGATACCTGCTCGGGAGATTCGGGTGGTCCGTTGTTTCTCGAGGTTGATGGTCAACCTGTTCTGACGGGTATCACGAGCTACGGCAATGGTTGTGCGTGGGCGAACTACTATGGTGTGTACACGAGTGTGGCGTCCTATGTGCCCTGGATCAGGAACTACTCCGCAGATGCGAGTGATGCCGACGGTGCCGAGTACATTCTGCTGGCGAACAATGCGTTGTTCAATGGCGCGAGTGCTGAAGGCAGCAACGTGAATGTCGCGACAACGGACGACAGTCGGGAAAGCACCATCGCGGATCGTACGGTCAACGAGGCATCCGGTGGCGCGGCCGGCGGTGTGCTCGCTCTGTGCGGACTGGTACTCGGGGAGCGTCGGCGTCGGAGCGTCGGCGCCGATGTCGGCAAGCCTGCAGTGCAACAAGTGTAGAGTCCGGCAGAGATCCCGGGAGCCGTGCCGGCTTTCCACGCGCTCGGAGCTTGATGGATCAGTCGTGGTGCTGAAGCTCCGAACGTACCTTGTCCATGCTGGTGTGACGGATGTCGCGCCCCTTGACGAGATACACCACGTATTCGCAGATATTCACTGAGTGATCACCGATGCGTTCGAGCGCACGTGCACACCAGGTAATCTTGAACAGATTCGACGCCTGACGCGGGTCTTCGACGAGGTGTGAAGAGAGCAACCGTTCGAGAGTCTGGTATTCACGGTTGATGCGCTCGTCGAGCATGGCGGTCTGCAAGGCGGCATCGACATCGAGACGTGCGAAGGCATCGAGTGCGTCGCGCAGCATGCCACGTACGAGTTCGCCGATGTGGCGCAGCTCCTTTCGGTAGTTGATCTCGTCGGGTGCGACGCGTATTTCCTGCGACAGGCGGCCAAGCTTTTCGGCTTCGTCGCCGATGCGTTCGAGGTCGGTGATGACCTTGATGACCGTGACCACGAGGCGGAGATCACTTGCGGTGGGTGCGCGTCTGGCAAGAATCTGAATGCACTCCTCGTCGATTTCCACTTCCAGAGCGTTGACCTTGTAGTCCTGATGGGCCACGGCATCGGCAAGATCGGTATCGGATTCGAGCAGCGCTGCGAGCCCGTCCTCGACCTGGCGCTCGACCAGACCGCCCATGGTCATGACCTTGTTGCGGATATCCTCGAGTTCGAGGTTGAACTTGGCCGAGATGTGATGATCGAGGTTGAGGTTGTTGTCCATGGTCGGGAGTCTCAGCCGAAGCGGCCGGTGATGTAGTTTTCGGTGAGCTTGTGCTCTGGGGTCGTGAACAACGAACTGGTGTCGTTGACCTCGACGAGCTTGCCGAGGTGAAAATAGGCGGTACGCTGTGAAACGCGAGCGGCCTGCTGCATCGAGTGGGTGACGATGACGATGGCGAAGTTCTCGCGAAGCTCGTCGATGAGTTCCTCGATCCTCGCCGAAGCAATGGGGTCGAGCGCCGAGCAGGGCTCGTCCATGAGGATGACTTCGGGATTGACCGCAATCGTGCGCGCAATGCAGAGGCGCTGTTGCTGACCGCCGGAAAGGCCGGTACCCGGTGCATCGAGCCGATCCTTCACTTCGTCGTAGAGTCCGGCCTTCTGCAGGCTCGAAATGACGATGTCGTCGAGCTCGGCACTGTTTGCGGCAAGGCCGTGAATGCGCGGCCCGTAGGCGACATTCTCGTAGATGCTCTTGGCAAAGGGGTTCGGCTTCTGGAACACCATGCCGACACGCGCTCGCAGCAGAACCGGGTCGAAATCGGGGCTGTTGATGTCGCGGCCGTCAACCGTGATGTTCCCGGTCACCTGTGCTGCCGGGATGGTGTCGTTCATGCGGTTGAGGCAGCGGAGGAAGGTCGACTTGCCACAGCCCGAAGGCCCGATCATGGCAATGACCTCGTTGTTGCCGATGTCGAGATCGACGTCGAAGATGGCCTGCTTGCCGTCGTAGAACACGTTCACGCCACGTGAGGTCATCTTCGGATCGTCGACGAGAGGAATGCCTACCGTGCCGTCAATGCTGTCGAAGGTCTCCTGCGAATTCAGCGAAACGATCTTCTCGGGTGGTGGTTGCAGGGTGTTGGTCATGGTCGCCGTCGTGATGTCGAGGTTCCTTGTCATGCTGTTTTCCTGTCTCATGCTTGTATTCTATGCCCTTGTGCCGAGTCGTCGCCGCGCTTACCAGCGTCGCTCGAAGCGTTTGCGGAGAAGTACCGCCAGGGCATTCATGGCAATCAGAAAGCCGAGCAGCACCATGATGGCCGCCGAGGTCTTTTCGACGAAAGCGCGCTCGGGGCTGTCGGCCCACAGAAACACCTGTACCGGCAGCACCGTGGCCGAGTCGGTGAAGGACTGCGGGATGTCGACGATGAAGGCCACCATGCCGATCATCAGCAGTGGTGCGGTTTCACCGAGAGCCTGTGCCAGCCCGATGATGGTGCCGGTGAGAATGCCCGGCATGGCGAGCGGCAGTACATGGTGCGTGACCGTCTGCAGGCGGGATGCGCCCACCCCGATGGCGGCTTCGCGAATCGAGGGCGGTACCGCCTTGAGTGCCGCGCGGCTCGAGATGATGATCGTCGGCAGCGTCATGAGGCTCAGCACGATACCGCCGACGATCGGTGCCGAGCGCGGCAGTCCGAAGAAGTTGATGAACACGGCCAGGCCGAGAAGACCGAACACGATCGAGGGTACCGCGGCGAGGTTGTTGATGTTGACTTCGACGAGATCGGTCCAGCGATTCTGCGGTGCGAACTCTTCGAGGTAGATGGCGGCGGCAACGGCTATCGGAAAGGACAGGCTGAAGGTGACGATGAGCGTCAGCAGGCTGCCCATGAGTGCGGCACGTATGCCGGCAAGCTCCGGTTCACGCGAGTCACCGTTTCTGAAGAAGGTGGTGTTGAAGCGCACCTCGACATCGCCCGCTTGCTCGAGCGCCTCGGCCCAGGCAAGCTGCTGGTCGCTGAGGCGCGTGACGATGGCATCGGGATTCGAGTAGTCGACATGGCGACGAATCACGGAACTCAGTTCGTCGTCGGCAAGGAGCCACACGCTGTGGGTGCCACCGATGAGACTCGGGTCGGCGGCCACACGATCGGCGAGTTCGAACTCGGCGCCGGTGCTGACGAGCGCCGCCAGCGCCTTCTTGTCGCGGCGTGCTTCAACTTCGGGAAAGCGCGCGTAGAGTGCTTTCTTGATGACCGGTGCGTAGTTGGCACGGCGCAGCTCCGCTTTCGAAGGTTCATTGCCGATGCCGAGGCTGTCGGCGGAGAGATCCACGTCGAGCTTGATATAGGTCTGCTGAAAGGCCGGCAGGCCACGGGCGACGATACTCACCAGCAGCATGGCGAGAAAGCCGAGACTCAGCACGATGGCGAACATGCCGTAGAAGCGAAAGCGTTTCTCGGCGGCATAGCGCTTGTCGAGCGAAGCGCGCACGCGCCTGGTGGTTTCTTCTGCGCTGATCATCATTCGTATTGCTCTCGATATTTGCGCACGACGTGCAGGGCGATGACATTCAGTATCAGGGTCACGACAAAGAGCATCAACCCGAGGGCGAAGGCTGCGAGTGTCTTGGCGCTGTCGAATTCCTGATCACCGGTGAGCAGGGTCACGATCTGCACCGTGACCGTGGTGACGGCCTCGAGCGGATTCGCCGTCAGCCTGGCCGCGAGTCCGGCGGCCATGACCACGATCATGGTTTCGCCGATGGCGCGTGATGCCGCGAGGAGGATGCCGCCGATGATGCCCGGCAGCGCCGATGGAATCACGACCTTCCTGATGGTTTCCGAACGTGTGGCACCGAGTCCGAAGGAACCGTCGCGCATCGCCTGGGGCACGGCGGTGATGACGTCGTCGGAGAGTGACGACACGAAGGGGATGATCATGATGCCCATGACGGTACCGGCGGCGAGCGCACTTTCCGAGGCGACACTCAGACCGATGCTCTCACCGAAGTTGCGTATCGCGGGCGCGACGGTGAGCGCTGCGAAGAAGCCGTAGACCACCGTGGGGATGCCGGCGAGGATCTCGAGCAGGGGTTTGACCACGCTTCTGACCCGCTGACTCGCGTACTCGGAGAGGTAGATGGCGGAGAAGAGCCCGAGTGGCACCGCCACGATCATGGCAATGAAGGAAATCAGCAGCGTGCCGACGAACAGTGGGATGGCACCGAAGGATCCCGAGGAGCCCACCTGATCGGCGCGGATGGCCGTCTGTGGACTCCATTTGGTGCCGGTGACGAAGTCGAGAAATCCGACCTTGGAAAAGAAACGCATCGATTCGAACAGTACCGAGAGTACGATGCCGAGCGTGGTGAGGATGGCAATCGAGGCGCAGACCAGCAGAAAACCCTGACCGATGCGTTCGACCAGGTGTCGCGCAGGCACTTCCGGGCGGATGCGTCTGAGCGCAAGGCTGATGCCGACGATGGCGGCGGACAGCGTGAGTACCATGAGCGCAAGACGACTCGTGGCTCGAAGGTTGGCGAGGCGCTCGACGGCGGCGCGCTTGACGTCGTCCTTGACCGCGGCAGGGTCGTCGACGAGGTGTCTGAGTTCGTTCTTGTAGAGTTCGACGCGCTTGACACCGGCCTCTCGCACTTCGGCCGGGATGTGACTTTCGATGATGTTGTTGACTACCACGGGTTCGATCACTTTCCACCCGAGCACGATGGCAAGAGCCGGCAGCGCGCACCACAGGGCCACCATCATGCCGTAGTGGGTGGGCAGGGAATGGAGTTTCGAGACACCGCCGTTGACACTGGCCACGGCCAGGGCGCGGCTTCGTCCGTAGAGATAGGAGGCGGCGGCAAGCGCCAGTGTCACGACAATGAGCGTCAGAGCTGACATGGTGGCTTCGAGAGGTACAGGCGGCACGGGTCCGCAGAAAAAACGTGTCGAGAAACGTGTCTCGGGTTGTGTCAACGAGTCGAGACACTCGCAGACAAGGGTCTCGCCACTGTCGAGGCTCTTGCTGCATGACGTCGAATTCGCATCGACGCAGGGTGCGTGAGGTCACGGAATCGTGACCCGTCGGTGATCCGGCAGCAGAACGAGTCGCTCTGCTGCCGGGTGACGACATCGCTTACATGTCGAGGTTTTCCTGATTCTCGACCGCGCTGCCCACGGCGGCACGTTCGTCGTCACCGAGCGGAATCATGCCCTTGTCGGCGAGGTAACCGTCTTCGCCCCAGGCGGCTTCGCTGGTGAATTCGGCGAGGTACGCTTCGATGCCGGGCACGGTGCCGATATGCTGCTTCTTGACGTAGAAGTAGAGCGGACGCGAGATCGGGTAGTCGCCGCTGGCGATGGCCTCGAAGGTCGCTTCCTGACCCTCGATGATCGAACTCTGCACCTTGTCGGCGTTCTCTTCGAGGAAGCTGAAACCGAAAATGCCGATGGCGTTGGGATTCGCTTCGAGTTTCTGCACGATGAGGTTGTCGTTCTCGCCTGCTTCGATGTAGATGCCGTCTTCACGGATGGTATGACAGGCAGCCTTCCTGGCGTCGTCGTCCATCGCTTCGATGAACTCGAAGGAGGCGCAGCCTTCTTCCATGACGAGTTCGAGGAAGGCGTCACGTGTACCCGATGTCGGGGGCGGACCAAGGACCTCGATCTTCGTGTCGGGAAGGTCGGCGTTGACGTCGGTCCAGGTCTTGTAGGGGTTGGCAACCAGCGTGTCCGAACCATCCGATGCGGGAACGTCCTTGGCGAGCGCGAGGTAGATGTCCTTGAGACTCAGGGAGAGCTGCGGGGATTTGACCGAGTTGGCGATGGCAATGCCGTCGTAGCCGATCAGCACTTCGATGATGTCGGTGACGCCGTTTTTCCGACAGGAGTCGAACTCGCTTTTCTTGATGCGGCGCGAGGCGTTGGTGATGTCAGGTGTGCTGACGCCGATACCACTGCAGAAAAGCTTCATGCCGCCGCCTGAACCCGTCGATTCGATGGTGGGGGTGTCGAAGTCGGTGGTCTTGCCGAAGCGCTCGGCCACCACGGTGGCGAAAGGATAGACCGTCGAGGAGCCGACGATGCTGATGCTGCCGCGAGCATGGGCGGTGCCGCTGAGCAGCGTCAGCGCGGCGGCGGTACCTGCAACGAGTGCAGTCGTTTTCATGTTGCATTTCCCTTGAAAAGGTCGAGGATGACGGCGCCGGGACAGATCCGATGCCAGGCCCGGTCCATTGTGTGGGTATTGCATGACAGCAATGTTACAGCGGCGCGTTCAAACGGTTGCAGGGTGCACAATGTTGAACGGTTGCTCGATTTCGAACGGTTGCCGGGTGCACAATGCCGAACGGTTGCTCGATTTCAGACGGTTGCCGGGTGCACAATGCCGAACGGTTGCTCGATGATGCGCTCTGCCGGAAAGCTCACCTGGAACACTGCACCGGAGCCCGGCACACTGTCGATCTCGAGTTCGGCTTCGTGCATGAGCGCTGCATGCTTGACGATGGCGAGGCCAAGCCCGGTGCCACCGCTGTCGCGTGAACGGTCGTGGTCGACGCGGTAGAAGCGTTCGCTGAGACGTTCGAGGTGATGCTGTTCGATACCCGGGCCATTGTCCTCGACCCTGAAGCAGGCAGAGCCATCGGCGTCGCGGTACCAGTTGACGCGAATCGTCGCGTCCTGGCCGGCGTACTTCACGGCGTTGCCGATGAGGTTGCTGGCGATGCTGTGAATTTCGGGTTCGCTGCCGCGAAGCAGCAGGCTCTCGTCGACGAGCAGTTCGAATGCCCGGTTGCCGGTATCGACGAGGGGTGTCACCACGCGATCGACCAGTGCGGCCATGTTGATCGGGTCGCCTTCGTCGGGTTCGAGCTGGCGCGCTTCGAGTCGTGAGAGGGCAAGAAGATCTTCGATGATGCTGTGCATGCGGGCCGATTGCGCATCGGCCTGGACAAGCCATTCGCGGTAACGTGGGTTGATGTCGTCGGCATCCTTGAGCATTTCGATGTAGCCACGAATGACCGTCAGTGGCGTGCGCAACTCGTGCGAGACGTCGGCCACGAATACCTTGCGCATCTCGCGCAACTTCACCCGCTGGGTGATGTCGGCTGCGATGAGCACCGAGAAGGTTTCATCGGCGTGGGTGCGGCGCAGCGCCAGCGTGATGCTGCGATCCATCGGCGAACGCAGCTCGGTTTCGTCGGCGTCGCTGTTCAGGAACTCCTTGAATTCGGGAGAACGCACGATGTTGTCGATGCGTTGCCCCACGTCGCCCTCCGGCTCGACGCCGATGAGCGGCAGGCAGGCGTCACTGGCCCAGCGGATGTGTTGATGACTGTCGATGACCACGGTAGCGTCGGGCAACTGGCTCGCCAGGCTGTTGAACTGCGCCAGCATGCGCCGGTAACGACGCTTCTGCTTGCGTGTTTTCTTCTTCTGCCGGTGCAGTTGCTGCAGCACTTCGCTGGCAAGGCCGATGGTCATGGGTGTTGCCTCGACATCGGCACCACTCGCGAGCCAGCCGAGCACGCTCTGTATGCGCAGCAGCAGCCAGACGGAATAGCCGAGGAGAAAGATGATGATCACCGGTGCGGGCTTGCCGAACTCGGAGCCGATCAGCCAGGCAATGGCGGTGCCGAAGGCAAGCCCGGCCACTTCCGCCCGGAGCGTTGCGAGGCTGCGTTTCGGTAGTTGCCGGGAGTCGTCGGGCTCGTTGCCGAGGCCGACGGACACCTCAGGCTGCGAGTCTGTATCCGGCACCGCGCACCGTCTCCATATGCCCATCGGCACCGTGGGGTTTCAGGCTCCGGCGGAGCCTGAGCACATGAACATCCACGGTACGCTCTTCGATGAAGGTGCCGGGCCCCCAGACGTGATCGAGGAGCTGTGCACGACTGTAGACGCGATCCGGATGCTGCATCAGGAAGGTCAGTAGCTTGAACTCCGTGTGGCCGAGCTTGATCTCGTTGCCGTTCACGCGCACGCGATGGGACGCGGGATCGAGCTGTATGGGGCCGAGGCTCAGTTCACCCCCCTGGCCGAGGGAGCGGCTGCGGCGCAGCAGCGCCTTGATGCGGGAGTGCAGTTCGCGTGGCGAAAAGGGCTTGGTGACGTAGTCATCGGCACCGGCGTCCAGTCCCTGGGTGATGTCGTGCTCGCTGGTCTTTGCCGTGAGCATGATGATGGGCATGGTCTGATGCAGCTCGTGCTTTCTGAGTTCGCGCACGAGTTCGAGCCCGCTGCCGCCCGGCAGCATCCAGTCGATGATGGCAAGATCATATTTCCGTTCGGCAAGAGCCGTACGTGCGTCAATACTTGAACCTACGCCATGGACGGTATAACCGTGGCGTGAGAGCGCGTTGTCGAGCATCTCCCTGATGGACTCTTCATCCTCGATGGCGATGATGTCGGCAGGCATGGGCTTGCGGTCATCCAGCAAATGGGGCTGACTGAAATTGTAGCGTGGATGGCGCAATTGTTGAAGTGCCCACAAAGCTCATGTGATATCGGTAGCCGGCGAACGGCGGGAACCATTTTGAGCCTGATTGCCTCCCGAGACTTGCAGCAGGCGGCGTTCGGCCCCAGAATAGCGACTTCGCAATGGTGTTCCGTACCGGCCCTCTCGCGACGACAAGCTGTGAACCCCGTCAGGCCCGGAAGGGAGCAGCGGCAGCAGTGGATTCGGGTGCCGGGATGTGGCTGGTACGGGATGCCGCCTTCCTTACCCATCGATCAACCCCGGCGGCGCATGAGTTACAAGGTGCTGGCGCGCAAGTGGCGCCCCCAGCGTTTCGAGGACATGATCGGCCAGGCGCCGGTACTCGAAGCGCTCGGCAACGCGCTGGATTCGGGACGGCTGCACCACGCCTACCTGTTCACCGGGATGCGCGGCGTGGGCAAGACCACCATCGCGCGTATCTTCGCCAAGTGCCTCAATTGCGAGAACAACGGCATCAGCGCAAGGCCCTGTGGTGAGTGCACCACCTGCAGGGATATCGAGGCAGGGCGTTTTCTTGACCTCATCGAAGTCGATGCCGCATCGCGCACGAAGGTGGACGAGACGCGCGAACTCCTCGAGAACGTGCCCTATGCGCCGGCGAGTGGTCGCTTCAAGGTGTACCTCATCGACGAGGTGCACATGTTTTCGAACCACAGCTTCAATGCGCTCCTGAAAACGCTCGAGGAGCCGCCCGAGCACGTGAAGTTCCTGCTCGCCACCACCGACCCGCAGAAGGTGCCGGTGACGGTACTCTCGCGCTGCCTTCAGTTCAACCTTCGACGCCTGCCGACGGGGCGTCTTGCCGACTACCTTGCCGGCATTCTCGAGGCCGAAGGCATCCGTGCCGAACGTGCCGCGCTCGAACTCATCGCACGCGCCTCCGAAGGCAGTGTCCGCGACAGCCTGAGTCTGGTCGAGCAGGCTGCAGCCTTCGGTGACGGCAAGGTCGAGCAGCAGGCCGTGGAATCGATGCTCGGGCGGGTTTCACTCGCACGCCTGCACGACCTTCTCGAGAAGCTCGCGGTCAGCGATGCGGTCGCGCTCCTTGCTGCCATCGAAGCACTGGCCGAATACGGGCCCGATTACGCCGAGGTGCTCGGCGAACTCATGTCCATTCTGCATCGCACGGCGCTGTTGCAACAGGTACCGGGCTGCATCGAGGCTGACGATCCGGAGCGCACGCAACTGGTGAGGCTGGCCGAGCTTCTCTCGCCGGAGGCCGTTCAGTTGCATTACCAGATCGGCCAGCACGCGCGCCGAGACATGCCTTTCGCACCCGATCCACGTGAGGCCTTCGACATGGCGCTGCTGCGCATGCTTGCCTTTGCACCCGCAGGTGGAAGCAGTGGAGGGCCAAGGTACAGTGGTTCCTCGAAACCGGTGTCCGAAACCACGCAGAAGAGTGCAGCAGTGGCAATGCCATCTGGCGATGACACCGGCAAGGCGCCTCCGTTGCCTGCCGCCGGTGCTCTCCCCGGGACTGGCGACGAACCCGTCGGCGTTGATGTGTCCGGTACCGCTGGCGCGTCCGGTACTGCTGGCACGTCCGATGCCGCTGGCGCGTCTGATGCCGTTGTAGAGAACAGGCAGGACGGTGCGGATGCCGTCGTGGAAGATTCGGCACTGGATGCACTCGACACTCTCGGTGCGCCGCCTGTCGCTTCCGAGTCCGTGGCACCGGTTGTCGGTGTCGGTTCTGCCGACGAACCTGCACCGCCCGCACGGCTGCCGGTGCGTGGCACGGTGTCTTCTGGCGGCCCGCTGCGCGCCGCTGCTCTCGCCGCGGTACGTGGCGAACCGTTGCCGACAGCTCGCGGCGAGCCCACGGTACCGATGAGGAGATCAACGCAGGCCGCGGCGACACCCTCGATGCCCGCCGCTCCTTCCACGGAGACGTCGGCGCAGGTAGCGTTGCGCGTCATCGAACAACCGCCGGTGCAAGGCAGCACCGACGGCACGGGCGACGCAAGCACGGTCGCCAAAGGCACGGTTACCGAAGGCACGGTTACCGAAGGCGCGGTTACCGAAGGCGCGGTTACCGAAGGCGCGGTTACCAAAGGCACGGCCGACGAAGGCACGGCCGACGAAAGCCGGGTCATCGCATCATCGGAAAGCGGCCCGCGCCGTCCGCTCACGAACGAGCAGTGGCCCACCATCGTCACCGAACTTGATCTGGTCGGCATGCCGAGACAGCTTGCCGATCACTGCTGCGTTGCCGGCGTCGAAGGCAATCGGGTCACGCTGCTGCTCGACCCCGGCTCCGACATGCTCGCCAGCGAGCGCTTCCAGCGGCGGCTGGCCGACGCGCTTGCCGCCTGGCATGGCGTTCCGAAGATGGACTTGATCATCGAGAACGCAGACGCGCCCGGAAGAACGCCTGCCCGCATCGCTGCCGAGAAATCGTCGGCGGCGCTGGAGGCGGCAAGGCGCTCGATTGCGGATGATCCGGTCGTGACGGCGCTGATCAGCGAACTCGATGCCGTACTCGACGAGGCCAGTGTGCAGCCTCTGCCGCAGCAGGCTCATCCCATTCGACAACCGGGCCGACAAGCGAGCGTTCATGACCCGCAGCCGGGCGCACGGTAGCCGCTGGATGCGGTAGGGTTGTACATCCATCCAGTCACATTCAAACCAGAGAACGAAGGCATATGAAAGGTGGTATCGGTAACATCATGAAGCAGGCGCAGAAGATGCAGGAAGAGATGCAGCGCGTCCAGCAGGAAATCGCCGAGATGGAAGTCGAGGGCGAGAGTGGCGGCGGACTCGTCAAGGTCGTATTGAATGGCCAGCATCAGGCACGCCGCGTGAGCATCGACGACTCGCTCGTTGGTGACGACAAGGACATGCTCGAGGATCTCGTCACCGCCGCCATCAACGATGCCAGTCAGAAACTCGCCGAGGCATCGAAGGAAAGACTCGGGGGTGTAGCCAGCGGCCTGCAACTGCCGCCCGGCATGAAGTTGCCGTTCTGATCGATTGCCTGTCGACGTTCATGCAGGCAATGCGGCAGTTCGGTGCGACGATGGAGGAATGGCGACGTGTCTACTGAAAGCGGTTTGCTCGACGAACTGATCGAGGCGCTGCGCTGCCTGCCTGGTGTGGGTGCGAAGTCGGCCCAGCGCATGGCGCTGCATCTCCTGCAGCGAGACCGTAACGGCGGACGCTTTCTCGGTCAGCGCCTGATCGAGGCCATGGACCGTGTGCAGCATTGTCGCTTGTGCCGGAACTTCACCGAGAACGCACTCTGTCGCTACTGCGCCGACGAAGCGCGCGACACGAGCGAACTCTGTGTGGTCGAAAGTCCGGCGGACCTGCTTGCCGTCGAGCGTGCAGCGCGCTATCGAGGGCGCTACTTTCTGCTGCTCGGCACGCTCTCGCCACTCGATGGTGTGGGGCCGGCAGCGCTCGGGCTTGATCTTCTCGACGAGCGCCTTGCCGGCGGCGAAGTCACCTCGCTGACCCTGGCGCTCAATTCCACGGTCGAAGGCCAGGCCACGGCACGCTACATCGCGGAGCTTGCGGCGAAGCACGATGTGACGGTGTACCAGATTGCGCGCGGTCTGCCGATGGGGGGCGAACTTGAATTCGCCGACAGTGGCACGCTGTCGGTGGCCTTCGCCCAGCGCACACCACTCGCCGAGGGCTGACCGGGCGGACGGCAATGTAGTGGCGTTTGCCTGCTACAGGGCTTCGCTGCTCGCCGCGATGGTTTGTGCAAGCTGCTCAAGGCCTGTATCGATGGCCAGCATGTATCCTGCGTAGCCCGACTCCGTGGCGGGAATGTCGTAGCGGAACCGCTCGGTGGCCAGCACGCTGCGGCGACGGTCGTCGATGACGTGGAACTGCCCGCCGATTTCGGCACCGCCGTCGCTTGCGCGGATGAGACGGTCGAATACCACCTTGATCTGAATATCGGGTTGCACCCCGATGGGGTAGGGGCTGGCGGTGATGCGCCTGGCAATCGCCGATTCGAGCTGTCTGGCAAGGTTCAGTGCCACGGCTTCCTCGGGAGCACCGGTCCATCGGTTGTCGTCATCGAGTGTCACCGCGCCGTTGTCGAGCAGGGTCGGTAGCTTCTCGTTGAGTGCGTAGGTGGGCAACACGACTTCCTGCAGGCCCACGAGTTCGCGACTGCGGTATTCGCTGACGGGTTCGGCGCTGGTGTCGAGGAAGTAGTAGTTCGGTTCGGCGCTCGATGAGCAGGCAGCCAGAGTGGCAACAGCGCCGATGCAGGTGATGGCGGCAAGAGCCCTTCGAGCGAAGGCCGGGATTCGATTGCACTTGTTCATGTGGGAATGATGCCGTGGATGGAGGGCGATTTCAGCGCCCGTAGATCAGGGAACTCGGATTGCGCTCGAGACGGTTGACGAGCAGCTGCAGCGAGCGGCTGGTTTCGCGGAGGTTTCGCATGACTCGCGAGAGATCCACATAGACTTCCGATTGCGGGGAGAGTCCTGCAAGGGTGGTTTCACCGGCATCGGCCATGCGGTTGAGGTTGTCGATGAGCGTCGGGAGGTTGCGGCTCGCGTCCTGCAGGTTGACGGCGGTGTCGGAAAAGGTTCGCAGGGTATTGCCGAGTTCACCCGGAACTCCCTGCAGTTCGGGATTGCCGACGAACGCGCCCGCGTTGTCGAGAAGGCGAATCGCCGACGCGACGAGTTCATCCAGTGGCAGCCCCGCGATCTCGTTGATGATGTCCTCGACGTTCTGCGTCACGGCCGTGACATCCGAGACCGTGCTCGGAATCGTGGGCCAGGGTTCGGAATCCGGGTCGAGTTCGAGTGGTGTCTCGCCTTCGGCCAGCGCCACTTCCACGAGTTGCACCGATTTCTTGTTGCTCAGCAGGCTCTCGCTGGTCAGGGTGGTCCGCAGTCCGCGTCTGACCCAGTCCGCGATCCTGGCCTGCAGTTCGTCGGCATCGACGTTGTCGAGTCCGAGCCGCCCCGGCTGGATTTCCAGAATCGCGTACATGATCTGATCCTCTTTCTGATCGAGGTCGATCACGACATCACGCACGGTGCCCACACGCACGCCTTGCCAGCGGATGGCGGCGCCGGTTTCGAGCCCGCGCAGCGTGTCGAAATTCGTGCGGAAGAAGAAGCCATCTTCGGCGTTTTCGGTGTAATGCGCATCGCGCGCATCGTCCTCGTTGCCGTAGATGCGAAAGCGTCTTCCCTCGCTGACCGGTGGCCGTCTGGCGCCAGCGGGAGGCGTGCTGAAGGTGATGCCGCCGGCAAGCAGTATCTCGAGCGAGGTCATCTCGACGCTGACGCCCCCGCCACCCGTGTCGATGTCGAGTGCCGGGAGCTTCCAGAACTGCGTCCTGTCGTTGATGAGGCTGTCGTAGGGGGCTTCGATGAAGATATCGTATTCGATGCTGGAAAAATCCTCGGCGATCTGGCGCCTGTCCACCTGACCTACCTGGACATTCCGGAAATAGACCCCCGTGCCCATGTTGATGCCTTCGGCGACATCGGTGAAGAGCGAGAAGCGCTGTCCTGCGACATCCGGTGAGGTCAGCGGGCGGGTGTCGTGGCCGACGAAATGCCGCTGGCTGGCACCGACCGATTCGGGGATGTCCACCTCGATGTAGGCGCCCGAGAGAATCGTGCCGAGACCGCTGAAACTCGTGCCGTTGAGCTGCGCGGTGATGGCCGAGAACACGGTGTTCTCGCCAAGGTAGGGTTCGAAGATGTGGGCCATTCTGGCGCGCACGACCACGGCATCGAGCTGTTCGGTGAAGGTGACTTCCTCCACCTGGCCGACGGTGATGCCCTTGTGACGGATTTCGGTACGCCCGGCCTGGAACCCGTGTCCCTGACTGAAGCGGATCTCGACCATGGGGCCTTGCGAGCGGTACGACTGCCAGGCGACGAGCGCGCCGATCACGGCCGCCATGATCGGCACGATCCAGATGGGGGAGATGCGCGTGCGCCGGCTTTCTCCGATGTGCAGTTGTTCGCTCATGCGTTTCCGAAGTGAGGGTGTTCGCCGGTGCGATCGGGTGTTCTGTATTCCGCGGACTCCGCAGGCCCGGTGGGCTGCGTGGGCCCGTTGGATTCCGTGGGCCCGGTGGACCCGGTAGCGTGTCCGGATGCCGGCCCCTGATCCCAGATCAGTCTGGCGTCGAAACTCATCGCCGAGAGCATGGTACACACGACCGACGCGGCAAAGGCGTTGATGCCGAGGCCCGGGTAGATGGCCATGATGCCGCCGATCTGGATGAGCGCGGCAAGCGCTGCCACCACGAATACGTCCACCATCGACCAGCGTCCGACGAATTCCACGATCTCGTGGCCACGGTGCCGCGTGTGTTCATTGCCGTGTCTTTGCTGCTGGATGCCGATGGCGAGCCAGGCAATGATGACGAATTTCACCAGTGGCACGACGATGCTGAAGAAGAAGATGACGAAGGCAATGGCATGGCTGCCGTGATGAATGAGTACCTTGACACCCCCGAGAATGGTTGACGGCTCGTTGCTGCCGACCGTCGACGTGATCATGATCGGGTAGAGATTGCCGGGAATGTAGGCGATGAGACCGGCGATCCACCAGGCCCATACCTTCTGCAGGCTGGCGGGTTTGCGATAATGTGTGGCCTTGCCGCAGACAGGACAGGGCGCTTCCACCTGGTCGGTGATGCTGTGGCAGATCGGGCAGACGGCGAGGCCGTTCTGCATGGCGCGTGCGCGGCGCACCACGGCACGAGCGTCGGACTCGTCGACAGGTACCGTCACAGTTCCCGCCGGATGTGACGCCAGATGGCGTCCTTGTCGAGCGCACTCGCGCCCATGGTCATGATGATCACCATCGCCGCCATGGCCCAGAAGGCCGGGCCGAGCGACACCTTGGCAAGCCCGCCCACCTTCACGAGAGACACCGTCACGCCGATCATGAAGATCTCCACCATGGTCCAGGGTTCGAGTTCGAGTGCGAGGCGGAACAGGCGCGCCGTGGTGCGCGCGTTGCCGAGCCGGCGGCGCCTGCCCATGCGTTCGATGGCGAAGCGTACCGAGAGGCCAAGCAGCAGCGTGATGCGCAGCAGCGGAAAGACGATGATGAAGGCGGCGCAGGCGATGGCGAGGAACTGCATGCCGTTGCCCCAGAGTGTGGTCACGGCATCGACGATGGATATCCGGTTGCCGAGGCCGTACTTGTCGACGCTCATGAACGGGAAGGTAATCGACACGAGGTAGAGAATGAGCGCTGCGAGCATCAGTGCGATGGTGCGTTCGGTGCCGTGTGGCTGGCGGCGCAGCAGTTCGGCGTGACAACGCCCGCATGTCGCGAACTGGCGTGGCGCGAGCTGTGGACGTGGCCAGATGGCGTCGCAGTGCGGGCAGGCGATGTAACGCTCGTTGAGTTCGGCGATGCGGGGGGTGAAGGGGGTGGTTGCGCTCACGTGAGACTGCTGGCTAGATCCTGAACACGTGCTTGCGATAGTAACGAAGTTCGGCGATCGACTCGCGGATGTCGTCGAGGGCAAGATGGCTCGCCGTCTTGGTGAAACCGTCGGCAAGTGCAGGCTGCCAGCGGCGCACCAGTTCCTTGATGGTGCTGACATCGAGATTACGGTAGTGGAAATGGCGCTCGAGTTCGGGCAGGTGCCGCACCATGAAGCGCCGGTCCTGGCAGATGCTGTTGCCGCACATCGGACTCCTGCCGGCCGGTACCCATTGCTCGAGAAAGGCAATGGTTTCGCGCGCAGCGGCGGCAAGATCGTGTTCGCTCGCGCGTACGCGCGCGATGAGTCCCGAATTCGTGTGGTGTTCCGTGTTCCACTCATCCATCGCAGCGAGACGCTCTTCCGAGCACTGGATTGCAATCACCGGCCCCTCGGCGAGGGTCTCGAGATTCGCATCGGTCACGATGGTGGCGATTTCGATCACCGTGTCGGTATCCGGGTCGAGGCCCGTCATCTCGAGATCGACCCAGATCAGGTGTTCGTCGTTGGCCGTGGCGGGGTTCGCGGCGGCTGCGGTGGTCGTGGATTCGCTCATGCGGGTTCTCGGATCGGGCGGGAATCGCTCATGCCGGTGGGCTACACTTCGCCACCATGGAGAGTGAAGCATAGATAGTCGGCAGCGGGGCGCAAGCGCTTGAGCGTGGAGACGCGAGTCGTGGCGAATTTCGGCGCTACCGTGGCGTTTGCGGCCAGGAACGCGCCGGCCGGTGCGCTTTGTCAGGCACATCTGCCGCGTTCCCTGCCCATGATCGTTGCCGGCGACCGGGTGCGTATCGCGGCCGATGGCGACGGCTGGAAGGTCACCGAACTGCTGCCGCGTGACAGTGTGCTGTCGCGTCCCGACCGGCGCGGCCAACCGAGGCCGCTGGCGGCAAACCTCACCCATCTCGGCGTTGTTGCCGCGACACCGCCGGGGCTCGACACGCTGCTGATCGACCAGTTCTGCATTGCGGCGGCCGACTGCGGGCTCGACGCGATGATCATCATCAACAAGCAGGATCTGCTTGCGCCGGACGAGCGTGCCGCGGCCGAAGCCATCGTCGCGGGCTATCGCGCCGCCGGCCACGAGGCCTGCCTCATGCACACGCAGGACGATACCGGCATGGCGCCGCTCGTCGCGCTCCTGCCCGGCAAGAGCTTTGCGCTCGTCGGCGCCAGCGGGGCGGGGAAGTCGTCGATCGTGCAGCAGCTGCTGCCGGATGAAGCGATTCGCATCGGCGCGGTTTCCGCCGTGACGGGCCTCGGCGCGCACACCACCTCGGTAACCTGGTGGTACCCACTCGGCGATGGCGCCTCGATCATCGACTCGCCCGGCGTCCGGCAGTATTCGCTTGCGCATCTCGATCACGATGTGATACGGCAGGGGTATCGTGACATCGGGCGCCTTGCAGGCGACTGCCGCTTTGCCAACTGCCGGCATCTGCAGGAACCGGGTTGTGCGGTGCGGGCAGCGGTCGGCAGGGGCGAGCTTGCGGCGTGGCGGTACGCGAACTACGTGAAACTGCTGGGCAGTGAGGGGCAGCCACACGACGCAACCGGTTTCCCGGCATGAGGCCGCCGGCGCCACCCGAGACGTCACGAACCGCCGATGAAGCAGACGCGCGAGATCGCGTGGCGACACTGGCGGATGACGCCGAGGCGTGTGCTCGCCCGGATCTTCGCGCGTCCATGCGCGTCTTTGCACGTATCGGTTTTCTCTCCTTCGGCGGCCCTGCCGCGCAGATTGCCCTGATGCACCGCGAACTCGTCGAAGCGCGCCCCTGGCTGAGCGAGCATCGGTATCTCAAGGCCCTGAGTTTCTGCATGCTGCTCCCGGGCCCCGAGGCGATGCAACTCGCCACCTACGCCGGATGGCGTCTGCACGGCACACTCGGTGGCTTGCTGGCAGGCTCCCTGTTCGTGCTGCCGGGGGCGGCCGTCATGTTCCTGCTGGCCTGGCTCTACGCAGTGTTCGGTGATGTGCCGCTCGTCGCGAGTCTCTTCCTCGGGATCAAGGCGGCGGTGCTGGTGATCGTCGTCGATGCGCTGTTCAGGGTGTCGCAACGGGCACTCGAACGGCCGGAACACTGGGTGCTTGCGGGTCTTGCCTTCGTGGCGCTGTTCTTCCTGAAGCTGCCGTATCCGCTGGTGGTGGTGCTGGCCGGTATCGTGGGTTTCGGCCTGGGTCGCTCGCACCGGCAGGAGGCGGCAGCACGCGGCGCTGCACCCGACGCCCGGAATGGGCGCTCGGCGCTCTGGCATACGGGCGCCACGGTGCTTCTCTGGCTGGCGATCTGGTGGCTGCCGCTGCTCGTGATCGGTGCCCTGAGCGGGCAGCCGATTCTCGACGAGATCGGACAGTTCTTTTCGCGCCTGGCCGTGGTCACCTTCGGTGGTGCCTATGCGGTGCTTGCCTACATGGCTCAGGATGTCGTGGATCTTCACGGATGGCTGTCCGCGGGCGAAATGCTCGACGGACTCGGGCTGGCCGAAACGACACCCGGGCCGCTCATCCTCGTGACCGAGTTCGTGGGCTTTCTCACGGGCTACAGGACCGGGGGTCTCGGCCTCGCCATGCTGGCGACCCTCGTCACGCTCTGGGCGACCTTCGTGCCGTGCTTTCTGTGGATCTTCGCGGGTGCTCCCTGGATCGACTGGCTGAACCATCGCCCGCGCCTGCAGGGAGCACTTGCCGCAATCACGGCAGCGGTGGTGGGCGTGATCCTGAACCTCTCGATCTGGTTCGCGCTGCACGTCCTGTTCGCGAGCGTGAATGGCGTGGTGCCCGCATGGGCGTCGCTCGACTGGCGGGTGCTGCTGCTCACGGTGCTCAGCGGGCTGTTGCTGCTCGGACTCCGGTGGCGCATGGAGCTTGTGCTGTTGCTGGCGGCCGCCGGTGGGGTGCTGTCGGGTGGCTTCGGTGTTGCCTGATCCGGTGTGATCCGGCCTCATCCGCTTTGGTCTGGCCTGATCCGGTGTGATCCCTGGCCGTCTGGAATCACGGGACGCCGACGCAGCGCTACTGCTCCGCCTGAGTGCCGTGCGCCAGGGTGCGCCGATGCATCGCCAGCAGCACCATGCCGAGACCGCTGGCCAGCAGTTCGATCCCCAGCAGCAAGCCGAAATTCAGGTTCAGCCCCAGCAGGATCACCACTCCCAGCAGCGCCGATACCGCGCCCGTGCCGTACATCAGCATCTGATTGGTGGCACCCTGCATCGATTCATGCGCGGCCCAGGCCTTGGACGCCCCGGAGGCGAGCAGCAGCAACGCGACCAGCCAGCGCATGAGGCTGCCGTCGTCGAAGGGGCCGAAGATCATCGAGAGGCCGAGAAAGCCACTGGCGGCCGTCATGGTCGCCGCCCGGATGCGCGGCCACAACGAGACGGCACGGTAGGCAGCCCAGCCCTGCAGCAGTGCCACGAGGATCAGTGACCCGCCGACCAGTGCGATCGTCGTGATCGCGGTCTGCACGGGATTGACGAGAGCAACGAGCCCGCCGGCCAGTGCGACCACCCCCGCGGCCATCATCGAAAACCATGAATGCATCGTGTTTCCTCCTCTGCTCGTTGGCGTCATTCGACGGGGTTCAGGTGTGTGCTTGCGGAGGCGCGCCGCGTTCCTTCGGCAGATCCGCCCGATTGCCCCAGGCTGACCAGGCGCCGTCGAGCCCGAGCACCCGTTCGTAACCGAGGGCCTTCAGCACCACGTAGGTGACCGACGAGCGCTGGTGGGTCTGGCAGTACACCACGATGTCCTGATCGGGCGCGAGTCCGAGGGACTTGAAGTAGTCGGCGAGATCGCCGCGCGGTTTCAGCCGGCCGTCGGCTTGCAGCAGCTCGATCCAGTCGGCATGCAGAGCGCCGGGCACATGCCCGCCGAAGGCGCTCCTGACGTCGTCGCCGAGGTACTCGGCACGCGAGCGGGTATCGACGATGCGAAGTGTGTCGTCGGCGAGTCGGGTGAGGAGCGTGGATGCGTCGATGACGTTGGCGCCGTCGAGCGACAGTGTGATGTCGCCACGGACGGGTGTGACCGGACCGCTGTCGAGCGCGCCACCGGCGGCATGCCACGCCGCCATGCCGCCATCGAGCCAGCTCACGGCATTGATGCCGAAAGCGTGCAGTACCCAGACGAGACGTGCTGCGGCTGTGGCCGCACCGGTATCGATGGCGACGACATGCCCGCCCGCGTTGACGCCCGCTGCCTGCAGGAGTTCGGTCACCACGGCCGCATCCGGCAGCAGGCCCCCGACCGGTGGCTCGGTTTTCGACAACAGCATCGCATCGGCGTGGACGGCACCGGGAATGTGGCCGGCATCGAACTGCTCGCGCGGGCGCAGATCGATGAGGTGCAGGTCGGGGCTGCGCCCGGCCGCGGCGAGTTCGGCCGCGGCGAGTTCGGCCGCGGCGAGTTCGGCTTCGGAAACGATCAGTGATGGTGCCATCTTGTACGCAACTCCCCTTGGGTGACGCGGTATTCGGGGCCGCTTGACGTTCGGGGAACTATACCGGCGAATACTGTCCTAATTCTCGATTCATGCCACACGGCAAGCGCCGAGGACACCCATCAGTGGATTCTGCAACTGATATGATTCGCGACCGACGACAGCCGGCCCGTGCCGGCCGGGCCATCAGAGAAAAGAATGTCGCTCGAGGAGCGAAACCGTTGAGTGAGAAGGAGATCGACAACGCACTGGTCGAGCGCGTACAGCGTGGCGACAAGGCTGCCTACGATTTGCTCGTGCTCAAGTATCAGCACAAGATCGGTCATCTGGTGTCGCGCTACGTCAGTGACACTCACGAGGCGCAGGATGTGACTCAGGAAGCCTTCATCAAGGCCTACCGGGGCCTCAAGAACTTCCGCGGCGACAGCGCCTTCTACACCTGGCTCTATCGCATCGCCATCAACACGGCCAAGAACCACCTCGTGAACCGCAGCCGGAAAGTCACCGACAGCGGGATCGATGCAGTCGATGCCGAGCAGTATGATGGTGCCGATGCGCTTCGCGAGAACGCCACACCCGATCGCGTGATGGTGACCGAGGAGATCCGCCAGGTCGTGGCCGATTCGATCGAGGCGCTGCCCGAGGATCTTCGCGTGGCCATCACGCTGCGGGAATTCGAGGGCATGTCCTACGAGGAAATCGCCGCCGCCATGGACTGCCCCATCGGTACCGTCCGCTCGCGCATCTTCCGCGCTCGCGAAGCCATCGACAACAATCTCGAGCCTCTGCTCGACGAAAAACGCAGGTAAGCGTCATGCGACCGAACGACAAGGACATTCTCTCGCGTCTGATGGACGGCGAATGGGGCGATGTCAATCCTTCACAGTGCCTCGCCGGCATCTGCGCGTCGAGTGAACTGCGAGAACGCTGGGCACGTTACCACCTGGCGCGTGATGCAATGCGTGCCGAGGGCGTGGACGAACGCTTTTCGATTGCCGACAGCGTTCGCGCGGCCATTGCCGAAGAAGAAACCTACAGCAACGTGGCCCGCATCGGCACCGAGTTCGACACGAAGCTCGTGACGCAGTCGCCGACGGCGGTGCCGTTGTCACCTGCCACCGCCGGTCGGGGTCTGCCCTGGCGTCAGGGAGCCGCGGGGTTCGCGCTCGCGGCTTCGGTAGCCGCGGCCACGGTCATCGGCGTCAACCTCTTCGATTCGGGTAACCCCGGTGCCGGGGCGACGGTGGCCAGTGCAGCGGGCGATGTCACGCTCGAACAGACGGATGGTGCCGAAACACTTGCCGCCGCTGCGACAGCTACCGACTCGACGGCAGTCGACGAACCGGCGCCCGAGGCCGGGAATGACGCATCCGCGCCATCCGTGCAGCTTGCCGGTGCCGGCGTGCAGACCACGCGTCAGGCCACCCTGCCGGAAGTCGATTACGTCAGCAACAACGACGCCAGCTGGGTGGCGGTGGACGCGGTTGCACCCGTGCCCGCCGATGCCGTGCTCGACACTCTCTACGATCTGCATATCGAGGCCATCCCGGAAGCACGTTGATGCCCGTCGCGCTTCAGCAGGTGGCGTACGGTGCCGTCGTCAGGATGGAGCGCGCGCGACAGGTTCTGCCGTTGACGATCGGCATCGCGGTGGCTGGCTGCGGTGTCAGTGCTCTGGCTGTCGGTGATGAGCGGCCGGCGACCGTGGTCAGTGATTCCTCGCTGCAGGCGGATGGACAGCCGTCTTCGCGGAACGCGGTCGGCGACGAAGCACGGGAGGATGCCCGGGACGACCTCCACGCCAGAGAGCGACTCGCGGCCGCCTTCGATGCCCTGCGCGAACTCGACTACCGCGGCGAACTCGTGCATCTGCGCGGCCAGGATCTGACCGCCCTGTCGATCGTGCACAAGGGGATGTCGTCGACACCGGACGCAGCGTCTCGCGATGCCTATGGCATCGGGCGCCTCGGTACGCTTTCCGGCAAGCCGCGTGAGGTGTTTCGAGACCGCTCGAATCGAAGTCTTGCGCGCGAAATTGCGGTCAGCCGGCAACTCCTGCCCCTTGGTGGTGAAATCGATGCCGATCCCGAGAACTACCGCGTCGTTGCCGTCGGCAACGATCGCGTGGCCGCCCGCCTGAGCGACGTGATCGACGTGATGCCACGGGACGGTCTTCGCCACGGCTACCGTTACTGGATCGACCACGAGAACGACATGCTGCTGCGTGTCATGGTCATCGACGACACGGTCACTCCCGTCGAGCAGATGATGTTCGTCGACATCAGCTTCCCCGAGGAAATGACGGAGAGCGAGATCATTCCCGAAGGGCTGCGCCGGCCGGTACCGCCAGCGGTGCCGCACAACGGCGCGGATTCGCGAATGGTGCCGGGCAACCGGATGGATTCGCGAACGATGCCGGGTAGCGGGGTAGACTCGCATGGCCTCGTCGGCAGGACGGCGCCGGCGAAATCGCCCGACATGCCCGGCCGGGTTCGCTTCGAATGGCTGCCCGCTGGTTTCGAGCGGTACTACGGGCGTCGTGTGTCGGTCTCGCCCGATGGCCGTCCGCTGGCACAGGTGGTGGTGTCCGACGGCGTGGCTGACGTGTCGGTGTACGTGGAAGTGGCCGAAACGGCGAGTGATTTCGACGGCATCCGTCCGGGGCTGTCGAGGATGGGGGCGATGAGCGCCTGGCGGGAACAGCGCGACGAACTGCTGATCACGGTGGTCGGCGCCGTGCCGCCGCACACCGCGCAGCGTATCGCTGCGGCAACCCGTTTCGATTGATTGCGCCTGTGATGAACGCATTCGATGACCGGGGTGTGCGGGAGCGGCGCGTCACGGGCGTGGTCGTGGCGCATGACGATGCCATGCTGCAGCAGAATACCGGTGAGGCAGCGGGCGCGGGCGACGACGTGGTGGTGCGCGGTGGCCAGCGTGACGGTGTTCGCCTGCAGGTGGCGCTCGATGGTGCGGCGCGCTGCCGTGAGTGTGCGAAGGGGGGTGGTTGTGGTGCGCTTCGCCTGACCACCACCGAAGCTCCTGTCTTCCTGCATTGCGTGAGCGAGCGGGCGCTGCCTGCGGGAACACCGGTGGACATCACGATCGACGAGCAGGGCACGAACTGGCTCTGGCCCGTGGCGCTGGCCTATGGATTGCCGACGCTCGGGCTGCTCATCGGGGCCGTGCTGCCGAGCATCATCGGCATATCGATGCCGGTATCGACGCCGGGATCTTCGACTGCCGCCGGCGCGGAGAGTGACGCGGTCACGGCGCTTGCTGCAGTGTTCGGGCTCGCTGGCGGACTCATTGCAGGGCGGTTCGGCATGAACTACTGGCAGCACCATTCCGCGGGCGGATCCTGTCTCGGGCGTGCGCTCGACGGCGCGCGCGTGGTGGTGCGGCATGACGCGGAGGAGGGCGAAACGTGACGATCATGGCAGGCCTTGCTGCGTGGTGGAGGGCACGTCTGGCGACAGTCGCGCTGGTGTTGCCCGTGCTGGTGTTGCCCGTGCTGGTGATCACTCTCCTGCCGGTGACTGCAGCGGCACGCAGCACGCTCGGCCTGCCCGATTTCACCGCACTCGTGAAGAAGAATCACCGGGCGGTGGTCAACGTCAGCTTCATCCCGGACGCCACGAGCGTGGCATCGGATGCGCCGGCGTCGCCACTGGATGAGCAGATCCGGCGCTTTCGCGAGGAGGCGCCCGGCATCGACGACGCCGACTCCCAGGGTTCGGGCTTCATCATTTCCCGCGACGGTTACATCCTGACGAACAATCACGTCGTGCAGGGCGTCGGGGAAGTCATGGTCAGCCTGCACGATCGGCGGCAACTGCGTGCCGAGGTCATCGGTGCAGATCCACGCTCCGACATCGCGCTGCTGAAGGTCGATGCCGACAATCTGCCCGTGGTCAGCATCGGCAACAGCAAGGCACTCGAGGTAGGCGAGTGGGTGCTCGCGATCGGCTCTCCCTTCGGCTTCGATTTCTCGGTCACGGCGGGTATCGTGAGCGCCATCGGGCGCTCGTTGCCGAGCGAAAACTATGTGCCCTTCATCCAGACCGACGTGGCCATCAACCCGGGAAACTCGGGTGGCCCGCTGTTCAACCTCGATGGCGACGTCATCGGTGTCAACAGCCAGATCTACAGCCGTACGGGCTCGTTCGCGGGGGTGTCCTTTGCCATTCCGATCGAACTCGCCATGGATGTCACCGATCAACTCCGCACTCGCGGTGAAGTCGTGCGCGGCTGGCTTGGCGTGATCATCCAGGAAGTGACCCGCGACCTGGCCTCCTCGATGGACATGCCCGTCGCCTACGGGGCGCTGATCAGCAGCATCATCGAAGGCAGTCCTGCGGCGGCGTCGGGATTGCGCATCGGCGATGTGGTCATTGCCTTCGACGGTCAGCGCGTGGAGCGCTCGGCCAATCTCCCGCCGCTCGTCGGTCGCGTGGCGCCGGGCGAGGTGGCCGAGCTGTCGGTCATGCGTCAGGGCGAGTTGCGTCTGATCGAAGTCACCATCGGCGAACTGCCGGACCATGGCCAGCGCGCGCGTCTGCGCGACAGCGAGGCAGAACCGGCCGACGGCAACGGCATCATCGATCGACTGCTCGGACTCGTGATCGCGCCGCTGGGCGACGCAGAGCGCGAGGTGCTCGGTATCGATCGCGGCGGCGTGCGTGTCGAGCGTCTCCTTGACGACAGCCCCGCCAAGCGTGCCGGCGTGCGTGTCGATGATGTGCTGCTGATGATCGACAACGTGTCGGTGGACACGGTGTCCGATGCCATCGACGTACTCGAGACGATCGAGCCCGAGAGCGACATCGCGGTACTCGTCAAGCGTCCCGAGGGGGCGGTCTTCATCGCCATCGAGCCTGACGAGTCCGACGAGCCATGACCCCGGAACTGACGCTTCTCCATCGCACGGGTTGCCATCTCTGCGAGGACATGGAGCAACTGCTCGACGAACTTCTGCCCACCGGCAGCTTCCGGCTCGTGCGCCGCGACATCGACGCGACACCGGAACTTCGCGAACGCTGGCACACGGAAGTACCGGTGCTGTTGCTCGGTGACCGCGAGCTGTGTCGTCATTTTCTCGACCTCGAGGCCGTGAGGTCGGCACTGGCAGGCTACAATAGCGAATCATCGTTGACGTCGAACTGAAACTCCCGAGCCCTGCTCCCCGTCGGCCACCTCGCAGAAGGTTGCCGTCAGGGTGAGAGCGTGCCATCCCGATGCAGAAGAACATACGCAACTTTTCGATCATCGCCCATATCGATCATGGCAAGTCGACGCTCGCCGACCGGTTCATTCAGGTCTGTGGCGGTCTGTCGGAGCGCGAGATGCAGGCGCAGGTGCTCGATTCGATGGATCTCGAGCAGGAGCGTGGCATCACCATCAAGGCGCAGGCGGTTTCGCTCGACTACACGGCACAGTCCGGCGAGGTCTACCATCTGAACTTCATCGACACGCCGGGGCACGTGGATTTCTCCTACGAGGTATCGCGTTCGCTGTCGGCCTGCGAAGGCGCGCTGCTGGTCGTCGATGCCTCGCAAGGGGTCGAGGCGCAGAGTGTGGCCAACTGCTACACCGCCATCGATCAGGATCTCGAAGTGCTGCCGGTGCTGAACAAGATCGATCTGCCCGCGGCCGAGCCCGAGCGCGTGGTGGACGAGATCGAGGAAATCATCGGCATCGAGGCACATGATGCCATTCACGTCAGTGCCAAGACCGGGCAGGGCATCGTCGAGGTGCTCGAGCAGATCGTCGAGCGCATACCGGCCCCGCAGGGCGATGCCGAGGCACCTGCCAAGGCCCTCATCATCGACTCCTGGTTCGACCCCTACGTCGGTGTCGTGACGCTCGTGCGCATGGTCGAAGGTCGCATCGAACGGCGCTCGAAGATCCGCATCATGTCGACGGGGCGCACCTTTCAGGCAGACGACGTGGGCGTCTTCACCCCGAAACGCGAGACACGCGAGGTGCTGAACGTCGGCGAGGTGGGTTTCATCATCGCCGGCATCAAGGAAATCGAGGCGGCGCGCGTGGGCGATACCATCACGCTCGCGAGCCGATCGGCCGAAGAACCGCTGCCCGGATTCAAGGAGGTGCAGCCGCGCGTCTTCGCCGGTCTCTACCCGATCGAGAGCGACGATTACGAAGCCTTCCGCGAAGCGCTGCAGAAACTGAAACTCAACGACGCGGCACTGCATTTCGAGCCCGAATCCTCCTCGGCGCTCGGCTTCGGTTTCCGCTGCGGCTTTCTCGGCATGCTGCACATGGAAATCGTGCAGGAGCGGCTGGAGCGCGAATACAACCTCGATCTCATCAGTACCGCGCCCACGGTGGTGTATGAAATCCTGCACACCGACGGCGAGATCAGCTACATCCACAACCCCTCGGAACTCCCGATGGTGAACGTCATCGACGAAATTCGCGAGCCGATCATCCGCGCCAACATCCTGCTGCCGCAGGACTACGTCGGCGAGGTCATCAAGCTCTGTATCGAGAAGCGTGGCGTGCAGCAGAACATGCAGTACCTCGGGCGACAGGTGCAGATGACCTACGACCTCCCGCTCTCGGAAGTGGTGCTGGATTTCTTCGACCGGCTGAAGTCGGTGAGCAAGGGTTACGCCTCCTTCGACTACGAGTTCAAGGCCTTCCAGAAGGCCGACCTCGTCAAGGTGGATATCCTCATCAACGGCGACAAGGTGGATGCGCTCGCGAGCATCATCCATCGTGACCGTTCGCAGTCTCGCGGGCGAGAACTCACCGAACGCATGAAGGACATCATTCCGCGGCAGATGTTCGAGGTGGCGGTGCAGGCCGCCATCGGTTCGCACATCATCGCCCGTTCGACCATCAAGGCGCTGCGCAAGAACGTGACCGCCAAATGCTACGGCGGGGACATCACGCGCAAGCGGAAGCTCCTCGAGAAGCAGAAGGCGGGCAAGCGCCGCATGAAACAGGTGGGCAAGGTGGAAATACCCCAGGAGGCCTTTCTGGCCGTGCTACAGGTGGACCGCGACTGATGCTCGAGAAACTCGACCTTCCGCTGATACTGGTTATACTTACTGTTGTAACCGGTGTCATCTGGCTGATTGATTATCGGATCTTTCGCCCTGCACGGCTCGAGTCCGGGGCCGAGCAACCGGTCATCGCCGAGTACGCGCAGTCCTTCTTTCCGGTGCTGCTGATCGTGCTGGCGCTGCGTTCGTTTCTCTTCGAGCCGTTTCGCATCCCGTCGGGCTCGATGATCCCGACGCTTCTCGTCGGTGACTACATTCTCGTGAACAAGTACAGCTACGGACTCCGCCTGCCCGTGCTGGATACCGAAATCATCAATCTCGGACGACCCGAACGCGGCGATGTGGCCGTGTTCCGCTATCCAGAAGATCCCGGGCAGGACTTCATCAAGCGGGTGATCGGTCTGCCCGGCGACGAGATCACCTACGATGGCCGCCAGTTCGTCATCAATGGCGAATTGATGCCGATCGTCGGCGACGGCGACTACGTATCGCCGATCTCGGGTGACTTCGACCCGGGGCTGAGGCTCAGGACGGAGGATCTTGCGGGTGTCGAGCACGAGATTCTCATGCGGAAGTCCGGGCGTGTCTTCGGCCCACGTCGCATCGTGGTGCCCGAGGGCCACTACTTCATGGTCGGTGACAACCGTGACAACAGCAGCGACAGCCGTGTCTGGGGTTTCGTGCCCGAAGAGAATCTGGTTGGCCGGGCCACGCGCATCTGGCTGCACATGAATGGCTGGTGGCCGCACTTCGGGCGCTTCGGGCAGAAGATCGAGTAGTGCCGATCAGTTCTCATGCCGATGCCGTCGTCTCACGGTTCGCTCAATCTCGCCGGCAAACTGTCGTTACCGGTTCCAGAACAAGGTCGTTTTCGGGCAGTTGCCCGTGTATCTGCGTCAGCGAGAATCGAGCATGAAGCACATTTCGGTCGAAGAATCAGGCAACCCGGCCTGCGGGCGGCAATGCCGCAGCGGCTGCATGCGACTCGCCGGTTCACAGCGGGGCGCTTCCGTGATCGCGATCCTGTTCATGATCTCGGTGGCGGTCTTTCTGGGATTGTTCGCCATCAAGGTGGGACCGGCCTATTTCGAGAACATGACGGTCTCGAAGATCGCCCGTGACACGGCGGCCAACGCCGAACTCATGCACAAGCCGAAGAGCGTGGTCTACGAGTCGATCGCCAAGGCGTATCGCATGAACAACCTCTGGGATCTCAAGCCCGATGAAACCATCGAACTCGTCAAGGACGGACGCCGCGGCTATGTGGTAAGTGTGAACTACGAAAAGCGTTCGAAGTTTTTCGCCAACATCGACGTGGTCACGGTGTTCGACAAGCAGGTGGAACCCGGCAGTTGATGGCCGGCGCGGTTGATCCTGTCGGCCAGCTGCTCCTCGTCGGTCAGTTACTTCTCGTCGGCCAGCGGCTCCTCGTTGGCGGATGAGCGCACGAAAAATCCGCGCAGGAGACTTGATACCATAGCGGTATCCTGCTTCTCCTGACCGAATCCCTTTCCGGATGACACCGCATCCGCTCGAGCACGCGCTCGACTATCGTTTCCATCGACCCGAGCTTCTCGCCGAGGCGCTCTCGCACCGTTCGGTGGGGCGCGTCAACTACGAGCGCCTCGAATTCCTCGGTGACGGGCTCGTCAATTTCGTGGTCGCGAGCGAACTCTTCGATCGCTACCCGGACGAAAACGAGGGTGCGCTGAGCCGGCTGCGTGCGGCCCTCGTGCGCGAGAGCACGCTGGCCGACATCGCGAACGGTCTCGACCTCGGCAGGCATCTCGTGCTCGGCGGCGGCGAACAGAAGAGTGGCGGTTTTCGCCGGAAATCAATTCTTGCCGATGTGGTCGAATCCATCGTGGGTGCCGTGTTCATCGACAGCGACTTCGAGACGGCGCGTGCACTTGTCCTGCGCCTCTATGGCGATCGCTTCCGGCACCTGCCCTCGGCCGAATCACTGAAGGACCCGAAAACGCGCCTGCAGGAGCTGCTTCAGAAGCACGGACATGCGCTGCCGAAATACGAGGTGGTGTCGAAAAGCGGCGAGGATCACGCGCTGAGTTTCGTCGTGCGCTGCACGCTGCCCTCGCAGGGGCTGGCGGTGGAGAAGGAGGATTCGAGCCGGCGGCGAGCGGAGCAGGCCGCGGCGGCCGAAATCCTTGCACACCAGTCGGCATGGCTGACCGAAGCGGAGATGAAACGATGAGCTACTGCGGCACGGTGAGTATCGTCGGGCGGCCGAACGTCGGCAAGTCCACGTTGCTCAACCACCTGATCGGGCAGAAACTCAGCATCACGGCCCACAAGCCGCAGACCACGCGCCACAGCATTCTCGGCATCCACACCGCCGGTGAGCATCAGATCCTCTACGTGGATACGCCGGGCATTCATGTAAGCGGGCAACAGCGGCTCAATCGGGTGCTGAACCGTACCGCCTCGAATGCCCTGCACGGGGTGGACCTGGTCCTGTTGCTCGTCCAGGCCATGAGCTGGGGTGATGATGATCAGCGTGCCTGGGATCTCGTCGCCGCCAGCGAGGTGCCGTTTCTGCTGGTGGTCAACAAGGTCGATCAGGTGAAGCGAAAGGAAGATCTGCTGCCGTGGCTTGCCGAACTCCCGCAGCACGAGCGTTGCGAAGAGGTGTTCCTGATCTCGGCGAAGAAGGGCAACGGGGTGGATGCGCTGGAGACTGCCATCACATCACGCCTGCCCGAAGCCCCCTGGCAATTCGATGCGGACGAACTCACCGATCGCTCGTCGACATTCCTCGCCGCCGAGGCCGTGCGCGAGCAGCTGACGCGCTACCTGAGCCAGGAACTCCCGTATGCATTGACGGTCGAGGTCGAGCAGTTCGTCGAAACACCCGAACTCCTGCGCATCGGTGCGGTGATCTGGGTCGGCAAGGAGAGCCACAAGGGCATCGTCATCGGCAAGGGCGGGGCGCGGCTGAAGGAGGTGGGTCGCCGCTCGCGCGAAAGCATGGAGGCGCTGTTCGGCCAGAAGGTGTTTCTCGAACTCTGGGTGCGCGTCAAGAGTGGCTGGGCGGATGACGAACGGGCGCTGCAGAGCCTCGGCTACGAAGGTTGAGCCCGCTACGGGTTGAATGGCTCAGTCGAACAGGTAGCCGAGATCCAGTGACTCGGTGCCCTCTACGGGTATCTTGACTTCGCACAGCGAGTCGGTCAGCCGGTCGACCTTGCGATAGCCGCTGCTCGACGGGTCACGATGGCGGGTGAAGGCGCGGTGCTGCAGGTCGATCAGCCAGGCTTCGGGGATGCCGGCCTCGGCGTAGCCCGGGACCTTGGTGTCGTGATCGTAGCGCAGGGTGGAATCGGCGACCTCGACAACGAGCAGCACATCTTCCGAGGTCGGCAAGGCGTCGCGGTACCAGTCTTCTCTCGGGCGGAGCAGCGCGAGGTCAGGCCGAGGTTGCCAGAAGGCGTTGAGGACGAGGGCGCTCTGCCCCAGCATGATCGCCTGCCGACCCACTGCCACCACCATCTGGCTGTGCATGCGGGCCACAATGCTCGTGTGTTCAGGGCCAATCGGTGGCGGCATCTCGACGATCTCGCCATTGATCAGTTCAAAGCGCTTTCCTGGCGCAAACGCGCCGGACGCATCGAGCGACCTGAAGTCCTCGACCGTCAGGCGCACGACATTGGCGGTTTCGTGGGCGGGAACGACCATGAGTGTTCCGGGTTGCAGTTCCGCCATGATGATACTCGAAGGGTCATGGAAGACGTGGCGGGCTGCCGGAATGCGCAACGGAATTGCGGCCAACGTCATTTCCGTTACTGGTTATCATCATCCGATGCAGCCCGACCGCCAGACCACGTCGCTCCAGCCCGCCGCGCTCCTTCACTACCGGCCGTTCCGCGACACCAGCCTGATCATCGACCTGTTCACGCTCGAGTACGGGCGGGTGTCGATGATCGCCAGGGGGGCACGTTCGTCGAAGCCCGTGATACGCGCGCTCTACCAACCCTTCCGCAACCTGCTGGTCTCATGGCTGCAGCGCGACGGGCTGCATTTGCTGGTCGGTATCGAGGAGCGGGGGCCGCCGACGGCGATGACGGGCGAGCCCCTGATCTGTGCCTACTATCTCAATGAACTCCTCATGCGGCTTGTCGAGCGCGAGCAGCCGATGCCTGCCTTGTTCGGGCACTATCTCGTTGCGCTTGAACGCCTCGAATGCAGCAGCGACAGCGAGCAGTCGGCAACGGCACTGCGGCTCTTCGAGCTTCAGCTTCTCGATGCGCTCGGGCTGCTGCCGGACTTTGACGCAGCCGATACCGACGGCCATCCCATCGACGCCCGGACGCCGTATCGCTACGATGTCGAGCGTCGAGCAGCCAGCGCCGGAGCCCACACCGAAGCCGGTCTTGCCGGGCGTGCTCATGAACTTCATGACGGCGGCAACGCCGTGTATGAGCTTGCCGGGCAGGAACAGCTCAGCGTGACGGTATCCGGCCAGACACTCATGGATCTTGCGCGAGGTGAGTTCTCGTCGAGCGACGAACTTCGCGAAGGCAGCCGTCTGCTGAAACGACTGCTGAGGCTGCAGCTTGGCGACGCGCCATTGAACAGCCGTAACCTCTTCAGGGAGTTTCGGTCGCCGGGGTGAATGACCGGCGTTCACTGCATCGGTATTCGGTACCTGTATTGTTATCACGTCACCCGCAATTCTTCTTCTGCACCAGCAATTGCCATCATCGATGCCTCAGGATTTCCCGGAAACGGTTTACACCGCCTGGCAGGAGACCGACGCCAGCGCCAAGGCAGACACTGCCATCGATCTGTATGCACGCTGGCAGGCCCTGCCGACGTCGCAACGTGATGCCGTTGCCGCCGGGGTCTGCCGGGAATCGCTCGGTAGCGAAGCAGGGCGTCCGCCAAGGCCGCGTCTCGTCGAACCGCGAGAACTCCCGCGGCGTCGACTCGGCAGTGAGCAGGGCCGTATTGCGCTCCTCCATTCGCTGGCGCATATCGAGTTCAACGCCATCAATCTCGCGCTCGACGCAGTGCTTCGTTTCGGATCGATGCCGACCGCGTATGTCGAGGACTGGCTGAGGGTGGCGTCCGATGAAGGGCGGCACTTCATGATGGTGTGCGCGCGACTGGCCGACTTCGGCGTGGCTTATGGCGAGATGGATGCGCACGATGGGCTCTGGGAGATGGCACGGCGAACGCAGCACGATGTGCTCGTCAGGATGGCGCTGGTGCCGCGCATTCTCGAAGCGCGCGGGCTGGATGTATCGCCACCGATGATCGAGAAGCTCGAAGCGCAGGGTGATCAGGCGAGCGCGGCGATTCTCGCGCGCATCTACACCGACGAAATCACCCACGTCGCCGTCGGCAATCGCTGGTTTCGTTACTGCTGCGAGGTTCGTGACGTCGATGGCATCGCCGTGTTCCGGGATCTTCTCAAGGGTGGACACAGCGCCTGGCTCAGAAGTCCCTACAACGATGCCGCGCGCTTCGAGGCCGGGTTCAGCGAAGAGGAGATGGCCTTGATACGCGAAATGGAAGCGGAGTATGCCTCACGGGCCTGACCGCCGCGGCAGACGGTGAACCACGCCGATGAAAACGGTTCACGTGAACCGTCAAAGGCCGGTTTTTGTGATGCCATTCACGTTTTTGAGCCGAAAACGATTCACGTGAATCGGAAAGTGCGTGTTTCTGCGAACACGGTCCACTGCCAAAGCCTGGCTCAGGCCCGGTGTCTCCGTCGCTCGCGAGATTGCGTGCCGCTGAAGATCGGCCACAAGTCACCATCACTCACCGTGCTGTGATCGTGATTCGTGCGCTTTGCGACTCAGGTCGTAAACTCGACCCTGGGTTGCCGCGAGCACAACAATCTCCATGAAATCAATCACTTGGCGAAGCCTCGTGGAAACCGGCATCGTCATGAGTGGCACTCCCAATGAAATCAAGGAGTTACGGTGTTTTCAGCAGAGAAATGAAGGCTGAAATCGGGTTTCTGCGGGATATCGGCGCCGAGTTGCCAAAACCGGTGTGCAAGTTGTTGAAACTGTAGTAGTATTTGTGGGGTACCTTTTCGAGGTACTAGCCGTTCAGGCTGTTGAAACACCTTCAAGAGCCGGTTCTTGTGATACCAGTGAAGCTTCTTTTGGAGGCACCACCCCACATCGCTTACAGCACGGACGCTTGAGCTAATATCAAGCCGTTCGACCGGGGCAACTCGGCAAGGGATCAGGCGTCTGCGTCGCTGAGGCGGCTCTGTGAGGTTTCTGGGCCGTGCCGTAAAAAACGGTTCACGTGAACCGTAGAAGGCCGGTTTCTGTGATGCCATTCACGCTTTTGAGCCGAAAACGATTCACGTGAATCGGAAAACGCCGGTTTCTGCGAACACGTTCACACTGCCGAAGCCTGGTTCAGGCCCGGTGTCTCCGTCGCTCGCGAGACTGCGTGCCGCTGAAGATCGGCCGCAAGTCACCCTCACTTACCGTGCTGTGATCGTGATTCGTGCGCTTTGCGACTCAGGTTGGAAACTCGACCCTGGGTTACCGCGAGTACAACAATCTCCATGAAATCAATCACTTGGCGAAGCGCCATGGAAACCGGCATCGTCCTGAGTGGCACTCCCAATGAAATCAAGGAGTTACGGTGTTTTCAGCAGAGGAATGAAGGCTGTAATCGGGTTTCTGCGGGATACCGGCGCCGAGATGCCAGAACCGGTGTGCAAGTTGTTGAAACTGTAGTAGTATTCGTGGGGTAACTTTTGGAGGTACTAGCCGTTCAGGCTGTTGAAACTACTCTACCACCATGTTGATGTAACCGGCCGCCTCGCACCTTTTGGAGGTACTAGGGCGTGTCAACAATTAGTTCGGTAGAATGACCAAGGTTGCACTATACACAGTGTTTGGCGTAATACAGGAGCTCAGACATGGCGAGGCGCTATG
>PDWI01000109.1_pt1 | contig 112705 bp, 89 predicted proteins | sample 1430891 | NCBI WGS metagenome assembly PDWI01 (sample SAMN01162508, study PRJNA174530) | Oral metagenome, whole genome shotgun sequencing project. | biome: Marine environment; feature: Marine mammal; material: Swab sample of the gingival sulcus; isolation source: swab sample of gingival sulcus...
GTATGTTTTCATAATAACCTATGCCATTATGTATCTGTTGAAGATATACCTGAACTTTCTGATATAGCAACGGCTGATTGGGATTCTTGCAAAGCGCTACTACATCGGGATTTTCAGCGATGATTTTTGCCGTTTTAATCTGATGTTCCAGCCAGCTTTCCAGGGCATGGGCAATTTCCCTGCTCGTCGTTATGCCCAGTTCTTTTGCCTGTTTTACACTGTAATCTTTCTCGATTTGATAGATAACCACACAAAAACTTAAAGTGAACAATGCAATGATCGGGAAAATTGACAAGATATACTTGGCTGTAATGCTTTTCCTAAGTGTAAACATGACAAATTCTCCAATAGTTTCGGACCGGGAATTGGTCACTTTTGAAATTGATCGCCTTTAAAATTAATCACTTTCAAAACAGTGGCAGTCCGTATTAAGCCAACATTTCCCGGTACAGGGATATGGGGGGTATAGTAATAGCGTAGTACAAAGGGCCGCACTTTCGTAAACTTTTACTCAACCTTTATCTGAATTTATGTATCAGCCAATCACTGCGAGAAACCCGTAGTGATGCCGTCAATGTAAAACGGGTTTTTTTATGACTGTCGATAAACTGGCTGCCGCCTTTGCCACTCTGGAACCCATTCATCCCCGCTGCCAGGCTGAAGTTGGCCAACCTGACTCGGCAGGCTGGGTAGATGGCGATGCCCTGCGCGATGCCGAAAGTGGCGAATTCAATCGGCTGTTAAAAACCATTGGCATCAATTTGAACACTGAACGAAGAAAAGTGATTGCAGCCTGCTTTGCGTTGCGTTTCGGCTGGTTATCAGGTATTGCATTCGGGCCGTTTCTGATTAATGAGACTGTCCCCGATGTCCGGCTTTGTAATTTATCTCTAAAATTCAGTAAAAAAGCACTGTTTGAAAAAGCGGCACTGCACCGCCTGCAAGTGTTTGACAAAGGTGAACCGTGGCAACCTCCGATCCATCAGCTCCAGGCGGCACTGATTATGCAAGCACAACCCGTAGTAAATGCACTGCAGCGATGGTCAGAATTTCCCCGGCAGGCAATCTGGGCACAGATCGCTTCTTCCTGGAGCGCACAATGCGCACAATTACTACAGGCGCTTGGCCGCGTCGACGAGACCATGCCTTTGCTCAACTCGTTTTTTGCAGAATCGTCTCTACCGACAAAAAGCCTCCCGCGAATCTACCCCGTAACCTTTGAAGGACACCGCCGCTATTTTCACGAAAGCGCCAGTTGTTGCCTTTATTACAAGGTATCCGGGGGCTATTGTGAAAGCTGCCCATTGATCGATGAAGATGAACGACTACGCAAAAATAAAGAGTGCTTGCGAAAAACTGTTTTTTAATTTTTGTATAAAGAGGTCTCCACAACAACAGAAACAAACCCGGGCGGGAAGCACTAAATCTGACCAAATCTGAGTGTGTTATTTTAAGAAGTCGAAAGAACTGTTACACCACAAAAAATTTGGTGCTGCACCGACCAGTATCAGCTTTGTTTCATCATTTCATCTTCCTGAAAGCAGGGACGAAGCAAGTCCTGAAACTCATCTGTACTCGGCTTTTTCATGCGCTCAAAGATGATATTTTGAACGGCAGCGACATCATTCAGGTTATGATGCAAAGAAAAGGCTGATGGTATAACGTCTCGATCAAGTGTCCGGTTTGATCAGATTGCAATACTGGTGTGTGGTCTGGTTATGTATTTTTACGGGCAACCATGTGCCCACCCAGAATTGCAACAAGCATGACAGTAATATAACCTGGAATGACGTACCACAATGGATGAGGTTTCGCGAAAATAAGGCTAAATGCAATACTAATAACACCGAAAATAAAAGAGTTTTTGTATGGAGCCAACTTTCCGTATCTGGCACTGATGTAGCTCCCAACAAATGTTGCAAACAAACTAACTACCAAACCATAGAGAAAGAAATTTGTTTGTTTTTCGGCGTTTAACATAACTCCTCCTGTCATGGCTTCGGCAAAAAGTGGAACAGCTGCGATACCGCCAATAACATCCAGTATCAATGCAACGACTATTGCGATGACAAGACCTCTAATACTCACCATTTACATAATTCTCCAATTGGACGCACAAAGTCTCGGATCAGTGGATATCGTGATCCCCGAAATCGAGACCAAGAGTTAAAACAGCAACGCTGTTGAAAGGTGAGAGCATGAAACGCAACTCATTTAAATCAGAGTTTAAAACAAAAATAGCCGTTGAAACTATCAAGGGCAAGCGAACGGTGAATGAAATTGCCACAGAGTTTGAGGCATACCCCGGCCAGGTCAATACCTGGAAGAATCAACTATTGGAGTCTTCTACAGTTGTATTCGGCAGTTGCAAAAGTAGTTGCAAGAGTAGTTACAAGAAAAGACAGCAATACGATTTTGAGAAGGGAAAGTTGTGCAAGGTTATCGTAAGCTCACAGCAGGTCAGAGAAAACAGGTCTTGACAAAAGGATTCACTGAGATTATTTAATCACGAGAGTACATTTGTCTGGATCACCAATATGAATCTTTTAATGCTGTTAGCCATCTGCCTGTTAATTCTCTTTACCATCATCGGTGTGAGAGTCTACGTTAACCAGAGGCGCTCATGGAGGGAAATTGAAATAAAAGCAGGCCAATCAGGCATCAGAGGACTTGACGAGTAAAGTTACTACAAAAAATTACTACAACCTGACGGCCTCAAATCGAGGTCTTTTTCTTATTGGGCGGCTATGGCGATCCGTGAAATATGAGGAAATCTACCCGGAGAGAAATACGCCAAACACCCAACCTTTAAATCTGAAATTACGCTACTACCGGAAATCTCACCATGCCATCGCCACTACAAACCAAAGCAAACATTGCCAGATACCTGTCACTTTTCGGTTATGCCCTGCTGATACTGTTCCTTGTTTTTACCACTTTCGATGGCAGTGTCCCTCCAGGTGCATCAAAAGGAGTTGTACTTGGCGTCAAGCTGATACCACTACTGATACTGCTGCCGGGGCTCATTAAACACAGCACACGCGCTCACATCTGGCTGTGCTTTATTGTCCTGCTTTATTTTACCCAGGCATCCGTCCAATTCTACCTGACAGAGTGGTCTGTACAGCCTATGCTATATTCATTCTTGACCGCTACGATATTCATTTGCTCAATGCTCTATGTAAACTGGCAAAACAAGGCCAGGCGAGACAAGGCACCCAAAGGTTAAACCGTAAACGGCAAGCACCCGAACCCCGCATCAGGAGCCGACACGATAATGAAGCAAGCTGTTGACCGGCAAAACTCCAAACTCTCGGTTGCAGATATCGCCCGCCGCCTGGAAGAGGATGGTGTAATCAGCGCGAATGACAAAACCGGGCTGCTTATCACCGACAGTGTCGGGGGCAAACAACACCCGTTGATCACTATTGCCCGAAAACAGCTCAAACACAAGGCAAGCGGAAAAACTGTCAATATGGACATGCTGGTGGACTGGCTTTCAGGCTGGGCCCGTCAACCTGTCTATCGTATTGACCCACTCAAAGTTGACGCTCACCAGGTTGCAGAAGTCATGTCCTTTGCCTTTGCGCAGCGTCACGATATTCTGGCAGTGGAAGTTCGACCGGATTACGTCACCATCGTCAGCGCCCAGCCTTTTTACACGGCATGGGAAGAAGACCTGCATCATGTATTGAAGAAGGAAATTCGGCGCGCCATCGCAGACCCGGAGGAAATCAGCCGTTTTACCGTTGAGTTCTACCAACTGGCCAGGTCTGTCAACCAGGCGGCAATCAGCGAAAAATCGAACAGGGGGCAAAACTTTGAACAGATGATGGAGCTGGGTGCCAGCGGCAACCATGATGCCAATGATCAGCACATTGTCAAAATTGTCGACTGGTTACTCCAGTATGCTTACGAACAAAGAGCCAGCGACATTCATATAGAGCCCCGGAGGGAGATATCCCAGGTCAGATTCCGCATCGACGGTCATTTGCATAACGTGTACGAGCTCCCCTTCAGTGTCGGGCTGGCCGTTGTGAGTCGTCTGAAAATCCTTGGCCGCCTGAACATTGCAGAAAAAAGAAAACCCCAGGATGGCCGGATAAAAACCAGAAACCCGAACTCCCAGGAAGTAGAGCTTCGCCTGTCAACCCTGCCAACAGTGTTTGGCGAAAAGCTGGTCATGCGAATCTTCGACCCCGAAGTACTGTGCCGAAGTTTTAAAGACCTCGGATTCAGTCACGAAGATGAAAACAAATGGAATCATATCGTCCAGGCGCCACACGGAATTGTACTCGTCACCGGGCCAACAGGATCAGGCAAAACCACGACGCTCTATTCATCGCTGAAGCAACTGGCCAGCCCGGAAGTCAATATCTGCACCATCGAAGACCCGATAGAAATGGTTGAACCCGCATTCAATCAAATGCAGGTACAAAGCAATATTGATGTAACTTTCGCATCCGGTGTCAAAGCCCTGCTGCGCCAGGACCCTGACATCATTATGGTCGGCGAAATCAGAGACCTGGAAACCGCCGAGATGGCGACACAGGCCGCCCTGACCGGGCATCTGGTTTTCTCCACACTGCATACCAACGATACCGCAAGCGCACTCACCCGGCTTGTTGAACTGGGCGTCGCACCCTACATTATCCGAGCCACCCTGCGCGGTATTATGGCTCAACGACTGGTCAGAAAACTATGCCCGTCCTGCAAACAGGAAACCACCCTGTCTGAAGACAACTGGTTAAGCCTGACCTACCCCTGGAAAGCATCGCCACCAAAAAATCCGTGCAAGGCCACAGGCTGCCTTGAATGCAGAAATACAGGGTTCAAGGGCAGACTGGGCCTGTATGAAATTCTGACCATCGACGATAGCCTGAAAGAAATGCTGTCTGAAAACATGAACCTGAAAGAGATACGAAAATTTGCGGTTCAAAATGGTATGCGCAGCCTCAGACTCAGCGGCGCACAGAAAATATCCAGCGGGCTCACCACAACAGAAGAAGTAATCAGGGTCACAGCATCCGGATGGTAACAAGAAGGTAACCCTGGTAACATTGAGCCAACAGCAGCAATCCTGCTATATTGCACATCGGGCTGGAAGAAGCCTGCCAAGCTGAATACAACACATGTAACGGAGTCCGTTTATGATAGTGCAACGCCAGATAGCCCAATACCAGGCAGCACGATGCCAGATAAAAAAAATGCTTGTCTCTCTTGTCGCATTTTTTACCCTCTTTTCCGGCTCTGTGATGGCTCAGTCTGCCACGGAAAAAGGACTCGCCATTGCCAGAGAGGCTGACAAAAGAGATTCCGGCTGGAAAGACAGCTCTGCCGACATGAAAATGATTCTGCGAAATAAACGTGGTGACAAAAGTGTTCGCATTCTTCGCATCAAGGGTTTTGAAATGCAGGATGACGGAAACAAAAGCATGACTATTTTCGACCAGCCTGCCGATGTGAGAGGCACAGCCCTGTTAACCTACGCTCACAAGGTGGATGATGATGACCAATGGCTGTACCTGCCCGCATTGAAACGGGTAAAACGCATCGCCTCAAAAAATAAATCCGGCCCCTTTATGGGAAGCGAGTTTTCGTTTGAGGATCTGGCCGGAGCCGAAGTGGAAAAGTACACCTACAAGTATTTGCGAGATGAAAAATGCGGCGACCTGATGTGCTTTGTGGTGGAAAGCTATCCGGTCGATAAAAACTCGGGGTATACCCGCCAGGTGGCCTGGATAGACCAAAAAGAATACCGCACCCATAAAGTCGAGTTTTATGATCGCAAAAAATCGCTATTAAAAACCCTGAAGATGTATATGTACAAGAAATACAAAAACAAATTCTGGCGAGCCCACAAAAACGTCATGGTCAATCACCAGACAGGCAAAAGTACGGATCTGATCATGGCCAACTTTAGATTTATGACCGGATTAGAGGAGAAAGACTTCAGCAAAAACAGCCTGAAGCGGGCAAGATAAAGGCTGCTACCATTCTCTGCCCAAACAAAAAGGCGTACTTCCCGCCTTTTTGTGCTCTTTATGCTCTTTGTGCTCTCTGTATTCTGATTACCTCTTTGCCTCTCTGCGAACTCCCAACACCCCCGCCAACATTTTTGTGACTGTTTGCGCAGGAACCCGACCACCATTTATCGGCAACCCCACCACTATTTATACAGAAAATACCGGGAATACCTTTAACATATTTATTTGTCTATCCAATTCATATAAAATGCTGCGCATCCTAGATACTACACGCCAGTCAGGTTCTTTTGACTGGCACTATCCAAATGCTATACGCGAGGATTCAACATCATGTCACAATACCAATCAGACATCGAAGCAATTGCCAGTTTAAAAAAAGCTGCAGGTGCGCCATGGGATGCGATCAACCCCGAGTCAGCGGCACGTATGCGTGCCCAGAACAAGTTTAAAACCGGTCTCGACATCGCCAGGTACACTGCAGACATTATGCGAGCAGACATGGCTGCCTTTGACAAAGACAAGACCAAATACACTCAATCTCTGGGTTGCTGGCATGGTTTCGTAGGTCAGCAAAAGCTGATTTCTATCAAGAAGCACTTCGGTAGCACCGAGCGTCGTTACCTGTACCTTTCCGGCTGGATGGTAGCTGCATTGCGTTCCGATTTCGGCCCTCTGCCTGATCAGTCCATGCATGAAAAGACAGCCGTTGCCTCACTGGTTGAAGAACTGTATACCTTCCTGCGTCAGGCTGACGCTCGTGAACTGGGCGGCCTGTTCCGTGAACTGGACAAGGCCCGTGAAGCTGGCGATGCAGCCAAAGAAGCCGAGATCCAGTCTCAGATCGACAACCACGAAACTCATGTTGTACCTATCATTGCCGACATCGACGCCGGTTTTGGTAACGCAGAAGCCACTTACCTGATGGCCAAGCAAATGATCGAAGCCGGTGCATGCTGCCTGCAGATCGAAAACCAGGTTGCTGATGAAAAGCAATGTGGTCACCAGGACGGTAAAGTCACGGTTCCACACGCTGATTTCCACAGCAAGCTGCGCGCCCTCCGTTACGCTTTCCTTGAACTGGGTGTTGATAACGGCCTTATCGTTGCTCGTACCGACTCTGAAGGTGCCGGCCTGACCAAAGAAATCGCTGTTGTCAAAGAGCCAGGCGACCAGGGTGACGTGTACAATTCTTACCTGGACGTTGAAGAAATCGACGTCGCTGACATGGCTGAAGGCGATGTATGCTTCAACCGTAACGGCAAGCTGGTACGACCCAAGCGTCTGCCTTCCGGTCTGTACCAGTTCCGTCCGGGCACAGGGCATGAGCGTTGCGTATTCGATTGTATCGAAGCGATCAATGCCGGTGCTGACCTGCTCTGGATTGAAACTGCAGTTCCGACTGTACATGAAATCAAGGGTATGATGGACGAAGTTCGCAAGGTTCACCCTGATGCGAAACTGGTTTACAACAACTCTCCATCGTTCAACTGGACATTGAACTTCCGTCAGCAAACCTACGATGCATGGAAAGCAGAAGGCAAGGACGTTTCTGGCTATGACCGCGACAACCTGATGTCTGCCGAATACGATGATTCGGAACTGTCAGCAGCGGCTGATGCCCGTGTCAGAACCTTCCAGGCTGATACTTCACGTGAAGCGAACGTATTCCACCACCTGATCACTCTGCCTACTTATCACACAACTGCATTGTCTGTTGATAATCTGGCGAAAGAGTACTTCGGTGACCAGGGTATGCTGGGTTATGTTGCTGGCGTTCAGCGTAAGGAAATCCGTCAGGGTATCGCTTGCGTCAAGCACCAGAACATGGCCGGTTCCGACCTTGGTGACGACCACAAAGAGTACTATGCCGGTGAAATGGCGCTTAAGGCCGGTGGAGCCAAGAACACTTCCAACCAGTTCTGACCGGTTGCAAGGCCACCCGTCACCCTTGAAGGATGGCCGAAGTGCAATTTTAAAAAGCGACCTCTAACCGGGTCGCTTTTTTTGTTCTGCAACACAATTAAACCACTCCTGCATTCAGGTCTGATTTACACCATCATTGATTACACAGACATAAGAGTAAAACATTGAGCAATATTCCCGGTTACCTGCAAGACGCCCAAACCCTGCTGACCAAACACGGTTTTACAACCAGCGATGTCTGGTATCACGGCACCTCATCTGCACTGGTTCACTCCATAAAAGAACAGGGGCTGAAACGATCAGGCGACAGGGCCATTAAACAGGCTGCCAAAAAAACCATGGCAACCATAGGCAATCACTACACGGAATCCATAGAACCCGTTTTTCTGACCCAGAGCAAGGAACTTGCCTGGTATTGGGCGCAACAGACCGTACGAAACAGAATGGTACGATTTGAAGAAACAGAAACACCTGTGGTTCTGGCGGTCAAATTACCCGAAGAACTGCTATCCGAGGTAAAACCGGACGTAGGAGCAAGAAGCCTGTTGCTGCTCCCGGAGGGCGAACACTACCTCGCCCGATTGGCCATCATCGCAGAACGATGCGGCATCGAACCGCCCGCAATAGATTTAATGAAAGCAGACAGAATGGAGTTTCTGAATACGCTGGGCATGGCCTATATTGACCGGGATATTCCGGCTGAATGCATTGAAGAAATCAAGGCATAAGGGGACTGGTTGCTCTCCGGCGCAGGCCTTCATGGGGGCAGCCTGCTGCAGATAGATAGCGTGAATGGATGCGCATCGGCAAGCAAAAGTTAAAAAGCGGGGTATTTCACAATGTTGATGATGCCAGGCAAAGAAGCCTGACGAGCTCAAGAAACAGACACGGAGCGACATTTTAACCTGTCTTCACAAACTTATTGCAACCGAAAAACCCCACCGCCGTTTCGGCAAGCGACTTCCGGTCACCTCGCAGGTTTGTGGCGGTTCAGACTTTTTTTCTACCAAGACCAACAATCCCGATTAACCCGCCAAACAATAAAAACAAGGTAGCAGGTTCAGGAACAGAATTAGAACCGCCCCCCGTTACTGTTAACACCCCGCCACTGTTGGTTACCGGGAGGATACTGTAAGCGAGGGAATCTGATAAAACTACATCAGTCAGATTTAGCAAACTCGTACCAGCGGCCAAAGTATCAAATGAAATCGTCGCCAGTACGGTGGGAGTGGTTACATCCAAACCAGACAAGGCAAAAGTCATTTCAGAAAAAGAAACAGAACCTGCAGAGATTGTGTCATCAATTAAAAACGTATCCAGGCCAAAGATATCACCACTGGTAACCGAATTGGCGCTCAATACTGCACTATCAAAATTCAAATCAAACTCAAACCCGGCCAGATCAGTAGCGTCATCTATCAAGATATCCACATCAAAAGATGTACCTTCGGTTAAAGACAACGAGTTATTGATCGTTCCACCTGGAACCATATCGACCGAGATTGCTGCCGCATTGGCAACGCCGCAAGTCAGTGCTGCCATTAGTGTTACTATTCTGAGCATTCCATTTTTCATTTGGTACATTCCTGTTATTGAACTCAAGCATACTCTCCTTTACGGCAGAGAATTGCGGTTAGGAGTAGTTGTATATTTTACAAATACCCTTGTACATTTAAAAACAGCCGGGAACAATAGTGCCCGGCTTACTATTTATCGAGTTGCACAACGGGGGCGAGTACATAGACGGGCAGCCTGCCTGAAGTCCAGCACGTTTATAACACCATCCCCATTAATATCGGCGGGATCATCCGGGCCATTGGCTGCCTGGCCGAAAGCGGGTTTCATGAGATTCAAATCATCTCTGTCTACATCGCCGTCCGAGTCCAGGTCACCAGGTATTGCCGACGCCTTAATAAATGCCTCATTTCCAGCTTCTAAAGCATCTATTTGGCCATCCTTATCAAAGTCGACCGGTAAGCTGTCAGCCCGTGGCACAAACGCCTCCAGTCCATCATTGATACCATCACCATCGGAGTCTGGCTGATAGGGATCCAGCCCCAAGGCTACTTCCTGTTCGTCACCAATACCATCATCGTCAGTATCTAACGGGTTGATATCATCCCCATCCAGTGCATCCATAATTCCATTATTATTACGGTCTGACGGAGCTGAGGGATCGAGAACTTCTATACCATCGTTAACACCGTCGGCATCTGTGTCAGGATTGTAGGGGTCAAGACCTAACGCTATCTCATGATCATCAGACAAGCTGTCACCATCAGAATCTACATCAATTAAGTCTGTAATGTGCACAAAGAAAGTATTATCGAGGGAAAGCAATTGATCACCCAAGCTATGCGCGGTGATGACGACTTCTTCCTCCAGGTTGATAGCAGCCCCATAAGGAATGCTTACCACAACATTAAATATTTGACGGTGTCCTGACTTAACTGTAACACGCGAACTAACTTGCACATCCCAACCACTCTCTGTTTTAGCCGCCAAAGAATATACGTCATCCTTTCTACCCATATTAACTAAAATTGCCGTGAAAGTGATTTGTTGGCCAGCCGAACCTTTCTGACTCAATATATCCTGATCAAAAGGAATAATTGAGAAGTCAAAAGGAGCGTAGGTTCGCTGAGTATCTTGAGTCTCTGCAATCAAAGAAGGACTCATTTTTGCCGGGTCTTTCACGGTTACCTCTTGGCCCCCTTTATCTGCGCACATCAAACTGACATCAGTATCTTCACACCCAATCTTAAAACCACCAAATACCAATTTATCCCAATCGGAAGTTGTCATTAAAATTTCAGATTTTTCGCTACCGATAAATGAGGTATTAATATCTACGCTCACATTATCTTCTATTTTTGAATCAGTATTCCAGTCAATACCATTTACACTATTTACAGTATTATTTTTTTGTAGTGTATTCAATCCGCCGCTCTTATAAAAATAAACAGCATATTTTTCTATCCCCTTGTCATAAGGCAGAAAATACAGTTTATCCAAATCATTATTTCCTGAAAGGGCACTCCCCCTAACACCATCAGATTCATCCAGGCTGGTTTCATCGAGTGTATTTAAGTTAAAGATTGAATAATCTAAAAGACCTGACCTCAAACTATCCTCATCCTCACCATTTCTAACTGGCACTCCGCCTAGACCTTCATGATGATATATATAATTCATAATACTTAAATAATTTGGCCTTTTATTAATGGCTCGTTGCTCAAACAAATCAACAGGCGTACCTGTAAGGTCTTTGCTTACGCCAAAATAACATGAGGCTAAAGTCTCAACACCCAAAAAGCAAAATTCAGTTACAGGTACCGGATTTGCAATCAGGCCCCAACATTCTTCATCTGATTTTCCTTTGCATATTCTCTCATATGCTTTGTTATTCAGCTTAATCTCATTTAAACAAGCAACCATTGAATCTCCTTCTGAACAGAGATCCACCTTAAGTAATCCCATTATCGATCCACCATGGGTTAAGCCCAATGAATGACCAAATTCATGCATAATAAGAGATTTTATCTTAACAGAGGACTTATCAAAACCTGTAACCACACCCCAGGAATTATTAGCGTCCATGGTTATTGGGTACTCCATCATCCCTTTAAATTGTCCATCATCTATGCTTTCGGCACTTAACATGTAACGATAAACACGCTCTTTCGCCGTAGTAAAATCATCAGCTCTCCCTCTACTGGAACTGCTTCTACCCTCGGCTTTCCTTTTATACTCCACTAAATCATTGTCGATTTCTGCGTTGGTAACCACACTGGAATAATCCACTCTATGTTTCTGTCCACCATAATCAACGTGTAGCGCTATACCCCGGCGAGCAAATGCCAGCAATAATGATTCACCACCACTATTATCCGACAGTGGGTCAAAAAACTCGTCCATGTTTTGCCCTAGCGTATTGTAACAATCCATGGTCAGAGAGTTATTTGCATAGTGATTATTTTCGTTTAACCCCTTTTTAAAACAAGCTTCAACACGCTCTTTGTTCCCAATAACCGCTTCAGTTGGTGAATAATCTATTGTTACCTTCCAGTTACCATGCCAGTCAAACTTTCCTTTATACATATGATCTATCCACAAAAACAAATCCCTTTGCCCCACTAATGCCCCTTCAGCTTTTAAATCAATACAATCGCCATCCAGACAAAAGCCATAGGTTTCCCAGGCATCCGGCAATGCGTCTAAATCCGTGTCAATTGGTAAATATAAAACATAGTCATCACTGGACTTGGAAACATCAAATTCGGTTTTGATATCACATGAAGCTTTATAACGGCCACGTTCTTTAAACTCATGTTTGATTGTCGAATTTGAAGCACAGTCATCCCCACAGGAAACTGTTTCACTTGTGCCATCACCAAAATCCCAAGTGTATTGTATAATCTTGATTGGCTTATCATCCAGAGATTGCGTTTTACAATTCAAGTCAACCAATAATGAATTACTGCTCCCCAACACATTCTGATTTCCCACTATCCCTGCTGGCGCATTTGGTTTTTCCGTTAATTCAGCCGTTACACTTATTCGCCGAATAACCACAGTAACAGTTTTTGTAGTGGCAGCCCCACTGGCATCGGTGACTGTATAGGTAAACTCCGACTGACCGGTTTGATCATTTCCGGGAGTGAAGACAATATTTCCATCCTGATTGATTACTGCAGAGGCATCATTTAATCCACTATCATCGACTGTCAGGCTGAGAATTTCATTTTCAGGGTCTGTGACATCCTGCAACACATTGATGACCACAGGTTGATTGTATAATGTTTCAACATCCCAGTCCCTGGCAATCGGCTCGTTGTTCTCATAGCCTCTTACCGCAAACGAGGTCGTTGCTGAATTATTCCAAATGTCAGCGTCTCCCTGTTCCGCATTTGGAATGACATCAACCAGTACAGCGTAATAGGGTGCCGCAGCAATAAAGCTTTCGCTTGCCTCCAGATGAATACTTTGTCCCGGCAACAAGGGCGAATTGTGGACAATCGTCTCACCGACTTTTTGTAACCCGATGAACGAATCAACATAGAAATTAACAGCGAAATCACTGGCGGGGGTGGTTTGGCTCAAATTGCGAAGCGCTGTACCAAGGAGAACCGATTCGTTCTGGTTGACATGGATTTTGTCTATATCTTGTGACAACACCTGCAAATCAGGCATCGGCACCGTAACAGCTGCAATATAAATGGTATATTTCGCCACCAGCCCATTGCTCTGCAATTGCGCATACAAGGTGGTTGCACCCGTATAGCTGGGTGTCTGCCATGCCAAATCAGCTGTAAACGATGCACCACCGGCCAATTCGGGCACCGCAATTTCACCTATTAACAGACCACCATTATCCGGATCAGCATTATAAAAACGAACGCTGTCAGCAGACGATCCCAAACCACATCGGTTCGATACCTTTGCCATTAACCTGATGTTTTCCCCCATACCAGGATAGTCCCTGGTGGCTCGCAGACCAAGACTCTGGTTCAGCTGTGCCGGACAAACGTACAGATTTCCCCGGACGATATTATTGTATTCCGCATCTTCATCCACAGCGGCACCTGCGTCGATAAGGGCGTGAATATCAACATATCCCTCTACCTGAGTCTGCAGCGTGAATGTTGAGCGCACTACCTCCCCTTTAGCCAGATTGCCGCTAACGGTATCACTGCCGAGAAAAACACCACCTTCAAAAGGGTGTCCATCATAATAATCAACCGAGAACGACTGATCTGAATCGGCAGGCCCACGATTCAAAACATCCAGCAAAATATCAACACTGTCTCCGGCAATCGGCTGATTTGAGAACCGGAGCCCCCGAACACCCCGCAGGTCAGGACGATTTTTTCGCACCTCAATGTGTTGGCCAGCATGATTATTGCTCAGGTTCTTTTCGCCCGGAACACTGGAGACGTAGACATGAACCCGTTTGGTTCCCAGCATATCAAGCGTTATTGGCTCACTGGATGTGATGCCGACAGAACCGCCAGGAGCCACATCACCCGTATACACAATCTCCTCGCCAATTTGCTCTCCTGAAATTTCATCGGTAAAGCGAACAGTAAAGCCTCCGGCAGCGACCAGGTTACCATTATTTTCAATTTGCGCAACCAGACTCACTGTTGAATTTAACACCGCTGCACGCTGCCCGCTATCGGTAGTGAACAGCCCCTCCGAACCGGTGAAATTAAAATAGCGAGACTGAACGAGCAGGTCAGGCACAGGTACATACTCCCTTACAGGCCATTCAAAGCAGAAGTAAATCTCGCAAAGGGGAGGTGGCGGAGGAGTAGCGGGCGCATCAATTACCGTTATCAGCAATTTCGTTTCAGCATACAGATTATTGTCATACACCCTGATCTTCGCCTCATAAGTCCCCAGTTCATCCGGGGCTCGTGCTGCTATGTTGAAGCGTCCATTGGGGCTGATGGTGTAGCTGTGGTTTTGCTTTCCATTGAAGTCGAGAGTAACGAGCCCTCCCATCACGGGTAAATGAGACCCCCACATATAATGAGCATCGCCATTGAACGTCACCTCCCGACCTCTGACCACGGTCACAGGCGAAACCGCGGTCATTTCCATTCCATAGGAACCGGGAGGTGGTGTACCCACAATAATAAATGCGGAGGCCAGGTTATTTTGTCGATTGGATTCGAGTTTTGCCCCTTCCCCTGTGGCCGCATTGCCGTCAATCACGCCTCTGAATACGAGCGACTGATAGCCCTGGGTCATTGGTACTGTCCACGGAATTTCAATGGTTTCAGTTTCACCGGCAGCCAGGTCTCTCCCCGAGACAAGACCGATAAACTGACCAACATCGGGCATATCGTCAAAGGCTGCAACAGAATACGAGCCAGAGAAAGATGCTATTCCGACATTACGTACTGTCAGCTCAATCGTGACTTTATCGCCCGGATTGGCCTGAATAACGGATTTACCATTCTCGTCTTTAAAGCGTATTCCTGTTCTGTCAATGGCCAGATCAGCCAGACCCTCTGCGCCAAGCACTGTCAAGTCAAGCACGACAGGCTCTGAAGAAAGCCCCTGGTCGTCCAGAACCCGATAAACAAAGCGCCAGTCACCTGCTGCCAGTTCCGAGGTACTCAAAACTGCGGTAGAACCCATGTGAATTTCATCACCCGCAGCGACACCGTTAACCAACGGTATTGCGCCCCAGTAGTGCTCAACGATGGTGTGCCCATCAGCACCACTTGTTCCGGTTAAGGTCAGCAATTCACCCTCAATTGGCAATAAGGGCTCATGCTTGCTGATTTCTGCGAGCGGGAATTCTATGGATGGCTCGTCATAGGTGAATGTTGCCGTTGCAGATGAAGCAATAGAGGTACCGGCATAGCCCACATGGAAGCGCCAGTCATCAGCCTGATTCAGCCCGGCAGGAATGGTCACCAGCTCCGTTCCATCGTTTGGCGTATCAATGGTAAATTGATACCAGTCTTTATCATCCGCCAGGGGTTCATTCCGGGTTGCAGGCACGCTATCCCGCTTCATCGACAACACAACCTGCTTGTCGCCAGCCCCGTTGCCAGCCCAGACGAGAGTGACTTTTTGACCGGCCTCGTAGGTTGTCACCTCATTGGGAGACAGATAACTGATCGCCAGGGTTTCAACGTTGAAATTGACCTGTGCTACCGGGTCAAGCCCCAGTTCTACCGTTCTGCTGACGGGATTAAAGCCGTAAAGTGGCAATACTGTTGCCGGGTAAATTCGATAAGTAGCCGGTGCCAGACTGTTGTCTTCGCCAAACACATAATGGCCATTACTATCTGTTGTTACACTGCAGTCGGTTGTGGTGACATTCAGTTCAATACACAGATTGATACCGGCCAGACCATTACCCTGTGCGCCGTAAACAAACCCGGAAATGGTTTGCACTCCATCGGCATCTTTTACCAGAGGGTCGGTGCCATTGGCAAATTCCCGGGCGTTGCTAAAGCCGTCCGCGTCGGGGTCATCATTGGCTGAAAACCCTGTGCCACCCAAATGGGCAATTTCCCAGGCATCGGGCAATCCGTCCCAATCCTGATCGTTTGGTGTTGCATCGGATATGGTGGCACCACTGCTGTTTCGACCCAGACTATCATTAAAACGTACTTTTACACTGTGAGGTACGGCAGGGTTCAGCGGCACCCAAATATCGACCAGTTCGACCATACCACCGAAAGCACCATCCGCTGCGGGCGCTGGCTGAAACACGCCATCATCGATGGCATAATCTGCACTTACAATCGGTGCCTGCCCTTCACCAGCCTCACTGCTGACTGAGTGCCGCGAAGTAATATAGACTGACTGTGCATGGGGCAGCGACCATTTGCCGGATTTGTTCTGATAGCGAACATGCAAAGTATGTATGCCAGGGGACAACGCAGCAAGGTTAGCCAACCCTCTGAGTTCATCACCATTCAAATCTGCGCTTCCCGTTTTTGTATCACTCAGAGGTAACCCGTTACCCTGACCGGGGTCGACATCAAAAAATGCCTCCGCCGCTGCAAATCCGAAATCACCACCTGCAGAAATACCACCACTGGAACCGCCTTTTTTATCCAGGTAAAAAGTTTGTGCCAATGGTATTGACCAGTTCCCGTTCTCATCCTGAAAACGCAGGTGAAGGGTATGTGTTCCCTTGTCCAGCCCTTGCAATAAACTGGAGTGCCTCAGGCGCTCGAAGGTTTCATCAAACACGCCATCTTTTGGTACCAATGCGAGCAAACCATTGCCTTCTCCCGGGTTGGAGTCGACAAACATTTCCGCCAGCACCAGTTTATTGCTGCCACCCTGCCCGTTAGACTTGCCATCGGTGTACATATAGAAACTTTGCCCGACCGCTTGTGACCACTGCCCCTGATCATCCTGAAAACGCAGGTAAACGGTATGCTGCCCTTCGCCGACACCACTGACGTCCAGGCTCTCCAGGGCAAATGAAAAACCGTGATCAATCGCACTATCCACATTTAAGGCTGTCACAAGCTGGTGATCATTTATATAGGCTTCAGCCGCAACAACCTGAGTCTTACCATCAGCAGCCACTACCCGGGAAGGTGATAACAGTAACGATAAAACAACGACAAACAGGCGTAAAAAGGTGGGTAAGCCGTTTTTCATTTGCAACTCCGGATAATGATTGTTGAGCACGGTGTAATACTGTGATTTTGTAGCGGAACAAGAGGCAGCCAGTCAGGTGGTTGGTAATTACTGACCTGACTGACAAGGAGTGACCTGTCTGGTTTAACGCAAACGTGCAACGCCTAAAGCCCGCACCTGCAACTTGCCATCAACAAAACCGGAGTTGGCTTCAAACAGAGGATAGACAAAAGGCCCAAGATACAGAGGGTCTCGCTGAGCATCGTATTGAGATATATCCCACGATCCACCATGGGCACCAATATCATTGCGGCTGCGATCAAGGTCAGCCAGCAGAGGGTTGGTCGACCCGGCATCAATTGCGGGGGAGTCACTTGCGAGTTGGTAATTGATACGGTCTATTAATTTGGGGTCAACCGTGATCGCGGCAGAACCGCAAGAATTATGAGTATTCGCAAAACAAAGGTTATTTTTCACACCTTCCACACTGCTGCCAGCTATGCCTTTAAACCGACCTTGGAGATTAATAACCATATTGCCGGATACTTCACCGTAGGCGAGAATGCCATAGCTTTGACCCCCATATACATAATGAGTAATTGACCCGGCATCGACAACATTGTTAACTACTCTGGCAGCGGCTGCACTATGCACATAGATGCCACGTCGAACATAAGTACTACTATTATGATTAACCTGAACGATATTCCCGGCCACCAATGCGGCACCGGCTTTTATGTCTATTCCGTCATAACGATTATCGTTGACACTCCCCGGCATATAAACCCGATTGGCCAGTACACGAGCAAAGCCGACGGTGTCGATATGAATCACATCGGTGTTATTCGTGCCTCTTATCGAATTCCCCACTATCCATACCGATGCATTGGAAACAATATGCCCGCGATCAAAGGTATTACCGGCAATATAGGCATCTTCACTGTTGATTGTTGTAATCAGGCTGCCTACTGAGAAATGATTGCCAACAATGGTCAAACGCCCGTCATTGTCAGTGGTTTTATACTCGGTAACGTTCGCATCCGCACCTGAAACAAATTTGTTTTCCAGCAATTTGACATCGGCAGCAGCTACAACATTTACATTGAGCGACGAGAAACCAAGACCTTGAAGGGTCACGTCGATATCGGTGCCATCAATGGTTACAGCCCCCCCGACAATAATGGCAGTCAGAGTCTGGGCATTCATGCTGCGTATGGTCAGCGACTTGTCTATAACCAGGTCACCATTACCAACATAGCTACCGTAATCCAGTACCAGGGTATCACCAGAGGAGGCATCAGCGACAGCCTGAGCCAATGTACCATTACCCGGTGAGACAGCAATGTCGGCTGCTCGAGTGATGCCTGACAGGAGGAGAAAACCGGTAAAAAAGACAACCGAGAGATAGCGAGATTTCATTGATATGCTCCAGATACTAAATAATTTTTAATGATCATGTTAAGGGCCAATAAATACACACCCTCAAGTGACCTCTTGTCAATCCCCGAGAAAAGCCTTGCACCTGATTTGCGCCTGTAGCTATTTTGCAAACAGCAAGCAATTGTTATTCAACACAATAAAACAAATTAATGAACACCCGGAAGCATTTCAAATGTGTAAAACCACTGCCACTTTTAACGAGATACAAAAAACCTGTAACCAGTACAGCTTAACGTAACGTAACACTGTCGGCTTGACGTTATAGCATGACCGGTCACAGATGGAAAGAATTAAAATCGTTATTTATCAAAAGGCATGAAAACAAATGAAGAAAGGATATCCCATCAAGCACCGACTCATGATCAGCCCGGGATCAAATTGGCTCGGGCACAGGACCGGGTATGCGATAAAGCCGCGTCCGTTCAAGCGACACTTCGATTGGCAGCGGCTGAATAAAAATATCTCCCAGATTCAATGCCTCTATCAGGCTATCTGCACCGCCCCTGGCTTTGACTTTGTCTCTGATCCTCTGAATCATCCAGTAACTGTAGGTCAGGTTATAACGCGTTTCCGTGACTCCCTTTATGGAAATACTTGCCTGACCGAGTCTGGAAGGCAGCTTCCCGATATCCGGGTTTTTCTGATCCCATTCTCTGATGCCGGCAATGGTTTGCTGTAACAGAGGCGAATGAAGTTCCGAAATATAGTGCAAAACGGCAAGTAATGAATCCGGAATCTCATCGTTTGGCAGCAAATCACCCGCCCCGTTCGCCACGCTGTTATCGAAGTTTCCGTGCATCACCATCAGCCATCGATACAGGTGGTCATACTTCCTGATCAGATTTCGAGGCTCGGGGTCTCGATCCATATGAGCATACAAAGGGCCATACAAGGCAAAATCGCCTATCGTGGGCTGGCCACCCAGCAAGAAAGGATGCTCTTTGAAATGATGATCAAGCAACCCCAGAAGTTCTTCAGCAGCCGCTTCCAGGGCAGGCTCCATGTTTTTGGTAACCCCCAGTATCGGCAAATACCCTGACAATTTCCGGGCGAACTTCCTGACGGCTGCCCGCTGTATGAATCCCGGAAAACCGGGTAATGCATTCTTGCCAAACTCTCCGAGAATAAAATCATAATTGCCCGGGTAATTCCAGCGATAATGCAACGCAGCCAGAGGCATCCACTCATCGGCAAACAATTCCACCAGCAGGCTGGCAAAGGCCTGATCGGGCGTTTCCGGTATCACCGCAGGTTCTTTGCAGTCTGCCTCATAGACATCGATAATAACACTGGAATCCTGCACCATTGTTCCATTGGCTCGAAATACAGTCGGCATAATGATTTTGCCTGCAGCAGGCTGAACCTTTCTTGATAGTGTATAAACATTGGGCGGCTTGTAATCATAGGGGATTTTTTTGAAATTAAAGTAGCTTTTCACTTTCACAGTGTAGGGAGATACATCCCAGCCGAGCAACTGATCTTTGGCAGCCATTGTCTTGTCTCCTGTTTGTGTGCACCTGTGCTTTGGTAAACCGATGCCTGGATAAACCAATACCTCGATAAACCAACGCTTGCAGCTTTATTTGCGTTACATTTGCGCCTTACAGTACCACTCCATCGCAAAATGTGAAAAACGGAAAAATGAAAAAATGAAAAAAGTGGTCGGTGAATGAATATCAGCGATTGAATAATCGGTTGATGGATATACTTTTTACAGGCAAGACAGCATAATCACTACTACCATTAATACTAGCACTGAGTTGTTTGTGGGCAAATATCCAAAAGACTTTGCCCGGACCACCAAATAACGCCAGACAAGACCTCAGGAGTAAAGGAATGAAAATTACGATTAAAATACCTCTGGTAGCCTCTGCTATAATTCTCGCCTTTTTTTTCGTATTCAATTCAATTCAATATACAGTGATGCGTGACGCCATTTATGCAACATGGCTGAACAACGTCACGGAGACATCAAATTCCGTTTCCAACTATATTGGTGAATGGCTTAACGGAAAGCTGAACATAATTAACATGATGGAGCACTATATCGCCGAAGACTACAGTGCTGAACAAATACAATCCGTCATGGACAACCCTCTCCTGAAAAAAGAGTTCGTCCTCATTTTTGGTGCATTGGAGACAAACGGAAAACCCGTTTCCAATACACCAGGCTGGAACCCCGGTGCCACCTGGGACGGGCGCAAGCGTGACTGGTATACCCAGGCCCGTTCTGCCAACAAGGCAGTTTTTACCCCTCCATATAACGACTCTGCAACCGGCCGACTTCTCATTTCAGCAGTAGCGAGAATAATGGATCACAAAAAATTCAAGGGTGCTTTCGGTGGCGATATTGAATTGCAGACCATAGCCGACATCATCAATGAGGTCAATTTCAACAAAAAAGGGTATGCCTTTCTTCTCAAACAAAACGGGCTGATCGTCAGCCATCCTGACAAAACGTTTAATGGGAAAACCATCGATAATTTATTCGCCATCAGTGTTCCGGAAGTCAGAGACGGGTTCATCGAAACAACCGGTAATGAAGAAAATATCCTCCTCAAGTTCACTCCACTGCAGCTTGATAACAAAGAATCGGATTTGATGATCGGAGTAGCCCTTGATCCGGAAAAAATTATGGAAGAATCAGAACAACTCAAGTCACTTTCTATCAGTTTGTTCCTGCTTGGAGCTTTGATCACTTCGCTCACCCTGTTTTTGGTTATGAGGCAACTGCTACTTAAGCCTCTGGTAGCGCTGTCAAAATCTGCCGAGGAAATCAGCCATGGAAATCTTGATATCAGTATCGAGGGAGTAGAGCGTGAAGATGAAATCGGTTTGATGGCAAAGGCGATTCACCGAATGAGTATGAGCATTAAATTCGCTATCGAAAGACTCAAAAGCAGCAGCTAAAAAATGAGAAGGGTAGCCAGCCCTGAATAACCGCTTCCTCCGGTTATTCAGGCAGGTTGCCCGGCACAACCCTTTCATAAACATAACCGGCTTTACCGGAGTAATTTCTTTAAACGACGAAAATTCACACGACCAGATTAAGACGGTTTTCAGGCTATAGTGCAGACGCAAGGTTTTACCATGTTGAATTTGAAATATAGCAACAACTTATTGACGAATCACAAGAGTGATTAGTTATAATTGGCTATAATAAAGTACCTTCCTGAGGAGAAATCGGGTTATGCCCCCAACTGTATTGATTGTCAATAACGACTTATCGTTTCTCGATAGCGCTACGAAGCTGGTACGTCAGGAATCTCTTGGTATAGAGATTGTGTCGGCGACGAATCGTCTGAACGCGATGGATATACTCAAGGGAGGCGCTTCTGTCGACTATCTTCTCATGACGTTCGCAATTCCTCGCCTGTCGGATGGATACCTCCTGTTTGCCAAAGTCGCCGAGAAGCTCATTCCCACAAAGAACATCTTCGTTTTTGTTAATGAACTGACGGCTCAGATATCCTACTCTGCCAGGATGCATGGTGTTGAACGTCTCTATGAAATCGGCGAGTTTGACAGAATCCTGAAAGAGTTAAGCGACACCACAGCACCTGAAAAGTTAGTGAACGAGCCTGCCTCGTACACAAATGATCCGGAGAAAATTCAGGCTGCGTTGAATGAGGTGATGGGGCCAATTGGCTCATTTATTTTCGAACAATGCTCCGGGGCAGGGAAACACACGGATGACACATCGCTGCTTATAGCCAACATCGCGAAAGAACTGGGCAGCAGGGATCTGGTTGAGCAATTTCAGAAACTGTTGCGCACATAGCAGGCTGGCGTTTACTTCACTCTTTCCTTTCCGGGAAGCGCCTGTTACGCGAGCTTCTTTTCACGGAAGCTGCTGTTTTGAAGCCTCTATTTTGAAGCCCCTGTTTTGATGCTACTGCGGGGTGCCATCTTCAAGCCGGACAGATTGTCCGGCCTGTTATTCAGTTCAGCTTCTCAGCCATCGGCTGCGCAGCTGAATCTCGGTCTCATCAACCTCAGCCAAACCAGCGCCGTGCGTTCTGGAATAACCTGAACCAGGGGCCATATTTCCCCCAATCATCAGGATGCCATGAGTTCTGACTGGTTAAATAAACCCGTTCCGGATGAGGCATCATAATAGTGAACCTGCCGTCCGAGTTCGTCAGCCCGGTGATACCCCGGGGGGAGCCATTCGGGTTGGCAGGGTAAATTTCAGTGCATTCTCCCGAGTTCCTGACATAGTTCAGGGTAACGCCGTTTTGCTCAATCGCCTCTGCCAGCAAGGCATCTGACCTGAACTCCGCCCTGCCCTCTCCGTGTGCCACAGCCACCGGAATCCGCGCTCCGGCCATTCCGGCGAAAAGAGCTGAACGACTCTCTTTAATTTCAACCAGAGAGAAACGTGCCTCAAACTGTTCCGACCTGTTTCTTACAAAATGAGGCCAGTAATCTGTGCCGGGAATCAGCTCCCGAAGATTCGACAACATCTGGCACCCGTTACATACACCCAGCGCCAGAGTATCATCACGGTTAAAAAAGCCCTCAAACTCGTCTCTGGCGCGAGGGTTAAATAAAATGGATTTGGCCCAGCCCTCCCCGGCTCCCAGAACATCACCATAAGAAAAACCGCCGCAGGCAACCAGTGCCTTGAAGTCTGAAAGGGAGGTTCGACCGGAAATAATGTCACTCATATGGACGTCAACCGATTCAAATCCGGCTTCGGTAAAGGCCGCAGCCATTTCAACCTGCCCATTCACTCCCTGTTCTCTCAAGACTGCGATCCCGGGTTTCGCCCCGACATTGACGAAAGGTGCAGCGGCTTCTGCACTCAAATCAAACGGAACCCGTACGTTTAATCCGGGATCATCATTATCCAAAAGCGAGTCAAATTCTTCCCGCGCGCATTCGGCATTGTCTCTCAACGACTGAACCTCGTAAGCGGTTTTTGCCCACATTCGGTGTAATTCAGTACGGGAATACGTGAAAGCACTCTCCCCTTCAAACCTGTAGACGATTTCATCACCTTCTTTGGGTGAACCAATCACCAGGGTATGCTCTCCCAAACCGGATGCACTGAACTGTTGAAGAACGAACTCTGTATCGCTTTTGGCGACCTGAATCACGGCACCCAATTCTTCGTTAAACAACTCACGTGCAAAATGACCCTGATTTTCAGCCAGATAATCCAGTCGAATATCAAGCCCGCACCGACCGGCAAAGGCCATTTCTGCCAGGGTCACAAACAGTCCGCCATCGGAGCGATCGTGATAGGCAATCAGCCTGTCATCAGAAATAAGCCCCTGTATAACGGCAAAAAAGGCTTTCAGGTCTTCGGGGTCATCCAGATCCGGGGGAACCGCCCCCAATTCGTTGTACACCTGAGCTAACGCAGATGCTCCCAACCGGTTCTGACCGTTTGCCAAATCGACCAGAATCAAGTCCGTTTCACCCTTGTCCATCCGCAATTGTGGCGTGCAGGTTTTTGAAACATCGGTCACCGGTGCAAATGCACTGATGATTAAAGACAGCGGAGCCGACATGGTGACGGTGTCTTCGCCTTCGTCCCACACGGTTTTCATGGACATGGAGTCTTTACCAACCGGAATGGAAATTCCCAACCCGGGACAAAGCTCCATCCCGACTGCCTTCACGGTATCGTACAGCTTTTCGTCTTCCCCGGCATGCCCGGCAGCCGCCATCCAGTTGGCAGACAGCCTGATATCTGCCATTTTCTCAATGGGAGCCGCAGCAATGTTGGTTATCGCTTCGCCCACAGCCATTCGGCCAGATGCCGGCGCATCAAGAATGGCAATCGGCGTGCGCTCCCCCATGGCCATGGCCTCACCGGTTCGCGTTCCGAATGAAGAAGATGTCACCGCAACATCAGCCACAGGTACCTGCCAGGGGCCTACCATCTGATCTCTGGCCACCATACCGGTGATCGAGCGATCCCCGATGGTGATCAGAAAGCTTTTGCTTGCTACACAAGGCAATTGCATAACACGCCTCACCGCCTCATTGATATCAACGTCAGACGAGTGAAAAATCGGTTTGATAAATGACTGGCGTTCGACGGTGCGCTCCATTTTCGGTGGTTTGCCAAACAAAATACTCATTGGCAAGTCAACAGGGCTGGCATTAAAGTGCTGGTCAGAAAGCGTCAGTACCGGCTCGTTCGTCGCCTCGCCTATCACCGCGTACGGACACCTTTCCCGCTGACACAGGGCGTCAAAGGTGTCCAGATCCTCACCTGCTATCGCAAGCACATAACGCTCCTGAGACTCGTTACACCATATTTCGAGTGGCGACATGCCGGGTTCATCATTGGGGATATCGCGTATTTCGAAACTGCCGCCACATTCACCATCCTTGACCAACTCCGGCATTGCATTGGACAGGCCACCGGCGCCCACATCATGGATGAACAATATGGGGTTGTTGCTTCCCATCTGCCAGCAACGGTCAATCACTTCCTGACAACGCCGTTCCATTTCGGGGTTGCCGCGCTGAACCGAAGCAAAATCCAGACTTTCCGAACTGGAACCGGCTCCCATTGAAGAGGCCGCGCCACCACCCAGACCAATCAACATGGCCGGGCCGCCAAGCACAACCAGTTTGGAGCCGGCAGGGAAAGCTCCCTTGTCCACATGATCAGCCCGAATATTGCCCAGACCACCTGCAATCATAACGGGCTTGTGGTAGCCACTCAGCGCTTCACCTTCGGGGCCGGGCACAGTGTCTTCCCAGGTTCTGAAATACCCGGCAAGGTTGGGTCTCCCGAATTCATTGTTAAAGGAAGCAGCGCCAACAGGCCCGTCAATCATAATATCCAGCGCAGAGGCGATACGGTCCGGCTTGCCATTGTCTTTCTCCCAGGGCTGGATATATCCCGGAATCTTCAGGTTTGACACCGAAAAACCGGTCAGTCCGGCTTTGGGTTTTGCTCCCTTGCCTGTTGCTCCTTCGTCCCGAATCTCTCCGCCAGAGCCTGTTGCAGCACCGGCAAAGGGCGAGATGGCAGTTGGGTGATTGTGGGTTTCCACTTTCATCAATATATGGATATCTTCCTCGGACGCCCCGTATACTCTGGAGTCGGGTGCCGGGTAGAAACGACCTGCACGCGAACCGCGAATGACTGCCGCATTGTCAACATAGGCAGAAAGCACGTTCTCACCGCTCACCTGATTGGTGTTTTTAATCATCTGGAACAGGGACTTGTCCTGCAGCTCACCGTCGATCAGCCAGGAAGCATTGAATATTTTGTGTCTGCAATGCTCCGAGTTCGCCTGGGCGAACATCATCAACTCAACGTCGGTGGGGTTGCGCCCTTCATTCTGAAAAGAGGAAACCAGATAGTCTATTTCATCTTCTGCCAATGCGAGCCCCATCACCGTATTCGCGTGTTGAAGTGCTGCCTTGCCGTTGGCCAGAATGTCAACGGTGGAAAATTCTCTCGGCCGATGATGGCTGAACAGCAACTCTGCTCCACCCATTTCATAAAACACCGTCTCCGTCATTCTGTCATGTAACAAAGACGCTATTGCTTCCCGCTCTTTGGCTGAAAGCTTGCCCTCTGCGCTAACATAATAGGCAACCCCTCTTTCCAGGCGACGGATTTTGGTCAAACCGCAGTTATGCGCGATATCCGTCGCCTTGCTTGACCAGGGAGAGATGGTTCCGGGTCTGGGGACAACCAGAAACAGCAGGCCTTCGACTTTTTCAGTCCGGGAAAAAGGGCCATAGGTGAGCAACCTGTCCAGTGTAGTCGCTTCTTCAGGGGTCAGCTCATCTGAATCGACAAAGTGCATAAACTCGGCATAAATCGAATGAATCGACAGTTCACCTTGTTGAAACTGATTCAGGATTTTTTGTTTTCGAAAATCTGATAATGCGGGTGCTCCACGGAGTTCCAACATCGTAGTGTGCTTCCTCAGGCTGTCAGACTGCACCAAATGATATAGTGACCCGGTCGAGGGTATAATTACACGGTCGAATGGTATAGTTATATGGCATTGGTATGACCGGTTAATTTCGGATTTTTTGTACATTTAACATACAGGTTTCAAGACCGTGGTGCAGCCTGTGTGATTGACAGCGGCTATGATACTTTAATTTGCCCTGCACTTACAGTGAGGCTCATAATTGATTGAAAACCGTACATCATTGATTGAAAACCGTACATCGTAATCGTGTATCCTGCATTACACCTCAAAATTACATTTGGAGCGGTTCAACGCAAGGACCGTACAATCGGCAATTTCAGTGTCGCCAAACGGCGACAGGCTCACATTTTGCTCACCGGGGTGTTGACTCACAGCCGGGAAACTGAAACCATACAACTCTGTATTTTTATACAGTAAAGAGACTTTTTTACTATAGACATGCATTCACACTGCAAACAGACTATGCGAAAGTATATACCGGCGAACACACAAGCGGCCCGAGAAAATGTTTGTTCCACTTGTTGTCCTGCAACACTGGCCGTTTATTCACCATAAGTGCAAACGCGACGTGCATTTTTCAGAGGGTTACCTGTGAGTCATTTACAGAAAAAGCCACTACCGGTAATTTTTTTTGCGCTGTTACTATGGCTTGCCTGTGCCTGCACGCCGCAGTCCACCCTGGAAAAAATCCAACAGGAAAAGACCCTCCACGTACTCACCCGAAACACACCGACAACCTACTATATAGACAGAGACGGCCCGGCAGGTTTCGAGTATGAGCTTGTAAAAAAATTCGCAGACTATCTGGGTGTGGATTTACGGCTCAGGTTTGTCAATGACCTGGGCGAAACACAAAAAATTATCGAGAACGGCTTTGCTCACTTCGCCACAGCGGGTATCGCCATATCCCCGGACAAGCTCTCCAGGTTCAGGTTTTCAGAACCCTACCTCGAAGTAAAACCAACAATTATTTACCGCAAGGGGAGCCTTCGCCCACGGAAAGTCGCAGACATTCTCAACAGCCCGGTTCATGTGCTTACCAACAGTCATCATGTGGAAAAATTCAACGCACTGAAATCAGAATATAACAGCCTCGACTGGATTGAGCATGAGGACATGGAAACATCAGACCTGCTCAATCTGATAGAGCAGGGCAAAATCAGGTACGCCATTGTTGACTCAAATGAACTGAAACTCTATCAGGCACTCTTCCCTCACGCAAAAGCCGGGTTTGAGCTGTCTGAAACGGATCAGCACGCATGGCTGTTCCCTGCTTCTGACGATGACAGTTTGCTGAATGTCGCCAATGCATTTTTTTCCAGAATCAAGGAAGACGGTACTCTCGCAAAGCTCTACTACCAGTATTATGGTCACGTCAACCAGCTGAACTATGTAGGCGCGCGATCCTTTATTCGTGATATAGAATCCCGGCTTCCCAAATATAGAGGTATGTTTGAGTCAGCAGCACAGAAATTCGGCATGGACTGGAAGCTGCTTGCAGCTATCGGCTATCAGGAGTCTCACTGGAAGCCACGGGCAAAATCCCCCACCGGTGTAAGAGGTCTGATGATGCTGACCCGGACAACGGCAAAGGAAATGGGCATCAGGAATCGACTTGACCCGGCATCGAGTATTATTGGTGGAGCCAAATATTTCACCAAAATCCACAAACGTGTTCCTTCCCGTGTTCCCGAACCGGATCGCTCCTGGTTCGCACTTGCCGCCTACAATGTCGGATTTGGTCATCTTGAAGACGCCAGGATTCTGACTCAGAGAGGCGGGAAAAACCCCGATTTATGGATGGATGTAAAAAAATTTCTTCCGCTTTTGGCAAAAAAACGGTGGTATCGGCAAACCAGGCATGGATTTGCTCGCGGCAACGAGCCTGTTTCCTATGTCCAGAATATCCGCCGATACTACGATGTACTTGTGTGGATGGAAGACGCAGCTCTTAACAAAAAAATGCATGCCGGGGAAAAACAGACAACACAGGAAACAACCGATAAAACCACCAAACCTTCCCCGGGCCCGGCTCATGCGGATGCTCGTTTGCCGATGTCAGAAATCCCGCCGACCCTGTAAGCAGACGACAGAAACACCTTGCATACAGCCCTCAACTGCTGTCGATCATCTTCCAGCTACTGTCAATCATCTTCGTGCAGTTCCAGGGCTGACCGAATCTGCCCCTGGGTGAAGCCCCGTCGAGCCAGATATCCGAACACTTTACTTTTGGTTTTATAGTCTTTCACCGGGACACCGGCAAACTTTTTATTCCTGAGCCTGGTCAAAACCGGCAACCAGTCATTTTCATGGTTTCGTAAAACTTCTTCGACTATCCCTGAATCAATGCCCCGACCCAACAAGTCAGCCCGAATATAATTTGGCCCATACCCTTTTTCAATTCGGGCACGCACGAAGCTTTCGGTAAAGCGCCGGTCACTCAGATACCCGGCATCTTCGAGGCTCTCCAGTGTTTTTTGAATCCTGTCCAGCCGGGCGTCATCCTCGGTCTTGAACTTCTGTTTCAGCCGCACAAACAACTCATACCGGCCATATTCACGCATGGCCAGAAATTTGATCGCCGCCTCCCGTATATCCTTATCTGAAAAGACCAACACTGCCCCCAACAACCATGTCCACAATTAAATCACCGGAATAATTTAATAACATCTTCACTCACCAACAAAAAAGAGTTACATTTCAACTCTCGGCTCATCCGGCATCGCTGCCGGGCAGTTCGATCAATAGCCTGCAAACCACCATCCCGACTCAGTGTAAAACAGGCTGATTTGATTGTCTTGCATCAAGACAATTCAGCTTGATACAGGTATGGCCCTATACTCATCCCTGCATCATCCCGATGTTGATATCTTCCTTCAGGACACGATAGAAAAACGGGATTCTGTGCCGATTCGACCGGGCATCAACTATAACAAGAGAGATACAAAAACCAGGAACTAACGAATATGTCTACTTTTTTGCAACGCTTTTTTCGACCCAAATGGCAACATGACGATCCGGCAACTCGCATACAGGCAATACAAAAGCTTGATTCAGGAAACCCGCAAGAGCTGGAAATAATTTTGTCGCTTGGTGCCGACGACCCCTCGGATGACGTAAAAGCGGAGGCATTATCCCTGATTGATGATTTAAAGCTGCTCGCTCCACTTACCTGCAATCAGCAGCCAGAGCATAACACACCATTAAAAAAACGCCTTAACACAATCATTCAAGACAAGTCCGCAAGCTCGATAGCCCTCCTCGAAAAGGCAGAACAGGTCAACCTGATTCCCTGGCTCGAATCAACCGAAGTAATTGAGCATATTATCAGCACCCTGGGGGATGAAAGCATACTTTCCAATCTTGCCGTTTCGGCAAAAAGCAGCCGATTGAGGCAAATTGCCGCTGCCCGGATACATAATCAGGATACGCTGAAAAAAATTCAGCACGATATAAAGGGCAAGGACAAAACTGTCTTGCAAATCGTAAAAGACAAACTCCATAAAATTCGCCAGGCAGAAGAGCAAAGAGCTGCGGAAAACAAAAGCATCGATGAGCTTGAAGAACAACTGCAACATATTGCCTGTAGCGAAGTAACCAGCCTGACTGAGCCCAAGTTTCGAGCACTGCTGGCAAAATGGGAAAAACTGCAACCTCTGGCCGATACCGAAAAATCCGAAAGCATTAACAGGGCGGCGGAGACGGCCAGGCACCGAATCAATGAATTTATTGCCCAAAAGGCCCGACAAAAACAGGAAGAGGCCACAACGGCCGAGCAGACGGCTGAACGCCAGGCAACACTTGCTACGCTCGAACAAACAAAAAACGAAATCAACACCATGCATGAAGTTGACAGCGGCAGGCTTGCCGCCCTTGATGCGGTTCTGAAAACACAAGAAACACGCTGGATCGAGGCCAACAGAAACATTCCGATTAACAAGAAGGAACAAAAACAGTATCAAGGATTGATGACAGAGATACGGGCTTTTCTCACTGCCAGCAGAAAACTCGCAGGTTATCAGGAAGAAATATGCAAACTGCTGGATACGGACAGGCAAAAAGAGGCCGATGTAAAAGCGGCCAGCCAACGCCTCAAGACCCTGCTTGCCGATATCAATTGGCCCAGGGAGCTTCAGGAAGCGAAGCTGCTCAAACGCATTAACGACTACCTGGGAATCATATCCGAGATCCGCCTGCAAAAAGAAGAAGACATAAAGGCCGCCAGGCGTCAAATAGAGTCAAAGCTGGCCGCTCTTGAAACTGAAATCGAAGAAAAAAACCTTAAAAAATCCCAGTCACTTCAGCGGGAAATTCACAAACGAATCAACCAGCTCCCTCAAAAAGCCGCGCAACAGTATACTGCCCGCTTCTCATTGCTGCACAATCAGGTAAAAGAACTCGAAGACTGGCACGGTTTTGCAACCACACCAAAACAGATCGACCTGTGCAAGAAAATGGAAGAACTCGCAGACAAATCATTGGACCCTCAATACAAGGCCGATAAAATCAAAGCGCTTCAGGAGCAGTGGAAGCGTTTTGGTGGCACATCAGACCAGGAACTGTGGCAACGATTCAAAAGCGCATCGGACAAGGCATTTGAGCCATGCAAAAGCTTTTTTAACGAACAAAACGAACTGAAAAAAGCCAATTTGAACAAGCGTCTTGGCATTTGCCAGGAACTGGAAACACTGCTTGATTCGATTAATTGGGACAATGTGGACTGGAGGGGCCTTGACAAAATATGCAAAGCCGCGAAAAGAGAATGGAGAGAAGCATTTCCGATCGATTTCAAACAAAACAAAAAGCCTCAGAAACGGTTTAATGATCTGCTGAACAAAATGGAAAGAAGGCTGAACCAGGAAAAAGCCGAAAACCGCAGCAAGAAAGAGGAAATAGTAAAAAAAGCCGAGGCCCTGACGGTACTGGATTCAATTCAGGAAGCGGTAAATGGAGCCAAAAAACTGCAGCAGGAATGGTCTTCGGTCGGCATCACCGAGTTCAGTGAAGACCGACGGCTCTGGAAGTCCTTCAGAGGGCATTGTGACAGCATCTTCGCCATGCGTGAAAAACAAAATCAGGCTACCAGGCAAGAAACAGAAGAAGCTATCACTGAAGCGAACAGCATAATGGAAAAAGCCGAAATTATCGCTGACATACTTCCGGGCGACTCGCCATTGAATGAACTGAACACCCTGACAGCGCAACTGGGCGCTCTGGCTTTGGATGGAAAAACCAGATCCCGCTACCTGCGCTCCCTGGAGCACTGTCAGAAGGAGGCAGAGCGCAAACTGGAAGAGCGGTCAATATCCAACTATAAAGCACTTTGGCAAAGCGCTGTTCAGGCAACAATCACCTCTCTTGGCGGGCAATCGGATGACAGCTTTCAGAACGATATCGATCGCATTGACCAGGCAGGAAAAAGCATTGCAGAAGTTTCAGGCATAAAGGACGCCTTGCAAGGGCTTGCCCAAAACCGGCCCGTCACGCCTTCAGCCACCCGGTTTCATTCCACCGACCCGCAAGATGCCTGTATTTTAATTGAAATTGCCACCGAGAACGAAACTCCGGCTCACTTGCAAGAGCGCAGAATGGAGTTACAGATAGCGCGACTTAACGCCGGATTGAAAGGTGACAACAGCAACAGTACAGGCAAGCTGCAGGAAATAACCGAACTCTGCGTCAACTGGATTCACCATGTCTCGGCTGATCGAAAAGACGAAGAAACAATAAAAGATCAGGCGCGACGCCTGGAAAAGGCATTTGCAGACTTTGAGCTATCCTGATCAGGAGTCTTTTTATTGAGTCTTTATTATTAAACAGGAGGCTGAATTACTTCAGCCTCCTTGTCACGCTACTTTTATGCCACTTGCATGCTACTTGCAAACCCGGGTGACTAACCGCACGAAAACCGGACGTTAGCTTGCCAAAGGCCGGAAGGAAGTGAAAAAGGGTCTTTTTACCCTCTGCTGTGCTCGTGTTTTTCAACGTAAGCTATCGCTTCCTTCACCGCTTTGCGAACCTTGTTTTTCATCTCGTCGTATTCTACCGGAGACAAATAAAACGCCATATCCACCTCATGGCGAATATACCTTGGGGGCAAATGATTCAAGGCAACACATACTATGTCTGTCAGGCGATCCATCCCGAACCGCCCCTCCTGGACCTGCACCTCAAGTTCTTCCACTACCCGGTTTTCATAATAGTTTCTAATGTTATCCAATAAAGACATAGTCACTCCACTAAAAGAACCATACCGTTAACATATCCCGTTAACATATAAAGTAAAGGCCAACACCAGGGATAGCCAGTCAATATCAGTATAGTCACAAATAGCCACCCGGTGGCCAGTTAAAATGCAACCTGACCACCTCCTTCCCTGCCGCTTGTTGCCACAGGTTCGGAGGTCGGCTGGATTTCGTGGCTTACAGGAAGCCGGCAAGGCGCTCTTTAATCAGAACTTCCGCATCTCGCATGATACCACTGATCAATTCGTCACAGGTCGGAATGTCGTGAATCAGGCCGGCTACCATTCCGCAGGACCAGGCGCCAGCGTCCATTGTGCCCTCTCTCATAATCTTGGGATAAACACCCGCCACTTCCGCAATAATGTCAGAAAACTGAAGCTTGTCGCCCAACTGTTTCTCTTTTTCCATAAGGCGCTCAACAGCCGCGTTATTCATAACACGCTCGGTGTTTTTCAGGGAACGCATAACCAGGCGCGTATCCAGCTCTGAAGCAGCGACGATAGCGTCTTTGACATTCTGGTGAACCGGTGCCTCTTTGGTGGCAATAAACCGGGTTCCCATATTCATTCCTTCTGCACCCATCGCCAGAGAGGCAACCAGGGAACGCGCATCGGCCATACCGCCCGAAGCGACAAATGGAATACTGAGTTCTTCAGCCGCACGAGGGAGCAGGATCATATTTGGAATATCATCTTCACCAGGGTGCCCCCCACACTCAAAACCATCAACAGAAACGGCATCACAGCCAATTTTTTCAGCCTTCAGTGCGTGGCGGACGGATGTACATTTGTGAATGACCTTGATGCCGGCTTCTTTCAGGGCGGGCATATACTGTTCCGGACTACGACCGGCGGTTTCCACTATTTTCACACCACCTTCTGCGATGGCCTCGATGTAGCCCGGGTAGTTGGGTGTGGTGACTATGGGTAAAAAGGTAAGGTTCACGCCAAAAGGCTTATCTGTCATGTCTTTACAACGGGCAATTTCAGCAGCCAGGTCTTTGGGTGATTTCTGCGTCAGCCCCGTGATCATGCCCAGTCCGCCTGCGTTGGATACCGCTGCAGCAAGCTCGGCAAAACCAACAAAGTGCATGCCACCCTGAATAATCGGGTGTTCAATTCCAAACAGTTCAGTGATACGTGTTTTCATAGTGTTACCTTATCGATTGTTTTCCAAATTCGGGATATTGTTGTTGAAGTTCTGCATTACCAATACAGACCTGATTTTCATCAAAATCAGGCGCCGTTCATCCGATTTTCCGTAGATACTGCCTATGAAACAGATAAATTGCAAATCCTACCTGATAATACTCGCAATCACCTGATTTCATTGTGGAAATAGACGCTCATTATGAGTTTGTCAGAAAAGTGGTTGTTCGTGCCTGTCGATATTGGACAAGGGTATGGTAATAAACGGCAAACCCAATGCGTCTGTTTTCACCACCGCCTGCATTGTTTTGCCCCGGTGCTGCCGGCCCTGCTTTCCCAGGTAGTAATACATTTCCGCTATACCATGAAACTTCTCCAGAGTTAACAGATTAAGCCTGGTGCCATCACCCGTGCCCGGCACATAGCTGACGGGGATGGCAATACCAAAGTTATCTATATCCGTCGCCAACGAAGTATAAAACACAGTCAATACTTCATCCGCTTCGGCAAGATCAGTGACCACCGTCGCCTTGTATTTGTTTTCCAGTTCAAACACCAATCGTTGATCAGCGTATTTTTTCACCCCGGAATCATAAAGAAAATGAGGGTTCACATAGACTGTTTTTCCCGATAATCTGGAAAATTCGCTTTCCGGTAACCCCGCGATCAGGTCATCAATGCTGTGAGACAACAATCTTTGGGCCGTAGAGCCGGCCAGATTGCCCTGAATTTCCCGAGAGGAGCACCCCGCAAACAGTGTCGCGAGGAAAACAAGTACAATAATTGGTCGATTCATCACTTGAGTCAATCCCTTTTTGTGCCGGTGTGTACTGTCAGATACGCACCTGAATTTTATGTTTGTCAAAGCCGTCAGCCTGACAACAGCCCGTGCTCACAATTTCCGTTTACCCGGGGTGCTTTGCCTGAGGTGTCTTACTTACGATGCCTTACTAAATATGTTTGCACCTGGCAATTCTACAGACGACCTTTTGATTTATCCAGTCGCATCCGGGTTTTCCAACTGTATCAAGGAGCTCCGAATCACCCGGATTCGACCGGTTGACCCTGGCCACCATCCTGATGGTATTGTGCTGTTGGTATTGTGGCACCTAGTAGCGCCGCACCTTATACGTCCGCCCTTTTATTTTGCCATTTTGAAGGCCTTGCAATGCCTGCCTGGCCACCCCTCTTTTTACTGCCACATAAGACACGAAAGGGAAAATGGATATTTTCCCCACGTCATCTCCTGAAAGCCCGATGGTTCCGGTCAGTGCCCCCAATATATCGGTTGGACGAAGTTTTTGTTTTTTCCCCGCATCAATACCAATGGTCACCATCGCCGGAGCGGCAGGAGAGTATCGGTTCCCCGACAACTGCCCGGCATCAAGAACAACCGGATTCATCTCCCTGATAATACCTTCGTATCGCCAATTGTCCCGTTCGGTCATCAGATTGATGGCCATGCCTTGCCTGCCTGCACGACCGGTTCTGCCAATTCGATGAGTGTACACATCCGTGTCTTTGGGAAGATCATAATTCACCACTGCATCCAGGTCTTTGATGTCGATTCCCCGTGCTGCCACATCCGTCGCAACCAGCATTGAGACACTTCGATGAGAGAATCTGACCAGTGTTCGGTCACGGTCTCTCTGTTCCATATCCCCCTGGAGCAACAGTGCCCGGCAACCCGAATCCCCGAGGTGTTGCTGAACCTCGGCACAGGTGGCTTTGGTATTGCAGAATACAACGGCATGCCCGGGTCTGTGCCTTGCCAGCACACCGGTTAGCGCATCAGTTTTTTTCCCCTGCTCACAACGATAGAAATACTGTTCAATACGGTGACTCGCATGCAAACTCTCGACTTCAACCATGACCGGGTCGACCTGAAACCGTGCGCTCAGCACCTTGATATCATCCGGGTAGGTAGCAGAAAAAAGCAGTGTTTGCCGGTTGGCAGGAATTTGACTGGCGATGGTTTTGATATCATCAATAAACCCCATATCAAGCATCCGGTCTGCTTCATCCAGCACGAATGTGTTTACCTGGTCAATTTTCAGGGTTTGTTTCCTGAGATGATCTTTCAGGCGACCGGGAGTGCCCACAACCACATGGGCACCGAACTCCAGTGAACCGATTTGCGGCCCGATGGGCTGCCCTCCACACAGGGTCAACACCTTGATGTTGGGTATTTGCCGTGCGAGACGCCGGGTTTCTTCGGCAACCTGGGCGCCGAGTTCCCGGGTAGGGCAAATAACCAATGCCTGAACAGCAAAGTTTTTGGGGTTTATCTTGTTGAGGAAAACCAGGGAAAACGCCGCAGTTTTGCCACTTCCGGTTTTTGCCTTTGCAATAATATCCCGCCCGGCCAGTGTGTGAGGCAGGCTTTCAGCCTGAATATCGGTCATTGACCGGTAGCCCATTGACTCCAGGTTATCAAGCAAGGAAGAAGAAAGGGGTAACTGACTGAAAGGTTTTGTTGTCACAAGGGGCCTGCTTGAGAAAAGAGTGAGCGAATATTGGATTTATGGGATAGAAGTGTCATTATAGCAAGTGACACTGTGATTGCAGTGAATAAATATGTTGCCAACCCGGAGCACAACAGATGTCAGGGATTCGTGCAGCAGCACCAACAACAAGCGCCAACAACGTCCCAAAATTCATCAGGAGTGAATTATGTCCCTCAGCCAGGAAATTGTAGACGAAATCAACATACTTATGCAGTTCAGGTCGGTCACCACACTGGACGGAATAAAGGTTCACTCCACGGCACCACAGTCAACCAGAGAGGCGGCCAAACGACTTTACGCCAAAGGCCTGATCACCCAGGCTGATGGAGGCTATCTGACATTCGCCGGAATCGAAACGGCCGAACACGCACAACTGTTATACAACATGTTGACTCTGGGTGACGCCGGGCGTTCACAACCTGAAACCGCAAACTGAAACCTGCAAATTGAAAACAACGCCCAGGGCCCAGGCCGGGCAACCGGTTACTCGACCTGTTGTGGTCAACTCGTGAATCACCCTGTCACTGCCGGAGGCACCTTGCCGGAAAGCCTTGACGGGCGGGGCTGGCTGAGCACCACACCAAGGATCACCAGGGCAATCGCCCCCCATTGCAGCAACGCAATCTGCTCCCCGAGCAGCCACATTGAAAAAACAAGGGTAATAACCGGTAGCAGGTTGGTATAACTCGCCGATGTAGTTGCGGACAGATGGGTCAGGCCATAATTAAAAAGACCATAGGCGCCGAGAGTAACAACCAGCCCCAGATAGACCAGGGTAGCGATCAGGTCCGTCGATATCGAGCCAGGCCAGTCTGCGCCCAACGCAAAGGGGAAGAAGAATATCACCCCGACAAAACTCTGTAACGCAGTGAGCAGGAAGGCAGAATAGCGTTGCACCAGGTATTTCACCATCAGGGTATATCCGACCGCGCTGCACATGGCCAGAAACTCGAGAAAATTGCCCAGTACCGGATTGGGTGCCTGCTCGTCATCTTCACCGGTAACTGTCATTGTCACGACACCCAAAACCGCAATCAGGAAACCGAACCATTGTTCCCTCGTGCTGGTTTCTCTCAAAAACAGGTAGGCAGAAAGCGCCACCATCAGCGGCAGCATCGCCGTCACCATCCCGGCCTGGCCGGCACTGGTGTACTGCAGTGCCCGGGCTTCAAAAACAAAATAAAGGCAAGGCTCAAACAGGGTCATACCAAGCAAATACTTCCAGTCACCCTTTTTGTAATCAAACTGCGGCCTGATCCAGAGCCAGACCACCAGAAAGGCAGTTGCTCCAACCAGAAACCGACTGAAAACCACAATCATGGGTGCCAGTTCACTAACGGCAAACTTTAATGCAATAAACGAGCTTCCCCATATCACCATGGCAACCAGCAGTGCGATATGTGCTCGAACCACACTGGATTCGTTCTTCAATACCGTGCCCGCCACCTGATTACGATCTCTTGACACGATCAACACTATCGAGCCAGCCGTCATACAGCTTCTTTCTTGTTTCAGAATTCATGGTTGGCTCAAAACGCTTTTCACATGCCCACAGTTCAGCAATTTCATCAAGATCCTTATACCAGCCCGCCTTGAGTCCGACAAGATAAGCGACGCCCAACGCGGTGGTTTCTGTTACTTTGGGACGATCTACCGGCACATTCAAAATATCTGACAGAAACTGAACCACCCAGTCATTTACCACCATGCCACCATCGACACGAAAGGTTGAATACATGGCCCCGTCATTTTGCATTGCCCTGACCAGGTCTTTGGTTTGATAACACACCGACTGCAAACCCGCAGTTACAATCTCGGCGATACCGGTATCCCGGGTAATACCCAGAATCGCTCCTCTGGCATGAGGATCCCAAAAAGGCGCACCCAGCCCGGTGAAAGCGGGCACCAGATAGACCGAATTGGACACTCCAACCGCTTCTGCGTGGGTCAGGGTTTCCGATGCATCAGAAATCAGCCTGATGCCGTCTCGCAGCCACTGGATGGCTGCCCCGGCAATAAAAATGCTACCCTCTATGGCATAACAGGTTTTGCCATTCAGGCGGTACCCTACTGTTGACAACAATCTGTTTTCAGACCTGACCAGCTCGGTACCTGTATTGAGAATGAGAAAACAGCCTGTGCCATAAGTGCTTTTTGCCATACCGGGTTCAAAGCAGGCCTGGCCGATTAACGCAGACTGTTGATCCCCCGCGATGCCATACACCGGCAATGACATTCCGAAAAGGCTTTTTACCGTATCACCAAATTCATCACTGCAATCCATCACTTCCGGCAGCAACTGTTTCGGCACGTTAAATAACCTGAGCAGATCATCACTCCAGCGCTGGGATTTAATGTCGAAGAGCGAGGTTCTTGAGGCATTGGTCGCATCGGTTTTATGGCTGGCACCTCCGGTCAGGCGCCACAACAGAAAAGTATCTATTGTCCCGAATGCCAACTCGCCGTTTTCAGCACTCTCCCTGGCACCGGGCACATTGTCCAGTATCCAGGGCACCTTTGTCGCTGAAAAATAAGGGTCAATCAATAACCCGGTTTTTTCGGTAATCACTGACTCGTGCCCTGATTTTTTAAGCTGCTCACAAAAATCAGCGGTACGACGATCCTGCCAGACGATGGCGTTGTATACCGGCCTGCCTGTCAACCTGTCCCAGATGACCGTGGTTTCTCTCTGATTGGTAATACCAATTCCGACAATCTCGGACACATGAATGTTCGCACTTGAGATAGCCTGCCTGCATGTTTGCAAGGTGGTGTCCCATATTTCTTCGGGATCATGTTCTACCCAGCCGTCTTGCGGGAAGTACTGTTCGAACTCCATTTGTGCAACAGCCACCACTTCTCCCCTTCGATTAATAATCATGGATCGTGAGCTGGTAGTACCCTGGTCTATTGCCAATATGTAGTCCTTCATCGCCTGTCTCCTTTGTTCTTTAGTCAGATTTCCGAATAGAAAACCATCTGAATACCCTGATTTTTGATCATCATAGGTGGATTTTTTCTTTTTACAACCAGCCGCTGAAAAACATGTTAAATTAGACATCACGCCGATTAGAAAACGAACCTTGAAAGGGTCTGACACACCGGTATCAGACATAAAAGTCACGTATTGGACTAAAACACGCTTTCGCTACTGGAAAGATGCAAATGACACCAATCAACCGTCACAGCCAGATTATTGAACTGGTCAGAAAAAAGGGCTTTGTCACCATAGAGGAGCTCGCAGAACAATTCGACGTCACCCCCCAAACCATTCGACGGGATATCAACATTCTCGACCAGGACAGCCAACTCCGAAGATATCACGGGGGAGCCGGAATCCCCTCCAGCACATTCAATGCTGCCTATTCTGACCGAAAAATCCAGCATCTCGAAGAAAAACAGTGCATTGCCGATGCCATCGCGGAGCGTATACCCAACCACTCTTCCATGTTTATCAATATTGGCACTACCACCGAGACAATCGCAAAAGCACTGTTGAAGCATGAAGGCCTTACCGTCATCACAAACAATTTGCACGTAGCAAGCACCTTGTCCGCAAAGGAAGATTTCAACCTGATTATTGCCGGAGGTGAAGTACGTTCCCGAGACGGGGGGATCATTGGCGAAGCCACCGTTGACTTTGTCAAACAGTTTAAAGTCGATTTTGCACTGATCGGCATCAGCGGTATCGACAACGAGGGGGAATTACTGGATTTTGACTACCAGGAGGTGCGTGTTGCCCAGGCAATTATCGAACACTCCCGATCCGTTTATCTGGCGGCAGATCACTCGAAATTTGGCAGAAATGCGATGGTCAGGCTGGGCAATATCTCACAGGCCCACCACTTGTTTACAGATCGTTGCCCGCCAGATTCCATAGTAGAGCTAATGAAAGACGAGGGGGTTCAACTCACCGTGACGGGTAACCGATCAGAAGAAACGGCCTTTCTGTAACCTGATTTTCTGAAAAAAAGGCTCCGGACATGGAGCCATAATAACCAGAGAAACCAAAACAGGGAACGTTCGACAGAACCATTACCCCAACAAGCCATCCCTGCCGATGGAGCGTCCCTCATACCTGAAATATATTCCGTTTGACTTGTGTCATTTTATGTTACGGGTGACATCAGGTTGGTAACAATATGTTACCAACCAAATAATCTCCCTGGCACTCCAGGCTGACGGAGCGACTTATGACCTGATTGAATTCTTGCTCTTTTCCGATGTTTGCTGTGTTCTTGGCCAAACCAGACTGAATTTCGCTCCTCCCAGTACACTTCTGCCGAGCATGGCCTGACCACCATGCCAGTAAAGTATTCGCCGCACAATGGACAACCCCAGACCATAGCCTCCCGAGGTTCGGGTACGGCTGTCATCCAGACGCGCAAAGGGGGTAAACACCGTGTCCCAGTCACTTTCCGGAATGCCTGCGCCATCATCCTCCACATCTACGCGGCAAGTATCATTATCGAAGTGACAGTTCACCTGAACGGTTGATTTACAATAACGCGTAGCATTACCAACCAGATTTTGTATCGCTCTATGTATATAACGCGGTTCGATTTCAGACAATCGCCATTTTTTTGAATTACCGACAAAGTCTGCCGAAATCTTCAAATCCGGCCTGACTCCCCCCTGCTCGGACACGACCTGGGTTACGATGTTCACAATATCTGATTCCTGGAAATCAAAAATCGGACCTCCCTGTTCAAGTCGGGCATAGGTCAATATTTCATCGATCAATTCATCCAGTTCCTGAATATCGTTGTCGATACCCTTTAGCTGTTTTTCCATGGTCACGGGATCGGGACAGTCCTCGATCATCTGCACCCCGAAGCGGATGCGTGCCACCGGCGTCCGCAGCTCATGGGAGACCGCGTGTATCATTTCCCGCTGAACCAGCACGAGGCGCTGAATATGATCAGCCATACTGTTAAACGACTCCCCCAACCTGCCAAGCGCATCCAGTTTTTGCGTTTTCACCCTGGCTTCAAGCTCACCCCTCGCAATGCGACTCGCCACGGTTTCAAGGTTTCTGAGCCGACCACTCAATGCCTGCAATAACCAGTACACTGTCGCTGCCAACATGCCGATGGAAGCAATAGCAAGAAAAAGCATGATCGGCCAGGCCACAGGTGAAAACGGTTTCACAAACTCAAGCCTGACCAGCTCACCGGATTCAGAAACAAGATAAAAAACAGCCGGTTCACTCTTGTCAGGACGATACCAGGCTCTCTGGAAATCGGCCAGATCGGACAATAATTCTTCACCGGGCAGGTCAGCGATATCCTGCAACACTTCGACTTTCAACCCGGTCGTTTTCCGAATCTCGGAAATGACTTCATGTAGTGACCGCCCGGACAGATTATTGAGTTCATAGCTGACCATATTGAATGCACTTTCTGCCATATCGGAATACAAATCGGGGAAAAAACCGACTATCCATTTTTCCTGATTGTACATCTTGAAAACGTGACTGCCGTACAACCCCGGGCGAGTAAGAACAAGCGTCTGCCCCCAGGTCAACCGCTCCATCAAGACAGAAGACAATCGGGTTTCGTCAATGGGCGCCAGGCCAAGTTGAACATTATTCGGGGTAATGACAGAAAACCGGTAAGGCAGCCGGTTTTCAGGTATGCGAACCATCCAGTCAAGAACCGGAGATGCCACTTCAATCGCATGATGTTCCAGCCGGACCTTATTGAGAGAGGAAAACAGCAAGCAACAAAAAAGGCCTACTACTATCAGTGATAGAAGCAGGCCGCCAAATACGCGCACAAACAAATTGTTCACAGACAAACCCTGCACAAAGCTCATATAAAGCTCATAGATAAACAAAGAGTTATCGACTACACCTCTTTCACAAACAGGTACCCTTTACTGCGCACGGTTTTTATTCTTCTCGGATGTACAGGGTCATCGCCAATTTTTGGTCTGATTCGGGAAACACGAACATCGATCGAGCGATCCTGCCCGTCGTATTCAATTCCACGCAACGAGGTAAATATTTCTTCACGACTCAGTACATTACCCGCATTGCTTGCCAGCAACCACAAAAGATCAAACTCGGCGCTGGTCAGATCGATGCTTTCTTCGTTTAACCAGGCCTCCCTCATGGCCTTGTCCACAACAAGATCATTGAATACCAGACGAGTCAGCTCTGAATCGGTTGAATCCCGTGACGGGTTATCACCACTCACTTCGGATTGTTCCTTAACCCGGCGAAGCAGTGCTCGAATATGGGCCAGTAACACCCTGGGCCGAACCGGTTTTGACATGTAGTCATCCGCGCCCATCTCCAGGCCAAGAACCTGATCCAGGTCATCGGTTCGGGCGGTCAACATCAATATCGGCCCGTGATAGGTCGGGCGCACTTTCCGGCAGATTGAAAGGCCATCTTCTCCCGGCAACATCAGATCAAGCACAACCAGATCAGGTATTTCATTTTTAATTCTTTCAACCGCATTGGCTCCGTTTGGCTCAACCGAGACAATAAGACCATTGCTTTCAAGATACTCTTTGGTTAAATCAGCCAATCTCTCATCGTCTTCAACAATAAGAATCCGCCACGCTTCGCTATTATCCAGACTGTCCATTCAACACTCGCCATTCTCAGAGTTATTATTACCGGGTTAATAACAACCGGTTTTTCACCGGGCTCGCTCAACTCCGTCAAACCGGGCAAACTGGCAAAACCGACCACCAGCCCGCAGACATCCTCACCTGCGATTTTATCAGGGCAGGTTTGCATCTTTATCTAACAAATCCGCGTACTGCTTCCACGCTTTAACCTAAGTATATATGCTGTTTGTGATTTTACACACTGAATCGGCCAATAATCTGATTGTTAATCAAAACCGGGGGTTATTCAAAACCTGGAGGTACGCCACTTGCCTGTTTTACCGGTACAAACTGCAGATACCTTACTCTATAATCCAGCTGTATTCGTTGTAGTGTTGAACCAGGCAAGGATGCATCAGAGTATTGATACAGGGGGCGGAAGAATGCAGTTCGCCTTTGCCGAAAGCAAGTGATGCGACCATCAGTTCCGGCGTGATAAATGTCGTTTCAACATCGAAATGGTCAACCTCTTTTATTGCCTGAACCCTTGTTTTTTCAGTCACCTCACTGCGCCAGGCGAGAAAAAAGCCCCAATCACCAAAACTGGGAATGTTCTGTCGATAGGGGATCACCTTGTATTCTGCGGCTCTCAGCGTTGCACCTATGGCCAAAAAGGCTTCTTTTGCATGGTAGGGGGAAGTCGATTGAATCGCGACCAGGGCGTCGGGCGAAAGGTGGCGGGCCAGTTTCCGATAGAACTGTTTGCTATACAACTTGCTCAACTCAACCGACGAGGGGTCAGGAAAATCGACAATTACCACATCCCATTTGCGACCTGACACGCCATCCAGAAACCTGTCGGCATCCACGTTAATCACGTGAATACTGGCTACCCATTCCGAATCGGCGTGTTCCGTACCAGGGTGTCCGGCATTGAAGCTGTTATCACCAGCAAGCAACACAGGCCTGATATCCGCCGGGGTTACACCCTCACCGGCGATAAACCTGACCCTCTCATCCCGGAAGGCATTGTCATTGAGCATTGCCAGATTGGGCTCTGTCGCTGCCAGTTTTACCATATCGGGATCGAGGTCTACCAGGCTGATGTGTTCTACGTCGGCATACTTGTTAAGTTCACGAAGAGCCAAACCATCCCCTCCTCCGAGCAGGAGTACATTGCTTTTTCTCTTTGCCAGCGCCATGACAGGATGAACCAGAAAATCGTGATAGCGATTTTCATCCAGTGAGCTGAATTGCGTATTGCCATTGATATACAGGCGGACATCCCCGGTGCCCGGGTTTTTCGTCACCACCAAATGCTGATATCTGGTTGTCTCCCGATGCACGATAGGGTCATCATAGAAGCGTTGCTCCATCAGGTCACTCAGTTCTCTGTTGTGAATGTAGCCATAGAGCAAGGCACAGGCAGTCAGTATTATGACCGAGAAAACCAATATGTTGTGTTTTTGATCTTTGCGCATGATGTAATAAAACACAGCGAAGACCGCCACAATAAAATTGAAACCGGCAACGATAAAACTGATTTCAGTCAACGGATAATGTTTCAGCAACCAGGTGACCCAGACAACAGCGCCGACAAATGCGCCGATGTAATCCATTGCGTACACAATAACCAGATTGGCTTTCAGCCTGATCCTGTTCTGCTCGATAATCCTCATCACGACAGGGATTTCAAAGCCGATCAGAAAGCCGACCATAAGCACAAAAAAGTAGTGCACAAACAGAAAATGGTGATGCAAATAACCATAGGCAGCGTAAATTGCCAGGGGAGCAAAGCCCCCCAGAAGAGCCACAAGCACTTCGATACCGATGAACCTGTAAACAAGCGCATCGTCGGACATCCTGTTTTGAACCAGCCCGGACACTCCCATCATCAGCATCATTGACGCGATGACAAGGGAAAACTGTTCGATGGAATTGCCCAGGATATAAGTTGTAATGGTGGCGAGCACATATTCATTGACCAGGCCACTGGCACCGGTCGAGAACATACAGAAGCCTAACAGGAAGGCAAAAAAACGGTCGGGCCGGGGCTGCGGCTGCATCGAGCCATCGATATCGGGTGCCTTGCCGGTTTCAACCACTAGAGAATTGCCACTCCGAGAATCAGTGCCACTCCGATCCTGGACAGGGCCAATTGTATCGACTGCACCACCTGATCCCTTTCCAGGATGTCCTTCACCGTACTGGTGGTTACTATGACCAAATCCATAATATATTCAAAAAGATAGAGCAAAATCATGCCTGACAGGGCAGTAACGGCAAACTCCATCACTGCACTGCCAAATGATTCGGGAATCTCCCCCCCGGATATCGCACTTTGCAAAATCAGGCCGTAGGCGATTACCTTTCCTCCAAGATATATTCCCGCAGCAACATTGCCTTCCTGGATTTTTTGTACCAGGTTCAACCTGGCCAGAAACAGCTTCTGGTAGACCATCACCAGAAGGATCAGCATAACCTGCCCTGCCACAAAGTAGGCGACCGCTTCCAGAAACCCACCCTGATCCCCATGGATACTGGCGTAAGCAAGTATCCCGGTCATCACCAGGGTACCAAACTCAACGCAACCGATGGCAAGATTCCCCTTACCAATTTCTTCTGAATTATTGACACCGGGCAAAACCAGACGATCAGTCACTATCAATGAGAAAAACATAAAACAGGCGGCAACCAGACCATAGAAGATGGTTGCGAGAAGGTCTGCCTTGAAACTTTCCTCACTTTGCCCGCTCAACACGCCAACCATGGCTATCGCCAACCCGAATTGAATACCACCTCGCCGAATGGCCAACGCCAGGTTACCATTGGAGATTTCATGCTCTGCGTTGAAATATCGCCTGTTTTTAAAACCGAGAAAATGTTTGACGCCAACTGCTATGGAGAGATAAACCAGCGTAAACACAATGTAATAGCCGTAGTTTTCGATATTCATACCATTCATTTCCAGTTATGTGCTATTTACCGCCACCGGCCGGGCCCCTGCTGCGAACGGAAGGCCCGGCACCACGTATACTTGAAGCCTTTCCCCGGTTGCCTCTGCTGCGGTGAGTTCTTTTTACCTGCCCCGGATAGCGCCTGGCATACTCCGAACTGCCGTACCCTCCTTTCCCCCTGGAATAGGTATGGGAACCGTAAGTGCCGTATTCCCGATTTTCACCATAATAAGGTTTGCCGCGCTGACGACGATGATACACATCCCAGTCGTGATAGGAGTAACCGCGCCCCCCGGGCATCAAGGCATTCAAAAATGCATACATGCCGTAGTAATGCCAAAAACTCGTACCCGAGCTGTCTGTTTTCCACTCGCCGTATTGATTCATTCCGGTTGGATGTCCATTCACCATTTTCGGTGATGCAACCATTGCCAGGCCGACAGGTTCAGCCCTGGTGAGGGAATCCTCCTTGAAATAGCCATAGGGCTTGGTAAAAATTGCCATACCCAGGTTATCCAGTTGTTGCCAAAAAGCCTCCTCTTTGACTTCCACCCAGCCAGACCGGGTCTGTTTTTCGTTAGCGATATCCAGGTATTTGTGGAAGCTTCGGGTAAAGGTCTTTTCCACCCAGTAATCTGCTTCGGTGTGAGAACGGCTCATGCTGGTACGTTTACCAATATTCAGGCCGTTCCAGTATTTATCGGGAATTTGCAACCTGAATACCGGACGCCCCCAATGGCTTCTCAAGGTGGCGATGAGGTCTCCGGTATAGCTGTCAAAGAACTCAAAGAGTTGCCCATCAACCCTTTTGGCAGCGTAGCCATACCTTGAGCCTTCTCCACAGGTTTCACGTTCACACCAGGATGCCCGGCTTATTTGTATATAGTAATCAATTTTTTGATCCGTCAAAATTCGGGTGTAACTGGTGTACAGCTCATCCAGTTTTGCTCTGGTCGTTGCTTCATACTTCCTGATATCATCCAGAATCCTGAGCATGGCATCTCTGGCATCACCCAGAATCGAGTAGTCGGCACTGCTGTTATTTTTATGCTTGTCAAACTGGGTCTGAACCGCTTTATGCTGCTTTTCTGCGCGATTGACATAGTCGTCCATCTTCGCCATACGCTTGTCCAGGTCTTCACTTTTGTGGCTGTAGTCCTTTTTCACTTTCTGACCACGAGCCTTCAACTTCTTCTGGAGTTCATGGGCTTCTGACAGGGCGTCACTGGCAGTTCGATGATAAAGCGGCGCGTTTTTCCTGACCTGGACAAGATGATCCCAGCGACTGTTCGGATAGTTGGCATCCGCCAGCGACCGGGCCAGCAAGGCATCAAATGCCGCAAGCTGACGAGAAAAGGCCGTGGTATCCTCCGGTTTATCCCTTTCGTATAGCTGTTTCAGCTCTTTTTCGTACATTGCCCTGGCCCTGGTCAGGCTGTTTCGGGCCAACTGGAACCGGCCTTCCCATTTGCCCCTGTTCGCATAGGGTTCTGCAAAACCCCAGTCGTCAGACTTTTTGCGTTGGTCGTACGCTTGCCGAATACCTTTCAGTTTTTCCTCATGCTCTTTCAGTTGCCGGGGAATTTTTTCATATCGAAGTACCAAATTGTCGGGCAATCCGGAGCAGGCCACCAATACACTGGAAAACAGTGCAACAATAAGCCACCGGAGCCATAGCTTGTTCAGGGCTGGCAAACCATCGTCCTCCTTATGTAACACAAGCCAACTGCAGTATTTCCATGTCGGTCGGTCTTATCTGTTTGCTGAGAAATGCCTCTCGTTCCGGTCGTTCATCGCCATCTTCATGCCATGCTTCAATGGTAAGATAGCGGCCCCTGCTCCCTTCGAACTCATAGGCCCTCATTGGCAGGCCATCCTTGCGTTTGTCTTTGGAATATCGTCCGGCCCAGGTGTCATCTTCAACATAGTGAAATGACGAACCATTCACAGTGACTTCGCCGGCTTCTTCATCTGCAATTTCTTCCAACGCAGCATGAGTCAGCGAGTTTCCGTGATAGTGAATTTCACGTATTGTCACCAGAGATTCAGTGAGGCTGATTTCCAGCCCGTCATCAACCTCCCATTCCAGCCAGGCTCTTTCCCCGGTATGCAAGTTAAACAATTCCAGCTCGGTAACCCAGTAATCTGTTTTTCTTGTCGAGAAATCTTTCCACCTGACATCAAGGTAATAGCCAACGGATTTGACCTGATAGGTCTTGCCTTCGATAGTGACAAAGCCCCCCGCCACCAGATCCTCTATCCTGTTCTGGCGACGTTTTTCCGGTGCCGTCGGGTGGAGTTGCCGTATCGCATCAATGCGCGCCTGTATATCCATTATTCCTTAACCACCTCACCATCAATAACCGGAGACTCTCCATCTCTGGCATCTTTCAACCCCTGGGCAACCGGTGACAATTCCCGAGTCATCGATTCGAGCTTCGCACTGGCTTCCCTGGCCTTGATGGTGCTCGTTGCCATGGTTTCGTTGGCCTTGTTCACAGCCTGAACCAGTTGGTCAAAACCCTGCTCCAGCTTTTCCAGCGCGATCACAGGATTGTTGTAAAGATCACCAATCTCATCCGCAGCCTTATTGACGGCCTCAGCATTCTGCTGCATGAGATCCCCCAGACCTTCCTGAAAGCTTGCCACCGCTTGCTGCACGGTAGCCTGTTTGGCCAATGCTGCCTGGATTCTCAATGCATTGGTCATAACCATGGGGCCGACGGTCAGGGCACTGTCAATTTGCTCACCTAACAACTCGTTGGACTGAATGGTTTGGTCGATGCTGATAAAAAACTGAACCGCCGCCTGCTCCATGGTTCTGAGGTCTCGAACCCGGCGCGCCGCCTTGTTCAGCACACTTGCGAGCTTCTGCTCTTCTTGCACATCCGGTTGGGCACCCGGATCCCTGGCTTTTTGCATCTCTTCTATTTTTTTGATGAACAACTCACCAACATGAATCTCGCCCTGAATCTCTCTTTGCGCCTCGGCGATCTGGTCATACTGATGCTCCAGCTCGATACTGGTTTGCAGCAGATCATCTTTACCTTCTCTCAGGCCGTTAAGAATCTGATTCACATGCTTCTGCATCGGCTCGTACTTGTGGACAAAGCTCGACACGGCCTTGCGTTTAATGCTTTTTGGCATCCAGGAGAACCACCAGGAATTGTGCAGCGAATGCGGATTCAGCTCATCCATGGCACTTCGCAATTCAAGCAATTTTTCACCGGAAGGTGATTTCCCGTCCAGACTTTGCAAAAGGCTGCCTACACTGCCGGCCATCAATGTATTCGCCTTTGTCATCTTGTCTTGAGAGGAGGCACCCAGAGCATCCATCGCACGCATCAGAGCCGGCCCGGCTTTTTCTTTGACCTGCTCTACCAATTGCATGCTCTTCTCTTTCATTTTCGAGATATCGTCACTCTTCGCCCATTTTGGTGCTTTCACCACATCGGTTATGGCCGTATCGGTTTTGGTTGTATCGGTTTTGGTTGTATCAGTCATCGCTTTCGCTTTCCTTGTTAAATAGTAAACCTGTGTTTGATAAAAGTGGCCTTGGCCTGAAATTCGTTGCTCTTTTTCTGGCTTAACAAATCACCAACTTCTTTTAATTCATTACACATCGCCTGCTGGCCGGAGACAAGGTCTGCCACTACATTCTCGTCAGATTGCGACTCCCTGCCGAGAGCCAAGTAAGGCGATACAGCACGATTTGGCAGATAGTCCGTCGCGATACGATACACTACCCACTTGAGTTCACCGTCTTCGAGCTCGCGATCCACTCTTGGCAACAGCGCAATCAATGCATCGATTGTTTCTTCGACAGCATTTCTCGCTGCCTCTACCGGGCAGGATAAACGCAGTTTCAAATTCAATTCCGCAATATCATTCAACACGCTATCCAGTGTTTGTGCGGTTTCAACATCGGCTGCAGCCGGGGCAGTGTTTCCTTTCTTGTAAAACAGGTAATAACTGACTACGGCTGCAACAACGCCAATCAATAAACCGATTACTGCCCCCATTAAAAAAAAGCCTGCCAACCCGACAAAGCCACCCACCATTATTGCGATAAGCAAAGCATTATTCGATTTCTTATCATCCATACGAAAAAAATCCTGTTTTTAACAAACATCCTTTTGCCTTTCCTGCATATTTATGAAAAAGCAAAGCTTCGCGCATTATCTACGAAATCACCCGGGGTCTGTCCAGACTTTTTTTCATATTTGACGGCCGGGTCTGGATGAATCGGGCAATACCGCTTCCTGGTGAACAGGAACATCGGGAAGGAAATCAATTGGCTCTGAAGGGAAAGCCGTCGGGGTACGGATCAGGGCAGGGAAGTTGACGATACGAACAGAGTATATCTGATCAGAAAACATGCTACCTGACCGGAAAACACGGCAAACCCAAGCTGTGTTTTCCGGAGTGAAGCTCTTTCTGTTGATGTAGTCAGTTCACACCGACAATAACACCGGTTGATTTTTAAAAACGGACTATTTTGCTGCAACCAGCTTTTGGTACAACATGTCTTTCAATTCGGCTCGCTGGTGCTTCAGTTGATGCATTTCAGTATCATCAATGGGTGCGCTATTCAATTCCAGTTCCCGAATTTCCTCATCAATAGCGTTATAACGTTTGCATTCGCTGGCAAATGTTTCATCGGAATCTATCAGCCGGGCGATGGTGCTCTTGTACTCTGGAAAGTCATGCGTTAAAGAATGGTCTTCTCCTAACATGTTTTGCTCCTTGTTTTAATCAAAAAATAGTATTCAAACTGCAAACACTGTATTCAGCCATCAACATATCTAAAAGCCGTTTTGAATTTCCTGTTTATTGCAGGCCTGGACCTTGTTGGGCAGCTTATGCCGGATTATAAAGCAAGAGACCCGGTCTTTTCCAGATTCAACCGCTCAGATAGTGCATGCCGAAGCCGATTTCCTGTTCACACCCGGGAGCAAGGCATCTGCTGTTTTGCCTGTAACAGCGCGGATCAGTAACAGGTGCTTTTCAGGATTTGATATCAAGGTAACCCCGCTGAATGGATATCTCGAAAGATTTCGCCCCATCCGCCAATTCGACAAACCGTTTGCGATAAGCTCTTAACCGCTTGAATTCTTCCGCAGAAGGCAGGTCATCGGAGCCATAATACTTGTTGCACAAATCATGCAGGTGTTTCAGATAACTGGCTCTGGTTCGGGCGACCAGGTCGATAATAGGCTTGAGGTCGTCTATTGCCAACTCTTCGATCAGGGGGTTTATTCGCTCCCGATTTCCCTGTCTCATAATATGCTCAAACTGCATAAGGATCCGGTTGATGTCTTTATCTTTGTCTGACATTGGCTACTCCGCACTTTTTTGTATCGCTGCCTTTGGCAATTTCCAGACCTTTGGCAATTTCCAATGAGAAGGGATGAAACAGCAAACACTTGCACCTGATTCCAAACAATCGAACGCTTTCAAAAAATCGAGTGCTTTTAAAAAAACGAAAATCCAGCCCGGTTAACCGTTTTCATCTACCCTGTTCATCTACAAGCATAGTAAAAGAATCTCTCGTCAACCAGAGCGAAAAAACCATGAACCCAAGACCCGGCTATCCTGTTTACAACAGACTGTTTGATCTCATCTGACCGGTTTGCCATAACGCCCCCTGTCTGCCAGACTTATTGGCGACATGTGGTATCGAGTTTATCGCCATGCAGCTGCCAATACCCAAAAAACTGACACAAAAGCGTATTGCCGTAATGGAGAACCAGGGCACCATGCGGAGTGTTTTTCAGACTTGCCTGAAGAAAATGGGATTCACCTCGGTTGACTGTGTAATGGACGGTTCAGAGGGCCTGCTGTTTCTGCAGAATAATGCTGTTGATCTGGTTATTTGTGACTGGGACATGCCCAAAACGGGTGGACTGGAAGTGTTGCAGGTTATTCGGTCTTGTGAAAACACGCGCAATCTGCCATTCATCATGGTTTCCTCCTCCTCGGAGCAGGGGCGGATCAAAAGCGCTATCGACAGTGGCGTTTCCGACTTCCTTATCAAACCATTTCAACCTGTTCACCTTGCCCAAAAGGTGGTTCACCTTCTTACTCATTCTGTTCACAGGCCCGAACGGCTTAAAAACCGGCAATCCGAACAGGCACAGGCTGTCAGCAAAAAGGAAAGCGTCAACAACCAGGAACAAACAGACACTGACGACCTGATGATAGAGACATTGACAAATAAACCCAAAACAGCGAACAGGCCAAAAACCGGCTAGCAACGCGGCACAAAAACCGGAAAAAGGTAGAGAAACAGACTCGCAGTCAAAAGTAATCTGCAGGAATCACTGCCTGCCTGTTTCCTCGGGAAAACTGTTCGCCTTGTTCTCTGCCTCCCCCAAACGATCCAGGGTTCCAACATCCAACACAGGGGAAGCATCAATATGCTGTGCATCCATCATTTGGGCAACGCGCTGAAGTGCAGAGATAATCATTGTTTGCTCCCACTCCTGCAGGTCGGCATACTGCCGGGCAAACTGGTCCTGAAGCGGAATCGGCGCACTTTTCAATACTTCCAGCGCGTTATCAGTGAGGTAGGCATGTACCTTTCTCTTGTCTTCTCTGGATCGCTCCCTGTAGACCAGTTTACGCTTTTCAAGACGATCAAGAATTGTCGTCACTGTTGCCTGGCTGAGGCTCATATCATTGGCAATTTCACCAATGGTCACTTCACCTCTGCTACGAATAGTCTGCAAAAGGAGAATCTGGGGAGCGGTCAACCCGGTGGTTTTGGCAAGATGTTTTGAATGCAGATCGGTCGCTCTGATCACTCGCCGCAAGGCAACCAGCACTTCTTCAATACGATTCAAGGCAGCACTCTCACTAATGGGTAAAAACCGCATTATATCCAGACAAGTCCAAATGGGTAGCGTTTTGATCGGTCTTTTTTCCCGGGTGCAAATCGAATCTGACCAGGGGTTATCGCGGCGGATCAACCCGCGAGTCGGAAGAAGTATTGATTCGAAACCAGCCTGCGATCGAATATCGCTCGCGGTCTGCCGGCAATACTTCGTGAGGAAACTCCTCACTTAAAAACACAACAACGGTTCCCATTTCCGGAGTCACCCTTATTCCAGTGGTGTCACTCTCACCCTGATACAGAACAAGCTGTCCACCATCATCGGGTGACCAGTCTTTGTTCAGGTAAACGACCATAGACAGCACCCGGTTGGCCTGCCCCCTGAAGGAATCCAGATGGCGCTGATAAAAATCACCCGGCTGGTAACGGGCAAAATGGCTTTCAAACGAGAACAATCCCAAAAACAGTCGGCGGTTCAGATGAGTCTGCAACCCGGATGCCCACTCAAGCCATTGTTTCCCTGCCGGTGAATCATTGGTAATCCAGCAAATATCATCAGTACGCACCTGTTCATCCTGCTGGTGAGCCTGGCCACGCCCTACTCCCGCCGAAGAATAAGACTGCTCCTCCATCCGATCAAGACATTCCCTGAGTGCCGAAGCGAGAGAAACAGGCAGAGCCTGCGGATTGATGCTATACCCCTTTTCCATAAGATCCCGGGCAATGGACTCGAACAGCACAGCATTCGGCTCATTTTCCGTATTACACGTCATACCATAATACCCCCTCTTGATGTATTTCCCATGTTTTCACGCTCCAACTGCCCCATTCAGGCCCTTGCACAGAGACCAGGGGCCAGTCGAAGCGACTTGTGCGAGAAGGCCAAAGGTATCAACCTGGTAACATTTACAGCTTCTTGACATATAAACTATCAACATACATGACCTCACAGGCTCCACTACCCGTATCATTCCGGGTTAGCGAGCTGACCCAGTGCCAGCCATCTTCGGCTTCCACTTTCACCAATTTGCCCCTTAACTCGACGATATCCCCTTTGCGCACGGCTTTAAGCAGTGTTTCCACCGCCCCGTCAGCAGGAATAATATGCGTATTTGCACTGTTCCTTTCCACTACGGAACGGGGAACAGGAAGGTTGTCTGACCGCCATCGATACCAGCGGCCGGATTGGGTTATTTCAATGCGGGCCAAATTGCTCTCGTCTGACATTTCCCGCCAGCCCAGTGCCAGATCGACGGGAGCCAGATCGGATTCGCGATCATGGCTGTAGCTCTCTTTTGACAACACCTTTGCTGTCAAATGATAATCTGCCAATGGTGTGAGAGTATAACCTTTGAAGGAAAAACTCTCACCATTCACTGATTTTGTCTGTATCGGCACTTCCGGTGCGAGCACACCAGGCCCATAACTCACGCTGTCTTCCCTGATAAAAACGTACCAGAAAATCAGAGCGGCAATTAAGAAAAGGGCAACGTTTTTCATACTTCATCTCCAACCTGTGTTATCCGCCCCCCGGTTTCAGGACGAAACAGGCAGCAGAACAAAAAAGTCCAACTCATTCCGGTCGCATTCCATACAAAGCTTGGTACAGGATTAAAATCACACTCATTGTTCATCTACACAGCACACACTTGAGAATGCTATTATTACAGCCAGCCCCCTGATGGCATCTACTGTAAAAAATGACTCACCCACAATTCAAAATGACTTTTTCCCAAATCCCCATCGGGATTCGCTACATGATTCTCAGTGCCTTTGGTTTTGCCATCATGGCAGCCTGTGTGAAGTGGGCCAGCAAGAGCGGCATTCCGGTTCTTGAAATTGTCGCTGCCCGTGCGCTGGTGTCACTGGTGTTGAGTTTTCTTGATGTCAAACGAAAACGCCTGCCACTTTTTGGCCACCGCAAACACCTGCTTGTTGCAAGGGGAGTGGTGGGCGCCTTTGCTCTCATGTGTGTGTACTACTCCGTTACAACTCTCCCCCTGGCCGAAGCAACTGTTTTACAGTATCTCCACCCGGTCTTTACCGCAATTCTCGCCCTGTTTCTTTTAAAGGAAAGGCTGCATCTGCCTACCCTGGTCTGTATTGCTTTCAGTTTTATCGGCTTGCTTGTCATCGCCAGGCCAGCCTTTTTATTTGGCGATTCAGTTCAGGATTTTTCGATGATCGCGGTCGGCGCAGGTATTTGCGGCGCATTTGGCAGCGCCATTGCCTATGTTCTGGTCAGAAAACTGAATGAAACCGAAGATCCTTCTGTCATCATTTTCTATTTCCCGATGATCGCCTTGCCCATTTCAGTTCTTTTGCCGGGAGATGATTTTATCATGCCAACAGGGTGGCAATGGTTCGCCCTGCTATGTGTCGGGATATTTACCCAGATAGGACAAATCGGACTGACCAGATCCATGCAAACGGAAACAGCAGGCAGAGCGACGGCCTTTTCCTACTTGCAAGTGGTGTTTTCCGTGTTTCTGGGCTGGTTCTTTTTTGGCGAGATACCCGTGGTGTTTACCTGGGTTGGTGGTGGCTTTATCCTGTTTGGTGCACTGATTAATATCTTCTGGAGAAAAAGCCCGGTGAACAAGCAGTAAAAAACCGGCTTTCTTGCTCGCACCACCATTAAAACCTTACAATCAGACCACGAAAGCTTTTTTCGCTATCAGGCATGACGCATCGTCATTGCCAGGCACAAACCGCACTGACAGGCTACACCAATTTTGATGTCGAATGGGCTAATACCGGGGAGACCAGGATAATGACCACCACCAATGTTCGCTGGAACGCTACCATGATTCGCCGCTACGATCTGGCCGGCCCCAGATACACCTCCTACCCGACCGCACCCCGGTTTCAGGATAACTACCCGGCATCGGAAGTAGCTGCCGCAGTGGCTCGCAGCAATGCATCCGGTCGCCCCCTGTCACTGTACTTCCACATCCCGTTTTGCGATACCATCTGCTATTACTGCGGTTGCAACAAGATCGTCACCGCCAACCATCAACATGCGCAACCCTATCTGGATACGCTATACAGGGAAATTGCCATGCGTGCGCAGCAGATCAGCCACGACCGACCGGTGCAACAACTCCATTGGGGCGGTGGCACTCCTACCTACATCAGTGATAAACAGAAAACACAATTGATGAAAGAAACCCGCCGCCATTTCAATCTGGTTGACGACGACAGCGGTGAATACTCCATCGAGGTACACCCCGGCAGAATGGCAACGGATACCATCAGCGTTTTACGGGAACTCGGCTTTAATCGGCTCAGCATGGGAGTGCAGGATTTCAACCCGGATGTACAGAAAGCGGTCAACCGCTACAACAGCTACCAGGAAGTCGCTACCCTGGTGAATCGCGCCAGACAGGAAAAATACCACTCTATCAGTATGGACCTGATTTACGGACTGCCGCACCAGACTGTAGAAAGCATTGATCGCACTCTGAACCAGATAATCGACCTGAGTCCTGAGCGACTCAGCCTGTTTAACTATGCACACATGCCGCACCTGTTTAAAACCCAGCGCCAGATTGACGAAAGCACCCTCCCCGCCCCCCGGGAAAAGCTGGCGATTCTGGAGAACAGTATCAACAAGTTACAAAACGCTGGCTATGTTTATATCGGCATGGATCACTTTGCCAAACCCGACGACGCTCTGGCCATCGCACAGCAAAACGGCGAACTGCAGCGCAATTTCCAGGGTTATGCAACCCACGGCAACTGCGACCTGTTGGCTTTCGGCGTGTCGTCCATCAGCTCCATAGACACTATTTATGTGCAAAATCACAAGACTATTCCCGACTATACAGATGCCATAGACAAGAAGAAGCAATTACCTGTTTTTAAAGGTTTGACTCTGACCGCTGACGATCTGCTACGCCGGGCGGTAATTAACCAGCTGATCTGCCATTTTGAACTGGATTTCGAGATGTTCAATCAGGCATATCAGTTGGATTTCTGTGATTATTTCAGCGAAGCACTGGAAGAACTGCAACCCATGATTGACGACAAACTGGTTGCACGTAACGAAACCGGGTTGCAGGTTTCCAATGATGGACGCCTGCTGATACGCCGGATTTGCATGGCATTTGATGCCTATCTGAAAAGCCCGCAGCCGAATGGCTATTCGCGAATTATTTGAGAAAAGACCCGCAATAAAGACATCAAATTGGCAGTTAAACGACTGGCAGGATTGAGGGCAAAAAAATGACAGAACAACAATGATTCAATAGTATTTGGGATGCTATTTCAGACACACCACAAGAATCACTTAGCCTGAAACTCCGGTCACAGTTCATTGCAATACGTGAACGAACGAAACACCAAAGCACCTGAAATACCGCTTACATCCAGTATTTTCAAGGTATCAGACAGGTTATGGAATGTTAAAAAATGTGGAAATGGTCGGGACGGGAGGATTTGAACCTCCGACCACATGCACCCCATGCATGTACGCTACCAGACTGCGCTACGCCCCGAAAGGAAACGCCTGAAGACAAAAAGCCTTGTTCCTCAAGCGGGTGAGGATAATACCTCAACTACAGTAAAAAATAAACAGGTTAAACAAGAAATACACGGGCTGAACCGGAAGTGGAGAGGCCGGAAAGCAGCCTTAAATCCAAACCACCCTTTCATCAAGGGTGATTCAACACCTCCAGAACCTGCTCCAATTCGGCGATCATTTGACGAATCAGCTGCTTATACTGGCTGGAATCGTCTTTTGCCTCACTACCATTCAGCTTCTGTTTGGCTCCACCTATGGTATATCCCTGTTCATACAACAGGCTTCTTATCTGACGAATGGTTAACACATCCTGTTGCTGATAATAGCGACGGTTACCTCGTCGCTTTACCGGCGCCAATTGCGGAAACTCCTGTTCCCAATATCTGAGAACATGAGCTTTCACACTACATAGATCACTTACTTCACCTATTGTGAAATAACGTTTGCCCGGTATCGGCGGCAATTCATCATTGTGACTGGGTTCCAGCATACGCTTCTACTTTCGCTTTTAGTTTTTGTCCTGGTCGAAAAGTAACAACTCTTCGCGCTGATATTGGAATTTCCTCACCCGTTTTCGGATTACGGCCCGGTCGCTGTTTCTTATCGCGGAGGTCAAAGTTTCCAAAGCCGGACAGTTTTACCTGTTCATTATGGCTCAGAGCATTTCTGATTTCATCAAAGAAAGCCTCAACCAGCTCCTTTGCCTCCCGTTTGTTCAAGCCGACCTCTTCGTACAGACATTCTGCCATATCTGCTTTTGTTAACGCCCCCGTACCTTCCACTGTTATGAACCTCCAATTGGCCAAATTACCTATCACAAGGCCAAAGTCCGTCAACTCCTCAAAGTTGCATTGAATCTGGTTTCCAACGCAACGATAACACCGTTAAACAAGTCCAGCACTTCTTCGTCATTCAAGGTGCGCTTCGGGTGTTGCCAGGTAATACCAATGGCCAAACTTTTTTGATCCGGTTCAATTCCCTCCCCCTGGTAATTATCAAAAACCAGAATATCCGATAACCAATCTCCGGCAGTTTGCTTGATTACGGACTCGACTTCGGAATACTGAACCTGCCTATCTACAATGATAGCCAAATCTCGGCGAACTTCCGGAAATTTTGAAAATTCTTTAAATATTGGCAGCTTACCATTGTCTAACAGATCCAAGTCTAGCTCAAAAATGAACACAGAACCATTTAATTGCAATTTTTTATACAAACCGGGATGAAGCGCACCCACATAGCCAAAGATCGTGCCCCCCTTTGAAATGGCAGCACACTGGCCGGGGTGCATCGCTTCATGGGCGGCTTTCTCGAAGGAGAAGCCTCCACCCAGCAGGGTTAATAGCGATTCCAGGTCTGCTTTCGCATCATAAAAGTCGAAGTTTACCTTATCCAGGTTCCAGGCTTCCTTGTATCTGCGACCTGCCAGAATGCCACCCAACGCCGGTTTCTGGGTAATTTCACCTTTCTCGCTGTGAAAAGTCAGGCCGGTTTCAATAAACTTGAGCCGCGTTTGTTGCCGGTTTTGATTATAGGACACCGCTTTGGCAAGCCCTGGCCACAGGGAAGTTCTCATCACCGACATATCAGCAGAAATGGGATTGGCCAACGCTATGCCCTCAAAACCGGGATTAAGCGCCTCCTGGGATTCGGGTTCGACAAAACTGTAGGTCACAACCTCCTGATAGCCTCTTGAGATCAGATGGTCTACCACTCGCTCAACCGGCGTGCTCGTCTCAACGGTTTCGGTAAGCGACAAGCTGCCCACCGGCTCTGTCACCGGCAGGTTGTTATAACCAAAGATACGTCCGACCTCCTCAATCAGATCCGCTTCTATGGAAATATCGAACCGGTGCGCCGGAACGGTCACTTCAATCCCGTCTTTAATCAACTTGCTTGCGACCAGGCCAAGCCGGGCAAGAATTTCCTCAATTTCGGTTTTATCTATTTCAACACCCAGCAGAGAGTGCACCTTTTCATAGCGCAACCTGACTACTCTTTTTCCGGGGAGATGATCCTTGTCTGATTTGACAATGACAGGTCCCGGCTTGCCCCCCACTATATCCAGCAAAAGCTGTGTCGCCCTCTCTATGGCAATGGCCTGCAGTTTATGGTTCACACCACGCTCAAAGCGGTGTGAAGAATCAGTGTGCAAACCGTAGCTCCGCGCCTTTCCGGCAATCACCAAAGGATTAAAAAACGCACTCTCCAGGAAAATATCCTGAGTCTTTTCATTTACGCCGGTACTGCTGCCGCCCATGATACCCGCTATCGCAATGGCCTGTTTTTCATCGGCAATCACCAGAGTGTCATCACGCAACTCAACTTCCTGACCGTCCAGCAACTCCAGTTTTTCATTCGGCTTTGCCATCCTCACATCTATGCCGCCAGAAAGCAGACTCAGATCGAAAGCATGCATGGGCTGACCCAATTCCATCATAATAAAATTCGTCACGTCGACGACGGGATCAATACTTCGAACACCACAGCGACGAAGTTTTTCTTTCATCCACAACGGGGTTTTGGCAGAAACATTGACCCCCTTTATGACCCGCCCGACATACTTTGGGCAAGCCTGAGGAGCAGACAGGATCACACCAAAGGTATCATCAACTTCAGAGGCAACTGGCGGGAAAGGCTCAAGCGCCAATGTTTGCTTGTTGAGCACGGCCACTTCACGAGCCAAACCAACGAGAGACAGGCAGTCACTTCTGTTGGGAGTCAAATCCACTTCAATCACAGAATCATCCAGGTTCATGTATTCCCTGAAGTCTTTGCCTGAAGGCGCATCAGAGGATAATTCCATAATCCCGTCCGAGCTGTCCGACAGGCCAAGCTCTGATTCGGCACAGAGCATCCCGGCCGATTCCACACCTCTGATTTTGGCTTTTTTGATTGTAAAATCACCTGGCAATACAGCTCCCACCATGGCAAAGGGGACTTTTAACCCGGCTCGAACATTTGGTGCCCCGCAAACCACCTGATACCCGGTTTGCCCATCAGACACCTGACAAACACTCAGTTTATCCGCATCCGGATGCTTTTCAGCCGATAACACCTCCCCGACAATAACCCCGTGAAACGGCCCGGCAACAGGTTCAACACCATCGACTTCCAGACCGGCCATAGTAATCTGCTGCACTAACTCCTGTGTATCCAGCTCCGGATTAACCCACTCTCTTAGCCACTGTTCGCTAAATTTCATTGTTCTTCCGCTATATTCAAAAAATTAATTAACCGATATTCTGCCATCAAGGCAAATACACCCCTGTGCGATTACTTAAACTGGCTTAAAAAGCGCACATCGTTTTCAAAGAACAATCGAAGATCATTCACACCATACCTCAGCATGGCCAGGCGCTCGACACCAAGACCAAAGGCAAAACCGGAGTATTTTTCCGAATCAACGCCAGCGGATTCAAACACCTTGGGGTGAACCATTCCACAGCCCATGACTTCCAGCCACCTGATAGTGCCATCTTCATCTCGTCCCCACTCAATATCGACTTCCGCAGATGGCTCGGTAAACGGGAAATAGGAAGGACGGAAACGAACGGCCAAATCTCTCTCGAAATAAACGCGCAGAAATTCCTCAACAGTACTCTTCAAGTCGGCAAAGCTCACTTTTTCTTCGACCAGCAAGCCTTCTACCTGATGAAACATCGGTGTATGTGTCTGATCAGAGTCACATCGATAAACCCGACCGGGGCAGATCATTCTGAATGGCGGCTGCCCCTTTTTCATAGTGCGAATTTGAACGGGAGAAGTGTGGGTTCTCAACAGGGTGTTTGCGTTGAAGTAAAATGTGTCGTGCATGGCTCGCGCCGGATGGTGAGATGGAATATTCAACGCTTCGAAGTTATGGTAGTCGTCCTCGATTTCAGGCCCTTCTTCAATGCTATAGCCTGCTTTCGCAAAAAACTGCTCTATCCGTCTGAGAGTGCGGGTGACCGGGTGAAGCCCACCCAGATCCGATGCCCGGCCAGGAAGTGTCACATCAATGGCCTCTCTTTCCAGCCTGCTATTCAGCTCGGCCTTTTCAAGGCCGGTCTTCTTTTCTGCCATCAGCGCCTGAACCCGCCCCTTGGCTTCATTTATTTTTGCCCCGGCTGCGGGCCGTTCTTCAGCCGACAACTTGCCAAGCCCTTTCAGCAGATCAGTCAGCTTACCCTTTTTGCCAAGATAACCCACTCGAATCTGATCCAGATCCTGAACAGAGCTCGCCGACTCCACAGCGCTCAACGCTTCCTGAACCAGGTTTTCCAAGTTTTCCATCCCATCACTCCAGATAAATCGAAATGCCGATGATGAAGCAGGCATTTCATTTGAAAATTCACTTCAGTTTTACTTTATACGCAGGCCTGAAAGGCAGCCCCTGAAAAAAACACCCTGAAAAAACCGTCCTGAAAAAAATAGGGGAAGAGCTTTCGCCCTCCCCCTATTCAGATATATCCCAAAGAAAATATCTGTCGCATAATCGACCGGTACAGGGCTCCGCTTTAGGCCAAAGCGGCTTTTGCCTGTTCTACGATCGCTGCAAATGCCTGCTTTTCGTTCATCGCCAGATCAGCGAGAACCTTTCGGTCAATCTCGACATTCGATTTTTTCAGACCTGCAATCAAACGGCTGTACGACAGGCCATTCAATCTCGCACCGGCATTGATTCGGGCAATCCAGAGCGCTCTGAACTGACGCTTGCGCTGACGACGGTCACGATACGCATATTGGCCTGCTTTGATTACCGCCTGTTTCGCTACTCGAAACACCCGGCTACGCGCACCGTAATAACCTTTTGCTTGTTTAAGAATTTTCTTGTGACGGGCACGAGCCACGACACCACGTTTTACTCTAGGCATAAATAATCCTTCCTGACAAATCTTGTTTAACTAGGAACCTGTTTACCAACCGGTGTGTTACTTGCGAAGCATGCGATTGACCGATGGCACATCCGCCGCCGCAATCTGCTTGCATCCCCTGAGTTGACGCTTACGCTTGGTGGGCTTCTTGGTCAAAATATGACTGGTGAAGGACTGTTTGTGCTTGTAACCATTTGCTGTTTTTTTAAAGCGTTTTGCAGCACCGCTTTTGGTTTTCATCTTGGGCATACTGATCCACTCCGCATTTTCAGTTTTATATAGTGACAAACCATCGTTACCTGCGACAAATCTGTTACACCGGCTTTCCGTGTACAAATTTGCACCAGGCAAAGAGTCACTACTTCTTCTTTTTAGGGGCTATTACCATCATGGCCTGCCGACCTTCCATCTTCGGCTTCTGCTCGATAGTGCCGTACTCTTCCAGGTCTTTTTCGACCCTTTCAAGCAACCCGATACCGAGCTCCTGATGTGCCATTTCCCGACCGCGAAAGCGAATCGTTACCTTGGCCTTATCCCCCTGTTCAAGGAAACGTATCAGGTTGCGTAGTTTTACCTGATAATCCCCTTCTTCCGTCCCTGGTCGCAACTTGATTTCCTTAACCTGAGACTGCTTTTGCTTTTTTCTGGCCGCCGCCTTTTGCTTCTTCTCTTCAAAGATTTTCTTGCCGTAATCCATGACCTTGCAAACCACCGGATCAGAATCCGCGATTTGCACCAGGTCAAGTGATTCCTTAGACGCCATTTCAAGGGCTTCAGACAACGGGACTATTCCGACCTGCCCCCCGTCACTGGAAATCAACCTGACTTCCTGAGCGGTAATTGCTTCGTTTACCGGGTTTCTACCACCTTTGCCTGCTTGGTTATTGCGCTTAATTTTTATATCTCCGATTCAATACGGCCTTTTTTCGAGCATTCTTTGGCTAGAAACTCCCTCAACGCATCTAACGACATAGTGCCGAGGTCTTCGCCACGCCGGGTTCGAACGGCCACAGTTCCATTTTCAACTTCCTTGTCGCCAACCACGACAAGAAAAGGTATTTTGTTTATTGTGTGCTCGCGAATTTTAAAGCCGATCTTCTCGTTTCTCAAGTCCGTATTGACTCTATATCCGTCATTTTGCAATATTTCTGCGATTTTTTGACAATATTCACTCTGTTTGTCAGTAATATTGAGGACAGCAACCTGTTTGGGAGCCAGCCAGAAAGGAAATGCACCTTCATAGTTTTCAATCAGGATTCCGACAAATCGCTCAAAAGAACCCAGTATCGCTCTGTGTAGCATGACAGGGGTCTGCCGACTCTGATCATCAGACACATATTGCGCATTCAACCTGCCAGGCATCGAGAAATCCACCTGAATCGTGCCACACTGCCATACCCGGCCGATACAGTCTTTAAGTGAAAACTCGATTTTAGGGCCATAAAAAGCGCCTTCGCCCGGCAACAATTCCCAATCAAGCCCCTTGTTGTTCAGCGCCTCTTCCAGAGCCGCCTCGGACCGATCCCATATATCATCACTACCCACTCTTTTCTCCGGGCGGGTAGACAGTTTCAGCAGGATATCCTCAAAGCCGAAGTCTTTATAGACCTCAAAAAGCAAGTCGATAAACACGGAAACCTCTTCCTGCATCTGGGCTTCTGTACAGAAAATATGGGCATCATCCTGAGTAAAGTTTCTGACCCTCATTAATCCATGCAGTGTTCCCGAAGGCTCATTTCGGTGGCAGGAACCAAATTCAGCCAGTCGCAACGGCAGGTCTTTGTGGCTTTTCAACCCCTGGTTGAAAATTTGAATATGACAGGGGCAATTCATAGGCTTGATCGCATAGTCACGGCTCTCGGAAAAAGTGGTAAACATCATATCACCAAACTTGTCCCAGTGACCTGACCTTTCCCAGAGAGACCGGTCAACCATCTGCGGTGTATTCACCTCCTGGTAACCATTGCGATTCAGAACATCGCGCATATAGTTCTCAAGCACCTTATAGATCGTCCAACCGTTTGCATGCCAGAAAACCATTCCCGGAGCTTCTTCTTGTGTATGAAAGAGGTCCAGCTTTTTGGCGAGTTTGCGATGATCCCTTTTTTCGGCCTCGGCCAACCGGTTTAGATAGGCCTTGAGGTTTTTCCTGTTTTCCCAGGCGGTTCCATATATTCGCTGCAACATTTCATTGTTGGAGTCACCGCGCCAATAGGCGCCCGCTACCTTCATCAGCTTGAACGCCTTGAGTTTGCCGGTTGCAGGCACGTGTGGCCCACGACACAGATCCATCCAGTCACCTTGTCGGTATACCGATATTTCCTCCGAATCGGGCAGGTCTTTGATAATTTCGACCTTGTACTTTTCACCCATCGAAGAAAATTGCTCTACCGCTTCCTCGCGAGACATCACCAATCGCTCAATGGGATAGTTCTGCTGACTCAACTCGCTCATTTTCTTTTCGATGGTTTCCAGGTCTTCCGGCGTGAAGGGGCGCTCTAAGGCAAAGTCATAATAAAAACCATCCTCGATAACCGGGCCTATCGTCACCTGAGCTTCGGGAAAAACAGCTTGCGTTGCCATCGCCAACAGGTGAGCCGTGGAGTGCCGAATAACTTCCAGACCCTCCGGATCACGATCCGTGATAATCGCCAGCTCTGCATCCTCATTAACAATGTAAGAGGTATCGACCAGTTTACCGTCGACCTTGCCAGCGATCGCCGCTTTTAACAAACCGGGGCCAATATCACCGGCTACGTCAGCAATGGAAACCGGATTCTCGAATTGACGCTGACTTCCATCCGGAAGAGTAATAGTTGGCATATCCGCTCCTTTCTCTCAGTGGTGACCCCTACCAAAGACCACATGCTATAAAATGGGCGGCAATTCTAACAAGATCGGGAAAACAATTCTATCTGCGAGTGGTCAAATCTTGTTACCCCCCCAAGACTTGCATTACCGGCAATTTATCTCTATGTTGGTTCGATATTTTAATAACGATAACGTAATTTTAATAACAATACCGTATCTGCTCACGCCTGCGCGGGGTGAGTGGTTGCACAATACCGGGGTATTCATTTCAATCTTATGAAATCCATCGCTTTTTACAATTTAAAGGGCGGCGTAGGGAAAACAGCCGCTGCCGTAAACATAGCCTACCTGGCCGCGAAAGACGGCATTCCCACATTGCTTTGGGATATGGATCCTCAAGGTTCTACCAGTTGGTATTTCAGGCACACACCAGACAGGAACTTCAAGCTTTCACACCTGCTGAAAAAGAAATACAAGCTCGGAAAGATGATCGAAAAAACAGATTTCCCACGCCTCGACATAATTCCATCCGGCTTGAGCATTCGAAATGCCGACATTGATTTTGATAGCCACGGAAAATCCCGCACATTGCAATTCTGGCTGGATTCCCTGAGCAAAACCTACGGTCTGGTTGTCTTCGACTGCGCACCAAATATTTCAAACTTTTCGGAAAGCCTGTTTAACGCCATAGACCTGCTCTATGTCCCGATGATTCCTTCACATCTTTCCATGCAAACCTATGAAAAAATCAGCTGTTTTTTTGATGAAAGCGGCATCAAAGCGAAAAAGCTCAGGCCGTTTTTCTCCCTTGTCGATCGTCGCAAGAGTCTTCACCGGGAGTTTCTTGCCAACCCGCCAATAAAGCTCAGGAAACAATTATCCGGTTTTATTCCCTACGCTTCTCACATTGAACAAATGGGCACTCACCGCAAACCCGTATTTGAATTCGCACCACGCTCTGCCGGCGCACTGGCTTACCGACTGCTGTGGCACGAAGAAATCAAAAACCAGTTAAAGCTTTAATTTAAAGTACAGATTGACGTGAAGCGTACAGAAAGATACCAAAAGGACACAAAAAACCGGGCAAAGACGGAAAACCGTTCCGCTCTGCCCCCGGAGTTTATCGAGAGCGCGTAAAACCCCGTACTTTCTGGAGGGTGTCAATTCAGCTACCCGGCAAAACCGCCCAACTGTTTCTCCCTGCGTTTTTGCAATTTTGCCATTACCAAAAGCAACAGGAAAACAGGCAAATAGACCCACTGCTTTGCCGGCCTCTCTGAATCAGTCTGGATAGTGACGACTTCCCAATCAAAATCTATCTTTGCTTTTTCGGCCTGACTTCCAAAAACCAGATTGTCAACATAGCCCTTGTCTCCCTCAAACCTGAGTTCAAGACCTATGTCAGCCAGTTTTTCTTCCGGAGTCTGATTCTCATTTTCGATATCAAACAACACATGTTTGGAAACCACATCCCCTTCCAGGGTTTCCCCAAGCATAATCAGGTGCAATTTTTCACCTTTCCCAAGGGAGGATAAATGATCGTAGATTTCAACCGGTGGCAGGTTGTGATGTGCCGGATAGATTTCATCCCACCAGTATCCCGGCCTGAAGAAACTGAATGCCACAAGCAACAGCAAAATGGTTTCCCACCATTTGTTTTTGACAAACCAATAGCCCTGGGTGGCTGCTGAAAACACCAGCATCCCCGACACTGCTCCAACTATGGTCCACAACAGGTTCAGCCAGTTCTCGATTCCGATAAGCAAAAGCTGGGTATTGAAAATAAACATAAATGGCAAAATGGCGGTTCTGATATCATAGGTAAAGCCCTGAATCCCGGTTCTGATCGGGTCGGCACCCGAGATAGCCGACGCTGCGTATGCAGCCAGCCCGACTGGCGGCGTGTCATCAGCCAGAATACCGAAATAGAAGACAAACAGATGCACGGCAACAAGAGGAACGACCAGTCCGTGTTGTGCCCCGAGAGTGACAATGACGGGGGCCATCAGGGTAGATACCACGATATAATTGGCGGTTGTCGGCAGGCCCATCCCCAGAATCAGACTGATCCCCGCGGTAAAAATCAGCATAAGCAACATACTGCCACCAGAGATAAACTCGACAAATTCAGTCATCACCAGGCCAACTCCGGTCAGGGTCACAGTTCCTACGACAATTCCCGCAGTGGCAGTGGCCACACCAATGCCAACCATATTCCGGGCACCATTCACCATCGCTTCAAAACAATCGGCACCTCCGTCTTTCAGGGCCACAACCAACGAACCCTTTTTTCGAAAAAAGGCAAACAGGGGGCGCTGTGTCAACACAATAAAAATCATGGAAACTGTGGCCCAGAATGCCGACAGCGCGGGCGAGAAACGCTCCACGGCAAGCATCCAGACCAGTACAACGACAGGCAGAAGAAAATGCAGGCCCGAGCGCACGGTCGGCCCGACTTCCGGAAGTTCGGTGATATCGGCTTTCGGATCGTCTACTTTAAGTTGCGGCACAGTGGATGCCAGCCTGACGAGGAACAGATAGGCAAGACAAAACAGGGCGGAAGCAACCAGCCAGGTGGAATCTCCTGCAACACCCTTGATCCAGCCCAGGCCGAAATATACCACTACCGTCAGGAGCATCATGCCGATAAAGACTGTCAGAAACGACAGCATTTTTTGCGCCACGGTAGCAGTTACCTTCCGCTCTATTCCCTGCATACCAAGTTTGACGGCTTCCAGATGCACAATGTAAACCAGTGCCACATAGGAAATAAGTGCGGGAAGTGCTGCGTGTTTTATCACATCGAGATAGGAAATTCCCACGTACTCGACCATCAGAAAAGCTGCCGCGCCCATAATAGGTGGAGTAAGCTGGCCATTTGTGGATGCCGCCACCTCCACTGCTCCGGCCTTGACTGGTGGAAAGCCAACCCGTTTCATCAGGGGAATGGTGAAAGTGCCGGTGGTGACGACATTGGCAATGGATGAGCCGGATATCAAACCGCTCAATCCGCTTGAGACCACCGCCGCCTTTGCCGGCCCGCCTCGCATATGGCCAAGCAGGGAATAGGCAACCTTGATAAAGTAGTTACCCGCACCCGCCTTCTCCAGCAAGGCACCAAACAGAACAAACAAAAAAACAAAACTGGTCGAGACACCAAGAGCAATACCAAACACCCCTTCGGTTGTCAGCCACTGGTGTGACATTACCTTGCTCAGACTGGCACCTTTGTGTGCAATAACGTCCGGCATATAGGGGCCACCAAAGGTGTACACCAAAAAGAAAATCGCCACTATCATCAATGGCAAGCCCAATACTCTCCTGGTTGCCTCCAAAAGCAAAAGCATTCCGATAACGGCGACTACAATGTCCACTGTTGTTGGTGCACCGGCCCGCTCGGCCAGATCATTACGAAATACAAGAAGATACAAAACACTGCAGGCGGCAAGAAGCGCCAAAACCCAATCCAGGACGGGCACCCCTTTTCCCATTCTGCCTTTCAGGGCGGGAAAGGCGGCAAAGGCTAAAAACAGGGCAAAGGCAAGATGAATAAATTTGGCTTCGTCTTCGTTAAATACGAAGACATTAAATTCAAACGGAAGCGGAGAGGCAATCCAGACCTGAAACAGGGACCAGCAAAAAGGCACGGCGGTAAGAATCATTCCGGCCAGCCCGGTGTTCATCCGCCCTCCGGTTTCAGATGCCAGCAAGTCATCAATGGTGCCTGTTTTTGCCTGAACTCCGGTACTGGCAGCATGAGATGGGGAGGGGTTATCTTTTAACTCATTTTTATCTAAATCGTTTTTTTCTCCAGGCGTCAAGGTGCTCATCACTGAATCCTTTTTCTATACAAAAGAAGACACACACCCCCGGGAAAACGGGGGCGTGCCAGAGCCGTGATACTTGTTGTGCCGGTTATTTCAACAGGCCGGCTTCCTTGTAATACTTTTTGGCTCCCGGATGCAAGGGTGCAGACAAGCCATCAGCAACCATCGATTTCTTGTCAAGATGCGCGAAGGCTGGATGCAGGCGTTTGAAACTGTCAAAGTTTTCGAATACCGCCTTAACAACCTGATAGATCAATTCATCCGGCACATCCGCCGATGACACAAAGGTTGCACCTACACCAAAGGTGGGTACGTCCTTCTCATTCCCGCGGTACATTCCACCTGGAACTGTTGCTGTCCGGTAATAGGGCGTATTTTCTACCAACTCACCTACAGCCTTGCCATCAACGGCCACCAGAACACTGTCGCAGGAGGTAGTGGCCTCCTTGATAGCGCCGGAGGGGTGCCCCACAACATAAACCATTGCGTCGATTTTGTTATCACACAGGGCCTTGGATTGCTCGGATGCCTTCAATTCGGAAGCAAGCTTGAAGTCTCCTTTGGTCCATCCCATTTTATCCATCAACACCTCCATGGTGCCGCGCTGACCCGACCCGGGATTACCAATATTAACCCGTTTGCCTTTCAGTTGGGAAAAATCGGTCACCCCTGAATCCTTGCGAGCCACAACAGTAAAGGGTTCCGGATGTAAGGAGAAAACAGCGCGGAGCTTCTTGTTCGGCCCCTTGCCTTCGAATTTGCTCGTTCCATTGTAAGCATGATATTGCCAATCGGATTGAGCAACCCCCATGTCCAGTTCGCCTTCCCGAATGGTGTTCAGGTTATATATTGAACCACCGGTACTTTCGACAGAACAGCGAATCCCGTGTTCCCTTCTCGACTTGTTGACCAGTCGGCAAATTGCCCCGCCTGCAGGATAGTAAACGCCGGTAACACCACCTGTTCCAATAGTGATAAATTGTTGCTCTTTAGAAGCCGCCTGAGCGCCAATCGCAGCAGTCATGCCAACCGTACCGGCGATCATCAGGGTTACGAGTTTTTTGGTTAGTGCCATACTTCAATCCTTCCTTAATTTTCAATTATTAGAGTTTTATTTTTAACAAATCAGGGAGTCACTCATTATCCGGATTTCAAAATCTATACTACTATACCAGCAAAAAAAGTAACAATAGAAAAAAACCGGCATCAGGAAACGGATTGCCACCAGGGTGTTGGTCGGATGGACTTGCAAATACAAAAAAACCGCGGGCTCACTTCGCGGTTTTTTTGTATTACCAGCGAGACACTGCTTGCCTGCCAGCCTACGAGGCAGCTGCCCTGGCCGCTTTTGCCCTGGCGATCATTTTCTCCGGGTTTAAAAGAAACCTGGCCAAAGCAGGCAACAACCAGAGCGAGCCAACCATGTTCCAGATAAACATGAAGAACAGGAGTATTCCCATATCCGCCTGGAATTTGATCGGCGAGAAAATCCAGGTACACACGCCCACACCCAGAGTCAAGCCGGTAAAGCTGACGGCTTTGCCCGTCGTCCGGAGCGTTTCATAGTAAGCCTCCTGCAAGGACCTGCCTTCCAGAATCATTTTTTCCAGCCTGGAGTAGATATAAATACCATAATCGACACCAATCCCGACACCCAGGGCAATAACGGGCAAAGTCGCGACCTTGATACCTATGCCCATTTTAGCCATCAGTGCCTCGCACAATACCGAGGTCAGACCAAGCGGGATGACAATACAAAGCACGGCACGCAGGCTTCGGAAAGTGATAAAGCACAGCGTGCTGACTACTGCATAAACGAAGAACAGCATCATATTCTTCGCTTTCATAATCACTTCATTGGTGGCCGCTTCAATGCCGCCATTACCCGCTGCCAACAGAAAACGAAAATTCTCGAACGGGTTATCATCGACAAATGCCTTTACCACATTGACGACCCGCTCAAGTGTTTCGGCTTTGTGATCCGTCAAATACACGATCAGGGGAGTCAGGCTGCAGTCCGTATTAATCATACCGCTGGGAGCACGCCGAAGCGATGAGTTGATGATCGACTGATTTCTGGACAGCTCATACCACTTCCAGCTGCCTTCGTTCAGTGCCTTGGTTACAATTTTGGACACCGTCACCAGAGAGGCAGTTGTCTGCACCCCATCCGTATTTTCGAGCACCCATTGCAGCCTGTCCATCGCATCCAGAACCGGATAGGTCGCACATTTTTCCGGCTCGGTTTCAACCATAATCACCATCACATCCGAACTGGTGCTGTAATTACTGATGATATATTCATTGTCCAGGTTGTAACGTGAATCCGGCCTCAACTCCGGGGCCCCCTTGTCCAGATCACCAATTTTCAGGTCTGTCTGGTAATAGAAGCCCAGACCAAAGCCAAGAATGGCAATCAGTACCGAAATCGGTGCCACACCCGGGTGCGAGAAGTAAGACAGAACCCGCCATTTTCTATCCGCTTTTTCACCATGATTTTGAATATAAGCAATGCCGGATTTATTGATGCCGACATAAGACATGATAATCGGCAGCAAAACCAGGTTGGTGACAATGATAATCGCCACCCCCACACCGGCAGCAACCGCCAGATCCTTGATCACATCGATAGTGATGAACAGCAAGGTCAAAAAACCGATGGCGTCACTCACCAGTGCCAGCATACCGGGAATATAAAGCTGGCGAAATGCAAGCCTGGCTGAAGTCAGGGAGTCCAGCCCCTTTGCGGCTTCCACGGCCATCGCATTGACTACCTGAACGCCGTGACTGATGCCGATTGCAAACACCAGGAAGGGCACCAATACCGAGTATGGATCCATGCCATAACCAAGCAATCTCAATATGCCCAACTGCCAGAACACTGCGACCAGTGATGCAAACAGCGGCACCAGGGTACTGGAAAGACACCTCGAATAGATGAGAAGGAAGATGAAAGTAAGAGTGAGCGTCACCACCGCAAACAGCGTGATCGATTTGATTCCTTCGATCAAATCGCCCACCTTCTTGGCGAAACCGATAATGTGAATATCAATGTTCGGATTCAATTCCTGGTATTTTTGGCGGACTTTTTCCTCAAGGTCCCGCGAAAAAGCCTTGTAATCGAGTTTCTTGCCAGTTTCAGGATGGACTTCAGACAGGGGGGCAAAAATTATGGCAGATTTAAAGTTATCTGCTACCAGACGACCGACCTGACCGGACTTTAGTATATTCTGTCGCAACTCCTCCAGGCTTTCAGAGGATCCGTCATACCCGTCAGGGATGACAGGCCCGCCCTGGAACCCCTCTTCGGTGACTTCCACCCACCGCACATTCGGAGTCCACAGTGACTTCAGTCCGGATCGATCGACCCCCGGCAGATAGAACACTTCGTCAGTAATTTGCTGCAGGGCTTGCATATACTCTTCACTGAAGATATCTCCTTCCCTGACTGAAACGGCAATTCTGACGGAGTTGCCAAGATTCTCCAAATCCTCTCGATGATTGAGCATATTCTGGATAAACGGATGATCAAGAGGTATCAAACGTTCCAGGCTGGCATCCGGCTTTATCTTCGTTGCGTTATAACCGAAAAAAGCGGTGAGCAACAAAAACAGAACCAGTATGAGAAAGCGGTTATTAAATATCATCCGCTCCAAAAAAGGCTCTGCTTGCGGGTGGAGTATAAAGTGCTCACCTTTGTCATGTTTTGGGTTAGACATCCATTATTCCTCTGAAAACCGTTGCTGCCATCATAGATTTTTGCCTTTGCTATCCGAGTTCACAACACCATTTTCGCCAAATAGCAGCAGGGTTTGATCGGTTTTTTGTATTACCGCTGAAAGAGCCTGCCTGTCCTTTCTTTCAATGGAAATAAAGCTCTCTCCGCTGTCATTACTCACTGCGACAACACCTCGAAGCCCGACCAGGGTGACGTTATTGTTTTTCCCGTAGGAACCCCCGGTCAATGAGGCATCCGTCCCGGAGTCAATGCGTTTCCAGCTTTGCCCCAGGTCAACGGAACGAAAAACGTGACCACGCAGACCAAAAACAAGCAACTCATTGACGTTGCCCGTTCCCGTCAAGCCGAAAAATGACCCGTCATAGGGCACATCCAGCGATTGCCATGTTTCACCAAAATCCATTGACACATAGGCAATCCCGGCCTCTCCGACCATAAACAGTGCGTCACCGGCAATCTTGTCAATGGCATTCAGATGAAAGCGATCCGGGTTTTTTATCTGGTGCGCCCGGTTTTCCCAGGTTTTGCCGCCATCAGAAGTTTTAAAGAAGAAACCGTAAGCACCGACTGCAAAGCCGTTATTGACGTCTTTGAACCACACATCCAGCAGCGGTTTGCTGGCCCCCGTTTCAGCATCCGCAATTGCATCTTCCAGGTTATATTGCGCTTCTTCAAGTTCATATTCAATATCCACCTTGCCCTCTTCCGGTGCCGCATCAAGCCTTGCTTCGAGTTTTTCAACCTGAAGTCTGGCCGCCTGAATAACCATCTGATTTGCCAAATGGCCGTCGAGCTGCTTTATCCAGGTTTTACCCGCGTCACTTGTGTGCAGCACTATGCCGCCATGCCCCACTGCCCAGCCATGCCTGCTATCGACGAAGTAAACTGCTGTCAACGTAGTAGACACGGGAACCACTCCCTGAGCCCAGGTTTTACCACCGTCTTCTGAATAAATGATATGGCCCCGCTCTCCCACTGCGACATAGGTAGTACCCGCAAGGGTTATATCCAGCAGTAACGATTGTGTCGCAAGATCGGTTTCCATCGCCGGCGTTTCCAGCACATCCTCCAGTGCCGTGGCAGGATGCGTAAAAAACACCAGCACGCTTGCAGAAAAAGCGATAAACCGCAATCGGTGGACAATAGTCCAAACGCTTCCCCGGCATACCGCAGACAAGACTCTGCGGAACAATTTTTTCTTCATAAAATTCGCCTTCTACCTGGTTTTAATCATTATGTTTGCATACTGCATATTTTATGGGCCATACATTCCAATGCCATATATTCCAAAACCATATATTCCGGTGCCATACAGTTACCACTACGACCAGGTGAAACAGATAAAAGCGACAACCCCGCGCATTTATCTGCCACGCCGCCTTAGTTCCCTCGGTTTGAAGTATCTGGAATCGGGCACCTTGTTCTCAAACACGCGAGTATCCCGTTCTTCACTATCCAGACCCTGAACGTGATAGCGACGAGCCTGCAAATCGTAAAAAACATCAATTGCAGTCCACACACCGGGAAGCTCGTAAAAGTTTTTCAGAAAGGCCATACTCACTCGCCACAACTCTCCACGAGAATCAAACTGGTCTGCCAATGCAACATTCCAACTATCTTCATCAATATAGAACACACGTTTTTTATAGATATGGCGTGATCCGGCTTTCAAATTTGCTTCCACCACATGTGTCCGATGCAACTCCCAACGGGTATACTCGGGATTGATGTGAGAAATACTGAGCAAATCCTTATACTTGACGGTTGACTGGCTCACCTTGTAACTGTTATAGGGGATGTAATACTCTTTCAGCCCCTTGTATGTCCAGTTATACAAATCAGGGGAGCCATTGTATAAATCCGTATCATCAGCAGTTCTCAGATTGTCCGCAGCGGCGATGGGAGAATCATACGCCAGATTCGGAGCACGCCGAACCCTTCGCTGCCCCTTGCTATACCCCCAGGCTTTGCGGGGTTCCCTTAGCTGATCTATCGTTTCATGCACAAGAATCGCTCCACCTGCCAACCGCGCAGGCGATTTGGTAAAGGACAGGTAGTAGGACAGGATATTGTCAAGGTCTTCGACCGAGCCTTCCGGGTTATAAAAATTCCAGAAAACCTCCTGTTGGGAGCTGACAAGCGTATAGTCACCATTACGCTGAACAGCAACCTCGGAAGAACGTCGGGTAACGAAAACTCCACGCCACCGGGTCATATGATTCCAAATCGCCTGTAGCGCCTTTTCGCTGTCCGAACCCGAGAGAATCGGAAACGGAATCCCCCCGTAGGCATTTTCAACACCATTCCCCCCACCCGCCAAAGTGGCAGTTAACGCATTTTTGGCTGTATTTTTTATTACCCAGTCGGGAGCAGTATGGGTTCTGCGTGACGTGTAAACCGGCAGTTTAAAAGAAGTCGGATAGGTTTTTATCAGTGCCCTGACTCCGGGAGACAGCCTTGCTGCATATTTATTTACATTTTGAGCGGTTATCGTAAAGAGAGGCTTGTCTTTGGGGAAGGGATCCGGGTGATGTTGACCAGGGCGTTTATACCTTGGGGGCGGGGTCGTCAAGCCGCCAGTCCACGCCGGAATCGTGCCTGCCCGATTGCCCTTTTTTATCGCTCCGAAGGGGGTGAGTTCCTTACCCAGCCTGTCAGCTTCCTGTTTTGATACTTTCGCACCCGCCGGGATACCAAAACAAAACAACAACAAAAAGCCTGCGACGAACGTTTTTTTATTATACATTATTTTCCCTGCTACATAGCCAATTGAAATTTATGGTAATTCAATGGCGCCACCCGATGACGCCGCAATACTGGCTGACTATTAACCCCTCCAGCTGCCTGCTAGTTATTTTTGCCCTTGGATGCAATTTCATACACATCTTTGGATAATTGTGGCTGCCTCAGTATTCGCTCGAGCTCAGCTTTGAGCAAGGTCTGGCGGTCAACGCTGTACTTTTTCCACCGGGTCAATGGAATGGCAAGTCGTGCGGCAATCTGTGAGTTTTGTTTATCCAGCTCAATCACCCGATCTGCAAGAAACCGGTAACCCTCTCCAGACAAGTCGTGGAAGTTTACCAGACTCTGGCCGGCGAACGTACCGATAACGGAACGAACCTTGTTCGGATTCCTGATTTCAAACGCGGGATGCCTCATCAAGTCCTTGACCCGTTTGAGTGTTCCTGTTCGGGCATGGCCACACTGAAGCGCAAACCACATTTCAACCACCTGCGCGTCCTCTTTCCACGCCTGATAAAAAGCACCCAATGCGGCATCCCGCTCAGGCATAAATGATGACTCCATCAACGCAACCAAAGCACCTGACCGGTCAGTCATATTGGTAGCATTGGAATACTGCTGCAATGCCCACTCCAGCGCCTCTTCATCATCTATTTTAAGCAGCCAGGACAGCGCCGAATTCTTGAGAGAGCGCTGTGCGACCGATATTGGATCAAATCGATATGCAACAGCATTGTTATGGGAAAGATAGAGATCCTTTAACTCCAGGCGCAGCTGATGTGCAATGGTTTCCGACACAAGGTTTCTTGCAGCATGAATTTCATCCACATGGGCAGTCACAGATATCTCGGTGAGAAACTGCTCTGTGGGTAACAGCATCATTTTGGCCAATAACGCCAACTCCTCGGCAGATCGCTCCGTTTTGGGGCCAAGCGATATCCGGTATGCTTCAATCAAACGATGATCTACCATCGAGCCATCGACACTCACCCCTTCCACCTGCCTGGCTATCAATTCCTGAATGACACTGGTAGCGAGTTTTTGCCCGGCATCCCAACGGTTAAAACCGTCCGAGTCGTGGCTCATCAAAAACATCAACTCATCCCGGCTGTAATCGTAGTTGAGTCTTACCGGTGCTGAAAACCCCCTGAGGAAGGATGGGTGCGGCTTTGCGGTCAGGCCGGAAAAGCACCATTTCCGGGAAGTATCACGCAGTTCCAGCATTTCGGTATGATTGCCTCCTCCACCGTTTTCCGGCTGACAGGAAAAATTGCCATCGGGCTGAGCGCCAACCCTGATATCCTGGCCATGATCGTCCATCAGGCCGATCGCAAAGGGGATGTGAAATGGCAATTTTTCCGGCTGCCCCGGGGTTGCCGGGCAACTCTGCGTCACGGTGATGCGATATTCACCCTCGGCCTGGTCAAACTCATCCGAGACATCCAGAACCGGCGTGCCAGCCTGATCGTACCATCGTCTGAACAGGGAAAGATCCACGCCACTTGCTTCCTCCATGGCAACAACAAAATCCTCTGTCGTTACTGCCTGGCCATCGTGCCTGGCAAAATAATGATCACTGCCCTTGCGGAATGCCTCCGCCCCCAGCAGCCTGTGGATCATTCTTACCACTTCTGCGCCTTTCTCGTAGACTGTCAGGGTATAAAAGTTGGATATTTCAATATAGGAAGAAGGTCTGACAGGATGTGCCATCGGGCCTGCGTCTTCAGCAAACTGGGCCGTTCTGAGCAAGTTGACATCTTCTATCCGCTTTATCGTCCGCGCACCCATATCGGCGGAAAATTCTGAATCCCTGAATACCGTAAAACCCTCTTTCAGGCTCAACTGAAACCAGTCTCGACACGTCACGCGGTTGCCAGACCAGTTATGAAAATACTCATGGGCGACTATGCCTTCAATTCTCTGGTAAGCGCCGTCTGTAGAGGCATCAGGCCTGGCCAGCACACAGGATGAATTAAATATGTTCAGCCCCTTGTTTTCCATGGCCCCCATATTGAAATCGTCAACTGCGACTATCATAAATACATCCAGATCATACTCGAGCCCATACACCTGCTCATCCCATTCCATGGCTTTTTTCAGGGAAGTCATCGCAAAGTCACATTTATCAGAATTATGCGACTCGACATACATGCGCAGATCAATTTCCCTGCCCGAACAGGTCATAAACCGATCCTGGTGAAGGTGGAGGTCTCCGGCCACCAGGGCAAACAGATAGCAGGGTTTTTTAAAAGGATCGTGCCAAGTAGCAAAATGCCTGCCATCAGCCAGATCCCCACTTTTTATTTTGTTTCCGTTTGACAACAACACCGGGTAGCGCTTTTTGTCAGCAACTATGGTGGTGCAAAACCTGGACATAACATCGGGCCGATCCAGATAAAAGGTAATACGCCTGAAGCCTTCCGCTTCACACTGGGAGCAAAACATACCCGAGCTTTTGTAAAGCCCTTCAAGGCAGGTGTTTTCCCCGGGTTTAATCCTGTTGACACAGGTCAACTCGAAGCTGTCTGGCACCGAGTGAATAATCAGCTCCTCCTCGTTCAGGCTGTAATCACCCTTTGACAGGGGGGCGCCATCTACCGCCAGGGATACCAGCTCCAGTTCAATACCCGACAAGACCAGGCTACGGGATAGATCACTATTCCTTGCGGGGTTTTTCTGAACAGATAAACGCGCCGTGACCACCGCAGACTCTTCAAACAAATCGAAGTGCAAATCCGTCTCATTGATCAGAAACAATGGAGGCTGGTACTCACTCAGGTATATCGTTCCTGGTTGTGCATCTTTCATAATTAATCGGTATCCGAGATTGGGTTGATTGTTTTTTATTGGAGTTTTTTCGAAAGCAAATCCGGCTTCATACAGTCCCGGTTTGCGAGTCGGAGGTATACCCGGTACAAAATCGGTCAGTGCAGTTTCATTGCAGGGTCAAACTGCTCGACCCGGGCAATGCTGCCTGTCTCGGTATCGGTCACACCATGCGGGTTTTCCGGTGCGGAGGCACAGGGTGTTTTTTTGTCCTTGCCCCCAATGTAACCGGTTCTCTCATGCTCTGGCATATTGTGGTAGTCTTCATACATGATAATCATGTCCATGCAGTGTTGCTTTTGATCCGGCGTCAGCCTGCTACCATCTCCCCACTTGCCCAGTTCAAGAGATTTTTTAAGGTTTTTGTATGTCTCGTCAGTCAGTGAGCCGACCAGATCCTTCATATTCATAGTACTACCTCATTCACAGCACCACCTCATTCACAGCACCACCTCATTTTTGATGAATGACTATAACACAGGAAATAAAGTGATGGGAGGTGCCTCATTGACGGAACACGGGAAGGTGAGGAAAACGTTCGATGACCGTCAGGGCAATCGGCTTTTGCGTACAACACCGGCGGCAAGCAAGCCTGCTGCCAACCCCGCCAAATGAGCAATATTTGCCATCTTTCCCACTCCCAGCATATCAGTGACATCGGCAAAACCAAGCACCAGCCAAAACAGAATAAAGCCGAACAATACGGGGGAAACTCCGTAAACCGGCTGTTTCCTTCCCATATCAAACAGCCAGCAATATCCGAACAACCCGTAAACCACCCCGGACATGCCACCAAAAAAAGGCCCGGACACCAGAAACTGGGCGACATTGGATACCACAGCGGTCATCACCACCAGCCCGAATATCCGCCAACTTCCTTCCCTGAACTCTACCCTGGCTCCCAGGTACCACAACCATGTCATGTTAAAGATCAGATGCAAGGCATTAAAATGAAGCAGGGCGGGAGAAAAGAGTCGCCACCACTGCCCCCCTGACAGGTTGTGCAAAACGGCGTTTATCCTCTGCGCCAGGGTGTCATCCATTACCTGAAACGGGTCGGAAAAAACCATTGCACGTAACAGTGGGCCGCTCTCGCCAAATCCGGTAACAAGTGCGACCACGACCGATGCGATCACACACACAAACACAACAGGCACCCTGAGCGGTCGCGCAAGAACATGCCAGTTCAGCAGATTCCCGGAAGAAGGTGACCATACGCTCCGGTCTATGCGTTCTTTCACCCTGGAGTTGCTTATATAGGCTGACAGCGCCTGCTGCACCTCTATGGCTCTCTCTGCGGTGACATACAATGCAACCCTGCCCCCCTCTTCCACGAACTGGTGGGGAACACGATGCTCACTCAGCCATTGAGCGAAAGAAGCACAATCTGCATCCAGGGGTAACTCTGCCACTTTTTTCACTCAAGACAACTCCGCATGCAGCCACAGCTTGCCGATTTTTTTCATCGCCCGGTAATCTCCCTGGTACACAGTTCCCTGTCCACCTCGATCCAGACAAATTTGTCTGCAGAAAGGACTCGTTCTTCATCCATACGATAGGCGGCAAGTTTGCCATATTTAACGGCACTGTAATCCAGACAGGCAACATTCGGCTTTAGCGGCCCGGGCGTACCGGACATCCAGTAGTGCCCGACAAAAACAGGTAACTGCCCAGGCGGATAAGCCAGCAGACACTTGCGATCCTGCTCGCTGATAGGCCTTTGTGCAACGCTTTCCGGCAACGGGTCCGGCTGAAAGACCACATCATTGTAGGTCTGGGGGTTATCGGCCCAGAACCTGGTACGAAACACCGAGCGCTCGATACCGTCCTGCCCCATTATTTTTTCTCCGTCAGGCAATCTGAGATCCGTTCCGCGCAAAAGGCGATTCATAACCAGGCCCGCGAAGCTGCCGTTGACCACGGAAGCGTGAAGAAAGTCTTCATCTATCGTATTGCGCCGAAATTGCGACTTGTATCGGGAGATCAGTGTTTCATCCCAGCAGGCATGCACGATACGAAAACAGTCAAACTCCAGAAAAAGGGGCAATGTATAAAACCAGCATATAAAATCCTGCCAATCAACCGGATGATGTTCGAATTGATCCAGCGTCTCTTTCAGCATCCTGGCGTGCCGGTCGGTATGCTCTCTCAAATAGGTTCTCTCACTGCCTGGCCGTGCCCGGGTACAATACCCCAACGCGTTATATTCATGGTTTCCCATGATAACCTGAGCCGAACCACGCTCAACCATATCGCGAACAAGGTGCAGGGCTTCCCGTATCCTCGGCCCGCGATCAATAATATCCCCGACAAATACTGCCCGCCGATGAGGATGCTCGAATACGCCGTTCTTTTTGCTGTAGCCCAACCTGTCCAGCAACCGTATCAGGCTGTTGGCGCACCCGTGTACGTCACCGATCAGATCATATCCCCGTTTTTTCAAACCTTACCTCGCAAACTCTTCGCCCAGCCCAGTTTTTCACGGCAAGTCTCGTAAAAATCATGGTTCGTCGGATGAATCAGGCGAATCTTCTGTGGCTTTTTATGAATCGTAATCACATCCCCCGGTGCAGCCGTTATGTGTTTCTGACCATCACAGCTTACATGAGGATAGATTTCACTATCTTCATCAATAATTATTTTTATTTCTGCCTGCCCGTCTACAACAATAGGCCGACTGCTCAAAGTATGGGGAAACATGGGCACCAGGACAATCGCATCCAGCCTGGGGTGCATGATCGGCCCGCCTGCAGATAGCGAATAGGCCGTCGATCCGGTGGGAGTGGCAACAATCAAACCGTCTGATTTCTGGCTGTAAACAAACTGCCCCTCGATATAAAGTTCAAACTCTATCATTCGTGTAGACTGGCCCGGATGCAATACCACGTCATTCAGGGCGGCTCCCGTGCCAATGGGCTCACCCCGCCGCCTGACCAGGGTATCCATCAGAAAACGCTCTTCCTCGACGTACGCGCCACCGAGCACCTCGCCCACGCCTTTTTCAAGCTCATCAGGTCGTATATCTGTCAGAAAGCCCAGTTGCCCCCGGTTAACACCCAACAAGGGGACATCGAACCTGGCAAGCTCCCTGGCAGCCCCCAACAGGCTGCCATCACCACCAACCACAATGACAAGATCAGCTATTTCACCCATCATTCTGATACTGCACACCTGAACACCATGTCCGGGCAAAACGGTTGCTGTCGTTTGCTCAAGCACAACATCGTAATCGGCTTTAACCAGAAACCGTTTTAGTCTGCGAAGGGTCTCAACAACCCTCACGCTCCCCATTCTGCCTATAATACCTATAGTTCTGAACTGTTCCGCACGCAATGTAAACCAACCTTGACAATAAAGAAAATGCCACCACTAAAAATGCCACTACTACAGGATATTCGTGTGCCGATATCCTGTAAAATAAATCTGTGCGCCCGTGCCGCCGCTTTCAGGGCCATCGTTTTAAAACAAGCAACAGAGCATACAACAATGTCGGATATACCCTGCCCGGTAACTTTGAATCCAACGGGTTCGCCTGCAACGAGTCCAGAAGCCACTCCAGAACAGGCGCCAGAAGGATTGAAGGCGCAACAGCCGGATAAAAACCGGCGCGATCTGGAATGGGCGATTTCCAGCCAGGCACTGTTTGACACAAATTATCTCACACACTATCTCGGGGATGATACCTCAGAGAAACAGGCAATTGAACTTTGGCCACACCCCCGACTTGCAGAACAGAACATATTCGACTATCGACAAAATCCTTTATCACAGGCTGTCGAGCACCACTTGAAACAGACCGCATCCCACTTTTTAGGCCCAAGATTTGAGGCACTCTGGGATTTTTTCTTTCAACAACATCCGGGCTATGATGTTATCGCTCGTAACCTGCAGGTACACGAAAAACCGGACACCAAAGCTGGCAAAAAGTCAGGCTGCCAAGGGAAAACGCTGGGAGAATTCGATTTTATTGTTCAGGATCTGGCACAAAAAACCTGCTGGCACCTGGAAACCACTGTAAAATTCTATCTGGGAATGCCGGTATCAATGGTGCAAGGCCGACTCCACAACCATTTTCAGCCCCGTGAACTGACCTCTGTCTGGCTTGGGCCAAATTGTATCGATCGGCTGGACAAAAAGCTGAATACGGCACTTCACCGGCAGCTGACCCTTTCCCGACACCCGGCAGCCTCTGCACTGCTGCGAAGCATGGGGGTCACGACAGTAAAACCGGGGCTACTGACACGGGGCTACCTGTTCAGCCCCTGCCAGGTGAAAGAAGCGGTGCATTTTTTCGCTGACGACGGACTTGCCCTGAGGCCGGACACTTCGCTCTGGACACGCCTGAGGCAACTGCCTGACGCTCTTGCTTCCCTTACCCGAAAAAACCGGATTGAAAGCTGGTTACTCCTGCCCAAACAGGAGTGGCTGTCACCTGCGCGATTGAAAAACAGCCAATCAGACAGACTGATGGCGACAGACGATACCGTGGCCCGGGTCAGTCAGATCGTCACCAGAGAAAACAGGCCCTGGCTGGTCGCCGGAATGATGCAACAACCGGATCACAGCCACATGGAGTCGCTCAGACTATTCGTGACTCCCGATGCCTGGCCATTTCTCTAGCTCTCCTGACTGGCTCTCCTGTCTGGCTGTTCTGTTTCCTTGCAATCCTCCGGTATGCAGAACCAGAATACGCGAACCTGATGGAAATTCTTGCCGGTCAAGCAATTTGCTCACCGCATACATCATCTTGGCGGTATAGACCAGATCCAACTCGATTCCAAAACGAGCCTGAAAACTGTCCTTAAAGGAGATTAAAGGCCGGGAAACCTTGCCAAAGCCACCACAATGGAAGTCATGCAGAACTCGCCAGCTCCCGGCACCGGCTGGCACCTGTCCCGCTTCACACGCATACTCATCGAGCAAGCCTGCAACGGTTTTTTCCAGCTTGCCTTCCAACCCTTTCAGGGCAGAGATACCCAGGGCCTTCACTTTTTTATCGACATAACCGGCCTGTGACCCAGGCTCGGCAATGGCCGAGGCGACCCCGGCGAGGGTGCCGCCAGAACCCGTCGGGCACACCACATAGTCGTAATCATGCAAACCAACGGTGTGCAGCATCTCGACAACCCCCTTGACACCAGCCGGGTTCGAACCGCCTTCGGGAATCAGAAAATAATCCGGGTACTTCGCACTCAGAGCCGAACAGAACGCAGGAGAATAACGAAGCCGGTATTGACTCCAGGTTAAGGGTTTCAGCACCATCCCCCAACGTTGGCAATCAATCAGGGTTTCACTGAGTGGATCAGCAAGCCGGCCACCCTGACAGCGAACAAAGCCCATAACCGGGAGACCGAACCGTTTGCCGACACCAGCGAGCGCATGAAGATGATTGGAATGCGCACCGCCAAATGACATGACGCCAGAATAGCCCTGACTCAATGCCTCATGCAGATTGTATTTCAGTTTGAACCACTTGTTGCCCGAGACAATCGAATCGATCAGATCCAGGCGCAACATATCAACCTGGCAGCCACCATGAGTAAACAGCGGGGTGACAGTCACAGGGTCAAAACCGTGCAACGGGGGAACGGTATTATTGCTCATAACCGGCCATTACCCATAAACAACCCATACTCATAAACAAGCCATACTCATAAACAGCGGTTCAATGGCGCCTCCTGTGCACGGCGCAGTGATCACTCATTCCCGGTCTGAACTCATTGGGAGCCTGCACCACACTCAAGGGTTGACCACATTTTTTACCGTTTTCGTTGACGAACTGACAAACCGGCTTGTCATAGTGCTCCAGCCAAAGCCTGTAGTCCTCCTCCTTGACAAAGCACTTGGCAGCCACATAGCCAATCGGGTTGCCAGCATACCGCCTGATATCGACAAATGGTACGGTCACATGCCCGGCACCCGGGTGATAAGACATAAATACCACATCAAGATCATGCAGCCTCTGAAACAAACTGTCTTCGTTCTTCATCTCATCAATCTGTCGTTTCAATACTGCAATCTGTTCCGTGAGTTCAGCTTCCTGTTCTTCTTTTAGCTCAAGCCTGTGCTGCAAGTCTGCCAGAACACCCCTGGTCGAGACCAGCTCGGCACGCACCTGCAGAGCTTCGGCGCGCTCCTCTTCTATATTCTCGTTACCCCTGAGCTTGCGTTGCAACTCGGAAACCAGATTGGATTGCTCCATCACCCGATCCTGCAGCACCATGTACTGCTCATTGCGTTCAAACAGTTTTTTGTTAAGCTGTTCATTCAAAACCTGTAACCGGGCATTGGTTTGCTTCAGTTCCTGCAAATCATTCCTGAATCGCTGAGCATCGAGTCTGTGCTCATGCTCCATCTGTTCAAGCTGTTCCTGCCTTATGCCTTCCAATGTACGAATCTTCAAGCGCTGGGTACGAATCATGCCCGCCAGTCTGGCGCGCTGTCCTGATTCCCCCTCAGACAGTGCGAGCAAATCGTCCTCGAAGTCGGCCAGGGTCTGGGCGTCCATATCTGCCACATAATCGTCGGCTGCCTGCAGAACAGGAATATCATCCGTGTCCTCCTCTGCTTCCTCTCCTGGCCGACCAGGAGCCTCTGAGAGCAGCTCGAACCCCAGCCGGTTTTCCCTGACAGCCTGGTTGATGGCAACAATATCATTCGCGCCGGATTTCATTACGGGATCCCACAACTCTCCCTGGTACCACTGTATCGGGCACTGGCTTCGACATGCCAGCCGAACAGGCCCGCATCCCAGATCCGGCCCTGGCCCGCCTTCATGCGCGAGCTCCTCGATCTTTACACTCCACTCGGGGTCGGCGCGACCCTCATCATCAAAATACAGCAGAAAAAACACCATAGCCTGAATACATAGCTGCCGATCCATTACCACATAAACTATGTGGGCCTCAGTATCGACCATATCCGAAAAACCCACATAACCATCAAGCAAAGCTTCAAATTCGGATTTCAGCATTTGCCGATAGACCTGGTGGTCTTTCAAAAAGAATACAGCTTCGTAGCTCTGTTCAAACCTTTTTCTTGCCATGAAGTACCTTTGGAATACGAGAGTGGATAAAAGCGGCAACGGGGCACCCCGAACAATAAACAAGTTTAGGCCAGGATAAGAAAGGGCGCAGGTCAAAAACCCGACATATTTGCTGAACAAGGCAGGAGGTCACACTTGAAAGCGTAACAGTTCCACAAACCCGGCTCACAACTCAAACAGAACAAATTGGAAATAAAAAAGAAGGGGCTGAAAAAAGGAATACCAAAAAAGGAGTACCAGAAGAGAGGGTGCCGAAAAAAGAAACGAACAATACACCACCAGGGTAAAACCCGGCGGACGAAAGAACCAAAGACCCGACTGTCAGTCTCTACATTTCTTCTGCATCATCGAAACGTTCATCGTCATCGAACTCATAGTCAAATTCACAGTCAAACCCGTAGTCCTCACCCATTTTTATATCGGTTAATTCATCACTGTATGCCAGCATTATTTATTCTCCACATTATCAATCAGTTAAAATCCCGGACTCGATCATATAAAGTCTCAAGTACCGTCCTCCCCGACCATTTTTTTACCGGGCAACAAAAAGCATAGCCAAAAACACCCGGTCTCCAGGGGACAAACGAATACTGACAAAGAAGCATGACAATTGATTGACAAAAAAACGAAAAATCAAAGTCAAACCGGGCGTCATCGGCATTGACGCCAAATACCGGGGTTCAATCAGGGAACGAACGGAAAAGCAGCAGGCAATCGGGACGCAAGGTCACGAAAAGGAAAAACTGATCGGGAAACTCGGGAAATAAGAAAGGAATACTCGGGGTCAGGAGACAAAGTGGCGGACTGGACGGGACTCGAACCCGCGACCCCCGGCGTGACAGGCCGGTATTCTAACCAACTGAACTACCAGTCCACTTTTTATTTCTGTTTCTGCAATTCTTCTGTTTCATCGCCGCCATTGACATAGCTGCCACGGCCTTTGTAACAGCTTTTCATATAGCAACTGCAACCGTGGAACTTATATAGTCAGCTGCAACGCTTGTACCTGTTCAGGTTAATCTGTAGCAAAGACATCAAAACCGGAATCTATCCACACTACCCCGGGTGTAAATATCCGGAGGGAAGAATGGTGGGTGGTGCAGGGATCGAACCTGCGACCCTCGCCTTGTAAGGGCGATGCTCTCCCAGCTGAGCTAACCACCCAACACAGGTACCAACAATACAATAAGAGTGGCGGACTGGACGGGACTCGAACCCGCGACCCCCGGCGTGACAGGCCGGTATTCTAACCAACTGAACTACCAGTCCACATTAATACTCTGATACCAACACTTTGACACTTTTCAGCAAGAGCTTGAGCGTCATACTGCCTTTCTGCCGTACGTCCTGTTGCCGTACATCTCTTTCAGGGTTGCGAATTATACTCGCTATTCATGCACTTGCAAGCAAGAACAGGAATTGGTGGGTGGTGCAGGGATCGAACCTGCGACCCTCGCCTTGTAAGGGCGATGCTCTCCCAGCTGAGCTAACCACCCCAGCCCTGAACGAGATGCGCATTTTAAACATTTCCAGACGCATGTCAAACCAAAAATAGAACTTTTTTCACTTTCTGACTCAAAAATGTTCTCCCATTTTCCCGATCACGCATGGAACCCGATAATAATTCTGGGTAATTCAGCCTGTTGCTCTATACTTTTTGGTGAAAACTGTTTCAACCGGCACGTTGAACCCCCCCTTGCCAACACTTGCTGACAACCGGCTCTCCAGCAAGTAATCTGTGAGTGACAACCATGGCCATGAGTGATAACCATGCTGTGCAAACCGTTGCGGCAGCGCGAATTGCCTCCGATCTCGACAAGGCGCGACAAATAGCCCGACAACTGGCGATTTCCTCAAAAAATGCCAGAGCGATCGTGCTCAGAGTCGGAAACAGGGCTGCCGGCCTGGCGGTCATAGCCAATTATTACGATGAACTGGCAAACAAAACGATTTCCCTGGCCCGATCAATCAACAAAACGGCTCTTGATATTTCCTCCCATTCGGTTACCAGGTGGCGAAACAGCTCGGTTCTGGCCCAACTGATTATTGCCGGCGATCTGGACGTGGATGCACAACATCATTCCGATATCGACGCCCTTGCCCACAATATCAGATTTAATAAAAATTTGAGGACCTGGATGCAGGGGCTGCTATGTCGGAGTGATCTGCCAGGCACTCCATACCTTTTCTTCGCGCCGCTCTCTTGCTGACCGCGCAACTTTCAATACAGCGATATCTCGCGTGATCCGCTGCGCCTGCTCCTCATGTTCGGTGGCCACACCCGCCAATATACCCGGCAGGGCAAGCGCCAACTGCCTGGTCAACCAGCCATACACCACCACAGCGCTGCCACCGGCACCGGACACTTCTCCAAGCGAAGAATCGGGCACACCTCCAAGCGAAGAGATGCCGTTAAACAGCCCGAGCGACAACGCAACCAGGTCCCGACTCTGCCAATAGCGACCCACCGAATGGAGAAAGCCCGACAGCGCAGCCAGCACATGGGTGTCTTCCAGCCATCGAAAACGCCGCACATACTTATCATACCCCTCACCAGGCAACACCTGGCCGGAATGCACGGGCAAGTGATCAAACCGGATAGCACAATGGGGAATCTCCGGCACAACGGGGAGTGCGGGCAGTGTCGATATTTTCATTTTCTCCCTCGACACAGTGGCAAGTGGCAGGTCTACCAGACTGAAAGCCTTTCTCCCTTCCGGAAGATACTCGTCAACCGCCAATACCAGCAACCGGTCAACCAGTTCACCACCGGTAACAAAGGTCTTGGTTCCATGCAGCAGACGCCGTTGCGCGTCCTCCCCGACGCCCGCTGCGCCAGCGCCGGGCAATAACTGTGTTTCTATCACCGCCGGACTGTTGCCCGAAGACTCGGTCACACACAAGGCGTAAAGCGCGTCTGCGCAGTAATGTACGCCCAGCAAGCGGGATATCGCTGATTGATAGCCGGCAAAAAAGGCATAGCCCATGGCAGGAGCCCGCAACCCGGCAGCAAAGCTTTGTTGCAGAGAGGAAGTTTCACCCCCTGCAAGCTCAAGATGCTCACGCTGCATCGCAACCCATCTCTGCAACGGTGGCGGCTGAGCACAAAACAATTGCTGGAGTTCAAGGTGTTCCGGTTGGATTTTTTCGAGAAGTTGGTCCACAAGTTTACCTCTTTCCTGCCCCGTCAAGGTGTCACGTTCAAAGCACGAAGAGTCAGCTTCATTTCATTTACCCTTCGCTCCAGCCTGATTACCCTGTCGTTGGAGGTTCGACGAAAGCCGTCTATCGAATTTATGGCGGACTCGATGGACTTTATCCTGGCTTCGAGCCTCGCCAACTCTGCGCTCCTGGCCGACTGTTGCGACTGCATCTGCGCCTGCCGGATCTTTTGTTTAACATCACCTTGCACCGCGCCCAACTGAGACTGAAGAGCCCCCAGTTGCGATTGCATCGCAGACAGGTCAGCCAGATCCCTGACCATTTTATCCATGTTTTTTTCAAGCGAGCGATCCACTTTGGCAAGGGATGCGACTTCTTTTCGTATCGCCCGGGTCGATTTGTCCATGCCGGACAGTTGATTCACCGTTTTGTCAATGCGCTTGTTGGTAGCGTCCAGCTCTGTTGACACTGACGCAAGCTGCTTGCCGGTCTGACTCAATTCGGCAGCAAACCTGTCAAGTTCACCAGTCAAAGTGGCCACCTCCTGCCTGAGCAGACTGGCGGCATCGCCATTCGCCTTGATCGCTTTTTTGTTCCGATCGTACGCAACCCCCCAAAGTTTACGAATTTCGGAGTCAAAAAATGCAATTTTCTTCTCTACCTGAGAACCGCTAGCTTCAAGCTCGGAATCATTTTCATATACGCGCCCCTCCAGCCGTGCCATAAGCAACTTGCTTTGTTTCATATAGTTTGAGGCATCACCGAGACTCTCCTGCAGCGCATCTATGGTTCTGGACTGATTCCACACATGAAAGCCAAGAAAACCGACCGCGCAGACCAAACACAGAAACAATAGCACAATCATTACTGTTCCCCCGGGCTTCGGGGTGTCGGAAATCGACCCGGGAGGAGTGAAGGCCGCCTCTTCTGACATTGCCGAGCCCTGCTGAACGGAACCCGCAGCCCCCTGTTCCAGGGTCTGCCCCGAGGCACTGGAGGCAGCCCGGGACTGCTTGCCTGACCGCTGGGACTGAAACCGATCCACTTCGTCTTTTTCTGGTCTTAAGTCATCCATCGTCCTACTCTTACGCCTATTTGAAAACACCTGGTTAAAAACACCTGATTAAAAACACCTGATTAAAAACACCTGATTAAAAACAATCATGCGGGGTAATTTACCAGACAACAACAGGTCAGGACAGTAGACGTAAAAAATTCACATACCGCTATCAGCCTGATTACTCTGCTGTTGGTCTGTCAAGCTGATTGAAACTTGTACAGACTGGCCTGATATCCATATAATTTGCAACCATGCCAGCGCTCAACTAGAATACTGCGCTCTTTTTATTATCCAACTCCCGAACAAGGTGAAACAATGCAGCCTCTGGTAGGTTTAATAATGGGTTCCAGGTCTGACTGGCCCACCATGGAAAATGCGGCAAAAATGCTCGAACAGCTCGGTGTCCCCTTTGAAACACGCGTTGTGTCCGCGCACAGAACTCCCGACCTGTTGATCAGCTACGCCGAGGAGGCTTCCGACAGGGGAATCAGGGTTATTGTCGCCGGCGCGGGAGGGGCTGCCCACCTGCCCGGCATGGTTGCCGCCAAAACCCACCTGCCAGTGCTCGGTGTACCGGTTCAGTCAAAAGCGCTTAACGGGCTGGATTCACTGCTGTCCATTGCCCAGATGCCCGGTGGCATAGCGGTGGGGACTCTGGCTATCGGCCACTCCGGTGCAAAGAATGCCGGCCTTCTTGCCGCACAAATTGTTGCTCTGGGTAACGCCGATATCGAAAAAAATATCCGGCAATTCAGACAGGAGCAAACCGAGGCCGTACTTTCCTGCCCGGATCCGTCCGTCTGAACCTGTACATCTGAATAGAAGCATTTCTGACTTGTTCCATTTCTGATCCAATCCGGGGGAGACACGATGAAAGTTGGCATACTGGGCGCAGGACAGTTAGGTCGCATGTTGGCTTTGGCCGGGTTTCCGCTCGATATGACGTTTACCTTTTATGACACATCCGGCTCTCCAACGGCAAACATAGGTAAAACCTATATAGATACCGATGCCAACTTCCCTTTACTCGACGATTTTTTATCTGAAGTGGATCTGGTCACCTATGAGTTCGAAAATATTCCTTCCAGACTGACTCGTGCGGTCGAACAGAAAAAACCTCTTTTCCCTTCAACCGAATCCATTCTGGTTTGCCAGAACCGCGAATATGAAAAAGCATTGTTCACCAGGCTCGGCATCCCCACGGCCCGTTACTTCGTGGTTGAAAGCGCAGAACAACTGAAACAGGCCGCCGGGGAGCTGGGCTGCCCTGTTGTTGCCAAATCAGTGACAGACGGTTATGACGGCAAGGGCCAGGCTGTGCTGAAATCACCGGTCGAAGCCGACGCCGCCTGGCAGGCTATCGGCCACAAAAAGCTTGTCGTCGAATCATTCGTCGAATTCAAAAGAGAGTTGTCGATCATCGCCGTGCGGGGAAGAACAGGCCAGATAGAGTATTACCCTCTCACGGAAAACACCCACCACCAGGGTATTCTCAGGTACTCTATCGCCCCTGCACCGGAGTTAAACCCGCAAATTGAATCATTGGCCCAACAATTGGTTAAAAGCCTTGTTGATGAACTCGACCACACGGGTGTACTCACGCTCGAGCTGTTCGAAACAGAAACCGGTCTGATTGCCAACGAAATGGCTCCCCGTGTTCACAACTCCGGGCATTGGACAATCAACAGTGACCTGTGCAGCCAATTCGAAAACCATTTAAGAGCAATAGCAGGCCTGCCACTCGGCAACACCCGGTCAATCCGCCCGGCATGTATGATCAACCTGATCGGTAAAACAGGAGACTTGAGCAAAATCCTGCAATTTCCCTACGCCAATTTGCACCTGTACGGAAAAGCAGAAAGGGCAGGAAGAAAAATTGGCCATATCACTATCAACGCAGACACTTACAACGAGCTGATATGGCGAGTAAAAAACATTCAATCGATACTCCCGGACTGTGCCGGGTTCTCTTGCAGCCTGATCGACTAGCCCTGCAATTACACCAGTATCCATACCGATACCCCCTCTGCCCCTCTGCTCCCCTGGCCGGGATCAACCCGGCTAACACTTTCTCCCCGTTTGATCTACGCTATACATAACAAGCAGTCCTCATCAGCAAAAGGAAAGAACAATGGATACGAACACGATCGTCGGCCTCGTCGTAATCGCAGGCTTCGTGCTGTATATCATCAGTATTTACAATAAGCTGGTCAGTTTGAAAAACCGGTTCAAGAATGCCTTTGCCCAGATAGATGTTCAACTTCAAAGGCGGCACGACCTCATACCCAACCTGGTCGAGACGGCCAAAGCGTATATGAAACACGAGCAAAGCACACTGGACAGTGTTATGCAGGCGCGAGCCTCTGCCGTTCAGGCCACATCCAATGCAGCAAAAAATCCGGACAACGGTCAACTGGTGCAAAAACTGTCGGGAGCCGAGTCAAAGCTCGACAGGGCACTGGCAAATTTTTACGCTGTTTCAGAGAATTATCCCGATTTAAAGGCCAACGAAACCATCATCCGGTTGATGGAAGAGTTGACTGCCACCGAGAACAAGGTGTCATTCTCACGCCAGAGCTACAATGATTCCGTTATGGCCTATCATACCTATCGAGAGCAGTTTCCCGGTAACCTGATTGCGGGCTTTTTTGCATTCAGGGAGACTTCCCTGTTTGAAGTTGAAAATGCCGAAGCAAAACAGGCCGTAAAAGTATCGTTTAACTAGCGCCCGGGTTTAACTGGCGCCTGGTTTGTTATTTCAGGTTCGCTGTATCACTGCAACCAGGTCACTGTCACCCGGGGTAGTAGAGATCATTCAGACATCAAATGAATTTTTTCGAGCATCAAGAGCTGGCAAGAAAAAAAACAGGCCTCCTGACGGGCCTGCTTATTGTGGCAACGGCCTTTATCGTGCTTTCCGTCAACGCGGTAATCTTTCTGTTTTTTTATCAGGTCAAGCCCCCGAGCTTTAACCTGCTGAACTGGTGGCTGGGTAAACCGGCCATCTACACTTCACTGATCACGATCGCTGTCATTCTGTGGGGCTCCCTGTGCCGCTTCTATCAATTGAAATCAGGGGGGGAGGCCGTAGCAAGAATGGCAGGTGCAACGGCAGTGGATCTGTCTGATCAATCACTGGCAATCAGAAAGTATATCAATGTGGTAGAGGAAATGGCTATCGCATCCGGTGTTCCCGTGCCGCAGGCGTACATTATGGAGGACGAATCATCCATCAATGCATTTGTCGCCGGTTATGAGCCGGGAGAATCCATCGTCGCAGTCACCCGTGGAGCACTCGACACATTGAACAGAGATGAATTGCAAGGTGTCATAGGCCACGAGTTCAGCCACATACTGAACGGAGATACCCGAATCAACTTGCGACTGATCTCTCTTCTTGCCGGCATTACGGCGATTGGCAAGATTGGCAGGTTTATGGTGCTTTCAGGCTCACCCAAACGTCGAAGTTTTGGTCTGGATCGCTCTCACCGGGTCGGATCATCAAGGCGGGACGGCACAGTCGTTATTGCAGGCCTGCTCCTGATCATCATTGGTTACATCGGCGTGCTGTGCGGCAGAATGATCAAATCAGCCGTCTCCCGACAGCGCGAGTTTCTCGCGGATGCCAGTGCGGTTCAATTCACTCGAAACACAGACGGCATAGCAACGGCCCTGTTCAAAATTGGTATGCTTCCCCAAACATCCCTGCTGACCTCGACCATTCATGCAGAAGAACTCAGCCACCTGTGCTTCAGCGAGTCCGTCTCCATATCGTTCAAAACACTCATGGCATCCCACCCCCCTGTTGTTGACCGGATTCAGGCTCTGGACAAGGGATTGTTACCAAGACTCAGGTCGAGGGCAAAGACCGGAAAAATACGACTGACCGACACCAGCATCAACCAGAGCGCCATTTCTGCGCCATCAATGGAAAACAGCCTGATCGATGAGCAGATCCTGTCACTGGCAGGAAGTGAAATAACGCCAGAAAGACCCGTTGACCATGCACCGCCTCCCCCGCCAAAGGATGCGGAGCCAAAGGAGAAAAATCTGCGTTCAGCCATCATCAAGACAGTAGGAACAGCCAGTGAGGATAACCTGGACCATGCAAAAAAACTGCTGGCCAGGGTGCCCGACGATGTCAGGCAGGCACTTCGCACTCTCGATGGCGCAACGTACTGTATCGAGTCTCTGATCCTGGCCGGCCAGAAAGGGAAAACAGGGGAAATACCTGCGCCACACCGGGAAAACCCGACAATCAGGCCGCTGCTTACCTGGATGAAAACCCTGCCCCGGGAATTGCAATTTCCTGTTATCGAACTCTGTCTTCCCGTACTGAAATCACAACCTCGATCGTTCAGGCTGAAGTTTTTACAAACCCTGACGGGCCACGCCAGATCAGATGGGAAAATTTCGCTGTTTGAATTTCTGCTACTCACCTTTCTCGATCGACATATCGGAAAGAAAAGCAGTGCGCCTGTCACTACCCGATACCGGTCCCTCAGTGCCGTTCAGGCTGAACTGGTCATTCTGGTTCGGGTGCTTGTGCAGGCATCATCCAGTGATTCAAACGAGCGAAAAAGGCTTTTTTGTCAGGCTGGCAACACCCTTTGGAATAACAGGGGCATATCAAACAGCGATCTCTTTACGGGAATGGAACACATCTCTATCCAGGAATTCAATCGGGCCATAAACAGGATCAAGCAGTTATCGCCCTTGCTGAAACAGCCCGTTCTGGAAACCTGTACAGATATAGTGATGGCTGACCGGAAAGTCACCAGCCGGGAATACGAAGTACTGCGTGTTCTGGCGGACAGCCTGGACTGCCCGCTACCGCCACTTACTCCTCAACAGTCAACACGTTTTTCTTGAACAGGCTTTCCAGTTGTGGTTTCTCGACGTATTCCGGTACCTTTTTATCTGCCACTCTTTCAAGGTTTAACTCCCACAGACCATCATAAAGCTGTTCGGAAACCACACGGCTCTGATCCTTGTCGCGCAAGATGGTGGGCCGCAAAAAGACAATCAGATTTCGTTTGGATTTTTTAACTTCGGTGCTCCTGAAAAGCTCCCCCAGGTAGGGAATATCACCCAAAAGTGGCACCTTGTTAATGGAGCTTCGAACATCGTCGGCAATCAAACCGCCCAACACTATAATTTCCTTGTCATCCGCCAAAACAGCGGTACTGATTTCTCTGGTGTTGGTGACGATATCAGAGGCAGACTCCACACTGTCATCTACGCTCGATATCTCCTGGTTAATCTCGAGCCGCACAGTGTCACCCTCGCTCACACTGGGCGTGACGGTAAGTTTCACACCTACATCTTCACGTGAAATGGTTTTAAAAGGGTTCGACAGGCCATCTTTGGTATTGGTAGACTCACCGGTAACAAAGGGTACATTCTGGCCTACCACTATTCTGGATTCCTGATTGTCCATTGTGATTACCGAAGGAGTGGACAGCAGATTGGTATCCGTATTGGTAGACAACGCCTGAATCAGACCACCCCAGGAAATCCCCCCCTTGTCGATATTGCCAAACCCGATAGATCCACCTCCTTTGGCAGGCGCTGTCAGATTTTTGGTTGCAATCGCTGTCAATACATCAGTGGCACTCACACCCACATTGCCAAAGTTCGTCAAGGCTCCGGGAACCGCACCTCCCTGGTCTCCCAGGGCCCATTGAATACCAAAACCATTGTTGGCCTCATCACTGACTTCAACAATCGCCGCTTCGATCAAAACCTGGGCACGCCTTATATCCAGCTGTGCGATAACCAGTTCCACCTCCCGCATGATCGATGGTTCAGCGCGAATCACCAATGCATTCAAGCCTTCATCAGCATAAATGCTGGCAGGAAGGGGTTTGGTTTTACCCGGCCCCTTTTCTTTCGTTTCCTGCCGGACATCCCCCATCAGCCCTTTGAGCAGCTCGGCAAGCCCTTTTGCATCAGCATGCTGAAGCTTGACCACTTTCGTTGTACCTGCTGTCGCCGCCGGCTGGTCAAGTTTGCCAATCAGCTCCTTGATTTTACTTCTGAAGTTTTCATCACCACGCAGGATCAGACGATTGCTCCGTTCATCAGCCACGACACTGTATTTTTTCGATCTGGCTTTGGATCCTTTCCTGCCCAACTCATTAGGTGCCAACTGCTCCAGCAACTTGACCAGGTCTCCCACCCAGGCTTCTTCAAGCTGAATCACTTCCAATTCGTATTTGGACGGGCTATCCAGTTCTTCAACAATTTTGGAGATACGTCGAATATTCGAGATGTGATCACTGATGATCAGTGCATTGGCAGCAGAGACACCTGCCAAATGACCATACTTGGCAACCATTGGCCTGAGAATGGGTACCATTTCAAGCGCATTGGCGTTATTCACCTGAATCACCCTGGTTACAATCTGTTCATTGGGAACCTGGCGAAGCAGTTTCAAATTATCTGCCGTTTGTTTAGCCTCGTTTTGCTGGACAATTTTAATGATATCCTCAGCAGGAATAGCCGTGAATCCGTGCACCTGCAGAACAGACAGAAACATTTCGTACACTTCGTTTCGTGTCATGGAAGCATTGGAAATGACCGTGACCTTGCCTTTGACCCGAGGGTCGATAACAAAACTGTAGCCTGTGATATCGGCGACCTGGCTGACAAATGCCCTTATATCGGCGTCCTTCAGGTTTACCTTCCAGGTTTGATCATTCTGAGCCGCAAAAGACGGCACTGACAGCAGTAGAGCACTGAAAACCAGATAGCAATGCAAAAGTCGCCTGACGACTGCACTTTGTAAATTTACCGCTTTCATCTCTTTTGCCTCATCTGTTTTTTCAGTATTCCCCAGCAGACACCTGGCCGACGTTTTACCTGCATTCATTATCAAACCAATGATTCTCATCTGTTTTTGCTTTTTTATTGCTTCACCCGGATAAACGCACTTGCCAGATGTTGGCAACCATTACCTCAGTGGATAGTTCACCGAGAAAAAGGTACCGTCCCTTTCTACTTCGACCAACAGGTTTCCCTGCTGATAGAGTTCCCGAATCAGCCCCTTGTCCTTTTGCACCACTCCCAGCGGGTGCCCGTTTACAGAGCGGATGATATCACCTTTTTTAAGGTTTAGTCTGGTCAGCATCGGGTTTTTGCCATTAAACACATACCCGTCGGCCTGCCCTTGCCTGACCGCCGATAAACCAACGGAAGACAATGCCATCACCGGGTTTTGGCCTACGCGACGCACCGCCTCTTCAACAAAGTCTTCCGGTGACCGGATTGACTTTTTGGTGTTTTGCCGACCAGTTGACACCCGGCGCTGCACGGAGGGGCGAGCCCGGCCCCTTGTGGCAGGATCCTCAAACCTGAGCACCTCTTTCCTGCCCGATCGCCTGAGCAGAATACGGTCATCAAATACAGCAACAAGCTCGGCATTGCCCGGAAGTGTTTCACCGACCTTGTAGTAGGATGATTTCCTGTTTCCTTCTTCAACGATAGCACCGGATTGCTCAGACACATCAGAGATAACCACTCCCCTGAGCTTGAGCTTCAATCTGGTTTCCGGTGCCCTGGGTGGTTCCTTTTCCGTTTTTACAGGCTGGTTTTTGGCAACGGAACCAAAAAGATGAAGTGGTGGCCTGGCAACCATGCCATTCGAACGAGAATCAGGTTCCTGGCTGGCAATGAATTGCATCTTTTTTTTCTCTGGCGAATAACCACTCATCATCCAGGTAAGAGCGGCCGCCTGCCAGGCGATACAGACCACCAGCAAACAGGCAAGTAACCGTGATAACCACAGGGGCAACCTGCTCAATTGTTGTTCAGCCACAAATACTCCTTACTGCGAACTGCCCGGCTGTCACTCGCCACCGCGTGATACACTCCCCCTGACCGTTTTGATAACCCACGGATTTTGTCATATCAATACAGCTTTCTTTTCACACTAGCTATCACCTGGTCTTCGGGAACGTTTTTTTTCCAATGCTCTCCCGCCAAATCAACCAGACGCCTTCGAACTTCTGCCTTGAACCAGCCATCGGAACTCAAAATGCCAGTGATGCTGTCAAAAGGGGCGCCCTGATCTTTGATTCCGATTGTCACCGAGCCATCTTCAAAACCGATCAACCCTGAAAACGGTGGAAAATCACCGGATCGAACCTGCCTTCCAACAGGGTAGGTCACCCTTCCTCCCGGCCAGTAGAGTTGACCGCGAGACCCCGTAATCACGCCGTTTTCAGCACTTAACTCTGTATTTTTCATTGATACTGTGCCGACAAGCCTGACCCTTTGCCTTTGTAATGCCGGATTCAAACGCTCAAGCTGCAAACTTGCCGAATTGACCAGCAGGTTTAGCGCATCTGGCGAGACGGAAACCTCGCCCTGCAGATTCCCGATATCCGATTCAAGCTGAACCACTCCCGCTGCCCGCCCCTGCAGCCAGGCGGCCGGTTTGATTTGCCAATTTAACAGGCCCGATGAATGCAGGTCTAACGGTGAAAGGCGGATTGAAAGCCTGGCATTCCCCGACCAGACCGTGCCGCCAACCTGTTCGATTGACAGAGCTTCAGGCACCAAGGTTTCTGATTCCACCAGGCGCCATGCCAGAGAAGCAGGAAAAGTAACAACGAGAAACGCGGAGTAACACAGACCAAACAACAATATATATAAAAGAACAGATTTAAGCCTCACCCTGCCGGTCGCCTCCACAGCCAGTCATATAACAACCACTTATACAACAACTAGTTATATAACAGCTACTCATATCATAACCCCCATACCAAACAACGCTTCACATCTTTTCTTCGGGGGCAAAGTCGTCCCGCCTGAAACTCGCTGTTTCCCTAATAGAATAGCCTGCAACTAAAACCTGTAACCTTTTTGTCAGCACAATGTATCAATTTGAACCGGAGATTATAAATTACGATAGTGTAATACCCCGACGCAGACACAACCCGGCAAAAAACGGACAGAAACGAAAAAACCCCGTATTGAATCGGGGTTTTTTCGCTCATTTACGAGAGATCAAATTATCGTACAGGATTTATGAAAGCGGTCACATCATACCGCCCATGCCACCCATACCGCCCATGCCGCCCATATCAGGCATACCACCGGCAGCACCGCCATCTTCGTCAACATGATCAGTAACCATACACTCGGTAGTCACCATCAGGCCTGCGACGGAACCGGCAGACTGTAACGCCGTACGAGCCACTTTGGCGGGATCAAGAATACCCATTTCCAGCATGTCGCCATACTCGCCAGTGGCTGCATTGTAGCCGTAAGAACCTTCGCCCTGCTTGACCTTGTCAATCACGACAGAGCCTTCGCCGCCTGCATTTTGAACGATTTGACGCAAAGGTGCTTCCATAGCACGACGCAGCAGGTTGATACCCATATCCTGGTCGTCATTGTCGCCTTTCAAATCGGCAATTGCCTGCAGGGCACGTACCAAAGCCACACCACCACCGGCAACGACACCTTCTTCAACCGCCGCCCGGGTAGAATGCAACGCATCTTCCACGCGTGCTTTCTTTTCTTTCATTTCAACTTCAGAACCGGCACCTACCTTGATCACTGCCACACCGCCAGCCAGTTTGGCTACACGCTCTTGCAGCTTTTCGCGATCATAGTCAGAAGTGCTTTCTTCGATCTGTCGACGAATCTGAGAAACGCGGGATTCAATATCACCGGTCACACCGGCACCATCAATGACAGTCGTGTTTTCCTTGGTGATGTTCACACGCTTGGCAGTACCCAGATCATCCAATGTTGCATTTTCCAGTGTCAGACCCACTTCTTCGGAAATAACCGTACCACCGGTCAATACCGCAATATCCTGCAGCATTTCCTTGCGACGATCACCGAAACCGGGAGCCTTGACGGCAGCAACCTTGACAATGCCGCGCATATTGTTGACAACCAGTGTCGCCAGGGCTTCACCTTCAACGTCTTCAGCAATGATCAACAAAGGCTTGCTGGCTTTTGCCACACTTTCCAGAACCGGCAACAACTCACGGATATTGGAGATTTTTTTATCCACCAGCAAGATGAAAGGCGCTTCAAGCTCGGCTGACATGCTATCCTGATTGTTGATGAAGTAAGGAGACAGGTAACCGCGATCAAACTGCATACCTTCAACCACGTCCAGCTCGTCTTCCAGACCACTGCCTTCTTCTACAGTGATAACGCCTTCCTTACCTACCTTGTCCATTGCTTCCGCGATGATCTTGCCTACACGCTCATCGCTGTTGGCAGAAATGGTACCTACCTGTGCGATTGCTGTTGAATCTTCACAAGGACGGGAGAAGCCTTTAATTTCTTCAACTGCAACCTGAACACCTTTATCGATACCACGCTTCAGATCCATCGGGTTCATTCCGGCGGCAACCGCTTTCAACCCTTCATTAACAATGGATTGCGCCAAAACGGTAGCCGTAGTAGTTCCGTCACCGGCTGCATCATTGGTCTGGGAAGCCACTTCCTTGACCATCTGTGCGCCCATGTTTTCAAACTTGTCTTTCAACTCGATTTCTTTCGCAACTGACACACCGTCCTTGGTCACTGTAGGAGCACCAAACGACTTGTCCAAAACCACGTTTCTACCCTTTGGCCCCAGTGTCACTTTCACTGCGTCTGCCAGGACATTTACACCCGCCAACATACCCTTACGAGCTGAATCACCAAATTTTACATCTTTAGAAGCCATATTCTCTTTTTCCTTTCCAAATTCTGTTGTCTATAAAGTATTTTGATAACCAGACTTATGATTCAAGCACACCAAAGATTTCAGTCTCGCTCATAATCATCAGTTCTTCACCATCTACCTTCACGGCGTTACCTGCATATTGGCCAAATACAACGGTGTCTCCGACCTTGACACCAACAGGGCGCACATCACCGTTATCAAGAATACGGCCTTCACCAACCGCCAGAACTTCGCCTTGAGAAGGTTTCTCTGCGGCGTTACCTGGTAGCACGATACCGCCAGCTGTTTTGGTCTCTTCTTCCTTACGACGCACGACAACTCGATCGTGTAACGGACGGATTTTCATCTTTTCAATTCTCCCGATAAATAACTGGATAGTGATAATTCAATTTTATTTTTCAACCTGGCTTTAGCTGTTGATTGCCGATTCACTGATCGTTATACACTTGCCAATCACCGTAAACTCGACAAAGGTAAAGCTCCAGGCAAAATCCAACACCGTTGCCAACATTCTTATCAAGGGAGAATGTCGCAACTGCAATTGTGATGTGGGTTTATAAATGGGGTTATAAAAACGGTTTTCAACACCAGAGCCGTAAAATTTTTATTTTTTATCGGATTCTATGCGCCCGGAAGGATTATCCTGTCTGGAAGGATTATCTTCTTTCGTGGTCATTTCCTGAAACTCACCCTCAATGACATCGGAGCCGGAAGTTGACCATTCGGGAGAGTCCTGTTCTGCCTGACCAAACCCCTGGCCGGATCGGTAGTAGAAACCCCGGGACTGCGCCCCTCCCCCCATCTTTCCGTTGACAACGATTTTTTTCGCCAGATAGCCAACCAATACCGAGCGAATTTGCGGGATAACCAGACTGAAGCCAATGGCATCGGTGATGAATCCGGGCGTGAGAAGAAAGGCTCCGCCGAGCGCCAGAAGGAAACCTTCAAACATTTCTTTCGCCGGAATTTCACCCGAGTTGAGTTTTTGGTGCGCTCTTAGCAGTGTTGCCACTCCCTGCCGTTTTAGCAATGAGGCGCCAATCACCGCCGTCAGGAATATCAGCAGAATCGTATACCAGGCACCGATCACCTTGCCAACATGAATCAACACGGCCATCTCGGCAACCGGAATGACGATAAAAAAAATAAAAAATACGGGCATTTGTCTATTGCACCTTTTGTTGCATTCTTACATGGATCAATCTATGTGAATCACACGCTGCATCAGCATTATAATAAATAACACAGGTACACCGATCAACGCAGTCATTATAAAGAAATGGTAATAGCCCATTTCCAATGACATCGTCCCGGAGTAGCCGGCAAGCAGTTTTGGGAAAAACGTCATCAACGAGCTGAATATGGCATATTGCACAGCAGTGAACCGAATGTTCGTCAAGGCAGACAAAAAGGCAATAAAGGCGGCTGTGGCAATACCACCCGACAGGTTATCCGCCGCAATCACGCCATACAACATTGTTATTTGAGGCTCCTGTACACTCCCCAGCCATGCAAACAGTACATTGGTGATCGCCGACAGGAATGCGCCCAGCCACAGCACACGAATCACCCCGTAACGTACACTCAAAATGCCACCCAGAAAACCACCCGCCAGGGTCATAAACAAGCCGAAGGTCTTTGACGCTATCGCGATTTCTTCCTTGGTAAAACCGATGTCTACATAAAAAACACCGGCAATCGCACCCATAACGATGTCGGAAATACGATACAACCCGATAAAGACAAGAATCAGCAACGCCACCTGCCAACCGTACCGTTTGAAAAAATCAACCACAGGCGATACATAGGAGTTTTTAACCATAACCCGACAGGCCACCCCCGCTGCAATACTGAGATAAAACAGAATGCCCATCACAGCCAGGGCGGCAAACAGCCTCAAGCCGGCCAGCCCGGTATAGCGCAAACGCAAGTCACCCTTGTCTATTTCTTTCAGCTGGTATGCGCTCCGCCATGCTTCTTTCAGCTCCCCGGCCCAATCCGAGGTAAGGTAAAACACCAGAATAAAGGCGGCCACAGAGTACACAAACACCAGGAAGAAGCGGACGTAATCAGAGCCGGGATAATCATACCGATTACCACTGTTGCGTTCCGGCTCCTTGATAATCAATGTGGTCAGCACACCCACTCCCATACACAGGGCCATGATGAAATAGGTGGACTGCCACGCAGAATAGTTATAAAACTCTTTGGTCGAACCCAGATAGCCTGCCAAAAACAGGGCTCCCGCTCCTGACACCAACATGCCAACGCGGTAACCGGCAATATAGGAAGAAGACATCATGGCCTGTAACTCGGAACCGGCAGATTCAATGCGGTAGGCATCAATGGCAATATCCTGGGTCGCCGAGGTAAAACCCAACATCACAGCAAAGCACGCCATCCATATCGAACCACTGGCAGGGTCGGTCATGGCCATGCCGATAATGGATGCAATTACGCCGATTTGTGCGAACAAAAGCCAGCTTCTGCGCCGCCCCATTGCAGCATGCAAAAACGGCAGGGGCAGTGTATCCACGATCGGGGCCCACAAGAACTTGAAGGAATAGCCCAACCCCGCCCACGCAAAATAGGTAATGGCGCTGCGCTCGACACCGGCTTCCTGCAACCAGAGTGACAGGGTGCCAAAAATCAGAATAATCGGCAAACCTGCGGCGAAGCCATAGGCGAACATGGTAATCACTCGCCGATGGAGGATGCTTTTCAAACCGGATAGCCAGGGGTTCTCTTGCGTCGGAGACTCCGGTGTACTTGCCATTGATCAGTCTCTGAAATTGTTGAACTGAATGGGAATGTCAATATCGGACTCTTTTACCAGTGCCATTACCTGCTGCAGGTCATCCCTTTTCTTGCCATTGACTCTGACCTTTTCACCCTGAATCGAAACCTGCACCTTGAGTTTTTGTTCCTTTACCATTTTTACAATTTTTCTGGCTGTCGGCTGATCAATCCCTTGCTGAATGGAAAAATCCTGACGAACCTGTTTACCCGCTTTGGATTCTTCTGCCTTTACCAGTGATCGACTATCCAGTTTTCGTTTGGCAAAAGCCATACGCAACATATCTTCCATTTGCTCCAGTTGAAAATCCTGTTCCGCAGCAAGCCGGACTTTCTTGTCAACCAGTTCGAAACCGGCATCGACGTTCTTGAAATCCCAGCGTGTATTCAAATCACGCCTGGCCTGATCACACGCATTGGTGACTTCATGCATGTCAACTTCAGATACCATATCAAATGAGGGCATAATGACTCCCGGACAGTAAATTTATAAAGCACAGGCGTGCACCCGAATCCCGGGCGCAGCCTTTCTGCTCAACAGGTCTATTGTTTCAGCTTCCCATGCGAGGCAGCATTTTCGGCGAGATAATACTGACTTGCAAGAAAATTTAAAACAGGAGAAGGCAACAGGCCGAACCCGGATATGCCCATATTGGTTGTCTACGATGCAAAATTCATCAGCAGGTGATTGGCAGGAGGCTTGAACAGGCTGGCTACAGGGGCATTCGCTTTGCCAATAGCGCATCATCCGGCCTGGCCATGATTGAACAACGCGCCGTCAGCGTCACGGGGAACACGGATGTTATTGTATTCAGTTAACAGGCCTTTAAGCTCGGCGTCTGCCTCTCTGGCATACTTCGCTTTTGTGATGAGATCAAAAACAGAAGCCAGCACGCCCCTCCCCACATAGCGAGCCATTTTTTCTTCCTGTGTGGCTGGGCGTTTTTCAGAGGTGATCTACTTCATAGTGCGGATCGCCTCAAGGTTCCCGCTAACTCTTTGCTGTGGTGTCCCGCTGGCTACATCCGGTATGGCGTCTAGGGAGAAGCCTGATATTTCAACATAATCTGTATCGCTTCACTTTCGGCTTCCGCTTGGCTACTCCCTACCATCATCAACATTTTCATTTCTGTTTGCGCCATTTCCGCCAGCGCTGCTGTCTCTTTCTCGAACTCCTCCGGTGTCATCTCCCCGAATCTGCCCTGCCCCTTCAGGCTCTTTTTCATCACTTTTTGAATTGATTGTATCGACATTTTCTTGCTCCTCTTTTTCTGAGCTTTCAGTTTCCACAACATCCTGCATATCTTCCGTTGCGGCATTATTGGCCCCCTCAATTGTATTATCTGAAGTTGTTTCTTTGTTTGACTCAGATTTATTTTCTTCCCGTTATCAGATGGTTGAGACATGTCCTCTTGCGTTACGCTTCCAGGTTTATACCCGTACCCGTCTTCAACTTCTTCAATCGAAAAGTCTCCAATCTTTCCTGATTTTTGCTTGATATTGGCCGCTGCTCTGGCCGCCCCTTTTTATTTAAAGTGGGTTCAATTATTTCTCACAACGATATCGCTACGACCCGCATCAGTTTCTGTCTGGACTTTCTCACTTTCCTCTGCCGCTTGCTCGGCAATTGCAGGCGACGTGTCGACGATTTCTATGGTCTCACCGGGGCTGGCTTCGGCTTTCCCTTCTTCCTCCTGAGTTTCGCTTTCAGGATCAAGCAGGCTTTCTTGTTCGTTTGGAGCGGTGTCGATCTTTTGGGCGTTTTCTTCCTCTTGCTGCTCAACATTGGTAGCCACCTCGGTTCATCCCCGTGGGCACGGGGAACACGAGTGTGCTACTATCAGCTCCAAAGGTGATTCCGGTTCATCCCCGTGGGCACGGGGAACACTTGCTTTACTCCACCACCTGTATAGTTAGCGTCGGTTCATCCCCGTGGGCACGGGGAACACCCCCGGCGACTCAACTACACCGCCGTCCGTTTCGGTTCATCCCCGTGGGCACGGGGAACACGGGAACCTGGCCTATCCGTTTCTGCTCTCTCGCGGTTCACCCCCGTGGGCACGGGGAACACTCCGGGGTCGGAATAAGCCTGCCCCCTCGTAACGGTTCATCCCCGTGGGCACGGGGAACACAGATTATCAATCGTTTTCAATAACGCGGAATTCGGTTCATCCCCTTGGGCACGGGGAACACTTGTAAGTCTGGAATTGATGGCTCTCTTATTCCGGTTCATCCCCGTGGGCACGGGGAACACCTTATTGACGCAATTGATGACGCGATGGATGACGGTTCATCCCCGTGGGCACGGGGAACACTTCTATTGTCGAACTGAACTATAAATTTATTGCGGTTCATCCCCGTGGGCACGGGGAACACCAATCAATCCGGGGAAAGAAAAGAACAGACCACGGTTCATCCCCGTGGGCACGGGGAACACAACATTGTTTTTTCCGACAAAAAATCGAATTACGGTTCATCCCCGTGGGCACGGGGAACACTGCCAACGATTATGGCGTTATAGTTTTGACAACGGTTCATCCCCGTGGGCACGGGGAACACAGGAAGTGTTTGTTTGGGGTTTTTATGGGTGACGGTTCATCCCCGTGGGCACGGGGAACACTTTTGCTCCTTATTTCTTTGGATGAGACGTAACGGTTCATCCCCGTGGGCACGGGGAACACAACCCATTTTGCGACGCCAAATGCGTCGAATTCGGTTCATCCCCGTGGGCACGGGGAACACTTCTACATCATCACTTAACAATACTACTATTGCGGTTCATCCCCGTGGGCACGGGGAACACCATTTTTGCCTTAACAGTCGCCCCTCGGCAGTCGGTTCATCCCCGTGGGCACGGGGAACACATTACGAATTAATCCATAATCTAATTAATAAACGGTTCATCCCCGTGGGCACGGGGAACACACTAACTGACTAGCTGACAAGTCTTCTAATAGCGGTTCATCCCCGTGGGCACGGGGAACACACCTTGATTAAAAGAGTTTCTAAATCTAGCCTCGGTTCATCCCCGTGGGCACGGGGAACACATGAGGATTAATGGAGAAGCTTCTCCTGTAGACGGTTCATCCCCGTGGGCACGGGGAACACTTCAGTGCATCTATTCTTTCTTTCTCTGTTAACGGTTCATCCCCGTGGGCACGGGGAACACTTGCTAGAAATGCATGGTTCCGGTCCATGACACGGTTCATCCCCGTGGGCACGGGGAACACCCACATAGTCTTCTTTAGTAAGTACTCCATCACGGTTCATCCCCGTGGGCACGGGGAACACTATGGCATATTCCACATTCTGCCATATTTGTTCGGTTCATCCCCGTGGGCACGGGGAACACATGCAGCCATTTGGTGGTCGCACTACTCGTTCCGGTTCATCCCCGTGGGCACGGGGAACACATGCTCCTGATGCTACAGTAGCCACATTAGACCGGTTCATCCCCGTGGGCACGGGGAACACTCCTAATCCATCAGACATCCACAATTCTACTCCGGTTCATCCCCGTGGGCACGGGGAACACATTACTAAAGCAATAGACTCAGTAAAGAAGTTCGGTTCATCCCCGTGGGCACGGGGAACACAAGATGTAAAAGATTGGGAAGTCTATAGAGGACGGTTCATCCCCGTGGGCACGGGGAACACTTTTCCTGCTCGAACCTGTGAGTGGTCAATGTCGGTTCATCCCCGTGGGCACGGGGAACACATTATGATCTGCACGCCAGTCAAGCAATACATCGGTTCATCCCCGTGGGCACGGGGAACACCTAGCACTCTTTGCCAGTTTAGCTTCAAAGCACGGTTCATCCCCGTGGGCACGGGGAACACTATTTGGATGTAAGAATGGATGTAAGGAAATACGGTTCATCCCCGTGGGCACGGGGAACACTAACCGAATATCCGTAAATCCATTCCTGTATTCGGTTCATCCCCGTGGGCACGGGGAACACCCATTTATTAATATCTCCTGGAGGAAGATCATCGGTTCATCCCCGTGGGCACGGGGAACACAGCTGATATAGATACTCTATAATCCAATTCAGCGGTTCATCCCCGTGGGCACGGGGAACACTATGCTCATCATAGTGTAATTGTTCAAATAACCGGTTCATCCCCGTGGGCACGGGGAACACTGGAAGAAGGATTATGTTAAAGTGTATAACTACGGTTCATCCCCGTGGGCACGGGGAACACCTTAAAGAACTTCTTCTTAGAGAAATAATGTTCGGTTCATCCCCGTGGGCACGGGGAACACTGAATCAATTCATCAGTGAAAGAGTAATCTATCGGTTCATCCCCGTGGGCACGGGGAACACAGCATTTACTGTGTTAGAGTACAATCCATCTTCGGTTCATCCCCGTGGGCACGGGGAACACTTAAACACCAAAGACCTAGTAAGTTAATTAAGCGGTTCATCCCCGTGGGCACGGGGAACACATGCTCATCAGGAGAAATCTTTACACATACTCCGGTTCATCCCCGTGGGCACGGGGAACACGTACCTACTACTATACAAACTGTAGGCAAACCTCGGTTCATCCCCGTGGGCACGGGGAACACGATGTACCAATCTGACATCCACTTTTCTTTTGCGGTTCATCCCCGTGGGCACGGGGAACACGACAAGGAAACTGGAAAAATTGGCAGATTTGACGGTTCATCCCCGTGGGCACGGGGAACACATGTTTGGCGGTCTTTTTATAGGCGGTCAAAACGGTTCATCCCCGTGGGCACGGGGAACACTTGACGACCGCGTTTGATGGTGGTGAAGTCGGCGGTTCATCCCCGTGGGCACGGGGAACACTCTAAATATACACAATTGATTTTATTATGAATAACACCCTTTTCAACAATCCACCGTAAAATATCCAATTTGTTAAAGAGCTTTATCAGGATGAACCTGAACAAATAACGCTGGAAAACATCGGAAGGCAAAATACTCTGGTCAGCTTGAGTACCACTATTTTGATTCGATTTATGAAATCATTAGAACCGGGGATTATTTCGAGTCCATGTTACTGGAACTGCCCCAAGGTTTTTATCTTGCCTGGAGCAAATCATCAATCAGTTTTCTTCTTCCGGTAAAAAACGAACCAATCGAATACCATCAAAATCAATCGGCATACGACGATTATTGCCATAGGTAATAAAATCAAAACCTGATTCTGTATTGGTGGCCCAGGCCATTACGACATTACCCTCTTCTGCAAGAGCATTAACCTGCTCCCAAATCATTTCGCGAATTCTGCGTGACGCATCACCGACATAAACACCCGCACGAACTTCCAGTAACCACACGGCTAATCGCCCACGCAATCTGGGCGGTACAGCCTCGGTTACCACAACAAGCATGGCCATTTATTTACTCCGGTGTCCTTTGTCACCTATTGACTCCGGTTCGGGTATTGCGGGAGGCTGACTATCAACCGGCGCTTTTGGCGGCTCTATGTCACCCGCAGACAACACCTCTTCAATAAGCGGAATCAGACGTTTAAGTACCTTACTTGAGCGAAATACCTCCCGACACGCAATTCGCACCTCTCTGTCGGGCTCTCTGGATTGCTTTGCAGCGATCCTGAAAGCGGTGGGAACCACTGTTTCAAACTTGATCAAATCAGCAATATCGTAAACAAATGAGAGCGGTTTACCTGAATGCAAAAAACCAATGGCAGGCGCATAACCCGCCGCCAGAACAGCTGCTTCAGTCACCCCGTACAAACACGCCGTGGCTGCACTTAAACATTGGTTAACTGTATCTCCTTTCTCCCAGTCTTTCGGATCATACCGACGGCCATGCCATTCAACACCGTATTGTTTCGCCAGTATCTCGTAGGTTTTACGGACTCTCGCACCTTCAATTCCGCGCAATTGATCCACACTACGCCGTTCCGGAGCAGGTTCACCAAACCGGATTTCGAACATTTTACGAACAACTTTCAACCTTAACTGTTCATCCAGAGCCAATTTGGCCTGGTACAATAATCTGTCTGACCGGGCTCCGCCAGGCTGTCCTGATGCGTATAAACGCACCCCCGCTTCTCCTACCCAGATTAACAGGGTGCCGGTTATCGCTGCCAGCTTCACCGCAGCATGGCTGATACGGGTGCCCGGCTCCAGCATGATACAGGCTACACTGCCAACCGGAATGTGCATACGCTCGCCGTTGCAGTCAATCACCACAAACGCACCGTCTTTGATGTCGATTTGTCCCATACCGATAAAGATCATGGAATTACGATCTTTGATGGGAATGGGTTTGAGTGGGATAAAAGTCATACCGCCCTCAACGATAACATGCCACAGCCAAACGACTTTGCAGGCCCTATTCCGTATTTCATTAACTCCAGGAGTGCTTCAGAATCCTCAACGGTCAAAATACCATCAAACAGTATCGGCTGTATTTTGCCGCTACATTTTTCACTTTTCTTACGAAAATTCAAAGGTAATTCCTGCTGCACTACTAACGATTGCAACGAAGCAGAATCTTTCAGTTTTTTTTCTAACCAAGCCTGTTGTTGTGCCTCCAGAATCAAAGGTACACGGACTGTTCGAGTATAAGTCTTACCGTTTTTTATACGCTCACCCTTACGCGGATCTTTAATCGTTTTCACCGGATTTGCTCGCAATCGAAAGCGCAACACCTGTCCCTGATACAGGGAAGGATTGAAATCCCGTGTTGCTACAAGGTTAACATCACCTGTTTCGACAGGAGACTGCAAAGACTGCATCAGTACATCTGCACCCTGACCTTTAACAGTTTGCTCAATCCTGTATAGGAAGCTGCGCTGAGCTTCCGGGGAATTCGGGAATAATTGCCACAACGCCCGATGCTGTTCATACGGATTCCTGGTTTGATTCCAACTGAGCTGCACTTTACTCAGATACATGCTCACCTCCTTGCGCTCCACCTCGGGGTCGGATCATATAAACCCGACGACTGGTAAACTGTCGAGGTCTGTCTATGATCGGGACATCCCGTTTCTTCAATAGAATTGCATCTTTCTCGTATTCATCGGAGTAAATTGTACCGCCCAAAGGCTCGCACAAACCGAAAGCAGCTGATGCAGATTGAGCCGATACGTAACCGTCATATAATGGCCTTGAGAGTGCACAGCTTCGACGCCCCAAAACTGGCGTATAAACCGGTTTTTTTAACGCAGCTTCAATTTCCTTTAAACTTAACACCGCATCATCCGCCAACCAAAGCAACACTGTGTACTTGGCATCCTGCCAATACTCTCGCCAGGTCTGTATAGTCTCATGACTGTTCAAACCACTGTATTCTTTGCGGGCATTCTTGACCGTATGATAGTCAGTCATTTTCTGACCTTGTTGATCCACCCGTACTGCAAAGTGAACACTGGCAGCCAGCGCATACTGTCTCTTCCTGTCCAGCCGATCAATACCTAAACAGGCTCCCAGTAAACCCAGCAATGCACTGCGGCCAGGGTACAACTCCGATGGCCTTAAACCTTCAAAGCTTTCACGCCCCCACGCCTGAAATGGCCCCTGTAATTTTAAAATGAGATAGTCCTTCATAAGACCACCTTATTCGTCATTACTATCATTAGGGCCGTCTTTCCGTACCCAATCTTCTAACTCAGGCAATGTGTCTTTTTTTAATACACCAGTTGGAAATTCAATCGGCTCCAACGAAAATTCGGCACAACATTCATTCAGACCATGACCGCGATGCACTTTATCCCAATACTCATTCAGCGCCTTGGCGGAAGGATCACGGAAACCACCATTACGATCTGGCTTGACGGGCGCTTCAAACGCATTAGCCAAAGAAACGGGTAAATCGGAGAAAGATACCATAGCCTGGTCGGCCAAATTGTGGGCTGCAAAACTTTGCTGTTTGGCACTTGGGACTTCAGTTGCCAGCATATGTAATACATGGGCAGCAATATCTAACGCTTTTTCACGTGGTGCACCACCCAAATTTTTCTGCAGCTGGGCAATATTCAGGCTGGCATAACGATAAAACACACCAGAGGAAAATTCCTGAGTATCCAAATGGCCAGAACCCCACTCCTGTAAATCATCAACAGCTGTAAACCAGTCAATATCAGCATCAACAGAGTGCGTGGTAATAGCTTGGGCAACCGCTAAGGCACCATCAATACTGGTCATTAATCCAGATGTTGCCATACGACCTGAGAGAGCAATATCTGTTGCCTGGCCACATGCTTTCAAAAAAGCCTCAGAATTAGCTTCTAGATGTTTTCTGACTTTATTCATCAAAAACACATCACGCACATCTTCGTCGCTTAGCCTAGGTTTGTTTTTGGTCGCTTTTCTCTTTTTTTCTTTTTCAATAGCTTTATTCAGGGAATCGACTTCCTTTTCAGTTAAATCACTTTGATATACTTTCTTCACCTCCCCACATATAAACTTAAACTCTGAAACTGACCATGGAGCAACCGCAACCCTTTTGTTTTCGACACTATCTTCTATATCTTCATCACTACTAACATTATCTTCATCTTCAATCTTTCGACCAGAAAATACTTCTATACTTTTTTCTATCCACTTTTCTTCCACATCACAATAAGGATCTTCGTCTAAAATACGAACCAACTCATCTTTTAAAATATTGAGCTGTCTGGTTCTGATGGATTTCTCTGGAAAAAAAGATTGATAATAATGCGATGTTCTCATGGTGCGTTTAAGGCTTTGGCTGGAAATACGAACCCGCCGCTTACCACCAAAAATAGCAGACTTTTGCATATTCATATCATCACGATTTAAGCATGACGGACTATGGGAAATTAATACGTGGAAGTTAATAAAATTCTTGCTCATGTTTTTATCCTTAAAATGTCAAGCCACATTCGGGTTAGTTTAATTGTCAGATTTGCTATTTTGATAAAAGAAATAATCTTCCAATATGCTTTGTTTGTTACTTTGCCCCCACCAATAAAGTGATTGTGCTAGCTGCGGCCAGTCCAGATTGGGTTCAGCCATTTTTAGCAAGCGCCGCAATTGAATAATATCGTTGGGAAATTCCGAGCGGATCACCAAAAACAAACGCTTTTCGCTGACCCCTGCTTTAGCCAGTGCCTGCCCCAGGGTTATACCTTCAACATGATTTTTAATGGTCGGCAGACAGAAGATAAGCCGCTTCATTTTCCGATCACCTGCATGGCCGTTTAGCAGATGATAGAAAGCTGGTACATTAGCCAAATCATCTGGCTCAGCCAACCTACGCAATTCAGCTTTTAACCCTGGTTTCAGTTCAGTGTATTGCTGGTACAAGCGCATAAAATCAGGCTTTTTTTGCTGACTCATGATTACCTCCCTGTGCTTCGAGTTCATTAAGATATTTGTGTAGTAGACGACGTGATGAGGCCAATGCTTTAAGCATTTTTGGCTCTTGCTGGTATGATTCAGTTGCCTGATCAAAGAGTCGAATAACGACGGCTTTCAATGCGGCGTAAAGGTTAACCATATCCTCTTGTGGTTGTTCGAGATTAATATGGGCAAGTGCATCATGAATCAGGTTTTCGGTTTGTTGGTAGAACAGACTCTCAAATTTACTAGTTAGGTCAATTCCAATGCCAGGAAAACTAAGCTCCGGTTTTTTCTTATACTTTTTTCCATCTCTAAAATCTTTTAGAGCCTGAACCAGAGCTATCTTATAATCTACAGCACTACTAATTATTTCATTAATTTCACCTGTGTTATTCCCCCAATCATCAGGCAAGGGGTATAGCTCAAAGCAACGTCCTTCAATCATTGCCTTACTACTTCTAAAGCCCCCTATAGCTATTTGTAGCTTTAAACGCGGAAAGTACTTTTTTGCTTGATCAATAACCGGGGCGAGCTGGTACCCAGAAGCACTCTCCAGATTTTTATTAGGGCGTGTTGACGTTTCGCAATAACTTGTTGATTTAAAATAGCAAACTCGCAATATTGTAGTTCTCACACAACTATACAACGAGTTTGCTATG